>JAESGW010000424.1_pt1 | contig 45041 bp, 45 predicted proteins | sample 9269791 | NCBI WGS metagenome assembly JAESGW01 (sample SAMN16773120, study PRJNA677053) | algae metagenome | isolation source: Aphanocapsa lilacina HA4352-LM1 and co-occurring heterotrophs from near cave... | place: USA: Maniniholo cave, near Haena, Kauai, HI | collected 2009-07-28
GGAGTTTCTGCAACAGGTCGCTGCCATTCAGGCTGCGCTGTCGCCCGAACGGCATCAACCTGTACGATGATGAAAACCCAGGCCGAAAACTCACTTTCTCAGTGGCTCATTGTTCAGGGGCAGGTCATTCCGACTGTCGGCGCAAAACCATGGGTTCGCTTCCCTTTCAAGAGCCCACGGGGAGCCACCGAGAGAACTGCCCGGAGGTTGATGGTTATCCGTTTTTGTTCCTAAGCGATTAGACGCTAGCTGCATAGCCGGTTATGCATCAACCTATAAATGAGAGAAGTCCCCAGGCGGTTGCGGTTTCCCCAGTTTATTCCCTTCCACGTTTGTGAGTCACGCGTCATGGACAAAGATTTGTGTTTGTGGTTTCACCACGGTTCAGCTGCACCGAGATGGATTGGATATTTCCTTGGAGGAAAGTGCCTCCTGCCCGGAATTTAAGGCAGGAGCGCAGTGCCGTTTCCAGGTACTGCAAGCTGCCCTGTGATTTTCGAGCGACTGTAAGGTTTGCAGGTTGAGACTTGACGGTTTGCGTAATCTCGGTCTTCCCTGCCCTGCCCACGCGTAGCGGTCGATTGGGGCTTCAAGCCTGCACGACTGGTAAGTGCGTGCTCCAGGTTCTTTCTTGAGTTCGCCCCAACCGTTGGGAAGCGGATGCATTCAGCTCGGCCTGCTTCGCTATAGCTGCCAGGGCTGTTTCATTCTAGCTTTGCATTGGATGCAAATGAGAATCGAGAGCGGCAAAAGCCTTATTGCTTGTTGAGCAGGTCAAGCTTATTGACATGGCCGAATGGGGTTTTTGGAGAATGAAACAGCCCTGCTATAGCTGCCATCAAAGACTCATTTTTTCGGTATTCAGGAGTTCGACTATGAATATCCGCACCTGCTGCGTGCGCACTTTCGCATCGTTGGTCGGGGCCGCGCTGGCCTGCTCCCTGCCGTCGCCATCGGCTCTGGCTTCTACCATCCCGTGCCCGAGCGGGACACACGCCCAACTCGAAACCACTGCTGGAGCAATCTGTGCAATCCAGCCCAGCCTCACCGATCCCGAGATTGCCGACCGGGGTACAACCAACCTGGGTTACGGCTACCACGTCGTCGGTCTGCCCGAGGATATCGCCGCCGCTCGGGGCGTGTTTTTCTACTTGATGGGCACCAACGGCAAACCCTACGACCCGGTCAGCAACAGCTTTCCCAGCCTTTCGATCGTCGAGGAGGGGATCGCCCAGGGCTTTGTGGTCCTGCAGCTCGCCTATCCCAACGATGTGGCGGTCGCCGATCTGTGCGGCGACGACAGTGGGTGCTACGGTCCGGCCCGGCGGGAAATTATCTACGGCTCACCGGTCTCGACGGCAGTGGCAATTTCCCCCGAGCAGAGCATCATGCACCGCCTCTCAGCCCTCGTGGCTCACCTCAAAGCGAACATGCCCGATGGGGTGGTTATGCCGCAGGCCATCCGCGGCGCCGCCATCGATTGGCAGGCGATGCGCCTGGGCGGCAGCAGCCAGGGCGGAGGACACGCCGGATACATTGCCCACGACTACCCCACGCAGGGGGTCTGCTTTCTCGCTTCGCCGGTGGACACCGTCACTGTGACCACCGAGAGCACCACCCGTTATTCGGCTGTGGAATGGATCGCCCAGGAGGTTTGGCAGACCCCCGCCGAGCGGCTCAAAGGGGTGGTCCACCGCCAGGACGGCAGCTACGGGAGCATCACCACCAACTTCCGCGCCCTGGGGCTCAGGCCCTCCACCAGCACCCTCGCCCCCAACAACGACTGGTTGGCGGTGAACACACCGACCACCAAACCCCACACCTCCCCCGCCAACCACCCGGATCTGGCCTACGCCCGCGCCTGGGCCTGTTTTGCCCCCGAGAATTCGCCATGAAAACTTGCCCTATCAGTCGAGGGACGCCTGGTCTGGCCGCGCTGACCGGGTTTGCGGCGTGCGTGGGGCTGCTGATGCTGTTCTCAACGGCGGCTTTTGCCCAGCAGACCCCCAACGTGGTCGTGGTCATGACCGACGATCTCTCCGAGCAGGTATTCGACGAGGCGCTCGGCCGGGGATTTTTGCCGACGATCGCCAGTCGGCTGGTCAATCAAGGCTCCCGCTTCGAGCGATCCTTCACCACCCAGTCGCTGTGCTGTCCTTCTCGGGCGACTTTTCTGAGCGGGCAGTACACCCACAACCATGGCGTCGAGAGCAATACCCCGCCCGAGGGCTCCGTTTCGGCCTTCGACGATCGCTCGACGCTCGCCACCTGGCTGGACGCGGCGGGCTACCGGACCGGGTATATCGGCAAGTACCTGAACGGCTACGGGTCCGACCGCAACCGGCGCAGCCCCCTGGACGATCCGACCTATATCCCGCCGGGCTGGGACGACTGGCAGGCCCTCATCACCGGCACCATGTACAACTACGTGCTCAACGACAACGGCACGCTGATTGACTACGGCGAAGATCCGGCAGAACCGCCTGAAGAGTACCAGACGGACGTTCTAGCCGAGCGGGCGGTGGCATTTGTGGACGCGGCCGCCACAGCACCCTTCTTTTTGACGGTGGCTCCTGTGGCCCCGCACTTCGAGGTTGCCCCCGGCGTTTCCTCCTGCCGACTTTTTCCCAACAGCCTGCGCTCGATTCGCCCGGCACCGCGCCACCAGGGCAGCGCCGGCCAGGTGCCGCTGCCCCAGGGGGCGGCCTTCAACGAACAGGACGTCTCCGACAAACCCACCTGGGTGCAGGCTGCCCCCCTGCTCAGCAAGCGCAGCATCGACTGTTTGGGCAACATCTACCGCGATCAAATCGAATCGCTGCGCGCCGTGGACGATCTGACGGCCTCGCTCATCGCCGCCCTCGAGCGCCGCGGCATCCTGGGCAACACGATTTTGCTCTTCACCTCGGACAACGGCTATCTATTCGGCCAGCACCGCCTGGCCGGCAAGGACGTGATTTACGAGGAATCCATCCGGGTGCCGCTGATTGTGCGCCTACCGGGCAGCACAGCCCCGCGCCGTATCGAGCAACTGGCGGTCAACATCGATCTGGCCCCGACCATCGCCGCGTGGGCGGGGGCTACCCCGACGCTGACGGTGGACGGCCGGTCGCTGGTGCCGCTGTTGGGCAATCCCGAACTACCGGGGTGGCGCAAGCGCTTTTTGCTGGAACACGGCGATGTCCAGGACTCCGGCAACAGCGCCGGTGTGCGCACCGGCAGCCGCGACCCCGACTACCCCAACACGGTCTTTATCGAATTCGACATCGGCGAGCGGGAACTGTATGAGCTCAACGCCGATCCTGCCCAACTCGAAAGCCAGCACCTTGCCCAACCCGATACCACCGCCGCCCTCGGTGCGCTTGTGTCTGAGCTGCGTCTGTGCAGCGGCATCACTTGCCGGCAGCTAGAGGACCAATAAATTCAACGGACCCACAGGAAATTCGATCATGCTGACACATAAAATGCTGCGCTTTTCGTTGGTCTTGTCCCTCGGCGGCACTTTGCTGCTTGGAGCGGCTATTTACGGCCCTCTGCGCGCCCAGCTCACGACCTGGGCGCAACGGATGGGCAGTGCCACCTACCGGGAGGGGGGGATCCCCACCGAGATCTGGCGCGGGGTCGACACCGATGATACCGGGAACGTCTATCTGAGCGGCACCTTCGGCGACACCGCCACGTTTTCCAACTCCAGCACGACGCTCACCAGCGCCGGTGAAGAGGACATCGCCGTGGCCAAGTACAACCCGGAGGGCACGCTGCTTTGGGCCAGGTCCTTCGGCTCCACCCTGCAAGATCAGGCGCTGGCCAACTGCGTGGATGCGGTGGGCAATGTCTACGTCACCGGGCTATTTACCGGCACCGTTCGCTTCGGCGGCACAGCGCTCACTTCCAACTTGGTGCCGCCCCCCAACAGCCGCAGGCCGGCTCCCGACGCCTTTACCGTCAAACTCAACCCGGACGGCGAGGTGCTCTGGGCCAGGACGAGCGGACGGTACGTCTCCGGCAATGTGACGCCGGGGGCGCAGGTCGTCTCGAACCTGGCCATCCCGGTGCTGGGCTCGGAGTGTGTAGTCGATGCCGCAGCTGTGATCATCTCCGGAACCTTTGGCGGCGACCAGACGACCCGGGTCGGTTTCGACGGCACCCCCCCGGTGGGGGTAATCGCCGATTTCGACGGGTTTATCGTCAAGTACGACAGCGACGGCAACTTCCAGTGGGTGCAGCGCACCGAGGGTCAGACCGCCGGGGCGACCAACCAGGCGCGGGCGCTCGGACTGGCAAGGGACGGCACCGGGGATATCTTCGTGGGCGGCCAGCTGGAGGGCACGACGCGCCACGGCTCGACGAGCCTGACCGCGGCGGGGGGAGCCGACGCGTTTATCGGTCGCCTCGGCCCCGGCGGCAACTGGCTGTGGGCGCGCGCCATCGGCGGCACCGGCGACGATGTCGTGCGCGGGGTGGCCGGGGCCGCAGGCGATCTGGTGCTCGGGGGCAAGTTTGAAAACAGTTTCAACGTCCTGGGTACCTCCACCGTCCTCACCTCCGCAGGCGGCGAGGATATTTTTGTCGCCCGGTTGAGCGGCGGCGGCGATCTGATATGGGTCCGCGGGTTCGGCGGCCGTCGCGACGACGAAGGTACCGAAGTGGACTTCGACATCGGCGGCAACGTGATCATCGCCGGGGCCTACAGCGGCCGGTTCACCTTCGGTTCGACGCGGGTGCGTTCCCAGGGCAGCACCGACTTTTTGATCGGTTTGCTGGATGGAGCGAGCGGGGCCCCGCTCTCGCTCAGCACGCCCACGGGCGGTTCGGGAGACGATTATTCCTACGCCGTGGCCGCCGACAACCTCGGCAACTATGTCTACTGCGGATTTTTCGAGGGTACCGCCCAATGGGTCGATACCACCCTCACCAGCGCCGGATTCGAGGACGCCGTGGTCGGCAAAATCGGCAACCCCCAGGGATTTTTCCGCTAGCTGGCTTTTTCGGCCGATTCGAACCACCGTGTTCACCCGGTCAACCAGACGGATTTTTTCACTCCAGGAGCTAGTCACCATGCATTTCCCTTCCCTCAGGTTCAGTCAGTACGCCATTTTTGCGTTGCTTTTCAGCTGTACGACCCTATCCTGGCAGCCGCCCACCCTGGCCCAAGTCGGCGAAGATGTCCTCGTCGCAGAGCCGCAGGTGGGTATCAGCGACCCGGAGTTCGATCAAGCGGGGGGCCGCTTTTGCTGGATCGACGGCGAGGGGAATGTCTGGATAGGCGAGGTCAGCCGCAGAACCGGCCGGTTCTCGCCGCGCAACGGCAAAGGCGTACTGGTGGACACCGGGGCGGTGCCGCCGAAACTGACCCGCAACGGACCTGAGTGGGCGTTCTCGAGCGCCGGAGCCCAGGTGGTCTATACCAAGTACGACAGCGAAGGACGCTTTGCCCTCGGCCGCGCCCGCTTCGACGGCATCGCCTGGCTTGGCGAGATCCTGCCGGGCAGCAGCAACCGCTATTTGCCCTTCGGCAGCCCCGACGCCGGTGATCCCGAGCCGCGCATTTCCTACGCCTACGCTTCTGAAAACGAATCGATCGTCCAGGTGCGCAACTACTGGCGCAAACTCGACGACCCGGCCAGCGAGGAGATTCTGCCCGGCACCCTCTTCCCGGGGCACTGGGTGCCGGGTCTGCGCGCCATGCTGGTCAACAAACTGGACGCGCAGGGCACCTCGCAGGTGTACTTGTACAACATCGACACCAAGGTGTACGAGCAACTCACCTTCGATCTGCTGCCGAAGGCGACCAGCACCATGTGGCAGGCCCCGGAATTCAACGGCGAATACGTCTTTTCTACCGTGGTTGTTGAGAGTCGAATTGATATTTACCGCAAGCTTGACGGTGTCTGGCAGCGGAGCCACTCCCTCAAGCCGCCCTCAGCCGGACAGTACCTGCTGTCGCCGGAAGTTTTTGTCCACAACGGCAAATCCTACATTTCGATGGCAACCTCGACTGTGAGCGGCACCAGCGAGGAGAAACTCATCACCCCCTCCGACATTTGGCTGGCGGGTGTCGATCCAGCCGCGCCATTCTACCGGCAGTTGAGCGCATCCGGGGCGCGGGTGCGCCTCGATCCGGAGGTGTTCGTCACCGATAAAGGGCCGTACATCTACTTCACAAGCATCTTCGTTCCCGGGACCACCTCTATCTATCGTGTCGACACCGGACTCGGGTCGGTTCAACCGTAGCAACCCCGTAGGACTTCCATCCACACAGGAGAATCCAATGCAGCGCCGCAACCACCCGTGCGTTCGGTTCATGCTGGGCAGTGGTCTGCCGATGGGTGCCATCTGTTGGCTTGCCCCGGCGCAGGCACAACCGACGGCCGTCTGTCCGGATAGAACCGACAGCCAGCTCGACGTGCCTGCCGGTGTCGTCTGTGCTATTCAACCGAGCCTCACCGACCGCGCCATCTTCGACGGTTCCGGCAGGGGCTACGGCTACCATGTCGTGGGCATTCCCAAGCATCTCGACCGCCTGCAAGGGGTGTTTCTATATCTGTTGGGCTCGGGCGGCAAACCGTTCGATCCCGACCGGGGGCTTTTCACCCCAGGCCAGAGCATGGAGGAGGGGATGGCCCAAAATTATCTGGTGATCTCGCTTGCCCATGCCAACGCCGATCCGGTCGGCACCCTCTGCGGCAACCGCAGCAGCTGCTACGGAGCGGTTCGCGAAGAAATTGTCTACGGCACACCGGTCGCTTCGGAGGTGCGCGTCGATCAGGCCAACAGCATCGTCCATCGTCTCGACGCGTTGATCGGTTTTCTCAAGCGTTACCTGCCCACGGACTTTCCCTTTCCGGCTGCGATCAGCGGCAAGACCATCAACTGGCGCAAGCTGCGCCTCGGGGGCAGCAGCCAGGGCGGGGGGCACGCCGGGTACCTTGCCCGCGATCAAACCGTCGAGCGTTTGTGTTTTCTGGCTTCCCCGGTCGATTCCACCACCCAGGCCAACCCACCCAGAGGCTCAGTCGAGACCGTCTCCGCCTACTGGGTGGGCGAGCAATCCTGGCAAACGTCCGTCGAGCAGAGTCGGGGGGTGGTGCACCAAGGCGATCAATACTACGCGGGGATCGTAGCCAACTACGAGACCCTCGGCCTGCGAAAATCCACGAGCGAATCGAATCCCAATCACAACTGGGTGGAACTCACCGCTCCCACCGACAATGCTCACACTGCACCCGCCAACGAACGCGACTTTGCCTACGCGCGGGAGTGGGCCTGTTTTTGAGGAGCGCTTCACCAAGATCTCTATAGGGAGAATTTCATATGTACATCCACAGATGTGCGGGACTGCAATCGAGCCTGCCCGGACAAAGAGTGCGGCTTATCGGGTGCGGGCTGGCTGCGGCACTGGCATTAAGCATTTCACCAGCCCAGGCTCAGATCGGGTTTGCCCCGGCCCTGACTTTCGGGGTGGGGGACACCCCCCGCGGCGTGACCGTCGGCGATCTCGATGGGAACGGTACCCTCGACATCCTCACCACCAACCTCGGCACCGGTACGCTCTCGTCGCTGTTGGGCAATGGCGACGGCACCTTCGCAAATCTTCAGAATTTTGCGGTCGGCAGCAGGCCCTACGCTCCTGTGCTGGCCGAACTCAACGGAGACGGTCTACTCGATGCGATCACCGCCAACTCCTCTTCAGCCAACCTCTCGGTGCTGATCAGCAGGGGCAACGGTGGCTTTGCGGCGGCGGTGAACTATCCGATCGACGGCACCTTTCCCGCCGATGCGGCCGCGGGCGATCTCGACGGCGACGGCGATCTCGATATAGTCAGTGCCAATCGGTACTCCGATACGCTTTCGGTGCTATCCAACAACGGCAACGGGACGTTTGGTGCACCCCGCAACCTGGTCCTTCCTGCTCGTTCCGGTCCCTCTGCGCTGGTTGTTGCCGATCTAGACGGGGATGGCGACTTGGACCTGGTGACAGCCAACGTCTTTGCCGCCGGCGTCTCGGTATTTTTGAACAACGGCAACGGTACTTTTAGTGCGGCCCAGAACTATCCCGCCGCAGCGGGCACCTCCGACGTCGTCGCAGGCGATCTAGACGGGGACGGCGATCTCGATCTGATGACGGCCAACCGCGGCGCCGACAATGTCTCGGTGCTGTTGGGCGGCGGCGACGGCACCTTCGGCGCCACCCGCAATTTCGCGGTGGGCAATTATCCCCTGGCGGTTGCCGTAGGCGATCTAGACGGGGACGGCGATCTCGATGGGCTCACCGCCAACCGGCGCGGCTCCGGCAACGTCTCGGTGCTGCCGGGTAACGGCAGCGGCGGTTTTGGCACGGCTGTCTCCTTTGACACCGGGGGCGACGGAGCTACCGGTGTGGAGGCAGCCGACTTCGACGGCGACGGCGATCTCGATCTGGCCGTCATCAACGGCTTTGCCAGCAACGTCGGGGTACTCATCAACACCGGCGACGGGGTGGTGCTGCCTGTCATCGACTCCATTACTCCCCGGCGCGGGCCGGTCGGCACCGAAGTGACCATTACCGGCACGGGTTTCACCGGCACCACCGCCGTCACCTTTGGCGGTGCGAGCGCCGCATACACCGTGGTCTCAGGCACACAGATCACCGCCATCGTGCCTGCGGGAGCGACCAGCGGTCCGATCGCCGTCACCACTCCGGCCGGCACAGCGACTAGCGCCCGCCGCTTCCGGGTGACATCTTAAATGCGCGAACGCGAATCTGTTTGTCTGACCCTTCCATTGCAACGAGGTGACCACCGAAGAACAGCAGCAGCCCGCCCACCGCCGCGCCATCCGCCCTCGCTTCTGCCGCGACCGCCGCTATTGGGATTTTCTTCAGCACCGCCGCCGCCATCGCCGCCCCGCCGCCCAATGTCGTGCTCATCGCCGGATCAACGCCAACGGCACCATCGAAGACTACGGGCGCAGCGAATCCAACTACTCCACCGACGTGCTGACCCAGAAGGCCGTGGCCTTCATCACCAATTCGGCAGCAAGCGATAAACCTTTTTTCCTGTTTCTAGCACCGTTTGCTCCCCATGCTCCCTACACCCCCGCACCAAGGCACGCCGGGCGCTACGCCGATGTCCCCCCCTGGCGCCCGCCCAACTACAACGAACAGGATGTCTCAGATAAGCCCACCTGGGTGCAGAAGCTGCGCCCGGCCAGCCCCCAGACCCAGACCGATTACGACAAGGGAGCAGCAAGCGGAACCAGCCGGTAGATCACCTTCGACAAAAACTTCCTGGCCAGAGACCTGGAGGTCCTCGCCCACACCAACGGCAACGGCAGACCAGAGCTGGCCGCGCTGCTTGCCAACCCGGATAGCGGCGTGCTGAAGCTCCAGTTGCGCGACACCGGTACAGGAGAACTGGTGCGCGATATCCCCTACCCGTAGCCCAGATGGTTCAGAGCTTGACCATCCGGCGGTCCACCACCCGCACCCGCTCGCCGCACTTGGGGCAGCGACCGCCGCTCGGGGTGGCGGTGAATACCGTGGCGCACTTGGGGCAGGGTTCGCGCGCGGCGTTCCAGTGCAGCGAGATGCCCATTGCGATAGCAACAAGCACGATCAGCGCCAGCAAGATACCTACAGTCAGGTTGGCCGCCACCAGCGGAAAAATCACCGCGGCGATGCCGCCTCCCCACAGCACACCCCAGCCCACCCCGGCGAGGATACGGCGGGAAGCAGGGTAATCGGTCGATTCGGGCGGCAGAGGTGTTTGTGTTGTCATAGTTCTTCATGATACCGGCCCCCCGGCGCCATGGCGCAGGAACCGGTGCCTAGTAAAAACCGCCCGGCATGGCTGCCGGGCGGTTTTTTTGTGCCTTGGCGGCAACTAGAACGTGAAGGTGGCGCGGATGGTGCCCACCGTGATCCCGGCGTTGGAGTTGGAGTTGACCGGGTTGATGTAGAACTGCACATCCGGCGTCAGGCTCAGGCGGTCGCTGACCTGGAAGCGGTAGAACACTTCGACGTTGCCCTCGGATGCGGTCGGCACGAAGGACAGGCCGGTAGCAAACTGGCCGCTGTTGACGCGGATAGGCTGGCCGTAGGCCGCGGCGAACGTGTTGCCGGGACCAAAGAGGCCGGGCAGGGCGAAACCAGCCTGCCAGGTGCTCGATTCGATCTCGCTCGCGGAGGTCGAGGCAGCGCCGTTGATGCGGCTGTTGCCGTAGCCGTAGCGGCCGAAGATGGCCAGGCTCGGGAAGATCGCCCATTCGACGTTCGCCGAATAGACGTCGGTCACACCGGAGGTGCCGACGGCCGTGCCGTCACCCAGGGTGAGAGCCGTGCCGAGTACCGCGCCCTGCTCCAGGAAGTGCGCGTACTGCAGCTTGATTGAAGCGGTCTTGATCGGGTTGATTTCCAGTTCGCCCACCGCGGTGTAGGAGCCGCCAAACAGGCCCGAGCCTCCAAAAGGAATGCTCGCACCGCTGCGGGTTCCCGACGCACCGCCGCTGGGCGCGATGTAGATAGCGCGGATGGCGAAGGCGTCACCTAGCTGGAGGTCAAAGCCGCCGCCGGGGCCGGTGAAGATGAAGGTCGTCAGCGGGTTGTTGATGAAGAAGCCGCTGGAGAAATCGACTTCTTCGTTGTTGGCGAAGGAGTTGGTGTCGATAAATTCGAAGATGTCGATGCGCGGTCCGACGAAGATCCGGAACGAATCACTAAACAGGTTGGTGGTGTAGCGGATCTTGTCGAAGGAGACCGGGGCGCGACCGTCTGTGCCGCCGCCGACGGTCGAACCGTCGTAGGCGTTGTTGCCGGGGCCGAGGGCGTAGAATTGGGTGCCCAGGCCGCTCGCGATACCCTGGAAAACCGCACCGAGATCCTGACCGGTGACGCCGCGCATGCGCACGAGCAACTCGTCGGTGCCGGTGAAGGTGGCGCGGATGTTGAGGCTGGTGCGGGCGGTAAAGCTGGCGTTGGCTTCACCGAGGGCGCGGGAGGGCAGCGAAGTTGCCGGAGCGTTGGCGTCGCCGGTGGCGACGAAGCGGGAAAACTGCGAGTCGCCGTAGGAAGGACCCACACCCACCGGTACCGGCGTGAAGAAGAACTTGCTGGTGTCGCCGCCGCCGATCGTGGCGGCCATGACCACCGAGGCGTCCAATTTGGAGTTGACGTTGAACAGCTTCGATTCGATGTCCTTTGTCTTGGCCTCCAGGGCGTCCACGCGACCGCGCAGGGCGGCCAGTTCGTTGCGGAATTCTTCTTGAAGGCGCTGCAGCGTGGCCAGGTCTTCTTTGGTGGCCTTGTCGGCGGTCGACGCGGTAATCAGTTCGTTGACCTTCTCAAGGCAGGCGTTCAGACCGGCGGCAAACTCGTAGCGCGAGGTCGGGCGGTTGCCCAGGTAGGTTTTATTGGGATAACCCTCAAGGCAGCCGAAGCGCTCGACGACGGATTTGAGCGCCTGGAAGGCCCAGGAGTTGGGATCAACGTCGGTCAGTTCGGAGACCGAGTTGACTTGAGCGACGGAATCTCCCATACCCTGCTGCAGGTACTGGTCGATCTGTTGGGTGTCGGAAGGTTCCGCAAGCGCCGGACCGGCCAGACCCAGGAGAGTCAGAAGCCCTATCGTTCCAGCAAGCAAGCTTGGCTTTCGCATTTTTATACTCCTCACAAAGCACGGAGCCAGAACACACCTTTTCCAGCCTTCAACGATGCTACTACACAACGCCGATTCCGACGCAAGATCTTCCAAAGCTTCACAGGTGGAAGGCTCATAGGCATCACTACACCTACAGGGAGGGAGCGCAACGGCGGTTTTGACGCCGTAAAGTTTTGTAATAGGATGCGTATGAGGGACTGCCGTCTTCCCTTGCCCTGTGACAGAGAACTTATGATGCTCCCATTTCCGTTTCCGGCGGCCGGTGGCCGCGCCGACGCCGGCGAGCAGCTGATCAACTCGGTGGTGGCGGCAGCGATCCGCGCGCTTCTCAGCAAAGTTGAAGATCTGCAGATTGGCATCTATTGCCAGCCGATGTCCAAGCTCCTGCAGGGGGCAATCGACAGCTTCAACCTGCGCGGGCGCGGCATGGTGATCAAAAACCAGTTTCGCGTCGAGAGCCTGCGCGTCGACACCGACGCCATCGCCGTCGATCTCGGCGCGATGTTGGGGGGGCGGGTGCGCCTGCAACGGCCCACCGAGGCCATCGCTTCGGTGGTGCTGCGCGAGGAGGACATCAACACCGCCTTCGAGGCGCCGCTGGTGCTCTCGAAGATGCGCGGCATGCGCGTCGAGGGTGGCGACGAGACGCTCGCCATCCGCCAGACGCGGGTGCAGTTGCTGGATGACAACTGGATGGATTTCAAGACCGAAATTGTCTTCGAGCAATCGGGGCGCAGCGAGCCGCTGCGCTTCAAGGCCCACCTCTCCACCGAAGAGCAGCGCCGCATCGTGCTCGATCAAACCGACTTTGAAGGCCAAAGCGAGGAGGTCTGCCAGTTAGGCCATCTGTTCGTAGCCCAGTTCAATCGGATCATGGATCTCGACAAGTTCAACCTGGATGGGGCGACCCTGCGCGTGCACCGCCTGCGCATCCGCAACCAGCAGCTTATCTTCGAGGGCCGGGCTCACATCGATCACTTTCCTGGGCAGCATCGTAAGTAGGTGTCAGGTGTCAGTAAGTGCACCCTGGCACCTGGCACCTGATATGCCAGACTGGTTGGCGACACTTGTTCTCAAGCTATGCCCGATTCGGACGCGCCGGTGTTGCTGTTGGTGGACGGCCACTCTTTGGCCTACCGTGCCTACTTTGCCTACGTACGCGGCGGCGAGACCGGCCTGCGCACCTCCGGCGGCATTCCCACGAGCGTTTCGTTCGGCTTTTTGAAACTGTTGCTCGACGCCATCGAGCGCGACAAGCCGTCGATGGCGGCGGTGGCCTTCGATACGCGCATGCCGACTTTTCGCCACGAGGTCGATGCCACCTACAAGTCCGGCCGCGCCGAGACCCCGGACGAATTTATCGACGATCTGCAGAATTTGCGCGAGATTCTCACCGCCCTTGACCTACCCCAGTTCGAATTGCCGGGCTACGAAGCGGACGATCTGATCGGGACTCTGGCGGTGCATGGAGCCGGCCAGGGTTACGACGTCAAGATCTTAAGCGGCGATCAAGATTTATTTCAGCTCATCACCGACGAGGGCGCTCCGGGTGGCTCGATCCGCGTACTGCACCAGAATACGCGCACCGGCACCGAAGAATTCGGCCCCGCCCAAGTCAAGGAGAAGCTCGGGATCGCCCCCCGGCAGGTGGTCGATTACAAGGCCCTGTGCGGCGACAGTTCCGACCGCATCCCCGGGGTACGCGGTATCGGTGCCAAGAGCGCCGTCAAGTTGCTCGAAGAGTACGGCTCGCTTGCCCAGCTCATCGAAGCGGTGGATACGATCCCCGGCGCTCTGGGCAAAAAGCTCAAAGAAGGGGTCGAGGACGCCCGCCATTCCTACTGGATGGCCACCATCGAGACCAATGTGCCGCTGGTCATCGATTTTGAGGCCTGCCGGCTGGTCGGTTTTGACGCCGAGCGCGTGGCGCCGCTGCTTGAAAAACTCGAATTTCGGTCGTTCCTGCGCCAGTTGCAGCGGTTGCAGCGCAGTTTTGGCGGCACCCCGTCCGCGCGCCCGACGGCATGGAACGAAGAGGCCGATCATCCGCTGAGCGGCGTAGGCACCGCCAGCGCGGACGAGCTGTGGTTCGACTTTGCCCCGAGCGTTCCCATGGATCTAGAAGTGCGCGTCGTCCAGACCGCCGAGGCTTTTCAGACTTTTCTCGACGTGCTACTTGCCCAGGATGGCCTGGTGGCCTGGGATACCGAGACCAACAACCTCGATCCGCGCCACGCCCGCTTGGTGGGGATCGGCTGCGCCTGGGAACCGGGAGTGGCATACTACCTGCCCCTGGCCCACCGGCAAGGCCCCAACCTCGACACCGATGCGGTCGTAGCGGCGCTTGCGCCCTACTGGCAGGACGGCGGGCGGCCCAAGGTGCTGCAGAACGCCAAGTACGACTGGCTGGTGCTGCGCAATTACGGGGTGGCACTCGCAGGCATCGCTTTTGACCCGATGCTCGCAAGCTATGTCCTCGACCCGGAGAGCAAGCACAATCTCACGACCCTCGCCCAGAATCATTTGCAAATCACCATGGGCTCCTACGAGGCGCTCGTGCCCAAGGGCCAGACCATCGACGCGGTGGAGATCGCGGCGGTGAGCCGTTACTGCGGCGAGGATGCGGCGGTCACCCTGCGGCTGGTGCCGGTGTTGCAGACGAAACTCGATGCCGATCCGCGCCTCGCGGGCATCTTCAAGGAAATCGAAGTGCCCCTGGAGCCGGTGCTCGCGCGCATGGAGGAACGGGGCATCCGCATCGACAAAGCCTATCTGGGCGAGTTGGCCCGAGAACTCGACTGCGACCTGGAGTCGCTCGAACAGGAGGCTTACACCCTGGCGGGCGGCAAATGCAATCTCGGTTCTCCCAAGCAGCTCAGCGACTTGCTCTTTAACAAACTCGGCCTGAACGCCAAAAAAAGCCGCAAAACTTCGCTGGGCTATTCCACCGATGCGGCGGCGCTCGAAAAGCTGCGCGACGACCACCCGATTGTCGAAGCGATCTTGAGCTATCGCACCCTCGCCAAGCTCAAATCCACCTACGTCGACGCGCTGCCGGTGCTGGTCGACCCGCGCACCGACCGGGTGCACACCGACTTCAACCAGACGGTGACCAGCACCGGCCGATTGTCCAGTTCCAACCCGAATTTGCAGAATATTCCGGTGCGCACGTCCTTTTCGCGGCGCATCCGCCGGGCGTTCGTGCCGGAGCCGGGGTGGCTGTTGGTGGCGGCCGACTATTCACAAATTGAGCTGCGCATCCTGGCGCACCTGACGCAGGAGCCGGTGCTCCTCGAAGCGTTCCGGACCGGCGGCGACGTACACACCCTTACCGCCCGGCTGCTGTTGGGTCGCGAAGAAGTTACTGCTGAAGAGCGGCGCCTCGCCAAGATCATCAACTACGGCGTCGTCTACGGGATGGGAGCGCGCCGCTTCGCCCGCGAGACGGGGGTGAGCGCCACCGAGGCGGAGGATTTTATCAAGGCTTTCTATCGGCGCTACCCGGCGGTGTTTGGCTTCATGGAGCAGACCCGCCGGATGGCGGTCGAGCAAGGCTACGTCGAAACCCTGCTGGGTCGGCGGCGCTATTTTCGAGGGCTCGGCCAACTCAATCAGCGCGACCGGGAGGGGGCTTTGCGCGCCGCCTTCAACGCCCCCATCCAGGGCACCGCCGCCGATATCATCAAAATTGCGATGGTGCGCCTTGAGCAAACGCTCGCAGGCCGACGCACCCGGCTGCTACTGCAGGTGCACGACGAACTGGTCTTCGAGATGCCCCCCGAGGAGCGCCCAGAGGTCGAATCTTTGATTCGCTCCGGGATGGAAAATGCCCTCGATCTGCTGGTGCCGCTCAAAGTCGAACTCAACGCCGGCCCCAACTGGTTGGAGGCGAAGTAACATACGGGGCCCAAACGGCCAATATCTAAAATTTCTAACCAGGGGCGGATTTCAACCCGAGCGATTGTCAATAAACTCTGTGGACCTATAGCGTTTTTCGCAACCTGGACGGTCGCCTGACTTCGGCGCAACGCCCATAGGTCGCGGGTACTTTGCCGGCTTGCTATGCACTGTTGCTATCGGTCGCCTCACGGACGACGAAGGAGAGCCATGACCGCCGTCAGTCGCAAAAAAGCCAAGGCCGATGCGGCCTCTTTAGATCTCGATCAACTGCTCGAAACGCTTGCTGCGGTCAGAAGCGGCAATTTTTCGGTGCGCATGCCCACAGAAGGGACGGGCATCGGCGGCGAAATCGCCGCCACACTCAATGGGATCATTGGGATCATTGCCCTCAACGAGCACTTGAGCGTCGAATTGAGCCGGGTGGGCAATGCGGTCGGCAAGGAAGGCAAGGTCAACCAGCGCGTTGCTCTAGGTGATGCTGCGGGCGCCTGGACATTCTGCGTCGAGTCCATCAACACGCTGATTACCGATCTGGCCCAACCTACCACCGCGACCACCCGCGTCATCCGGGCGGTGGCCAACGGCGATCTCTCGCAGCGCATTCCTACCGAACTGGACGGCCGACCGCTGCAGGGCGAGTTTTTGCAGACAGCTCAGATTGTCAATGTCATGGTTGAGCAACTTGGTTCTTTCGCACCAGAAGTCACCCGTGTGGCGCGCGAGGTGGGCACCGAAGGGAAACTCGGCGGCCAGGCCCAGGCCCAGGTGACCGGCGTGGCGGGCACCTGGCGCGATCTGACCGACAACGTCAACGAACTGGCGGCCAACCTCACCACCCAGGTGCGCGCTATCGCCGAGGTGGCCACGGCGGTGACCAAGGGCGATCTCACCCGCTCGATCGCCGTGGAAGCCCAGGGCGAGGTGGCGATCCTCAAGGACAACATCAACCTCTCGCGCAAGCGCGAAGCGACCTGATATCAGATTCAGTTCAACACAGTCCGGCTGGGCGAAAGTATGGGGATCTGCGCCAATTCAAAGATGAGAAAGGCAGCATCGTGCTCGGCAGGTTGTCCGCAACTATCATCCGCTACCATCACTGGCGGCAAATGTGCCTGTAGGTTCTACATGGGTGAGCGAAGCGGAGATCGCCAATGGCACTGACGGTCGAGGATGTCGAGAAACTCCAAAAGCTTTTTCCGGAACACAAGATCGAACTGCGCGACGGCGCCATCACGATTGTGAGCCCCTCCGACATTGTCTCTGGCATGATCGGTGCACGCTTCTCGCGGTTTTTGGGCAACTGGGTGGATCCGCGCAAGCTTGGTTTTGTTTTCGATTCCAGTTCCGGATTCCAACCGCCCAATGGGGATTTGACTGCCCCTGACGTGTCCTATGTTTCGCGCGCCCGCCTTTCGCGCTTGCCGCGCTCCTACGGTCCACTGGTCCCCGATCTGGTCGTGGAGATCAAATCCAGCACCGACCGGCTCAAGTCCCTTGAAGACAAAATCGAAAGCTACCTGCAGCTGGGGGCAAAGGTGGGTGTCCTGGTCGATCCGGATGGACAGACTGCCACGGTTTACCGCTGCGGCGTGCAGCCGGTCGGGTTTTTCGACAACGACATCCTGGAACTCCCTGAGTTGCTGCCCGGCTGGCAGTTGCAACTGGCCGAGCTGTGGCCAATCGACCTTGGTGAGGACTGAAAGGGCGGCAGCATGCCGGTGGTGGGCGAGGAGCCAAAGACAGCATCTCTTTTAGCCCAGCTGCTGCCGCAAAAACGTCACCACGTCCTGCCAGGCACGGCGAGCTTCCCGAAATTGCACGGAGGCGGTGCCATGGCATTGTTTTTCCCGGTTCTGGTAGATCAAAAAGCCGTGGCCGCTATTCGGGTAGACCTGCAAGAGGGCCGGTTTACCCAGGGCTGTGAGGCTCTGCACCAACAGTTGCGACTGCTCCAGCGCAGCCGATAGCCAGGTGGGTACATGTTCGACTCCGGAACACGGCCTGATACGGGGACTGTTAAATACTCTTCAGATAACTCAGCAAATCCGCCATCTGCTTTTCGTTCAGTTCGAACTTGGGCATCGGGGGTGTCTCGCCGCGGGTCACCTGCCGAATGAGTTGCAGGTCCGATTTGCGCTCTTTGACTTCCTCCAGATTCGGCCCCACCCAGCCTTTTGCCTCGGTGCCGTGGCAGGCCGAACAGTTCGCCTCAAAAAGATCCTGGCCGGTGCTCACATTGCCTTTGAACGAGAGTACTGAGCGCTCGTAGGGGGTCTGACCAGCCTCGGCGATCGCGTTGATGGCGAAGCCGATCAAACCCACCACCAGCAGGGCAAGACCGGGAATGGCCATGGTTTTCCACGAGAGTCGGACCATGAGTGTTAAGTGCTCTTTCTATTTTTGTTTGTCTATATATCAAAGTTTACGCTTTTTAGCGTGGTGCGCCTGAATATTCATGATCTTCCCTTCAGGCCCCAGATCCTGGCCCGTTCGGCAAGCCAACCTTGCTTGAGCAAACGCTCAATCTGGCCGTTGACCCAGCGACGCAGGCTGTCGTTCTGGAGACCTCGGGGCATGGCGACGGCAAGACCGCTGGTGTCAAGTTCGGAAGAAAGCAACCGGTAGGCAGGACGGTCCTGCACCCAGCCGCCCAAGACGGTGCCGTCGGCGGCAAAACCGTCGGCCCGGCCGGTCTCGAGAGCCTGCACTCCTTCCTGATAGGAAGCCACCGGTACCAGCCCGGCGCCGGGCAGAAAAGCGCGGATGGCCCGTTCGTTGCTCGAACCGGAAAGCACCGCAAGCCGGACGCGTTGCAGATCCGACAGGGTACGCAGGGTGCTCTCGCGCTTAAGCAGCACGGCCTGGTTCACCGTCAGGTACGGAAAGCTGAAGTCCACGGCCCGGGCGCGCGGTACGCCGATGCTTAAATTGGCAATCACCAGATCGACGTGCTGCTTTTCTAGTGCCTCCAGCCGATCCCGGTTGCGCACCGGCACCAGTTGGATTGCCGTCCGATCGGCAAAGAGCGCCTCGGCCAACGTGCGCGCCAGATCAATTTCAAAACCCGCCAGTTCGCCGCGTTCGTCGCGAAAACCGAGCGGGTAGAGGTTGTCCTTGACGCCCACGATGAGATACCGGCGCTGCTGAATTGTTTCAAGCGACGCAGCCACCGCGGCTGCTTGCAGAACAGCAAGCAGCAGGCTCGCCGTCAGGACGGCCGCGCGCAGTGCCGCGCGCACTTCAGACGGGGCGGGCGGATTTGGCGACGCGGGCAACTTCGGCAAACGCCTCAGGGTCGGTGACGGCCAGTTGCGCCAGCATCTTGCGGTTGAGGGCGACGTCGGCTTTGTGCAGACCATCGATAAGTCGGCTGTAGGAGAGCCCCTCGGTGCGCGCCTGGGCGTTGATGCGCACGATCCATAGTGAGCGGAAGTCGCGCTTTTTGGTGCGGCGGTGGCGGTAGGCGTTGCGCAACGCCTTCATCACCTGTTGGTTGGCGGCGGTAAAGAGCTTCGAGTGGCTGCCCCGAAAGCCCTTGGCCAGCTTCAGGATTTTTTTGCGGCGTTTGCGGGCGACGTTGCCGCGCTTGACACGGACCATAACTCAACTCCAGCGGTGAAAATTCGGGCTACAGATAAGGGCACTGGCGGGTGACCTTGTAGAGATCGGTCTCGGAGACCTCGACTTTGGTGGACAGGCTGCGCAGGCGCGAGCCTGACTTGTGTTGGAGCAGGTGGTTCTTGCCTGCGCGGCGGCGACGGAGCTTGCCGCTACCGGTCACTTCGTAGCGCTTGGCCGCAGACTGGCGCGTCTTCATCTTGGGCATGGGTGTTACTCTCGCATCGCAAAGACCGGTGCCCACCTGGGCACGAATATCTATAGTAATGCAAAAGCCCGCGGGTTGGGGGGCGGGTTTGCTAGCGGCGCGGCGGCGGCAGGGCCGGCGAGAAGGCCACCTGCCGGGTGTGGATGCGCCAGTGCACGGTGACATAGAAAATCTTTTGCACCGCATCGAGGGGCACGAACAGCTCGCCGCCGCGCCAGTAGGGAGCGACGCTCAGCACGACAAGCTGGCGGTTGAGGGTGAGTACCGTGCCGTCGGTGATCGAAGCTTCTTGATTGTCGAATTGCAGATTGACCGCCCGCTCGTCGGGGATGATCCGCAAGTTGGCCTGAAACGCCTGGGCCACCGACATCAGGGATACAAAAGGTTGTCCGCGCCGCATCGTCACTGCAAAAAGCTCGCGCTCGTTTGCCCTGAGCGGCCAGGCCCAGACCATTTCGAGCAAAAAGCCAACAGCAACCCGTCGACGCATGGCGTCATTATCCCCCTGTTTGCCGGGCTGTGCATGATGGCCACGGTTTACAGAAGCCGGATAGTGTTGGAAACTACATCCGCACCGTCACATTCGTTGCGATGGACTGGATTATTCGCCCGGCCCACGACACAGAACGCCGTTCGCTGGCACGGCTGTCGCACCTGGCTTTTGCCCCCGCCCAGCCGTTTGCTGAAATCGAAGCGCGCTACCAATCCGACGCCACGATCGTCGCCCGCTCGGTGGTCGCCTGCGAGGCGGAACGTCTGCTGGGCAAATACGCGCTGCTGCCCTATCGCAACTACGTGGCTGGCTGTGAGATGCCCCTGGGCGGGTTGGGCGGGGTGGCGGTGGCTCCCGAGGGCCGGGGCCGCGGGGTGGCAAGCGCCCTGGTGCGCCACGCCCTGGAGGTGCTTGGGGAACACCGCTATCCCCTTTCGATGCTTTATGCCTATCGCCACGGTTTCTACCGCCGCTTCGGCTGGGCCTGCGTGGGAGAGGTCTACCGCTACCGGGTGGCCGGCGAAGATCTGCCCCGCTACCCGGAAGCCCGGTACGTGTTGCCCCTCGACGCCGCCACCGACCGCGCGGCCGTCGAAGAACTCTACGGGCGCGAGGCTCCCCGCCACAGCGGCTGGCTGGTGCGCGAACCGGAGCACTGGCAGGGACACTTCAAGCCCGACAGCGCCTGGCAAATGTTTGGCTGCCGCTTCGGCGGCGACCTCGAGGGGTATGTGATCCTCCGCTACGTCAATGTCTCCCCCGACAGCGCCGAAGTGGCCCATATCGCCGTACGCGAGTGGGTGGCGGCCTCCGCCCGCGCCTACCGGGCGCTGTTGGGGTTTCTTGGCGCCCAGCGCGATCAAGTCGATGCGGTGGTCTGGGACACCGACCGCGCCGACCCGTTGCCGCGGCTGCTCACCGAACAGCGCGCCGCCGGGGATCGATCGATCCGGACTTTTTTGAACGCCGTCGGTTTCGGAGCCATCCATAGCAGCTTCATGTGGCGGATGGTCGATCTCGACCGGGCATTGGCTTTGCGGCCCGTGCGGCCGGCAGGGGATGCTGCCTTCAACTTCGAAGTCCACGACCCGGTTTTTGGGACCACCCTGCGACCGGTCGAAATCGAGGGCGGCCGTCTGCACCTGGTGGACAAGCCCGCCGCCACCACCCTCAAGCTCGATATCGGTACCCTCACCCAGCTGTGGAGCGGCTACGGCAACGCCCGCGCCGCCCACTGGGCCGGGCAGCTGCAAGTCGAAGGCGACGAAGGGGTGCTCGAAGTGCTCGATCGCGCCTGGCAGGTGGAGCCGCCCTTCTGCTGGGACTTTTTTTAGGGCTAAGCTATAGACTTCGCATTCGGAGTCCTGCCGCGTGTCCACCCGACGAGAGTTTGCCCTGCCCGGTGCCCGACCCCACTACAACCCCGACCGGCCCGGAAATGTCGAGCACATCGCCCTCGATCTGGCCATCGACCTCGAAGCGCAGCGCGCGAGCGGTATCTGCCGCATCCGCCTGCGGTGCATTGCCGACGAGACGCGCGTCTTCAGCCTCGATGCGGTTGAGCTGCAAATAGAGGCAGTGCGCACCAACGGCAACCCGGCGGACTTCGACCACGACGGCGCGGTGCTGTGGGTGCGGCCCGCCGTACCCCCTGTGGCGGGAGCAGTGGTGGAACTGGCCATTGACTACCGGGTGGAGAAACCCCGGCGCGGCATCTACTTTGTCGGCCCAGACGCCGATTATCCCGACAAGCCTGTGCAGGTCTGGACCCAGGGAGAGGACGAAGACTCGCGCTTCTGGTTTCCCTGTTTCGATTACCCCGGTCAACTGGCCACCTCCGAGGTGCGCGTGCAGGTGCCGGCCCGCTACCAGACGGTCTCCAACGGCGTGCTCATGCGCATTGAAGAGCACAACGGCTCAAAAATTTATCACTGGCACCAGGCGCAGGTGCACCCGTGCTACCTCATCACCCTGGTGGTGGCGGAACTGAGCGAAATTCAAGACCGGTGGGAGGACATCCCGACGCCCTACTACGTCACCCCGGGCCGCGAGGAGGAGGCGCGCCGCACCTTTGCCAAGACCCCGAGCATGGTCGCTTTTTTCTCGGAGCGCTTCGGCGTGCGCTATCCGTTCGCCCGCTACGCGCAAGTCTGCGCGGTCGATTTTATCTTCGGCGGCATGGAGAACACCGGCGCTACCACCCAGACCGACCGCTGTCTGCTGGACGAACAGGCGGCCCGCGAGATCCGCTGGCCCGAAGATCTGGTGTGCCACGAACTGGTGCACCAGTGGTTCGGCGATCTGGTGGTGATCCGCCACTGGTCCCACGCCTGGATTAAAGAAGGGGCAGCCACTTACTTCGAGTCGCTGTGGCGCGAGCACGAGTATGGGTCGCAGGACGCCGCCTACTACCGCTATCAGACCGCCCAGGCCTATTTTGAAGAGGACAGCGAGCGCTATCGCCGGCCTATTGTCACCAACGTCTACAAAGAACCGATCGAGCTTTACGACCGGCACCTCTACGAAAAAGCTTCGACCGTCTACCACATGCTGCGCCATTACCTGGGAGATGCCGCTTTCTTTCGGGCCGTACAAACGTTTTTGAGCGCCAACACCCACCGCACCGTCGAGACGGTCGACCTGCTGCAGGCTATCGAGGCGGCCACCGGCCGCAACATGCTGCCGCTCTTTGAGCAGTACGTCTTCAAAGCCGGCCATCCGCAATTTAAAGTGCGCTTCGAGTGGGACAGCGAGGCTGCCCTCGCCAAAGTCGAGGTAAGCCAGACCCAGACCGTCGATGAGCAGACCGTGCTTTTTGATCTGGTGATCTCTCTTGGTTTCGGCTTGGCGCCGGACGTACCGCCGAGGTGCATTCCTATGCGCATCCGGCAAAAAGAACAGACCTTCTGTTTCCCTTTCGAGCAAAAACCGCTCTATTTCAGTTTCGATCCCGGCAACCCTGTGCTCAAAACCGTCGAATTGGAAGTGCCCTCGGAACTACTCAAAAACCAGCTTGCCGTCGATCCTGAGTTAATGGGCCGCATCTTCGCCGCCCAAGCCCTCGCCAAGCAGCTCACCCCGGACATCGCCCGGGCGCTTGGCGCCGTCTTGCTCGACGAAAACCAGTTCTGGGGACTGCGCGCCGAGGTGGCCCAGGCTCTCGGTTCGACCAAAAAAGACTACGCCTACGCCGTGCTGCGCGAAGCGGCAGGCGTAGGCGACCTGCGGGCGCGTGCCGCCGCCATCAAGGCCCTGGCCGAGGACAAATCGCCCGAAACCTTCGCAGCCATCTGTCCCTGCCTGTCCGATCCGAGCTACACGGTGAGTGCCGAGGCGGCCAGAGCAGTGGGCAAAGCCAAACACGCCGATTCGCGGGCGTTGCTGACCCAGGTGCTCGCCTCGCGTCCCTCCTGGAACGACATGGTGGGAAGTGCCGCCCTCGCGGGCCTAGCCGAACTGAAGGACGACCCCGAGGCCCTCGAAGCAATCCTGGAGCGCACCCGCCGGGGTACTCCCCCGGCGCTGCGCCTGGCGGCGATCCGTGCTCTGGGCAGCGCGGGCGAAGGGGGGGAGAATCAAAAAATCCTCGATGCCCTTGCCCAGGTCGCCCAGGAAACCCAGTTTTCGACTCGGCGGGCGGTGATTGCCGCTTTGGGTTCGCTCAAATCCCCCCAGGCTCTGCCGCTGCTAGAGCAAATCGCCCGCGAAGATCCCGACGGTCGCCTCCGGCGCTCTGCCCTGGAGAGTGCCGAATCGATCCGCTCGCAAGTCGGCCAGGACAAGGAACTGAAAAAACTGCGCGAAGCGGTCGAAAGCCTTCAGGAGGAGAACCGCTCGCTAAAAAGTCGTCTGGAAGTGCTTGAAAGCCGACTCACATCCCCATAGAACGGCTGCCCGGCGGCTTGCCCAAGCCGCTCCTATCATGGAAGTAAAGCCTGGGGGATTCCTCTCATGGAGCGGCGCGAACAAATTCTCGGTGCGGTTGAGACGCTGAACTACCGGGCCACCGTCGGCGATGTGGCGACCCGCAGTGGCCTGGAACTGACTACCGTCCAGCAAGAACTCAACAGCCTCGCCCAGGATGGCGATGGGCACCTGCAGGTCTCCAACACCGGCGAGATTGTTTACGCTTTCGAAACGGATGTGCGCGACCGGCTGCTGCGCAAGGACCGCAACGCCAGACTCAAAGCCCTGCTCAAAAAAGCCTGGCAGGTGGCTTTCTATCTGGTGCGTATCTCTTTTGGGATCTTGCTGGTTTTATCGCTGGTACTCATTGCCATCGGCATCTACGTCGTGTTGTCGAGCCGCGACGGCGACGGCGGCGGCGAGGGCGAAAGCCGGGGCGGCGGTGGCGGCGTGCCCAATTTCTATTGGGGCGATTTTTTCTACATCTTCTACTGGCCCCCCTACGGCTATTACGACGAGCGCCGACTCAAAGATCCTAAGGACATGGGTTTTCTGGAGAGCGTCTATTCGTTTTTGTTCGGCGACGGCAACCCGAACGCGGATCTCGAGTCGCGGCGGTGGCGGACGGTGGCGGGGGTTATCCAGGCCAACCGGGGCGTGGTGGTGGCCGAGCAGTTGGCTCCCTATCTCGAAGCGGCCCGCGTCGACAGCGAAGACTTTGTGTTGCCGGCCCTGGTCAAGTACGACGGTGTACCTGAGGTGAGCGAGCAAGGCGAGATTGTCTACCGCTTTCCGCAGCTGCAGGTGCAGGCCGAGGAGCGCCGTCCGGCCGCCACGTTGCCGGGTTTTCTGCAGGAGAAGCGCTGGCAATTTAGCAAAGCGCCCGGCGGTAAACTAGTGCTCGCCGGTGCGCTCGGGGTCGCCAACTTTGTGGGCGCCTGGTTTTTGTACTTTCTTTTGCAATCGACCAATCTGCCGCCGGATCTGAGCTTCTTCGCCGCTTTGGCGCCGGTGCTGGTCATCTACGGCACGCTCTTTTTGCTCGTACCGGCTGTGCGCGCCGCCGTCATTGCCTGGCTCAACCGGGGTGTCGAAAGCCGCAACCGCAGCCGCTCGGGCTTCTCCCGCCACCTGCGCGAGGCGAACGCCGAGTTGCGCCGCAAACTGGCGTTCGCCCAAAGTTTCGCCGCCCAAAAAGTGCTTGGCAAAGAGGACATCATTTACACTACCGAGCAATCGGCCCTGGAGCAGCGCGACTATGAACTAGACGATCCGCGCTTTCGCTCCTTAGACGATCCGCGCACCGGGGCATAAAAAAACTGCGGGGTCAGGAGGATCCCGCAGCACTCTCCACATCATTCCTTAAATAAACTTTACCTCAATTGCGGTGGGGTTGACCAGTTTTTTGTATCCTGGGACGCAGATCTTGTGTCGGACACGGCAGACCTGCCAAAGGACGGGCTGCTGTAAAGTAAGAAGGCTTGCGCTCAAGGCCGCCCCGTGGTCAGAATTTTGTACTCCGAAGAAGAGATAGCTAGACAGGTTCAGCTGTTGGCGGGCCAGATCAGCGCCCACTACGCTCCTCTGGTATCGATTTCGTATCCGCTGGTGGTTTTGCCGGTGCTCAAGGGAGCCTTTGTCTTCAGTTCCGATCTGTTGCGGCGGGTGACGGTGCCTTTGCGGGTCGAATTTTTGCGCGCAAGCAGTTATCGCGAGGGGACTGTTTCGGGCGGCCTGGAGCTGGACATCCCGGAGACGGCCTTTTTGAGCGGTCATCATCTGCTGTTGCTCGAAGATATTGTCGACACCGGCAGGACTGCAAGCCAGATCCTGGCCACCCTCAAAGGTTGCGGCCCAGCCTCGCTGCAGATCTGCGCGCTGCTGGACAAGCCTTCGCGCCGTGTGGCGCCGGTGGAAGTCCATTTTCGGGGCTTTACGATTGCGGACCGCTTTGTGATCGGTTATGGCATGGATCTGGCCGAGCGCTACCGCGAGTTGCCCTACGTGGGCGAACTGGAAGAATGCACCTTTTGATTCCCGCCGCCGGTCGCGGCAGCCGCATGGGCGCAGACGGCAACAAGCTGCTCTTGCCGCTGTTGGGCCGGCCGCTTCTGGCCTGGACGCTCGCAGCAGCGGCACAAGCCCCTTCAACCGGCTGGATAGGCATCGTCGGCCAGCCGATAGACGAAGAAGCGATCCGATTACTGGTGGAGAGGCTGGGTCTGCGGGTGCCGGTGCACTGGATCGAAGGGGGCGAGACCCGCCAGCAGTCGGTCTACCAAGGGTTGCTGGCGCTTCCTGCAGAAGCGCAGCAGGTACTCATCCACGACGGAGCGCGCTGTCTGGCAAGCCCGGCCCTTTTCGAGCGCTGTGGCGCCGCACTGGCTGAATTTTCTGCCATCGTCGCCGCTGTGCCGGTCAAGGACACCATCAAACAGGTCTACCCCCACAGCCATCGGGTAGAGAAGACCATTGCCCGCGAGCGGCTCTGGGCGGCCCAGACGCCCCAGGGTGGCAAGGTCGGGACGCTGAAGGCCGCCCACGCCTGGGCCGCGGCCCAGGCGGTCGCCGTCACCGACGACGCGGCGCTGTGCGAACTGCGCGGCGAGCCGGTGCAGGTCGTTCTCGGCGAGCAGACCAATCTCAAGATCACCACGCCTGCAGATCTGTTCGTGGCCGAGGCTATCTTGAAAACACAGTTGCGCCAGGATCCCAGCCCATGAGCGAACTGCCCCGCACCCTCGATGAGACCCTCGACCAGTGCCGCCAGGCCCTCGCAGCCGCCCTGGCCGGCGGCAAGACCCGCGCCCAGATCGACATCAAAGTGCCCGGTCTCGACGTGCTTGTCCTCGTGCCGGGGCTCGCCCCCGTGCTGGGGGAGTCCGGGTGGGCGGCGGCTTTTGCCGATCCGGGCGCGGCGGCTCTGGCCCGCCGCCGGTTGGGGGCGGTGGGCTACGAGCTGCGGGGCCTCAGCGAACTGAAGCTGCGCGGCGGCGAGCGCTCCGCAGTGCTCGCCGTTGAACCGAGTGCCATCGAAGTCGAGACGGTCGAACTGATCGCCGCACGCACGGAGGGCAGGCCCTTTATTTTGCTCAATTCGCGCCTGCAGGAGGCGGGGGTGGTGGGTATCGGCCTGGCGGGCCGGCAGTTGCGCGACCGGTTCCTCTCGACCTTCGAGATGGCCTACGCCGTCCAGCCTTTTGAAGGGGGCAGCCTCTACCGGGCCTACCCGGGGCCGTGGCAGCTCTGGCGCGAAACCCGCGAGGGCGATTACACCAAAGTCGGCGAGTTCGAGACGCGCCCGCTGGGCGAAGACATCGACCGCGCCCTTTACCCCAAAAAAGGCGAAGCCCTGCTCGACGGACTGCGGCGCTTCCTACGCGCCCTGGGTCGGTAAAGTTACTCAGGCGGGCGTTTTCGTCGTGTCCTGGGGAGAAATAATACCCACCAGCAGAACCAGCGGTACCATTGCAAGCAAAAGCAGTGCCACGGCGGGCACCGAAAAAATACTGAAGGGCATTGAGAAATCCGTAAATAGCAGGTTTGACTGTGCTGTGTCCTTGCTTTTCCAGCAGGTGCATCAGTACAGCAAGTTCGAGACCGCAGGACGGCCCCAAAAATATTCACTCAATCGGGAATGTCCTGTCAAGTACCTGCCTCGTCCGTTTGAGTCGCTCCCCGTTCAAAGGTGGGGTGTTACGATCTGTAATCAACTGTCGGAAGCGCAAGGGAGCAGCTTTGAAGCGCAAGCAGGCTATTGTCATCGGTGCGGGTGTGGGCGGACTTTCACTTGGAATCCGTCTGCAGAGCCTCGGGTTCGACACGACCATCTTCGAGAAGCTGGACGGACCGGGCGGGCGGGCCTACGTGCACCGCGCCGAGGGGTTTACCTTCGACATGGGGCCAACGGTGATCACCGTGCCCCACTTTATCGAGGAACTATTTGCTCTCGAACAGGACAGGCCCGCCCTCGACAGGCCGGACTTCCCGGCGGCGGTCCTGGGTCCAGATGCCCGGATCACCTCGGGGGTGAGCGGCGGACCGGCGACATCGCAGTACGTCAAAATTATTCCGATTTTGCCTTTTTACCGCATTTACTTTGACGACGGGACGTACTTCGATTACGACGGCGACCCGGTTCGCACCCGCGAGCAGATCCGCGCCCTTGCTCCTGAGGATCTCGAAGGTTACGAGCGCTTCCACCGCGACGCGCGGGCCATCTTCGAGCGCGGATTTCTGGAGTTGGGTTTTACCTACTTTCGCGATGTACCTTCGATGCTGCGCATCGCCCCGGATCTGGTGAAGCTGGATGCGGTGCGGCCGCTGTTTTCGTTCGTAAAGCGCTACTTCAAAAGCGACAAGCTCCGGCAGGTCTTCAGCTTTGAGCCCTTGCTGGTGGGTGGCAACCCGCTCGCGGTGCCCGCCATCTACGCGATGATCCATTTTGTCGAGAAGACCTGGGGCATCCACTTCGCCATGGGCGGCACGGGGGCGCTCGTGCGCGGCTTCGTGGGCAAATTCGAAGAACTGGGTGGGACGATGCGCTATGGGAGCGAAGTTGCCCGCATCGAAGTCGAAGGCAGCGGCAAGAATCGCCGGGCCACCGCTGTCGTGCTCGCGGACGGCAGCCGCCATCCGGCGGACCTCGTCGCTTCCAACGGCGATTACGTCAACACCTATCTGAAACTCATCGACCGCGCCTACCGGCCGAGCCACCCGGACGTGCGCCTGAAGCTTGCGCGCCAGTCGATGTCGCTGTTGGTCGTCTACTTCGGCTTCCGCTCAGACGGGCTGGATCTGGATCTCAGGCACCACAACATCATCCTCGGTCCGCGCTACGAGGAATTGCTCAAGGACATCTTCGGCCGGAAGATCCTGGCGGAGGACTTCTCGCAGTACCTGCACATTCCTTCGGTTACCGACCCGAGCCTGGCGCCGCCGGGGCACCACTGCGCCTATACCCTCGTACCCGTCCCCCACAACGGCAGCGGCCTCAACTGGTCGAAACTCGCCGATCCTTTCGTAGAACGGGTGCTGCGCTTTTTGGACGAGCGTGGGTATATCCCGGGGCTTGGCGAGCGGCTCGTCTACAAGAGCTTCATCACCCCCGACTACTTCGAGCACACGCTCAACAGCCGGCTGGGCAACGGTTTTGGCATCGAGCCGGTGCTGTGGCAGTCGGCGTACTTTCGCCCCCACAACAAAAGTGAAGACATCGCTAACTTTTACTTAGTCGGCGCCAACACCCAACCCGGCGGCGGTACCCCGGCGGTGATGATGTCCGCCAAGATGACGGCACGGGAGATCGCCCGCGACTTCGATATTCCCTTGGATGTCGTGGATAGACTGCAGGTGCGCGGGACGGTCGCGAAGTAGGTCGGCTGGGTATATTACTGGAAGCGCCTATCGGCGCAAGACACGCGAAGCGGGGAGGAGCAGCATGACTTCCAAAGCGGATTTTTCAGCCGGGGAGTGGCGCCTGTTGCGGGAGACGCCCCTCAGCATCGGGGCAGCGGTGATGGTGGCGGACACCGCAAGCGGTTTTTTCGGCATGCTCCAGGAGGGCGTGGCCCTTGCCATGGGCGCGATTGCCTGCGCCGCCGATTTTCCCGACAACAACATCATCCAAAGCATCCTGTCCGAGGAAAAGCAACTGGACACCAAGCCCCGCCTCGACAGCCCCGAAGCGCGTACCCAATTCAAAGCCGAGACGATCGATCTGTGCCGCCAAAGCGTCGCCCTGCTCGCCGAAAAAGCGACTCCTCAGGAAGCCGAGGAGTACCGCCGCTGGCTCGTGGCCATCGCCCGCAAGGTGGCCGAGGCCGCCAAAGAAGGCGGTTTTTTGGGCATCGGCGGCCAGCGGGTGAGCGAAGCGGAGGCGGCCTATTTGACGCAAATCGATACTGCCCTCGGCGTGGGGACGCAGGCCGGTTGAATGCCCAAAGCAATTGCCATTGGCATTGTGTGCTTCGCAGGCAAAGTACTCATCGATCGCAGGCCTGCGGACGCGGCGCTGGGTGGGCTGTGGGAGTTTCCCGGCGGCAAAATCCTCCCCGGAGAGACACCTGAGGCGTGCGTGGCCCGCGAGGTGCTGGAGGAAGTGGGGCTTACCGTAACCGTGGGCGAACTGCTGGCTATTCTGGAGCACGACTACTCCGATTTTCTCGTCCGCATCCGCGCCTACCTGTGCCACAGTGAGAGCGACGCCGCCCGGGCGATCGCCTGCGATGCCGTCGAGTGGGTGGAGCCGCGGGAACTGGACGGCTACCCGTTTCCGGCGGCCAATGCCCCGCTCATCTCGCTGATTCAGAAGCGCCTTTGCCCATGACTGCCTCCTCTGTGCCCCTTGCCTTTCCGATCACCGCCGTCGTCGCCCAGGAGGCGATCAAACTCGCGCTGCTATTGGCTGTCACCGATCCGGGATTGGGGGGTGTCGCCATCAGCGGCCGGCGCGGCACGGCCAAATCGGTAATGGCCCGGGGTATTCATGCCCTACTGCCGCCCATCGAAGTGATCGCCAGTTGCCCGGCCAACGACGATCCTGAGCAGCCCGAATCCTGGTGCGACCACTGCCGCCGCCTCTACGCCGAACGGGAGCCCCAGCGGGCGATGCGGCCGGTGCCCTTTGTACAGGTGCCGCTCGGGGCCACCGAGGACCGGGTGATCGGCACCGTCGATCTCGAAAAATCGATGCGTCTGGGCGAACCCGTCTTTCAGCCGGGGCTGCTCGCCGAGGCGAATCGGGGCATCCTCTACGTCGACGAGATCAACCTGCTCGACAACCAGATCGCCAATTTGTTACTCACGACCTTCAGCGAAGGCATCAACCGCGTCGAGCGCGAGGGTCTCAGCTTTGAGCATCCCTGCGCAATGGTGTTGCTCGCCACGTTCAACCCTGAAGAGGGCGAACTGCGCGAACACCTGCTCGATCGCATCGCCATCTGCCTGCCTGCCGAGGCGCAGTTGAGTCTGGAGGACCGCCTCGCAGTGGTGGACCAGGCGCGCGGGTACGCCCGCGATCCGGCGGCCTTTGTGGCCGCTCACCGCAGCGAGATCGAAGAATTGCAGACGCAGATCGTCCTTGCCCGCCAGCGTCTCGCGGAAGTGACCATCGAACCTGAGCAGATTGCCTACCTGGTCGAAGAAGCCGTGCGCGGCGAGGTAGAGGGCCACCGGGCGGAACTGTTTGCCGTCCGGGCGGCAAAGGTGCACTGCGCCCTCGATGGCCGCACCCGCGTCAATGCCGAGGACTTGCGCCGGGCGGTCGAACTGGTGATTATTCCGCGCTCGACGGTGATCCCCTCGGAGGAGCCCCCACCGCCACCCCCACCGCCGCCCCCTCCCGACGAGCAGGAGCAGGACGAGGACGAGCGGCAGGACGACGACCCCCAGGAAAACGACAACGAACCGGAGGATCAGGAGGCGCCCCCGAGCCTGCCCGAGGATTTTGTCTTCGACGCCGAAGGAGTCATTCTCGATCCGCAGCTGTTGGCCTTTGCCCAGACGGTACGGCGCAAGAGCAAATCCGGGGCGCGCACCAAGATTTATTCCGACTCGCGCGGCCGCTACATCAAGCCGATCTTGCCCCGGGGCCGGGTGAACCGCATCGCCGTGGACGCCACCCTGCGCGCCGCCGCGCCGCACCAGAAAGCCCGCCGCGAGCGCGATCCCGGCAGGCGGGTGATCGTCGAGGCAGCCGATGTGCGCGCCAAGCGCCTGGCGCGCAAGGCCGGGGCGCTCATCACCTTCGTGGTCGATGCGAGCGGTTCGATGGCCCTCAATCGGATGCGCTCGGCCAAAGGTGCCGTGTTGAAGCTGCTCACCGAGGCGTATCAAAACCGCGACAAGGTGGCGCTCGTCCCCTTTCGCGGTGAAAAAGCCGACGTGTTGCTGCCGCCCACCCGCTCGATCGCCCAGGCGCGCAGGCGTCTGGAGTCATTACCCTGCGGTGGCGGATCGCCGTTGGCCCACGCCCTGAGCCAGGCGATCCGCCTGGGAGTGAACGCCCAGAGCGCCGGCGACGTCGGCCAGGTGATCATCGTGGCGATCACCGACGGCCGGGGCAACATTCCCCTCGCCCGCTCCCTGGGCGAACCGCCGACGGACGACAAACCCGACATCAAAGCCGAACTGCTCGCCCTCGCCGGCCGCATCGGCGCCCTCGGTTTCAAGCTGCTGGTGATCGACACCGAAAACCGCTTCGTCTCCACCGGTTTTGCCAAAGAACTGGCCACCCAGGCGGGCGGGCGCTACTTCTACCTGCCCCGCGCGAGTGAGCAGACTCTGGCACGGGCGACGCAGGATGCGATTGCGGAATTGCGGGATTGACCAGGTGCCAGGGGGCAGTAAGTTCGTCCTGCCCCCTGGCACCTGCTTCAAGGATTGCTACAGGTCTGCAACTGCTTTGGTGACCGCCAGAAAATGGCCCAGGATGGGCGAAGCGTTGTCCTGGTGCCAGGCGGCGGCCAGGACCAGCCTCGCAGCCGCAGCCGCCAGCGGCCGACAAGTCATCTTGAGCGCACAGGATTCACCATCGCGGTCCCGCGGGGTCCCCATACCCTCGCCCTGGTGCGCTGAAGTCCCATCAGCTCAGAATCTACAGCTCGAACAGGCGCTCGGCGGACCAGACGGCGGCGACGGCGAGTGAGGGCACCGGGCTAAGATGTGGCTACATAGGGTCACATACGGTGCGAACCATGAAACTGATAGGTGTCCGGGAGTTTAGGGACAGGGTAAGCCATTACCTTGCCTGCGGGGAAGTACTGGGTGTTCAAAACCATGGCAGGCTCGTAGGGGTTTTTATTCCTTTGCGTGCGCCGGACAACGACAAGGTGGAGCAAGCTGCGGAGCGCCTGGCTGCGGTGATGCGCCAGGCAGTCAAGGAGACGGGGATGAGCGAGGACGAAATCGCTGGTCTATCTGATCTGTCGAAAGGCTTCGTTTAGGGTGAGAGTTGTTGTCGATGCCAACGTGCTGGTGGGTAGGGCTCTTGGAACAAAAAGCCGCAACATCTTTATTGCACCGAGCCTGGAGTTGTTCGTGGCTGCCAGGGCTTGGGACGAAGCGTTGCACGAACTTCCAGGCCGCGTGGAGGCCATTGTTCGCCAGGGAAAGCTCAGTAGCGAGCGGGCACAAAGTCTGGCCAATGGCGCTGTCGAACTGATTACTTCCAAAGCGGTGGTTATCGAAGAAGCGCAATATGTGCTACTTGAAAATGAAGCGCGCAGGCGCGTGCCGGATGATCCCGACGCTTGGCCCACAGTGGCGACAGCGTTGCTGCTGGAAGCAGATATCTGGACAGAAGATAGGGACTTTTTTGGCTGTGGAGTGGCTGTTTGGACGACGCGAACTCTGTTGATTCAGTGGGGCTCCGTGCTATGAAGCGAGCAATTGCCAATCGAACAAACGCTCGGCAAGCCAGACAGCGGCGATCCCGGCGACGGCCACCGAGCCGCCCGTGAAGACGACGCGCCGGTAGAACCAGGAGTCGCGCAGCCAGAAGGCGATGGGCAAGAAAACGGCGACAATGGCGAGCTGGCCGACTTCCACACCCAGGTTGAAGCCCAAAAGCGACAGCACCAGGTTTTCTTTGGCTAGGCCCAAATCGGCCATGACGCTCGCAAAGCCGAAGCCGTGGATGAGGCCGAAGCCGAAGGCAATTGCCCAGCGGCGGTTCTCAACGATGGGAAAGAGGTTGTTGAGAGCCGCCAGAATCACCGAGGCGGCAATCGCCGATTCGACCCAGCGCGAGGGTAACTCGACCACCCCCAGCGCGGCGAGACCCAGGGTGATCGAGTGGGCAACGGTGAAGGCGGTGACCACCTTGACGACGTTGAGAAATACTTCGCGAAATTCCCCAAGCGTCTTCCAGCGGCCGTCCTTACGCACAAACAGCGCCGGCAGCAACAGCGTCAACAAAAACAAAATGTGATCGAAGCCGATCCAGATGTGCCAGACGCCCTCGCGCACGAAGTCAAAAAACTGCACCCACGGGGCGGAACGCACCTCCAACCGCTGCGAACGGCTATCGGGGCCGAGGATGGCGGTGCGCACGGGACCGCCATCCTCGGCTTGCAACTGCAGCAAGCCGCGGTGCTGGGGATCAAGGTCAAAAAAGAGGTTGTAATCGACTGAGAGGGCCACCGGCGGACGACCGCAATCGGCTGCGAAGCGCAGCACGGCGTAGGCGCCGTCGCTGTGGCGGTCGATGAGCAGGGCATGCAAGTTGGGGGGGCAGGAGTTGCCGTCGGCCGCCAGCTTCAGCCGGGCAAGGGCGTAATCGGCAATTTGGGCCTGGCGGGAGCGCACCTCGCCCCAGGTGATGGCGCCGTCGTCGTCGCCGTCGAGGCCGATGGCGTAATCGAGGTCACGCAGGGCGATGTCCCACTGGCCCTCGACGCGCTCGTCGGCAAGCTTTAAATTCAGGTAGCTGTCGCTGGGTTTATGGGCAAAGGCGGGCTGGGCCACAGCGACGCACGCCCACAAACATAGCCATCCCCAGAGCGGGACTTTGCTCATGCTTTTGCTCCCAGTTCCTGCATCAGGGCGTTCACCCGGCGATCCTCCAGGCGGCTTTGTTTGAGCCAGTCGATGGCCGGGCGGGCGGCAGCGGCGTCGCCGCTCGCTTGGGCCGCTTCGAGCACAATGCGGGCGTCTGCCGGTTCGCGCTGGGTCTGCCAGTTGGCCAGAGCCAGTTTGAGGGCCGCGCCCGGCTGCTCCAGCAGTTCCAAAGTAAAGCGCGCTTCCTCGCGGCGGTGAACTGCCTCGTCGCCGCGCCGGCGGCTCGCTGCAAAGCGAGCCGCCAGTTCTGTGCGGTGGACGGCCGATTGCGCCAGGCCCAAACGCTGCTCGGCGATGGCAAGCCGAAGCAACGGTCCGTCGGCGCGGGCACGGCCCTTGAGCAGTTCTACGACTTCGCGCGGACGCTTTTCATCGAGCAAAAAGTCGGCGTAGGCCCCCAGCAGGTAGCTGTCGGGACTAACGGCCATCGCTGCTCGAAAGTGCTTTTCGGCTTTTTGGGGATCGCCCTGGCGGTGGGCTATCTCCGCGAGCAATGTCTGAGCCCAGAGCTTTTCGCCCGCCGAGGCGTCGGTGCGTGCGGTGATGACCCGCTCCAACAGCGCGTAGCTGGTAGCTGCCTGGCCGTTCAGGCTCGCCACACCGCTCAAACAGGTGATCCCCGCCAGTTGAGAAGAAAACTGCATCACCGGCACGCAGCTTTTGCGTGCCTCAGCGTACTCGCCTCTGACTTGCTGCACCAAGGCCCGGGTCACCCACGCCTGGGGATCGCGCGGGTTGGCGGCGAGAGCAAGTTTCAAGTCGGCCAGAGCGCCTTCGAAGTCGTGATCGGCCTGGCGGAGGGTGGCGCGCATCACCAGCACCGGCGCGGGAGGCTTGGGTTGCTCCCACCAAGGGGCGAGGGCCGCCTGGGCGTAGCCGTTGTAGCGCGGGTCGGCCTCGATGCGCCCGCGCTCGATGTAGCGGCGGGCCAGCTGCAAGGCTAAAGCCAGATCCTGGGGCTGGCGGGCAAGGCGGGTGCGCAGTTCGCGCAAGGCGCGCGCTTCGGGATCGGCCGGACGCACGCGCACGCGCTCAAGCACCTCGCTGTCACTTTTGGGAGTAAATGGAGTCGCCTCAGCGGCGATAGACCAACCGAACAGCAGGCCCACAGCGCAGAGCCAGGGTAGAAGTTGCATGGCGATAGAAGTGAAAAGAAAAGGCGGCGGCGCGGTTGTGGACCTGTAGCGCGCCGCCGCCGGACTCACGGGGTGTTGTTCGGCGAACCGGCGATGGGGGTGCGCAGATACGGGAACTTCGTGTCGTAGAAGCTCGCGTCGTGGAAAGCGCCGTCGGTAAAGGGAAGCGTGCCGGAAGGGGCCTGATCCGCCGGCAACAGCACGCCCATCACCGCCCGCAGCGTGATGTCCACGGCGTCGTCGCCGGGGCGACGTCCGTTGGGATAACCCGCCAGGTCACCGCCGACCACCCCCAGGTTGTTCTGCATGTCCGCCGGGGTGGGCGGGATGCTGGTGTTGAGGCGCATCAATTCGGCGGGGATGACGCTCTTGGGCTTATTGAGGCCGTCCACGCCGGTGAGAAACACCGAAACGAGGTCGTTGCGCGGGAATACGGTGGGGGCTGCGGTGCCGAAGAGCAGTTCCAGAACGGCGGAAAGGGTTGGGTTGGTCACGTAGTCTGCGAACTGGGCGTCGCTCTGGGGAAGGCTGCTGTTGAAGGTGTTCTTGTCCTTGACGCCGATCACCAGTTCGTTGACCAGGGGATTGGCCAGGCGCGACTGCTGCACGAAGGGACCGGTTTCGATGGACGGGTTGGTATAGGTGCCCTTCGGGTTGAGGACGCGGTTGGCCGGGGCGCTCGAACTGGTCCAGCCGCCGATGACCGGGTCGCCCTTGGCTGTGAGGCAACTGGTGGGTACTTCAAGAATCAGCGAAGTGATGTTCTTGTCGGCCAGGTCGTCCGCCTCGACGTTCACCGGACCGAGGGGGTTGGTGATGTTGACTAGATCGAAGATTTCCCCCAGGTTGACCACGAACGGATCTTTGCGCTGGCCGACGAACATGCGGCCGTTGGTGGAGCAGCTGGGAATTTTGATGTCGTAGATGTAGCTATTGGCATACGCGGCGTAGTCGGGGAAGGACTTGTTGCCGATGTTGTCGGCGGGCTTGGTGAAGGTGGCGCGCCTGGTTTTGGCATCGGTCACCTTCTCGACTTTGCCGTTGCGCCAATGCTCGACGGTGTAAGTCTCGACGACGTTGAGGTTGGCGGTGTTGCCGACCGTGGTCGGGCCGATGTTCACGAAGGGAACGGAGATTTGCTTGCCGGCGATGTTGAGGGCGATGTCGTTGAGGGTGTTTTTAAAATTGAACCGAAAGCGAACATCGATTTTGGCGTCGCCGTCGTTGTCGATGTTGATGTCGTAGCGGGCCTTCGGATCGAGGGTGAAGTAGTTCGGACCGCCGTAGGGATCTTGGAGCGGCAGGTAATTGGCGATCAGCGTGACGAAGCCCGTGCGGCCCGTTTCATAGCTGTTGAACAGATAAAAATCGGTGCCGTCCAGCTTCGGATGCTGGGTGATAAAGGGCGCTTCGCGGTGGCTCGATGCGAACGCCGCCGGGGCGCCCAGACCGGCCAGCAGTCCAAGCGCGAGCGCGCAGTGGGTCGAATGAAACTTCATCGTGCTCCTCCATGAGCAAGCAGGCAGTAGGAAACCAAGCTGTGAATCGTCCGGAAGGACTTTATGTTGCCCGTCGTCTGGGAGCATCCTCCCCCGGGGGCATCCCTCACTGCCAGCCCAGAAACTGTTCACTTTCTGCTCAAAAAGTGGGCCGCCCCATTTGGTGGGACGGCCCGCCGCGCATGGCTGGTCACGGATTCTACGGAACGGCGGGTTCGGGCGGTTCCGGAGGGGTGGGGGCTGTGACCGACACGTCCGGTACGCGCACATCGATGTCGATATCGCCGAAGCGGCTGTCGCCCATGCCCAGGGCGCGGATCGCCTCCTGGCGCATCTTGGCGTCGGGGTCGCTTTTGGCGATGCTCACCAGTTTTTGGGCCGCCTGGGGGCTGTCGCTTCTGACCAGGCTGCGCAGGATGGCCCGCCGGGTCGCCTCGTCGCGGCTGCCGTCGTAAAGGCCCACCAGCGTCTGCACGCTCGCCTCGCCGCGGATGCGGCCGATGGCGCGGATCGCCTCTTGGCGCACCTCGGGGTTGGCGTCGCTTCTGGCGATATCGCCCAGCACCGAGAGCCGCTCGCTGTCGGAGAGGGCCGGTTTGCGCGCGGGCCGCAAGCTGCCGCCGCTGCGGGTACTCCCGCTGTCCGCCGTCGGCAGGGCGGCTTTGATCGCCCGCAGCACTTCGTCTTTGGCCTGAAGGGCGAGATCTTTTTGCTGCATCGCGGCATCGACGCTCCGGTCGATAAGCGGTTGGAGGTTTTTGAGATCGTCGCGCAGCTGCCGGCCGTCGAAGATCACCTGCTTGCCGGTGCCGTCATCGACGGTGAGCACCGGCAAATCCGGCGGCACGTCGGGAAGTTTCGGCGCCTGGGCCAGCACACTGCGGCGTACAGGAGCCGGGGCTTTGGGCGGCGGGGCGGCGGCGGGGGCGGCCTGGGGCCGGGTCGCCGGTACCGGTGCCACGGCCGGAATCGGTGGCTTCGGTGCTGCTGCCCGCCGCGCCGGGGCGGGGGCCACCTGGGGCTGAAGTTTGGGCGCGCTCGGGGTTTCAGCCTGGGCGTCGGGCTCCCCGGCCAGGGCGATCACCGGCTGGGAGCCGAGGGCGGTGGCGGCCGCAAGGATCGTGACGGTCGCCGCGAGGGACGCACCCGATAGACGCGGATTGGAGGGGCGGCGCTCGTCGAGGAGCAACACCACCCGCTCGCGAATCTGACCGGCGATGGCGAGGGTGCCGGTGGCCGGACGCGGCGGGGCCGCCACCAGTTCCAGCAGCCGGGTGAGGCAGCGCGCGTAGGGGCGCGGCCGGCCGGTCACCGAAACCACCCAGTCGTCGCAGGCAATTTCGCGCTCGGTATCCAGCGCGCGGCCAATCCACCACACGGCCGGGTGAAAAAAGAAAATCGCTTCGAGTGTCTTCTGGACCAGGTTGGTCCAGTCGTCCCAGCGGCGCAGGTGCGCCAGTTCGTGCAGACCCACCTGGTCGAATTCGGCCTCGGTAAGCTGATGGCCAAGGGCCGTCGGGATCAAAATCACCGGGTCGAGCAGTCCCACGGCCACCGGCAAGCGCAAATCCGGGTGGCTCGCCAGGCGGACCCGGCGATCGGTCAGGCAGGCGCGCCGCCATTCGGCAAGCCGGGCCTGGTAGGCCGCATCGAAGGGACGGCTGGTGGCCTTCAGTTTCTGCAGATACCCGTAACTCGCGGCCACCCGCGCCACGCGCACCGCCGCCACCAAAAGCCATACCGCACAGAGCACCAACGGCCAAAGGCCGCCGGGCAGCGACCACTCCGGCCAGCTGATCCCAGCGGGCGCCGCCGCCGGGAGGACTGCCGCCGTCTGCCGGTAAGCCGCCGGGCGCGGGGCCCGCACGATCACCTCAGGCAGGTCGTAAACCGGCGCGTTCGAAAACACTTCGACCTCCACGGGCACTTCCGGCACCGACGGGGAAGTACCGGTCGGCTGCGACCACGGCAGCCACAGCACCGCCACCAGCGTCACCCACCAGATCACATAGCGCGTGGTGGCGTTGGTGCTGCGCCTCAGGGCGCGCAACAGACACCAGACCATCGCCACAAGCAATGCCCCCTGCCACAGGCCGTTGAGCCACCCTTCCACCACCTCGCGCGCCAGCGGCAATAGCGCATCAACGCTGTTCATGGTCCTCTCCCGGATCGTTTTGCTGGATCATCGTGCGCAGGCGCTCCAGTTCGGCGGCGTCGATGTCCTCGTGTTCGAGAATGTTGAGCATCAACAACTCCGGCGAATTGTTAAAAAACCGGCTCAGCACAAATTCCACCGCGCTGCGGCGCGCCTGGTTGCGGTCGACGAGTGGACAGTACACAAAGGCCCGGCCCTCCTCGGTGTGGCGGACATAACCTTTTTGCTCGAGGATGCGCAGGGTGGTCAACACCGTGCTGTAGGCGAGCGACAACCGCTTGGGCAACGCCTCGACCACCTCCGCCACGGTGGCTGAGCCCCGCTGCCAGAGAATCTCCATCAGGCGCAACTCCGATTCGGTCAAGGTCGGCGATCGCTTCCTGGCCACAAGGGTGCCTCCCACTACTAATGAATTCGTTGACTCCTGCCGTCAGCCTACCGGAGCCCACTGGACCCTGTCAACTAAATAATTAATAGTTGAAACAAATCGGCGGCGGCGCCCATCCCCATAGACTGCACCGCCGCCCGCGGCGCCGGGGTAGGCGGCTTTATCGCCGATGGCCAATGCGCTATGCTACGTGCGAACAGGAGAGACGCCGCCCCCATGGATGTTCAATCGCCCGGTACCTATTCTCGCCGCCAGCGCCACGTGCCGATGGAGGCGTGTCTGACGCGGCAGGCCGCTCCCGCCGCCTGCCCGGACCACAGGCGGCCCTATCGTCCGAATCTGCCCGGCAGACGGCCCGCGACCATTTGGGGATTGCGCCTGAGCGTGCTTTTGGCCACCGCTGCCGGGGGCATGGGCACCGGCGCCGGGGTGATGGCGCTGCTGTTGCCCGCCACCGAGGGCCAACCGGTGGAGCAAGCCGAGGCGTTGCCTGCGATCGAACCGATTGCGCCGCGACCGGAGGTGCTCATCCCGACCACCGATCCCGCCACGATCGTGGCTGCGGTGCTGAGCCGAGGGGGTCGCAGCGACCCGTTCGCCCCGCCCCCGGCCGTGCTGCCGGTGGCCGACGCTCCCGCCCCGGATCCGTTCGCGATACCCGCCGCGGTGCCCATGGCGCCGGCGACCGCCCGGGCGGACGCTACCACCCGCGTCCTGCCGCCGCCCGCTCTGATGCGCCGCTTGCTGCCCCCCGCGGCCCTGGCCACCCGCATCGCCGCCTTTGATCTCCGGCCGGCGCTCACCGAGCTGCCGCCCGCTCCGGTGGCCCCGCCGGTCGAACCGGCGCCGCCCACAGCCCCATCTGTTTCTGTTGAAACGCCCGCCGCCGTAGGCGGACCCGCAATCGCCGCCGCTCCTGCGGCGGGCGAGCCGAATCTTTCTGCGCTGCGCGTCGAGCCGGCTGTGCCGCCCGGCTCGCTCGTAGCTGCCGCGGCCGAGCCGATGACGCCTTTGCAACTGATGGGCACGGCTCTTTCCGGCGAGCGGCGCATCGCCCTGATTCGTTCGGGCGATCCGGCTTCGACCCTGGCGGTTTCGGAGGGCGATACCGTTGCCGGCTGGTTCGTCCGGACCATCGCTGAAGATCAGGTCGTCGTGGTGCAAAACGACCGGCAGCAGATTTTGAAAGTCGGCAACTGATGCGCCGTCGGCTTGCCGGGGTGGCCGTCGGGCTATGGGCGCTGATGGCTGGACCGGTCACTGCTGAGGGCGGCGAGTGGTCGGCGGCGGACGGACGCCTGTTGCCCGAGCGGCCCGTTCCCGGCAGCACGGTGCAGGTGCTCACGAAGGTGCCTGTGAGCGTGCGCTTCGGCGAGCGCGACTTCCCGAGCTTTGAAATCGACAAAGGCCGCTGGCGGGTCCTGGTGCCGCTCTCGGCCCTGCTCAAACCCGGCGAGTACCCGCTGGAGGTGACCGCCGACCAGGAGACCCGCGCGACGGTGCCGCTGACGATTGCCCCGCGCACCTTCGCCGTGCAGCGCTTGCGCCTGCCCAGGGACCGCGCCGCCCTGGAGGCCACCGCGAGCGAAGAAGCGGCCATCGGCGCCGCCCTGCGCACAGTGAGCCCCGTGCAGCTGTGGCAATTGCCTTTTCGCCGCCCGAGCGGCGGCCGGATCTCGAGCGGCTTTGGTCTGCGACGCACCTACAACAGCGTCTGGGCCTCGGGCTACTACCACCGCGGCCTCGATTTCGCCGCTCCCACCGGCGCCGGGGTGATCGCCCCGGCCGCGGGCCGCGTCGTGCTGGTGGGCACCACCCAGCGTGGTTTTCGCCTGCACGGCAACACCGTCGTGCTCGACCACGGCCAGGGGGTAACGAGCATCTACATTCACCTGTCGCGCATTCTGGTGCGGCAAGGAGAAACGGTCAAAGCGGGCCAACCGATCGCCAAAGTGGGCAGCACCGGCCGGGCGAGCGGCCCGCACCTGCACTGGGGAATCTACACCCACGCCGTCGCGGTCGATCCGGGCGAGTGGCTGGCCGGGCGCATCTGCTGCCGGGTCGCCGCCAACTTCGGCGGCAGGGCCGGGGATGCCCGATAATTTGCTTATGCAAGTTTCCGTTTTCCACACACCCGAACTGGTCCCCGAGGGAACGCCCGACTGCGCCGTCGCCGTCGATGTGCTGCGCGCCACCTCCACCATCGCCACCGCCCTCGCCAACGGGGCGGCGGCCGTGCAGGTCTACGCCGACCTCGAAGCGCTGGGTGCCGCGGCGGCGGGTTATCCCCGCGAAGACATTCTGCGCGGCGGCGAGCGCGGCGGCAAGCAGGTCGAAGGTTTCGACTTCGGCAACTCGCCGCTCTATTGCACCAGCGAGCGGGTGGCCGGCAAGCGCATCTTTATGAGCACCACCAACGGCACCCGCACCCTGGAGCGCATCCGCCACGCGCCGGTGGTGCTCACCGCCGCCCTGGTCAACGTCGGCTTTGTCGCCCGCTATATCTGCAGTCAGGCATTTGAGACCGTCTGGATTGTCGGATCCGGCTGGCAGGGCAACTTTTCGCTTGAGGACACCGCCTGCGCCGGGGCGCTCGTCGATCAGTTGGGCGGGGCCGCCAACGACGAAGCGGTGGCGGCGGCGGCGCTCTTTGACACCTGGCAAGGCGATCTGATCGAATTGCTCGAAAGGGCGAGCCACGGTCAGCGTCTGCTCAAGCTCGGTCTGCTCGACGATATCGTCTACTGTGCCGCCCTCGATACGGTGAGCGCCCTGCCCCGTCAGACCGCAGCGGGCGTGCTTGTCCAGGGCATGGCGTAGTGGAAATCGTCCTCAGCGTGCTCGCCTTTTTGACTGCGCTGACGGGGGTAGCCGGTTTCTACGTCGATGGGGTCGTGCGCGATCTCATCCGAGCGCAACTCACGACGGCGGACCGCCTGGAGGTGCGCCTGGAGGCGATCCCCAACTACAAGCTCGCCTGGGGGGATGTCGATCGCCTGCGGGTGGCCGGGCGGGGCCTCACGGCCAAATCGGCGGATCTACGCATCGCCCGCCTCGACTTGGAGACCGACGGCATCTCGGTCGACCTCGATTCGCTGGGCAAAGTGCCGAAGTTGCGCCGACCGCTGCAGGCGGCGGTCAACGTTGAATTGAGCGAGGCCGACCTCAACCGGGCGCTCAATTCACCGGATATTCTCAAGACGCTTCAGTCGATCCGCGTCGAGCTACCCGGCTCGGTCGGCGGTTCCGGCCGGCCCGAGGTGGCGACGTTCACCCAGCCGCGCATCGCCCTGGTGGGGAGCAACGAAGTGATTTTGCAGTCGGTGGTCAAAATCGAGAACCGCACCGAGACGCTGCTGGTCTCCTTTCGCTCGGGGCTCGCCGTCGATGAGGGCGTGCGGTTGCGGCTTGTCAAACCCGTATTCACGCTCAACGAGGTGCCTGTCCCTCCCGAACTGGCGGATGTCTTTTTAAGCGGCCTCAATCAAATTGTCGATCTCGATACACTGGCCGCCCAGGGCATCGTGGCGCGCATTCTCAAATTTGAAGTCGTTCCCGGCGAGATGCACCTGGTCGGATTTGCGCGCATCGAGAAGATCCCTGGTGCTCCTTAGAAGGGACGCCTGCGCTACCATCTGGATAGCCTTTCGATCTGAATCATGGCTGCGACGATTCAAGCGAGAGACCTGAGTCTCGACGATCTTTTCGAGCAGTTCCATCTGGAGCAGACTGAGGAGGAGGCATTCTTCCGCGAGTGGCAGGACGAACTGCCGCCGCTTAGCGATCCAGAACACGTATGGCTCGATCGCGTGCGCGCAAACTACCGGGGACTCACGGCCAGCCGCTTGATCTCGGAGAATGCAGTCAAAATGGTGGTTCTTTCGCCGCTACTGGATATGGCTGGTTTTTATCGGCATCCATTTCGGTTGGAGACCGATGTGGAGACTTCCCTGGCGGTTGACGCCGAGGACGAAGGGGTCTTTTACAAAGGCCGCATCGATGTGCTGCTGCTTTGGAAAAAGTTGTGGGTGCTGATCATCGAGTCGAAAAACGCCCGGTTCAACGTCACCCTTGCCCTACCCCAGACACTGTTTTATATGCTGAGCGGACCGGAACCGGTTTCGTTCGCTTTGATGAGCAACGGCGAAGATTTTTTGTTTGCAAAACTTTCCAGGCAGCCGTCTCCCAGATACGCCCTCTCGCGCAAATTCACCCTGGTCAGCCCGTCGAGCCAGGAACTGGGCGAAGTGCTGCGCATTTTGAAGCGCTTCAATCGTCTGTTTAGTCAAGAATTGTGATCATCAATTCGGGTTGGTCGAGACGCTGGTGGGGACCAGCAGGGGCTGCTTGCCCCGCCGCTCGATTTTATAGCCCACTAGACTGGTCCGCGACGGACAGCACAGCGCGTCCTGCTCGGCGTAGCGCGAAAAGGCGACATTCAAAAAGCCCGGATTGGTGAGGTAGATCGTCTGCGAGGCGCCGTCGGTGCGCGAATTCATCGGCACCGGCGAGAGGGTGCCGGCAAATTTGCCGCCCACAAACACGAACGCCTGGTACTGCATCGGTCGGCACATGCCGTCGACGCTCGCGGCGGCCGTGACTAGCGACGTGCCCGAGAAAATCTGCAGCGGACCGAACAGCTTCCAAGCGGCTCCCACCACCGCCCGATCCTCCGCACTTGCCGGTGCGCGCACCTGCTCTACGCAGCGACCGACGGTGGGGGCGTCGCCCTCGGGCTTTGGCGCTTTGGGTACGGCTCCCCCCGGCTTGTTCCAGTTGGCGAGCGGCTGGTCCAGCCAGGAAGTGCTCGCTGTGGATGTCTGGGCCACACTCTGGGTCTGAAGAGCAAGTGCTGTCCCAATCGCGATAGTGTAAAGCTTGTTCGACATGCCGATCAATCCTGAGGGGAAGACACCAGCGTTATAGGGTACCGGCAGTTTCGCTGCAAGCGTGCCGCTGCAGGAGGACCGGCGAGCTGCTCATACTTTCATGATTCGGTCGGCCATCTGCCGCAACACAGTCTGCGACGGCACGGTTTTTCCTGTGGGTGGACGGTGCTTGTTGATGGCGGTCACAAGTGCACTTTCATTGAAAACCGGTATGGAGGAACTGTAGGATAAAGCGTTGATCTGGACATGGTCGAGGTCGAATTTAGCCCGCTGGGGAAAGACTACAGCGCCGTTGACGAACACTCCATATTCAGAAAAGAAGTCTTTGAGGGCCATTGTCTGTTTTTCGCACTGTTGCACCGGATTATTGCCGCGGCTAGATTTTACAAGGTTACCCGTGGCGGTTTTCCAGACACTATTGATACCGCCGCGAATGGTGCCTGGGTAGCACTTGCCTTCGATCACAAAAATACCGCGATCACACAGCAAAATATTGTCGTATTGAATGGTGTCCTTTTTAGAAGGCCCGCCGATTCAAAAATGAAGTGCAACGCTTGAGAGCCTTCCGCTGAGGGACTCATAGAGGTATCCTGACGTTTACTACGACAAACAGGAACCCCTATGAGCTTCAGCCAGCTTACCCTACAAGAGCG
>JAESGW010000425.1_pt1 | contig 44622 bp, 46 predicted proteins | sample 9269791 | NCBI WGS metagenome assembly JAESGW01 (sample SAMN16773120, study PRJNA677053) | algae metagenome | isolation source: Aphanocapsa lilacina HA4352-LM1 and co-occurring heterotrophs from near cave... | place: USA: Maniniholo cave, near Haena, Kauai, HI | collected 2009-07-28
CAACCGCCTGGGCAAAGGCGTCAGAACGTCGATCATCGGCCCGGTCGACCGGGCGCTGGGTTTCGGCTTCGGCGCATTGAAGGGCCTGATCTTCGCCAGCCTGTTGTTCCTGCTGCTGGTGCTCGTCACCGACACCTTTGGCGGCGGCCCGCGCGAGCGGCCCGACTGGGTGGCCGAAGCGCGGACCTATCCGCTGCTCAACGCCACCAGCGGATCGGTCGCCGATTTCGTCGAGCGGCGCAGGAAGGGCGAATCGATCTTCGCCGACGATGCCCCCGCCAACATGAGCGCGGCGAAATGAGCGCCCCGCTCTACAACACCGCGCTGCTCAAGCTCGCCGCGACGATTCCCCACACAGAACGGCTGGCCGATCCGCACGCGAGCGTGGAGAAGCGCTCGCCGATCTGCGGCAGTCGGGTGACGGTGGACGTCAAGGTGGACGATGAAGGGCGCATCACCGAACTCGGCCAGCTGGTCCGCGCCTGTGCGCTGGGGCAGGCCTCCGCCTCCCTGATGGGCGCCGCGGCGATCGGGCGCGACGCCGGCCAGCTTGCCGCCGCACGCGATGCCCTGGCCGATTGGCTGGCAGGCGTGCGCGAGGATTCCGGCGGCTGGCCAGGGCTGGACGTGCTGGCCCCCGCGCGCGACTATCCCGCGCGGCATGCCTCGATCCGGCTGGCGTTCGAGGCGGTCGCCGAGGCGGCCGAAACCGCCGCGAGGGAGAGGCGCTGATGCACGGCGAGGGGGGCACCACATCGCTGTTGCGCGACGGCATGATCCTGTTCGGCTTCGCGCTGGCCTTCGTCCTGATTTTCCGCAAGCTGGGGCTGGGCGCCACGCTGGGCTTCCTCGTCGCCGGCGCGCTGGTCGGTCCGCAGGCGCTGGGGCTGGTCGGCGAGGCCGAACGGACGCTCGGGATCGCCGAATTCGGCATCACGCTGCTGCTGTTCCTCGTCGGCCTCGAACTGAGCCCGTCGCGTCTGTGGCGGATGCGGCACGATATATTCGGCTTCGGGCTGCTGCAGGTGGTGCTGTGCGGGCTGGCGGTGTCGGCGGTGATCTACGCCTTTACCGGTTTTTCGCCGGCGGCTTCGCTGGCACTGGGCCTGCCGCTCGGTCTGTCGTCGACCGCGCAGGTGCTGCCGATGCTGCAATCCGCGGGGCGGATGCGCACCCCCTTTGGCGAGCGCGCCTTTTCGACCCTGCTGTTCCAGGATCTGTCGATCGTCCCGCTGATCACCATCATCGCAGCCCTGTCGCGCAACCCGGCCGATGCGGGCGACCCGCCGGGCTGGCTGCTGTTCCTCTACACCCTCGCCGCGGTGGTTGGTCTGGTGCTTGCCGGCCGGTTCCTGCTGCGGCCGTTCTTCCGCCTGATCGGCAATCTCGGCGAGCGCGAGATGTTCGTCTTCGCCGCCTTGTTTACCGTCCTCGCCAGCGCCGCGGTGATGGAATTGCTCGGGCTTTCGACCGCGCTCGGCGCGTTCATCGCGGGCGTGATGCTGGCGGACAGCCCGTACCGGCACGAGCTGGAGGCCGATGTCGAGCCGTTCCGCTCGATCCTGCTCGGCCTGTTCTTCCTCGCCGTGGGCATGATGCTCAACCTCCACGCCATCGCCGAGCGGCCGCTGTTCGTCGCCGCGATGGCCGCCGCGCTGATCGCGACCAAGGCGGTGGTGATCGGCGGCCTCGCGCTCGCCTTCAAAATGAAGTGGCGGCAGGCGCTCGCGCTCGGGCTGCTGCTCAGCCAGGGCGGCGAGTTCGGCTTCGTGCTGTTCGCCCAGGCGCAGAACGCCTTCCTGATCAATCCCGAGGCGGCGAGCCTGTTCGGCGCGGTCGTCACCCTCTCCATGGCGACGACGCCGTTCCTGATGATGGCGACCGCGCGCATCCGCGCCGAGCCGGTGATTTCGGGCGAGCGCGAGGGGCCGGTGGCGGACGGATCGAACGCGCTGATCGTCGGCTATGGCCGGTTCGGCCAGACGGTCGCCCAGATGCTGCTGGCGCAGGGCGTGCAGGTGACGCTGATCGACACCGATATCGAGATGATCGACGTCGCCGGCGAATTCGGCGCCAAGGTCTATTATGGCGACGGTACGCGCGTCGACATGCTGCGCCAGGCGGGCGCGGCCGATGCCGAGCTGATCCTGTTCTGCCTCGACGGCGACCAGATCGAGCCCGACCTGATCGAGGGCGTGCATGCCGCCTTTCCCGACGCCGCGATCTTCGTGCGCGCTTATGATCGCCGCGCGCTGCTGAAGCTGAAGAAGACGCCGGTCGCAGGGGTGGTGCGCGAGGTGATGGAATCGGCGGTGCTGATGGCCAAGCGCGCGCTGGCCGAGGTCGGCGTGGACGAGGAAGAGATCGCCCGCACCGAGGATCATTACCGCGACACCGACAAGAAGCGGCTCGTCGCCCAGCACGAAGCGGGCGACGTGCGCGCCGCCCGCGACATCATCATCACCCGCCCCGGCGCGGCGGGCGTCCCGGCAACCGATACGGATTGCGGATGAACGGATTGTTGATCGCCGCGGCCCTGTCGGGTGCGCTCGCCGTCGCCGCGGGCGCGTTCGGCGCGCATGGGGTGGAGGGCAAGGCGGCCGAATGGCTGCGCACTGGCGGACTTTACCAGCTGATCCACGCGGTCGCGGCGCTGGTCGCGCTCAGGCTGGACGCGAAGGGGCCGGGCTGGCTGTTCATCGCGGGCGGCGCGGTGTTTGCCTGCTCGCTCTACGCGATGGCGCTGGGCGGGCCGCGCTGGCTGGGCGCGGTGACGCCGGTGGGCGGGGCACTGATGATCGGCGGGTGGTTGTGGTTGGCTTGGGTTGGGATGCGGGGGTAAGCCCGTCCGCGCTACGCCGACTTACGCCACACGGGAAAGACCGTGTTCTCAGTAGAGGTCATCGCTTTGATCATTTCACCGTGGTCAAATGATGGCAATTCGGTGAGGTATTCCACTACGGCCTTTTCGCCAGTTGCACCCTGTGGGAACAGGCAGGCCAATCGATCATCGTTGCCGAACAATAGCCACCAAACATCCGCACCCCATGGGCCACTGTCGTTTGTTTCGATGGCCACGCCTGAGAGGTCGGTTTTGGCGACAGATCTGGTTTGTGCGGCTTCATCGCTGACCGTTATGAAAAGGCCTTCTGAACCAACGATCCACCTGCTCTCTGGATCGAGTTGTGCGGACTTCTTTTTGAACCAGCCGAACATCTGATATCCTTGCAGGGTGGATGTCATCATATGCTTGACCGCCGGAAAGGTCGATTGGCGCATTTTTACAGGCTTACCTAACCCCGTTCGGGCTGAGCTTGTCGAAGCCCCGTTCTTCTCCTGCGGCGTTGAAGGGCAGAACGGCCCTTCGACAAGCTCAGGGCGAACGGTCTAGGGAGCGGGGATGACGCTCCCACCCCGCTTCAACTTCACCATCTCCGCAACCGATGGCCGCGCCCGCACTGGCGAGATCGCCATGCGGCGGGGCACGATTCGCACGCCCGTCTTCATGCCGGTCGGCACCGCGGCGACGGTCAAGGCGATGAAGCCGGCCGATGTGCGCGCGGCGGGGGCGGATATCATCCTCGGCAACACCTATCATCTCATGCTGCGGCCGACGGCCGAGCGGGTCCAGCGGCTGGGCGGGCTGCATGGGTTCATGGGGTGGGACCGGCCGATTTTGACCGATTCCGGCGGGTATCAGGTGATGAGCCTGGCCGATCTCACCACCCGCAACGAAGACGGGGTGACGTTCAAATCGCATCTCGATGGGTCGCGGCACACGCTCAGCCCGGAGCGGTCCATGGAGATCCAGCGGCTGCTGGGATCGGATATCGTCATGTGCTTCGACGAGCTGGTCTCGACCACCGAGACGCGCGAGGCCCAGCAGGCGGCGATGGCGCGGTCTATGCGTTGGGCGAAGCGCAGCCGCGACGCCTTCGATGCGGGCGGGGCGCATGCCGAGGGGGCGGCGCTGTTCGGCATCCAGCAGGGCGCGCTCGATGAGGGACTGCGGCGGGAATCGGCCGATGCGCTGGTCGATATCGGCTTCGACGGCTATGCCGTGGGTGGGCTGGCGGTGGGCGAGGGGCAGGAGGCGATGTTCGCCTGCCTGGACTTCGCGCCGGGGCAATTGCCCGCCCACAAGCCGCGCTATCTGATGGGGGTGGGCAAGCCCGACGATATCGTCGGTGCGGTCGAACGCGGGATCGACATGTTCGATTGCGTGCTGCCGACGCGCTCGGGTCGCAACGGGCAGGGGTTCACGCGGACCGGGCCGATCAACATCCGGAATGCGCAATTCGCCGAGGATATGGGGCCGATCGATCCCGAATGCGCCTGTCCGGTGTGCGGCACTTGGAGCCGGGCGTATATGCATCACCTCAACAAGGCGGGCGAAATTCTTGGCGCGATGCTGATGACCGAGCACAATCTATACTTCTACCAGGCGCTGATGGCGGACCTGCGCGCGGCTATCGGCGAGGGGCGGCTCGCGGTGTTCGCCGACGGGTTCCGGGCGAAATATTACGCCCGCACCGCCGAGACGAAATAATCCAGCGCGAGATTGTCCGAGAGGTGGAAGCCCTTGAGCGGCGAGAAGGCCATGCCGCGGACGTCCAGCACGCGCAGGCCGGTATCCTCCATCAGTTTGGTCAGTTCGGCGGGGCGGAGGAAGCGGTCCCAGTCGTGGGTGCCCTTGGGGATCTGACCGGTGCCCTCGCCGATGGTGATCATCGCCAACCGTGACAGCGCGGTGCGGTTGGGGGTGGAGAGGATCATCAGGCCGCCGGGGGCTAGTGCGCCGGCCAGGCCGCGGATGAAGGCGGCGGGATCGGCGACATGCTCGACCACCTCCATCGATGTGACGAGGTCGAATTGCTCGCCATTCACCGCCGCCGTGTCGCCCACCCGGTAGTCGATCGCAAGGCCTCCGCGCGCGGCGTGCGCCTCCGCTACGTCGATATTCTCGGGGGCCGCGTCCACCCCGGTCACTGCCGCGCCCAGCCGGGCGAGCGGCTCGCATAAGAGCCCCGCGCCGCAGCCCATGTCGAGCGCACGTTTGCCGGCGAGCGGCCGGAAACCGGTCTCGTCGAGGCTCCAGTGGCGATCCGCCTCCTCGCGCAGATAGGCCAGCCGCACCGGATTCAGCCGGTGGAGCATCGCCGACGAGCCCCTGGGATCCCACCAGTCCTGCGCCAGCGCGCCGAAATGCGCGGCTTCGTCCGCGCGGACGGTGGTTTCGGTTGTTACGGTTGCGCTTGCCATTCCCCCAACCTATCGGGGGCGACCCTGCGACCCAAGGAGAAAAGCGCGGACATGGCCCGGATCGTGATGAAGTTCGGCGGCACATCGATGGCCGGGATCGAGCGCATCCGCACCGTGGCGGGGCTCGTCAAGAATGAGGTCGAGGCGGGCAACCAGGTCGCCGTCGTCGTATCGGCGATGGCGGGGGAGACCGACCGGCTGGTCAATTTCTGCCGCGAGGCTAGCGCGCTCTACGATCCGCGTGAGTATGACGTGGTGGTGTCTTCGGGCGAGCAGATCACCAGCGGGTTGCTTGCGATCACGCTGCAGTCGATGGGGGTGCCGGCGCGCAGCTGGCTTGGCTGGCAGTTGCCGATCAAGACCAGCGACGCGCACGCCTCCGCCCGGATCGAGGATATCGACACGACCGCGCTCAACGCCGCGCTGGCCGGCGGCGAGGTGGCGGTGATCCCGGGCTTCCAGGGCGTCGGCACCGGCGAACGGGTTTCCACCCTGGGGCGCGGCGGATCGGACACATCGGCGGTGGCGATGGCGGCGGCGATGAAGGCCGATCGCTGCGACATCTATACCGATGTCGACGGCGTCTATACGACCGATCCCCGCATCGTGCCGCGGGCGCGCAAGCTCAGCAAAGTGACTTATGAGGAGATGCTCGAGCTGGCCAGCGTCGGCGCCAAGGTGCTGCAGACGCGCTCGGTCGGGCTGGCGATGAAGGAGAAGGTGCGCATTCGCGTGCTTTCGTCCTTCGATACGGATACGCGCGACGGAGGCGGGCACAGGGGCACGCTGATCGTCGGCGATGAGGAAATCGAGGAAAGCGCAATGGAACGCCAGCTGATCACCGGCATCGCCTATGACAAGAACGAGGCGCAGATCACCCTGACGCGGGTGTCCGACAAGCCCGGCACGGTGGCCGCGATCTTCCGCCCGCTGGCTGCGGCGAACATCAATGTCGACATGATCGTCCAGAACGTCGCCAAGGATAAGGGCGAGACCGATGTCACCTTCACCGTGCCCAAGGCCGAACTGGCACGGGCGCAGGACGCGCTGGAACAGGCGCAGGAGACGATCGGCTACCACCGGCTGCTGACCAAGACCGATATCTGCAAGGTCTCGGTGGTCGGCGTCGGCATGCGCAGCCATGCGGGCGTCGCCGCGGCGATGTTCGACGCGCTGGCCGAGCGGCGGATCAATATCCTCGCCATCACCACCAGCGAGATCAAGGTGAGCGTGCTGATCGAGGAGGATTACACCGAACTCGCGGTGCGCGTGCTGCACACGGCCTATGGGCTGGATGCGGAGGATGTCGCCTGAACTAGTCGGCGCGTTCGAGCTGGCGGCGCGACTGGCGTCCGGGCGGCGGCAGGCGCGGGCCGAGCAGCAGTTTTTCGGCGTTGCTCCAGCGTATCTGGGCTTTTTCCTCGGGCGTCAGATCCAGCTGGTCGAGCGCCTTGGTCGCGCTGGCCAGCGACAGTTGCGGATAGTCCGCGCCCAGCAGCACATGATCGACGCCGACGTTGCGGATCGTCCACACCAGTTCGTCCTCGATGGGGGAATCGGCGACCAGTTGCGACACCGCCGATATGTCGAAATAGATGTTGTCCGAAAAGAAGCCTTCCGTCGTGCGCACCAGCGCCAGCAAGTTCCAGAAGCGGAACTCCATTGCCCCCATGCGCGAAGATGAAGCGCGTGCCGGGGACCGCGATGGCCAGGTTGAACAGCTTCTGGTTGTCGCCGACGACGATGTTGGCGTTGTCCATCAGCACGACCAGGCCGAGTTTTCCGGCGGCTTCGCACAATGCCTTTACCCGCGGATCGGCGGCATCGAAACCCTGGGTATGCGGGTGCAGCTTGATCGCGCGCGCGCGCCGCGCGACGACGCGCTTGAGTTCGGTCAGCGCCGCCTCCCCGTCATAGGGATGGACCGAGGGAATCGGCAGCAGCTTCGGATATTTCGCCGTCAGCGCGAAAAGCTCGTCATTCTTGGCGCGGGTCTCCGCCAGCTTGCCGCGCACCGCCATATGAATGCCGCCGAAGCGCGTGACCCGCTGCCCCGTGGCGCGCAACTGCGCTTCATAGTCTTTGACGGACTTCTCGCCTTCCCAGATGTGAACGTGAAGGTCGAAGACCTTTTCCTGGGCATGGGCAGACGGCGCGAACGACAGAAATGCCGCGGTAACAACGGTGGCGATGATCCTCATTCAGGCTTTTTAGCGAGCACCCGGAGCGGCGCAATGCATCCGGCGACGTTCGGTTGACGAGGAGGTTTGTCTTGCTCACCCGCTCCGTGTAGCGCTGCGCGCATGACCGATCCCATCATCGACCGTTCCGGCTCTGCCCGTCTCACCCGCCGCATGGCGCGCGGTTGCGAATTTCTCGGGTCCGAGGTCGCGGTGCTGTGCGGGGCGATGTCCTGGGTTTCGGAGCGCAATCTGGTCGCCGCCATGTCCAATGCGGGCGGGTTCGGGCTGATCGCGTGCGGGGCGATGACGCCCGAGCTGCTCGACGCCGAGATCGCCGGGACCAAGACGCTGACGTCGAAGCCCTTTGGCGTGAACCTGATCACCATGCATCCGCAGCTGTTCGATCTGATCGCGATATGCGCCAAGCATAAGGTGACGCATGTCGTGCTGGCAGGCGGACTGCCGCCCAAGGGCAGCCTTGAGGCGATCAAGGCGACCGGGGCCAAGGTGGTGTGCTTCGCGCCCGCGCTCAGCCTCGCCAGGAAGCTGATCCGCTCGGGCGTCGATGCGCTGGTGGTCGAGGGGATGGAGGCGGGCGGGCATATTGGCCCGGTTTCGACCAGCGTGCTGGCGCAGGAAATCCTGCCCGAGGTGGCGGAGCAGGTGCCGGTGTTCGTCGCCGGCGGGATCGGCCGGGGCGAGGCGATCGCGGCCTATCTCGATATGGGCGCGGCGGGGGTGCAGCTGGGCACGCGCTTCGTCTGCGCGACCGAGAGCATCGCCCACGCCAGTTTCAAGAAGGCGTTCATCCGCGCCAGCGCCCGCGACGCCATCGCCAGCGTGCAGATCGACCCGCGGCTGCCGGTGATCCCGGTGCGCGCGCTCAAGAACGCGTCGTCCGAGCTGTTCACCGCCAAGCAGCGCGAGGTCGCGCAGTTGCTCGACGACGGCAAGGTCGAGATGCTGGAGGCGCAGCTGCAGATCGAGCATTACTGGGCCGGTGCGCTGCGCCGCGCGGTGATCGACGGCGATGTCGACAATGGATCGCTGATGGCGGGGCAATCCGTCGGCATGGTGACCAAGGAAGAGCCGCTCGCCGAAATCCTCGCCACGCTGATGGCCGAGGCGGCGCACGCGCTGGAGGCGCGCGCGGCGTGAAAGCCGGGCGGCTGGCCGCAAGGCTCTCGCCTCGGCGGATGCTTGGGTGACAATTCGCGGTATGATGGCGCGCGCTACCCTACCTCTCATGCTGATATTGCCGCTGCTCACTGGCTGTGGAGGGCAAGAACGGCCCGCGCCGCTCGTTGGAACGATCGAGGCGGGGCCGAATGCCGGACTGTCGAATGCGGGAACCCTGTGGAACCTGCGCGGCGCGCTCAATGTCGCGGCGCTCAAATGCGGTGGGGGAGCGCCCGATCAGTATAACGCGGCGCTCAAGGCCCATGCGCGTTCGTTTCGCAGCGCGCAGAAGCGGCTGGAACGCGAATACCGGCGCCGCGGCGGCGACTGGAAGGATGCGTTCGATGACGCGCAGACGCGGCTTTACAACTATACCGCGCACCCGCGCGGCGAGCGCGCTTTCTGCCTGGCGGCACAGCCGGTGCTTGCCGAGATCGCGCAGGTCCCGCGCGACGAGCTGACCGCCTTTGCCGCGAAATCGCTGATTTCGCTCGACCGCACGCTGGGCGGACAAGCGGGTGGTGCGTCGAAGCGATAATTGCATGCCGTAAAGCCCAAGGCGCGTTGGCTTGGGGCCACGCTTTCTGTTAGCTCCGGTCCATGCCCGTTTCGGCCGCCGCCTCCGCCCGTGAAATCCTGGTCCGCCTGCACGATGTGATGGCGGCGCGCAGGCCGGCGCAGGCGAAGCTCAACCAGGTCGTGCGGATCATCGCCGATGCGCTGGATAGCGAGGTCTGCTCGATCTACCTGCTGCGCGAGGGGCTGCTCGAACTGTTCGCCACCGAAGGGCTGAAGCAGGAGGCGGTGCACGTCACTCGGCTCGCCTTGGGTGAAGGGCTGGTCGGCACGATCGCCGAGGATGTCGAGACGCTCAATCTTGATGAAGCCGCGAGCCATCCCGACTTCGCCTACAAGCCTGAAACGGGCGAGGAACTGTTCCACAGCTTCGCGGGCGTGCCGATCGTCCGGCGCGAGCGTGCGGTCGGGGTGCTGTGCGTCCAGCATGCCGATCCGCGCCGCTACGAAGAGGTCGAGATAGAGGCGCTGCAAACGGTCGCGATGGTGCTCTCCGAACTGATCGCCAACGCCGAGCTGGTCGATGAGCGCGGCGGCGATGGCGCGCGCGTGCAATCGACCGCGCCGGTGCGGCTGTCGGGCCTGAAGCTGGTCGACGGCATGGCGCGCGGGCATGCGGTGTACCACCAGCCGCGCATCACCATCGAACACACCGTGGCGGAGGATACCGAGGCAGAGCGCGCGCGCGTCTATTCGGCCTTCGCCAAGATGCGCGAACAGATCGATCGCATGGCCAACCAGGCCGAATTCGGCGTCGATGGCGAGCACAAGGAGGTGCTCGAGACCTACAAGATGTTCGCCTATGACGAGGGCTGGAGCCGCCGGATCAACGAGGCGATCGACAGCGGGCTGACCGCCGAGGCGGCGATCGAGCGGGTCCAGCAGCGTACCAGATCGCGCATGCGGCAGATTTCCGATCCGCTGCTCGCCGACCGGATGCACGATCTGGAGGATCTGGCCAACCGGCTGCTGCGCACCGTCTCCGGCCAGATGGGCACCGCGGCGCAACAGGGCTTGCGGCAGGACACCATCCTGATCGCGCGCAACCTGGGCCCGGCCGAGCTGCTCGAATATGACCGCCGCCGGCTGAAGGGCGTGATCCTGGAGGAGGGATCGCTGACCGCCCACGTCACCATCGTCGCGCGGGCGATGGGGGTGCCCGTGCTGGGCCGGGTGCGCGATGTCCGCCGGCTGGTGGCGGAGGGCGATCCGCTGCTGCTCGACGCGGGCGAGGCGGCGGGGTTCGTCCGGCCATCGGTGGCGATGGACGAGGCGTTCGACGCCAAGATGGTGCTCAGCCAGAAGCGCCGCGCCGTCTTTGCCGCATTGAAGAACGTGCCGCCGCTGTCGAAGGACGATCACCGCGTGACGGTGATGGTCAATGCGGGGCTGAGGGATGATGTCGCGGCGGTCGAGCTGACCGGGGCCGACGGCATCGGGCTGTTCCGCACCGAATTCCAGTTCCTCGTCTCCGCCACCCTGCCCCAGCGCGAACGCCAGCAGCGGCTGTACCGCGACGTGCTGGAGCAGGCTGGGGACAAGCCGGTGATCTTCCGCACGGTCGATATCGGCGGCGACAAGGCGCTGCCCTATATGCGCGCCGACGACGAGACCGAGGAGAACCCGGCGATGGGCTGGCGCGCACTGCGCGTGGCGCTGGACCGCGACGGGCTGATGAAGGCGCAGGCGCGCGCGCTGCTGGAGGCGGCGGCGGGGCGCACGCTGAATGTGATGTTCCCGATGGTGTCCGAACCATGGGAGTTCGACCAGGCGCAGGCCTTGTTCGAGGCGCAGCGGGTGTGGCTCGCCGGGCGCGGGCGGCGGTTGCCCAGCGAGATCCGCTACGGCGCGATGCTGGAGGTGCCGGCGCTGGCCGAAAGCCTGGACATCCTGCTGCCCAACATCAACTTCCTGTCGATCGGCACCAACGATCTGACCCAGTTCCTGTTCGCCGCCGATCGCGCGCATCCCAAGTTGGCCGAGCGGTACGATTGGCTGAGCCCCTCGATCCTGCGATTCCTGCGCCGGGTGATCGTGCCGTCCGACGCCGCCGGGGTCGAGGTCTGCGTATGTGGCGAGATGGGTGGCCGGCCGTTGGAGGCGATGGCGCTGATCGGCGTCGGCATCGACCGGCTGTCGATCACCCCCGCTGCGGTCGGACCGATCAAGGCGATGGTGCGGTCGCTGGATGTCGCTGCGCTGCGCACCGTCATGACCGGGCTGCTCGCCCGCCCGCCGCGCGACATGCGCGCGATATTGACCGCGTGGGCCAATGAAAATGGTGTCGAGCTCGCCTGATTTATCTTGATCCAGATCATCGGCGGTTGACAGGCGTAGGGCCGTGGCAGACACGGGTGCGCGGACGGACAAATACAACATTTGGTCGCAAAACCGTCCACAAAGGAGCCGCATGGCTGAGATGGCCCCCGACACGATGGAACCGGATACAGCAGCAACGGTCGGCCAGCGTCTGCAGACGGCGCGGCTGGCGGCCGGGCTTGAGCTTTCCGACATCGCGGGGCGGACGCGCGTGCCGCTGCGTCACCTCGAGGCGATCGAACGCAGCGACTATGGCGCGCTGCCCGCGACCACCTACGCCACCGGTTTCACCCGCGCCTATGCCCGCGCGCTGGAGCTGGACGATGTCGCGCTGATCCGCGACCTGCGCGAGGAATTGCAGCACATCGCCGAAGCGCCCGAATATCAGCCTTATGAAGCCGCCGATCCGGCGCGGGTGCCGCCCAGATGGCTGGCCTGGGGCGGGGTGGCGGCCGCGCTGGTGGTGCTGGCGCTGTTCGGCTGGTGGTATTCGAACCGCGACGCCCTGCCGAGCGCTGCGCCCGAAGTGGCCGCGGTGCCCGCCCCCAGCGCTGCGGCGCCGGATTCCGCGGCCGGCGGCGCTCCGGCTGCCGCCCCGCCCGCGCCCTCGACCGGGCCTGTCGTCCTGACCGCGACCCAGCCGGTGTGGCTGCGCATCTACGACGCGACCGATACGCGCCTGTTCGAAAAGGAAATGGCGCAGGGCGAACGCTATGAGGTGCCGGCGAACGCCAATCAGCCGATGATCCTGACCGGCCGGCCCGATGCGCTGCAGGTGACGGTGAACGGCCAGGCCGTGCCGCCGCTGGGCGATGGCAGCCGGTCGATCAGCGGCGTCGAGCTGACGGCGCAGGCGCTCGCCGCGCGTGCTGCTCCTCCGGTCGTGCCACCCGCCGCCCCTTAAGGCTGGCGACAGCTTCGTCTTGGCAACGTGATTAATATGTGAGTATCCCGAAGCCTTCGGGACGATGGAGCGTGGGGAAGACAATGCGCATTTTGGTGATCGCGGCGGTGCTGGCGACGAGCGGCTGGGCCAGCATGGCCTCCGCGCAATCGATCGAGGGCCGCGTCGACAAGATCGAGCGTGAGATGCGCGCGGTGCAGCGCAAGGTGTTCCCCGGCGGTGCGGGGATGACGATCGAACCGCAGATCACCGCGCCCGAGCAGGGCCCGGTGGTCGCGCCGGGCAGCCCGGCATCGGGGGTCATCACCGATCTGACCGCGCGCGTCGGCGCGCTCGAATCGCAGATGGCGGCGCTCACCGGCCAGTCCGAGCAGAACGGCTACAAGATCCGCCAGCTGGAAGAGGCGTTCGCCGCGTACAAGGCCGCGACCGACGCCAAGCTGCAGGGTCTGCAGGCACCCGCACCGGAGCTGCCGGCGGTCGGCGGGCCCGAGACCTCGGTCGATCGCGCCACCCCGCGCGCCCGCCCGCCCGTCGTGCGCCCGACGGCGTCGACCAGCCGGGCCGATCCGGCGCGGGTCGAGGCGGCCGCCGCGATCGAGAAGCCGTCGACCGGCAATGCCGCCGAGGACGGCTACACATACGGTTACCGCCTGTGGGAGGCCAAATTATATCCCGAGGCGCAGGCCGCGCTGAAGCAGGTGGCGGACACCTATCCCAAGCATCGCCGGGCGAGCTTTTCGCAGAATCTGCTGGGGCGCGCCTATCTGGACGAGGGCAAGCCGGCGCTGGCGGCGACCGCATTCTACGACAGCTACAGCAAATGGCCCAAGGGCGAGCGCGCGCCCGACAGCCTGGTCTATCTGGGCCAGGCGCTGACCCAGCTGAAGAAGCCGGCCGACGCCTGCAAGGTCTATGACGAGCTGACGGACGTCTATGCCGGGCAAGTCTCGGCCAGCCTGCAGGCGCAGGTGACCAGAGGCCGCGCCGCCGCCAAGTGCAAATGAGGTGACCGCGCCCGATCCGGCGCTGGTTGAACGTTTCCGCGCCGATCTGGCGGCGCTCTCCGGGGCGGACGATCGATTGCTGCTGGCGGTGTCCGGCGGGCCTGACAGCCTGGCGATGCTGCTGCTTGCCCATGCCGCCACCCCCCATCGGATCGCCTGCGCGACCGTCGATCACGGGCTGCGCGCGGCGGGGGCCGGTGAGGCGGTGATGGTCGCTGAAATCTGCGCCGGGCGTGCCATCCCGCATGCCACCCTCCATCCCGATCCGCCACTAAAGCCGGGCGGAAACGTGCAGGCACGGGCCCGGACTGCGCGCTACGATGCGCTCACGGCGCACGCCAGCGCCACCGGCTGCGCCGTGATCCTTACCGCGCATCATGCCGATGATCAGGCCGAGACGCTGCTGATGCGCGCCAGCCGCGGCAGCGGGGTGGATGGTCTGGCGGGCGTACGCGCCGCGGGGCACTGGCGCGACACACCGGTATTGCGGCCCCTGCTCGGCTGGCGGCGGGCGGAGCTGGTGGCGCTGGTCGAAGCCGCCGGGCTGGCGGCGGCGGACGATCCCAGCAACCGCGATCCCGCGCATGACCGCCCCCGCATCCGCGCGCTGATCGCAGGCTCGGCCGATCTCGACCCGGTGGGACTGGCGCGATCGGCGGGCGCTCTCGCGGACGCATCGGACGCGCTGCGCTGGACCGTCGCCAAGCTGGCGGCCGATCGGATCGGCGAGAATGATCTGGCGATCACCGTCGATCCCGCCGGGCTGCCGCGCGAATATCGCCGCCGGCTGCTGGCGGAGGCGCTTGCACGGATCGACGAAGCCGCGCCGCGCGGCCCCGCGCTGGACCGGCTGCTGGAGGCGCTGGAACGCGGCGAAGGCGGCACCCTTGGCGGCGCACACGCGCAGGGCGGCGGCGCGCTTTGGCGGATCGTCCCAGCCCCGCCCCGCCGGATATAAGGGCTGTCCTACATCGCACCGATCTGAGAGAATCGCGAATCACGGGTTTGATGATTAACGGGAGGCCGCTTTTTTGGGCGTGATCGGCAGGAACTTCGTTACCTTGGGCCTGAAAATAGGCCCCGACCTCGCCGTTCACACTGATCGACGTTGTTCCATTGCCATTAACGTTCGCGCGCTTATCTTGGGCGGAACAGCAGAGGTGCGTTTTACGCGATGAATGACAACGACAAGCAGCCGCAACAGCCAGAGGGTCCCAATCCCTGGATGAAGAGCCTGATGGTGTGGGTGGGCATCCTCGCCGCGCTCGCGCTGTTCGTGACGATGTTCGACACGCGCTCGACCGCGGCGGCGGGCGACCAGATCGGCTATTCGGACTTCCTCAACAAGGTCGAGGAGGGATCGGTTTCGCGCGTCGATATCGCCGGCGAGACGATCAGCGGCACGCTGACCAACGATCAGAAGTTCCGCACCTTCGCCCCCAATGATCCCCAACTGATCGAGCGGCTGCAGTCGAAGGGCGTGCGCTTCTCGGCCAAGCCCGAGGAGGGGCCGTCGATCTGGATGGTGCTGCTGTACCAGTCGCTGCCGTTCCTGCTGTTCCTGGGCATCGCCTTTTTCGTGCTGCGCCAGATGCAGAAATCCTCCGGCGCGGGCGGGGCGATGGGCTTCGGCAAGAGCCGCGCCAAGCTGCTGACGCAGAAGGAGGGCAAGGTCACCTTCGAGGATGTCGCCGGCATCGACGAAGCGCGCGAGGAGCTGCAGGAGATCGTCGAGTTCCTCAAGGACCCGACCAAGTTCGCCCGGCTGGGCGGCAAGATTCCCAAGGGCGCGTTGCTGGTCGGATCGCCCGGCACCGGCAAGACGCTGCTCGCCCGCGCCATCGCGGGTGAGGCGGGCGTGCCGTTCTTCACCATTTCGGGCTCCGACTTCGTCGAGATGTTCGTCGGCGTCGGTGCGAGCCGCGTGCGCGACATGTTCGAACAGGCCAAGAAATCCGCGCCGTGCATCGTCTTCATCGACGAGATCGACGCGGTCGGGCGCCACCGCGGCGCTGGCCTTGGCAACGGTAACGATGAACGCGAGCAGACATTGAACCAGTTGCTGGTCGAGATGGACGGCTTCGAGGCCAATGAGGGCATCATCATCGTGGCGGCGACCAACCGTCCCGACGTGCTCGATCCCGCGCTGCTGCGTCCGGGCCGGTTCGACCGGCAGGTGATCGTCCCACGCCCCGATATCGAGGGCCGGGTGAAGATCCTGCAGGTGCATATGCGCAAGGTGCCGCTGGCGCTGGACGTCGACGCACGCACCATCGCGCGGGGCACCCCCGGTTTCTCGGGCGCCGATCTCGCCAACCTGGTCAACGAGGCGGCGCTGCTGGCGGCGCGCAAGGGCAAGCGGCTGGTCGCGATGTCCGAGTTCGAAGAGGCCAAGGACAAGGTCATGATGGGTTCCGAACGGAAATCCATGGTGATGACCGACGACGAGAAGCGGATGACCGCCTATCACGAGGCCGGCCACGCGATCGTCGCGTTGCACGAGCCGGCGTCCGACCCGATCCACAAGGCGACGATCATCCCGCGCGGCCGCGCGCTGGGCATGGTGATGCGCCTGCCCGAGCGGGACAATTACAGCTACCACCGCGACAAGATGTACGCCAACCTGGCGGTGTCGATGGGCGGCCGCGTCGCTGAGGAAGTGATCTTCGGCTATGACAAGGTGTCGAGCGGCGCGTCGAGCGACATCGAATACGCCACCGGGCTGGCGCGCGACATGGTCACGCGCTGGGGCCTGTCGGACGCGCTGGGGCCGCTGCAATATGCCGAGGCCGAGGGCGAGACCTTCCTCGGCTATTCGCAGAGCCGCCCGAGCCGCGTGTCGAGCGAGACCGCCAAGCTGATCGACGGCGAGATCAAGTCGATCGTCGTCGGCGCATATGACAAGGCGACCAAGGTGCTGACCGAGCATGTCGATCAGCTCCACAGCCTGGCCGCCGCGCTGCTCGAATATGAAACGCTGTCGGGCGACGAGATCAAGAAGCTGATCGCGGGCGAGGATATCGACCGCACCAGCGGCGACGCGGCGGCAAGCGCGATGCCCGCCGCGGGCAGCTCGATCCCCAAGACCAAGCGGCCCAAGGGTCCATTCGGCAATCCGGCGCCCCAGGGCGCCTGATCGCCGAACCGGCATGAACCGGCCCCCGCCGATCGCTCCGCTGCGGCGGATGATCGGCGGGGGCATTTTCATGGGGATGGCGGCGCTGCTGGCATCGGCCGGATCGGCGCAAGCCGAGATGACCGTGGCCGAGTTTTTCGCCAAGGCGCAGATGGTCCGCGCGATGGGCGCCGGGGCCGCGGAATCGCCGGAGTATCGGGAGCTTCAGCGCCATGTGGCCGGCGTGACCGCGGCCTATCGCGCCGATCTCGCCCGCCAGCGTGCCGCTGGCGAACCGCCGCACAGCTGCCCGCCGCCGCGCGGCCAGGCCGGCCTCACCTCGACCGATCTCCTGCGCGAGATGCGCGCACTGCTGCCGCAAGAGCGCGGGATGAGCGTCAAGCAAGCCTTCTACGCCATGATGCTGGAGCGCTATCCGTGCGAAGGTTCAGCCCATCAGCCCCATGCCGAGCAGCATCAGCAGGAAGAATAGCAGCACCACAAAGGCGAAACTGATCAGCAGAACCGTGCGCCACAGCGCGGAGAAACGGCGCAGGCGATATGCGCCGCGCAATTGCTTGTACATATGCAGCGGCGGCGCGATCAGCGCGATCGGCGCGATGACGTCGCCGTTCAGCCTTGCAGCGCCGGCGATGCTGAGGACGATCACCAGCAGCGTCATGAACGACAGCGAGTAGGTGACGAACATCGCATGGTCATACATGTGGAAGCCGCGGCGCCACAGGAACAGCAGCGCCACGAACGGCACCGATAGCGGGATCAGCGCCCAGCTGAACTTGTAGGCGGAGGATTGCAGCTTGTAGACCAGCAGGCCGGGATTGGCCTTGGCCTTGGCGATGCCCTTGTCCAGCCGGTGGATTCCAGTATCGATGTTGGAGAGGCGCGAACTATTGCCGCTCTTCACCTCCGCACTGGCAACCTCCAGGCCTTTTCTGGTCGCCTCGATCACCGCCCGTTGCTGATCGAGTTCGGCGGTACTCCGGCCGGCCTTCTGCGCGGCGGCGCGCTCGCGATCGACGCGCGCCAGCTCGCCATCTGCCTTGCCCAGCTGGGCGGTCACGGTTTCCAGCGTCGTCTCGCGCTGCGGGGTGTTCAGATCCGGCGGCACGATCTCGCCGCCGAGCAGGCTGATCGTCGCGAACATCAGGAACACCGAAAACAGGAACAGCGCCAGCGGCGACAGGAAGCGGGTGCGCTCCCCCGCGACATAGCGCCGGGTCAGCTCGCCGGGGCGGAAGATCAGCATGGGCAGGGTGCGCCAGATCTTGCCTTCGACATGCAGCACGCCGTGGGCCAGATCATGCCCGATCGCGCCGAGCGACCGGTGGATATGGCCGCTCTGGCCGCATCGATGGCAATGGCTGCCGATCAGCGCGGTGCCGCAGTTGAGGCATTGGCCGCCATGCTCTCCGGGCGAATCGGACCCACCACCCACCGCGCGCGCCAGCAGCGCACCGGTCGCGATTTCGCCCACAGCCTCGACTTCCCCCGTCATTCCTGCCGGATATCGTACCGGATGGGCGGCGTCGAGCGACTATGCTAGCGCGGCTGGCGATGACCGATGCAACCGCCCTGATCCACGACATGGCGACGCGCGCGCGCGCGGCCGCACGATTGCTCGCGCAGACGGACACCGCGACAAAATCGCGCGCGCTGACCGCCGCCGCCGCCGCCATCCGCGCCGATACCGATCCGATCTGCGCGGCCAATGCGCGTGATATGGCGGCGGCCGAGGCGGCGGGGCTTTCGCCGGCGCTGCTCGACCGGCTGAGGCTGACCCCCGAACGTGTGGCCGCTACGGCCGACGGCGTCGCCGCGGTTGCCGCGCTCGCCGATCCGGTGGGCGATGTCATCGATCAGGCGGTACGCCCCAACGGGCTGGTGCTGAGCCGGGTGCGCGTGCCGCTGGGCGTGGTCGGCATCATCTACGAAAGCCGGCCCAATGTGACGGCCGATGCCGCCGCATTGAGCGTGATGGCGGGCAATGCCGCGATCCTGCGCGGTGGCAGCGAGGCGGCGGAGAGCAACCGCGCGGTACATGCCGCCTTCGTCCGCGGCCTCGAGGAAGCGGGTCTGCCCGCCGATGCGGCGCAGCTGGTGCCGACGACCGACCGCGCGGCGGTCGGTGCGATGCTCGCCGGCCACGGACTGATCGACATCATCGTGCCGCGCGGCGGCAAGGGGCTGGTGGCGCGCGTGCAGGACGAGGCGCGGGTGCCCGTGCTGGCGCATCTCGACGGGATCAACCACACTTATGTCGATGGCGCGGCCAACACGGAGATGGCGGAGGCGATCGCGGTCAACGCCAAGATGCGCCGCACCGGCATATGCGGCGCGACCGAAACGCTGCTGATCGACCGCGCCTATCCCGGTGCTGGCGCGCTGGTTGCGGCGCTGGCCGAGACCGGCTGCGAACTGCGCGGCGATGCCGATACGCAGGCGATGGCAGGCGTCCAGGCGGCGTCGGACGCGGACTGGGACACCGAATATCTCGACGCGGTGCTGTCGATCGCGATGGTCGACGGGGTGGACGGCGCGCTGGCGCATATCGCCCGCCATGCCTCGCACCACACCGATGCGATCGTCACCAACGATGCGACGGTTGCCGAGCGCTTCCTGGCAGAGGTCGATTCTGCGATCGTGATGTGGAACGCCTCGACCCAGTTCGCCGATGGCGGAGAATTCGGCCTTGGCGCGGAGATCGGTATCTCCACCGGGCGGCTCCACGCGCGCGGGCCGGTCGCGCTGGAAGGGCTGACGACCTATAAATGGCTGGTGCGCGGGACGGGGCAGGTGCGTCCTTGAATCGAATGTATACAAGTGATACACTGGTAGCATGAGCAAGAGTGCCGTTATCACCGCGCGGGTCACGCCCGAGGTTGCCGCTGCGTTGGATGGGCTGGCCGCGCGACTGGGCAAATCACGCGCTGCCGTTGTTGCCGAGGCTATCCGCGACTATGCTGAGGAACAGGCGGCATTTCTGGAATTCATCGAGGTCGGCGAGCGCGATATCGATGAGGGCAGGTTCTATACGCAAGACCAGATGGAAACGTGGTTCGACGAGCAGATTGCAGAAGCTCGTGCGAGGGCTCAGCAAAAGAATCGGGCTGCGTGAGGCGGGTCAGCTGGGCGCAACAAGCGCGTCGCGATGTGGATGAAATCAAAGACCACTGGATTGACGAGCGCCCGGACTATGTTGGCGAAGTGCTTGCCGGCACGCAGGCTGCCCTGCGTCTGCTGATCGAAACGCCGGGATTGGGAAGTCCGGTTGGTTTGCGAGATTATCGGCGCTGGCGGATCGGCCGCACGCCGTATCTGATATTCTATCGCTTCGATCGCCGGGAATTGCGTGTCCTGCGGGTGCGACATGAACGGCAGAATTGGCGTAAGAATCTGTGATCCGCACCGGCCTTCTCGGCGGATCGTTCAATCCCGCGCATCGCGGGCATCGCGGGATCACGCTGGCCGCGATCGCGGAGCTGGGGCTGGACGAGGCGTGGTGGCTGGTGTCGCCGGGCAATCCGCTGAAGCCCAGGCGCGACATGGCGCCGCTGGCCGCGCGCCTCGCCTCCGCGCGCAGGATGGCGCGGCGCGCGCCGATCCGCGCCACCGCGATCGAGACGCGCCTGCGCACCCGCTACACCGTCGACACCATCCGCGCATTGAAGCGGCGCTACCCAAAGCGCCGCTTCATCTGGCTGATGGGCGCCGACAATCTCGCCCAGTTCCACCTTTGGCGCGACTGGCGGAGGATCGCGCGCGAAGTTCCGATTGCGGTGATCGCCCGGCCCGGATATGATGACGATGCCCTCGCGGGTGTCGCGATGGGCTGGCTGCGGCGCACCGTCCGGCCCGCAGGCCAGGCTCTGAACTGGACGCGGTGGAGTTTACCGGCGCTCGTGCAGTTGCGCTTTCGCCCCGACCCGACCTCCGCGACCCTGCTTCGGCAGTCAGACCCGAATTGGCATCGCCGCTTTGCCGATGCCCGCCCGGACGAACCTCGTCCTCCGTCATAAGGAACGCTCTTGCCCCAATCCGTCTCCGTGCCCCGCGCGTCTGCCCCCGATGAGGTGGCCGCGCTCCATGCGCTCGTGCTCGGTTCGCTCGATGACGATCAGGCGGTCGACACCGTCTCGATTCCCCTGGCGGGCAAGAGCGCGATCGCCGATCACATGGTGATCGCCAGCGGCCGTTCGACCCGCCAGGTCGCGTCGATGGCGCAGAAGCTGGCCGAGCGGATCAAGGCCGAAACCGGCCGTCCCGCGCGGATCGAAGGCCTGCCCAACGCCGATTGGGTGCTGATCGACGCGGGCGACGTGATCGTCCACCTATTCCGGCCCGAAGTGCGCACCTTCTACAATCTGGAGCGGATGTGGTCGTTCGGCGAGGCTCCCGTAGCGGGCAACGCCTGACCGCAAGGCGTTGCTGCTTCACATCATCGCGCGCGGCAAGATCGGGCGGTCGGCGGAGGCCGAGCTGGTCGATCGCTATCTGAAGCGCGTCGCCTGGCCGACCAGGATTACCGAATTGCCCGATACCGGCGGGCGAGTGCCGCCGGTCGAAGGGCTGACGCGCACCGTGATGCTGGACGAGAAGGGTGAACAGATCGGATCGGTCGCGTTCGCCGAGCGGCTGGGCAAATGGCGCGATGAGGGCGTGCGCGAGACGCGGTTCCTGATCGGCGCGGCGGACGGCTTCGATGACGCCCAGCGCGAGGGGGCCGATCTGCTGATCGCCTTCGGCCGCGCGACCTGGCCGCATCTGATGGCGCGCGCGATGCTGGCCGAGCAATTGTGGCGGGCGACCAGCATTCTTGCCAATCATCCCTATCACCGCGAAGGATAGCGCCGATGCGCGTCCTGCTCGCCCTTTCCACGATTTTGCTGGCCGGTGTCGCGGTGGCGCAGGATCGCGGCGTGGAGGCGGAACGGGCGCGGCTGGTGGTGGCGCGCACCGCCGCCGAACAGGCGCGCGCGCGTGCGGCGCGGCTGGAGCGCGAGGCGGCGCGCGCGAGCGACGCGGCGGCCGAGGCGCAGGCGAAGGAAGCGGCGGTCGCCGCGCGCATCCAGGGATTCGAGGCCGAGATCGGCGCGGCGGAGGCGCGGGTTTCGATCCTCTCCACCTTGCAGCGGCGGCAGGCGCGGCGGCTGGCGGAGCAGCAGGGGCCGATCGTGCGGCTGATGGCGGCGCTGCAATCGCTCGCGCGGCGCCCGGCGGCGACCGCGCTGGTCCAGCCGGGATCGATATCCGATCTGGTCCATGTCCGCGCGACACTGGCGACGGTGCTGCCGGTGGTGAAGACCCGGACCGAGGCGGTGCGCGACGATCTCGAACGCGCGCGGCGGTTGCGCGAAAGCGCCGATCTTGCGGCGCGCGCGCTGGGCCAGAGCCGGGCGAAGCTGGCGGCGGAGCGCACTGCGCTTGCCGGGCTGGAGGCGCAGCACCGCCTGCGCGCGCGCGACCTCAATCGCGGGGCGATGTTCGAGCAGGACCGCGCGATCGCATTGGGCGAGGATGCGCGCGACATCGTCGATCTGATGGGGACGCTGGATGCGCAGGCCGATATCCGCGCGCGGCTCGCGGCGCTGCCGGGACCAGTCATGCGGCCTGCGAATCCCGAAACGGCTGAAGTCGCGGCCGCGGAATCGCGCGCGCCGGACGCAACGCCCGCCTATCGCCTGCCGCTGGCGGGGGCGGTCGCCACCGGCTTGGGCGAGGTCGCCGCCACCGGCGTGCGATCGCGCGGGCTGACTCTGGCGCCGCGTCCGCAGACGCTGGCGGTTGCACCCGCAGGCGGCAAGGTCGCGTTTGCCGGGCCGTTTCGCCGCTACGGCTCGATCGTCGTGATCGATCATGGCGACGGCTGGACCAGCCTGATCACCGGCCTCGGCCCGCTCAGCGTCAGGGTGGGCGAACAGATCGTGCAGGGTGCGCCATTGGGCCGCGCCGCGGGCGAACGGCCCCGCGTGACAGTCGAGCTGCGCCGCCGCGGCCGTCCGGTCGATATAACGCCGCTGATCGGCTGAGCGACAGCCAAGGTTAAGCATGGCTTTGCTTTGATCGGCGAGGCAAATCCGGTATCATCCTCGGAAATGCCCTTCAGGAGTGCCCGAACTTGCGCATCCCATCCGCCCTTCTCCAGGCCACCGCGCTGGTCGGCGCGCTTGCCGTCGTGCCTATCGCCACCGGCGCGATGGCGCAGGTCGATACCGAAACCTATCGCGAGCTCGACCAGTTCATGGACGTGTTCAACCGGGTGAAGGCCGATTATGTCGATCAGGTCGATGACGCGACCCTGATGAAGGGCGCGATCCAGGGGATGCTGACCAGCCTCGATCCGCACAGCTCGTTCCTGACCGACCGCGATTTCGAGAATCTGCGCACCCAGACCGATGGCAATTACGGCGGGCTAGGCCTCACCGTCGGCCAGGAGGACGGCGCGGTGAAGGTGATCGCGCCGACCGAGGATACCCCGGCATGGCGCGCGGGGATCAAATCGGGCGATTTCATCACCCATCTGGACGGCAAGCTGGTGTTCGGTGGAACGCTGGACGAGGCGGTCGACCAGATGCGCGGCCGGCCCGGCAGCCAGGTGCGCATGACCATCGTCCGCCCCGGCCGCGACAAGCCGTTCGACGTGACGCTGACGCGCGAGATCATCGTGCTCAAGCCGGTCAAATGGGAGGTGAAGGACGGCATCGGCGTCATCAACATCAACACCTTCTCCAAGAATGTCGGCGCGGATACGCGCGCGGCGATGACGGCGGTCGAGAAATCGCTGGGCAAGAAGCCGCTCGGCTATATCGTCGATCTGCGGTCGAACGGCGGCGGGCTGCTCGACCAGGCGATCGAGGTGACCGACGTGTTCCTGGAACGCGGCGAGATCGTGTCGCAGCGCGGGCGCGAGAAATCGCAGATCGAGCGCTTCTACGCCAAGCCGGGCGATCTGGCGCACGGGCTGCCGGTGATCGTGCTGATCGACGCGGGGACCGCCTCCGCCTCGGAGATCGTCGCGGGCGCGCTGCAGGACCACCACCGCGCGATCGTCATGGGTGAGACCAGCTTCGGCAAGGGGTCGGTCCAGACATTGCTGCCGCTGTCCGCCACGAGCGCGCTGCGCCTGACCACCGCGCGTTACTACACGCCGTCGGGCCGTTCGGTGCAGGAAGGCGGGATCGAGCCCGATCTGCCCGTGCCGCAGCTGTCCGATCCCGATTACAAGACGCGGCCCCGGTTCCGCGAGGCCGATCTGCGCCGCCACCTGATCAACGAGGCTAAGGTCGATAATTCGGTGCTGGAGGACGACACCAAGGATGATCCGCGCTTCACCGCCACGCCCGAAGAGCTGAAGAAGAAGGGCGTCGAGGATTTCCAGCTGCATTATGCGCTGCAGACGATCGGCCGCCTCGGCCCGGCGCAGACGCGCACCGCAGCGGTGCCGCCGCGCGCGGCGAAGAACTGATCCAAGTTGTCGTTTCGCCGTCCTAACCCCGTTCGTCCTGAGCCTGTCGATGGACCGGCCTTCCTCTCCGCGTTCGCAGAAGAAGGGCAGGGCTTCGACAAGCTCAGCCCGAACGGGGTGAGGGAAGTGATCCGGAACGTTTGCCGATGACCCAACTCGACCGCGCGCGCTGGCTGGCGCTGCTGATCCCGGCGGCGCTGCTGGGCGGGGCCTATGCCTCGCAATATATCGGCGGGCTGCATCCGTGCGAGATGTGCTACTGGCAGCGCTGGCCGCACATGGTGGCGATCGTGCTGGCGATTGGCGCATTGGCGCTGAAGCAGACCGGCATATCGCGGCCGCTCGTCATCCTCGCCGCGCTGGCCATTGCCGTATCGGGCGCGATCGGGGTGTTCCACGCCGGGGTCGAATATGGCTGGTGGCCGGGGATCACCGGCTGTTCGGCGGCGATGACGGCGACCAACCCGCAGGACATGCTGGCCGAGATCATGGCGACCCCGCTGGTGCGCTGCGACGTGCCGCAATGGACCCTTGCGGGCATCTCGCTCGCCGGATTCAACGCGATCCTGTCGCTGGGCGGCGCGGCGTGGGTGGCGGTGCTGGCATTCGGGAAGGGCCGGCGATGACCGCGATCGGATGGCGCCCGGGCGATGCCAAGCGACGCACCGCATCGATGATCCGCGTCGATCAAGCGGGCGAATATGGCGCGACGCGCATCTATGCCGGGCAGCTGGCGGTGATGGGCGATCGCAGCAAGGCGGCGCGCTCCATCGCCGGGATGGCGGCGCAGGAGGAACGGCACAGGAAGGCGTTCGACGCGCTGATTGCCGATCGGGGCGTGCGGCCGACGCTGCTGCAGCCGTTCTGGAACGTCGCCGGGTTTGCGCTGGGGGCTGCGACCGCCGCGATGGGGCCGGAGGCGGCGATGGCCTGCACCGCCGCGATCGAGACCGAGATCGACAAACATTATGCCGAACAGCTGGCCGAGCTGGGCGACGACGATCCCGAACTGTCGGGCATGATCGCCGAGTTCCAGGCCGAGGAAGTGGAACATCGCGAGGCGGCGCTGGCCGCGGGGGCGGAGAACGCGCTCGGCTATCCGCTGCTCGCAGGGGCTATCCGGCTTGGTTGCCGCGCAGCCATTGCGCTGTCGAAACGTATTTGAAGACGAATCGCGCATTCGTGCGTTGTTGGTGATGAGGAGTTTGAAGACCATGCGCACCTTGACCCTGGCGCTTGCCGCCGCCGCCGCGATCCCGGCTTCGCTTGCGTTCGCCAGCCCGGCGACGGCGCAGACCGGCAGCCGCACGCTGATCATCTATGGGGATGATCCCTGCCCGACGAGCAACAATGAGGAAATCATCGTCTGCCGCCGGCTGCCCGAACAGGAGCGTTTCCGCATCCCGATGGACCTGCGCGAAGGCACGATCGGGCCGGACAGCACCGCAGGCGCGGTGCGCAACCAGCGCATCGTCGACAAGGACGTGGCGGCGGACGGCATCGGCAGCTGTTCGACGGTCGGCGCCGGCGGCGCGACGGGTTGCTTCATGCAGAACGTCAAGCGCAACCGCGAACAGCGCCAGGCGGACGGCGAGGCGCCCGCGATCGATTTCTGATCGCGCCGCTTGATTGACGCGTGACACCTGCATAGCCTCCCGGTTTCAGCCGGGGGGCTTTTTGCATATGGCGACCGTCGCACCTTTTCCCGCCGGGCCCAAGCCGCTGCGCGCGGATGTGTTCGAGAAATGCCTGGCGGCGGGGGCGGCGATTCCGTGGCCAGTCTGGGCGCATCTCGCCACTATCGCCATCGCGCTGGTGCTGACCCCGGTGATGCTGCTGCGCCGCCGCGGGGACAGGCTGCACCGGCGGCTCGGCTGGATATGGGCCAGCGCGATGTTCCTCACCGCGTTCCTGACGCTCGACATCCACATGATCAACCGGGGCGGGTTCAGCGTGATCCATCTGCTGTCGGTCTGGACGATGATTCAAGTACCGATCATCGTCTGGAGCGCGCGCACGCACAATGTCGCGCGCCACCGTGGATCGGTGCGCGGCATGGTGCTGGGCGCGCTGCTGATCGCCGGCTTCTTCACATTTCCTTTCGACCGGCTGCTGGGGCATTGGCTGTTCGCATGACGACCGAAGCCATTCCCGCCGACGCACCGCTGATCCCCACCGAGGATCGCCCCTTTTTCGGCCAGCCGCGCGGGCTCGCCTATCTCGCCTTCACCGAGGCGTGGGAGCGGTTCTCCTATTACGGCATGACCTCGCTGGTGGTGCTGTACATGGTGGGGCAGCTGCTGCTGCCGGGCCATGTCGAGAATGTCGCGGGCTTCGCGGGCTTTCGCGGCTTCATCGAGGGGTTGTTCGGGCCGATGTCCGACCAGGCGCTCGCCTCGCAGATCTTCGGGCTCTACACCGGCTTCGTCTATCTGACGCCAGTGATCGGCGGGTGGATCGGCGACCGGGTGCTGGGCACGCGCAACACCGTCATCGTCGGCGCGCTGCTGATGGTCGGCGGGCATTTCGCGATGGCGTTCGATCACAGCTTCCTGCTGGCGCTGCTGCTGCTGGTGATCGGCACCGGCTGCCTGAAGGGCAATATCTCGGCGCAGGTCGGCGCGCTCTATCCGGTCGCGGACGAAGCGGGGCGGACGCGTGGGTTCGCGATCTTTTCGATGGCGATCAATTTCGGCGCGATCGCCGGACCGCTTGTATGCGGGCTGCTGGCGCAGATCTATGGCTGGCATCTGGGCTTCGGGCTGGCCGGCGTGCTGATGCTGATGGCGCTCGTCACCTATCTGCTGGGGTACAAGCATCTGCCCGCCAACGCACCGCGCCACGCCGATGCCGAAGAGGGCGCGAAGCTGACGGCGGAGGAATGGCGCGTCATCGCGGCGCTGGTGGCGGTGATGGGCATCACCATCTTCCAGTCGATCGCCTATTACCAGATCAGCAATGTCGGGCTGGTGTGGATCGAACAATGGGTCGATCTGCGCCTGTTCGGCCTGGATGTGCCGGTGCCGTGGTTCGCCTCGCTCGATCCGCTGGCGAGCGTGCTCTGCGTGCCCCTGCTGTTCGCGCTGTGGCGGCGGCAGGCGGCGAAGGGGGGCGAGCCGGGCGACCTCGCCAAGATCGCGACCGGCGCGTTCCTGTGCGCGGCGTCCAACCTGGTGCTGATGGTCGCGGCGCTGACCGCGGGCGGAGGCAAGGTCTCGATCCTGTGGCCGATCGTCTATTGCATCGGCATCGGCGTGGCCTTCATCTATTATTGGCCGACCTTGCTGGCGCTGGTGTCGCGCGCGGCGCCGGCATCGGTCAATTCGACGATGATGGGGGTGGCGTTCTGCGCGCTGTTCATCGGCAACAACATCATCGGCACGATCGGCGGCTGGTATCAGGCGATGGGGCCGGTCGCCTTCTGGGGCATGCACGCGGCGATCTCGGGTGTGGGCGGCTTGCTCGCGATCCTGTTCCTGCGGCCCTTGTCGCGCCGCCTGGCGACCTGACCGGCGCAGGCAAAAGGGTTGCGGGTTGCAACCATCCGCCGCATCATCCGGGAAAATGGAGGGATGATGCGCTGGCTGCTTGCCTTGCTCGCTTTGCTGATGCCGGTTGTTTCCGCCGCGCAGGATCCGGTGCGCTATGCCGCCGGGCAGGTGTGGGAGTATCGCACGCGCGCCGCGGATCAGGGTTCGCTGCTCAAGATCCATGAGATCGAAGCGGCACCCGCCGGGACCGTCTATCACATCAGCCTGATCGGCCTGTCCTATGGCCGCGGCATGGCGCACGGGGGCGAGTTCGGCCACATGGCGGTCTCGCGCGAGACGCTCGACAAGAGCGTGACGCGGCTGTCCGACAGCAAGGCCGTCTTTCCCGATCCCACCAAAGGCATCGCGGAGTGGCGCGAGGCCAAGGCCGGGATGTTCACCGTCCCGATCGCCGAGATCATCGAAGACGTCATATCCACGATCGCGAACGGCGCGGCGGCGAGTGACCAATGAGGAGGATGTGCATGCGCTATCTACCCCTGCTGGGCCTGTTTGTCCTGGCTTCTCCTCTGGCCGCCAAGGAGATCAAGGTCGCCGCCGGTCCCGATGCGCAGGAGCGGCTGCAGGGCGCGCTGATCGAGGCCGCGCCGGGCGATGTGATCGCGATCGGGGCGGGGCGGTTCGATCTGACCGACGGACTGTCGCTGGATGTCGACAAGGTGACCGTGCGCGGCGCGGGGCCTGGGGAGACGGTCCTGAGCTTCAAGGGGCAATTGGGCGCCGGTGAAGGCCTGCTGGTGACCTCCGACGATGTAACCCTGCGCGATTTCGCGGTGGAGGATTCGAAGGGCGACGGGATCAAGTCCAAGGGCGCGGATCGCATCGTCTACAAGAATGTCCGCGTCGAATGGACCGGCGGGCCCAAGGCGACCAACGGCGCCTACGGGGTCTATCCGGTCGAGAGCAAGCATGTGCTGGTCGATGGCGCGGTGGTGCGCGGCGCTTCGGATGCGGGCATCTATGTCGGCCAGTCGAGCGAGATCATCGTCCGCAACTCGACCGTCGAACGCAATGTCGCGGGGATCGAGATAGAGAATAGCCGCAATGCGGTGGTCCACGACAATCTGGCTGCGCACAATACCGGCGGCATCCTGGTGTTCGACCTGCCCAATCTGCCGGTGATGAACGGCGGATCGGTGCGCGTCGCGCGCAACCGGGTGATCGACAATGATACGCCCAATTTCGCACCCAAGGGCAATATCGTCGCCAGCGTGCGCATGGGCACCGGCGTGCTGGTGATGGCGAACGAGAATGTCATGGTCACGGAAAACGAGCTGTCCGGCAACGCCACCAGCAACGTGATGGTGATCGCCTATCGCCAGCCCTACACCGATGCGCGCTACAATCCGTTGCCGCGCGGCATCGCCATTGTCGACAACCGGCACGGCCGCGCTGGCTTTGCGCCGCAATTGCCCGGCGGCGAGCAGCTCGCCGCCGCGTTCGGCGGCGCCATCCCGCCGATCCTGTGGGACGGCGCCGGCCCGCCCGCCCAGATCCGCGCGACCGATGGCAAGGTGCTCTCGATGGGCCTGGCGCCTGGCATGGCGGAGACGGAGGCGAAGCCGGCGCCCGTCGACCTGGCCGCCTCGCCCGCGATCAAGCCGCCGGGCGACGTGATCCTGCCCGCGGAGATGGAGGCGCGCGCCAAGTGAGCTGGTCCAACCGTCTGGCGCTGGCCTTCGGTTTGTTCGCCGCGTCGGTCGCGGTGGCCGGGGTGACCAGGCAGACCGGCGTTGTGGACGCGGTGGTGACGGCGGAGGGCTATCCGGCGAAGCTGTCCGAATACGGCTTCTTCACCGATCTCGCCAGGCGTACCCCGGCAACGCGGGTGACGCCCTATCATCTGAATACCCCGCTGTTCTCCGACTATACCGAGAAGGAGCGGCTGGTGTACGTCCCCACCGGGGCTGTCGCGAAATATGATGCCGAAGGGCTGTTCGACTTTCCCGTCGGATCGGCGCTGATCAAGAGCTTCGGATACGGACATGGCGCGGCGTTCAAGCCGATCGAGACGCGGCTGCTGCTCCGCCGCGCATCGGGCTGGGTGGCGATCCCCTATGTCTGGGACGCCGACGGCAAGGATGCCAGCCTGAAGCGCGCGGGGACGCGCGTGCCGGTCAGCTTCACCGATCCCAAGGGGCGGACGCGCCAGATCAGCTACAGCGTGCCCAACCAGAACCAGTGCAAGGGCTGCCATGCGGTGGCGGGCGCGATCATGCCGATCGGCCCCAAGGCGCGCAATCTGAACGACGGGACGCAACTGGGCCGCTGGCAGGCGACGGGCATCCTCGACCGCGCGCCCGCCGATGCGCCGCGCCTCGTCCGCTGGGACGATGCGTCCGCACCGATCGAGGCGCGCGCCACCGCCTATCTGGAGGTCAATTGCGCGCACTGCCACAGCGCCAAGGGGCCAGCGTCCAATTCGGGGCTGTTCTTCGACTGGAAGCAGACCGACCCGGTTGCGCGCGGCATCGGCAAGCGGCCGGTCGCCGCCGGGCGCGGATCGGGCGGCTTCGATTTCAGCATCGATCCGGGCCATCCGGAAAGATCGATCATGCTCTACCGCATGCAATCGACCGAGCCGGGCATCGCCATGCCCGAACTCGGCCGCGCCACCGCGCATGACGAGGGGATCGCGATGCTCAGCGAGTGGATCGCGGGGATGAAAACCGCTCGCAACTGAAACCGGCGCGGATGGCGAGGGTTCTCTGGAGGAACCAGGAGACTCCCGCATGGCCGATGCACGTATTTTCGAAGACCTGAAGGCGGATCACCACCGCCACCGCAAGCTGCTCGCCGATCTGGCCGAGACGTCGGGCGACAGCGCCGATCGCCGCAAGCTGTTCGAGGCGTTCCGCGTCGAGGTGACCGCGCATGCCGCGGCCGAGGAGATGTCGCTTTACGCCACCATGCTCGGCAAGCCGGACCTGCGCGACGAAGCGCAGCATTCGGTGAGCGAGCACAAGGAGATCGAGGATTTCCTGGGCGAGCTCTACGAGATGGACATGGCGTCATCGGGCTGGCTGGTGAAGTTCAAGGAGATGCGCCACCGCTACGAACACCACATCGACGAGGAGGAGGAAGAGATGTTCCCCGCCGCCGCCGATGGGCTGGACGACGCCGAGGTAAAGAAGCTCGCCGGGATCTTCGAGGCGCGCAAGCCCGAGGAGAAGCAGCGCGCCAAGGACGAGCCGCCCGAGGGCGAGGAGCGGGAGTAAGCGGGATCAATGGCGGCGCGGCAACGGCGCAATCACTCGGCGGAGAAGGCGAAATTTATCCAGGATTTGAAGCTGGCTAAGGCGGCGCTTACCGATTAGTGTATTACTGCACTAATACAGGAATTGCCACCGATGATCGTTACGCTGATGCTCGCGCTCGCCACACCGCAGGCTGCGCCAGTGCCGCCTTTGTTGTTCGAGCGGAAGGCGGAGCAGCGGCCGCAGATGCTCATTCTCGGTTCGCCGCATCTGGCCAACAACAATCGCGATGTCGTGAATACCAAGATCGGGGACGTGACCACGCCGGAGCGCCAACGCGAGATCGCCGCGCTGGTCGATGCGCTGGCGCGTTTCAAGCCGACGCATGTCGCCGTCGAATGGAAGACCAGTGATCAGGCCGGACTGGACAAGCGCTATGCCGATTATCGCGCCGGGCGGCATGCGCTTACCGCCAACGAACGCGATCAGATCGGGCTACGCCTGGCCGCGAAGCTGAACCTGCCGCGGGTCGATGCAGTGGACTGGAGCGGGATGCCGCCCGGAACCGATGCGGACTGGGACTATATTACATGGGCCGAAAGGAACGGCATGGGAGCGCGCTTCGCCGCGATGCGCCAGCACACCCAGGAGCAGGTGTCCCGCGACGAACGCTTCATGAGCTGCGCCGCCATTCCCGACTGGTATCGCCGCTACAATGCGCCAGCCGCCCGCGCCGACGATCATGCCATATATTACGACTATGCGCTGCTGGGCGGCGTCGAACATAGTCCTGGAGCAAACTGGGTGGGAACCTGGTATTCGCGCAACCTGATGATCTTCGCCAATCTGGTGCGCATCGCGCCAAAGCCGACCGATCGCGTGCTGGTGCTTTACGGGGCTGGCCATGCCTCGTTGCTCGACCGGTTTGCGCGTGAATCGGGTGCGTTCGCCGTGGCCGACACGCTCGCTTATCTGCCGGCCGCCAAGCCCCCTAGCTGCCGCTGAGCGCTTCCTTCGCCGCCTCCGCGAACGCCGCCATCGCGATGTTATGCGGGAAGGGGCCGTGGCTGATACGGGCGATGCCCGCACCCGCCAGCGCCTTGGCATCGGGTGCGCCGGGATAGGCCATGAAGTTCACCGGCAGCGCGACTTCGGCGCACACCCGCCTGATCTGCGCGATATCGGCCATGCCGGGGACGAAGAATCCGCTCGCGCCGGCCGCGAAATAGGCGGCGGCGCGGTCGATCGCGGCGTCGACCATGGCTTCGTCATGCGGCTCGCCCATCTTCTTCAAAAAGATGTCGGTGCGGGCGTTGATGAAGAAATCGGGGCCGGCCGCCTCGCGCACGGCGCGGATGCGGTCGGCCTGATAGGCGATCGGATGAAGCCCGGAACCGCCGACGATCTGATCCTCGAAATTGCAGCCGATCGCGCCGGTCTGGACCAGCCGGGCGACGTTCTGGCCGACGCCATCGGGATGGTTGGCGTAACCGCCCTCGAAATCCACCGTCACGGGCAGATCGACCGCGGCGACGATGCGCGCGGCATTGGCCAGCGCCAGATCGAGCGGCATCGCCTCGCCATCCGCGAAGCCGAACGCCTCGGCGACCGAGTGGCTGCCGGTGGCGATCGCCTTCGCGCCCGCGTCCGCCGCCACCTTGGCGCTGCCCGCATCCCAGATATTGAACAGGATCAGGGGATCGCCGGGCGTGTGGAGTGCGGCGAAATCGGCGTATTTGCTCATCGAGATCTCCTTCGCCCGTCGATCTAGACGGCGATTATGACACCTGCCTCCCGCGGCTTGCGATCAATGCACGAAGCGCGCGACGACATCCCTGTAGCTGCGGCTGACCTTCACGCTGGCGCCCGAATCGAGCACCAGGAAGCATTCGCCATTGGTGTGCGGCTTGACCTGCTTGACCAGATCGAGATTGACGATGGTCGACCGGTGGACGCGCTGGAAACGGCGCGGATCGAGGCGCTTTTCCAGATCCTTCATCGTCTCGCGCAGGATCAGCGTGTTGTCGCCGGTGTAGATGCACATGTAATCGCCCGCCGCGTCGATCCGCTCGATCGAATCGACATCGACGCGGAATATCTGCCCACGATCCTTGATGTTGATGAGCTTCTCGTAGCGGTTGGAGGCGTGCTGATCGGCGGTGTCGGTCATATCCTCGACCGAATCGGGGGCGACTTCGGCGAGCACCGATTTGAGCCGGTCGACCTCCTCCACCCCGCGTTTTTCGGCTAGGCGCTGGCGGACGCGGTCGAGCGTGTCGGCCAGGCGCGCCTCCTCGACCGGTTTCATCAGATAATCGGTCGCCTGCGCGTCGAACGCGCGGATGGCGTGATCCTGATAGGCGGTGACGAAGACGAACAGCGGCGGTTCGACCTCCATCAGCCCCTGCACCACCGAAAATCCGTCGAACCCGGGCATCTGGATATCGAGGAAGACCAGATCGGGCTTGTGCGTCTTGATCGAACGGATCGCCTCGCGGCCATTGGTGCAGGTATCGATGATCTCGATATCCTCATGCGCTTCCAGCCGTAGCTGGAGCCCCTGGATCGCGAGCGATTCGTCGTCGACCAGGATTGTGCGTATTGTCATGCGGTCTCTCTCGGCCTCGGGCCGTCCAGTTGAAGGGGAATCTCGATCTCAACGCCGAACCCCCCCTTCGGGTTCGATCGGGTTTCAAATCGGTGGTCCGGGCCGAATGCCTGCGCCAGTCTTTCGCGGATATTGGCATGGCCCACACCGGTCGAAAGCGTGGGGCGGATCGTCTTTTCCTGCAAGCCGGGCCCGGTGTCGGACACGGTGATATGCACCCGTTCTCCGTTCAACCGCGTAACGATGCTGATCGTCGCACCCTGTTCCTGCGGGGTGACCGCATATTTGATCGCGTTTTCGACCAGGGGCTGGAGCAAAAGCGAGGGCAGCATCGCGCCCATCGTCGCGGGATCGATGTCGAATTCTGGCTGCAGGCGCGCCTCGAAGCGCATTTTCTCGATTTCCAGATACAGCTTCAGCGTCTCCACTTCCTGCGCGAGCGTGACGTTCGCGGTGGGTTCGTTGACCAGCGTATAGCGCAGAAACGACGACAGGCGCGATAGCATCGCGTTGGCGCGCTCGGTCTGCTTGAGCAGCACCAGAGTGCTGATCGAATTCAGCGTGTTGAACAGGAAATGCGGATTGAGCTGGTATCTGAGCATGGCCAGATGCGCCGATGTCGCCTGGCTTTCGACCGTGGCCAGGCGGTCGATCTGCTCCTCGACGATCAGATAATAGTTCACCCCGAAATACATCGCCGTCCACGCGGCGAGCAGCGTGGAGGACATCAGCAGCGTGCCGAGCAATATGGTGAAATCGAAAGGCGCGCCGGGGCGCTGGATGATGCTGAACACATAGGCGTCGATCGTCGCGTAGATCAGGCTGGCGCCGGCGACGGTCGCCACCGCCGCGCTCCACATCACCACCGTCTTGCGGTTGATCACACTCCTGTAGATCACCGCCATCAGCAGCGTCAGCGACAGGCCGGTGATCGCTGAGATGGTGAACTGGACCGCATAGGACCAGGGCCGCTCGTTGGCGAAGGTGGAGACGGTGCGCAGCAACAGATAGCCGCCCCAGCCAACCGCCTGCAGCCGCCAGAAGGCGCGATTCTTGTCCGCGAAGAAGGGCTTTTTGCTAAGGCCGAAGGACGCCATTGCCGCCCGATCTAATGTCCTTCGCGCACAGGCGCAAAGCGTAACGGCTTTGGCATCCAATCGAATATCGGGTATGGTGAACCGAACAACGACGGAGAGGGCCATGGACGGGCATCAGGACCGCGCGAAATTCACCGCGATGACCGAAGGGACGGCAGAGGACTGGGGCGTGATCGCCGGGCATTTCCGCGAATTTTCCAGCCACCTGCCGGCCCGCGTGATCACCCATCTGAAGCTGCTCGAAGGCGATTTCGGCGGCTTTCCGGTCGACCGGCTGGAGCATTCGCTGCAGACCGCGACCCGCGCGCACCGCGACGGGCGGCCCGAGGATTATGTCGTGATGGCGCTGCTCCACGACATCGGCGACACCTTGGGCAGCTTCAACCATCCCGAGATCGCCGCGGCGATGCTGCGCCCGTTCGTCAACGAGGAACTCCACTGGATCGCCAATACCCACGGCGTGTTCCAGGGCTATTATTACTTCCACCATCTCGGCATGGACCGCGATCTGCGCGAGAATTACCGCGGCCACCCGCATTTCGAGGCATGCGCGGAATTCTGCGAGAAATATGATCAGTCGGCGTTCGACCCGGCTTATGAGAGCGCGCCGCTCGATTTCTTCGTGCCGATGGTGGAGCGGGTGATGGCGCGGCCGATCAACTCGATCTACGCCAAGGCCGCGCAGGAAGCGGCGCAGGCGGCATAGCCGTGGTACGGCTTGCCCAAGTCCGCGCTTGCGCCTAACCGGGCGGCATGTTCGGGGGAATTCGTAACTTCAGCCTGATGCCGCGCCCGGTCGCTTTGGCGATCCTGGGCGTGGCGTTGCTGCTGCGCGTGGTGATCCCGACCGGCTGGATGCCGGCGCACGGCGCGGACGGCGTCACCCGGATCACGCTATGCACCGGCATGGGCGCGGTTGAGGCGTGGGTCGATGCCGATGGCGCGATCCACGACAAGAAGCCGCACGAGAAATCCAGCGCCGATCAGCCCTGCGCCTTCACCGGCCTGGCGATGGCGGGCGATCTGCCGGCGATCGCCGCCTTGCCCGCCGCCCTGGCGCCATCGATCGCCGCCCCGCCGGCGGCCAGATCGCGCGCGTCGATCGGCCACGGGCTCGCCGCGCCGCCGCCGCCCTCCACCGGACCACCCGCCTTCGCCTGATCCCGATCGGCCCGCCGATACGGGCCCGCACCGATTCAGGTTTGAAGGATATTTCGATGAACATGCTTGTGCGTGCGCTGTCCGGCGCATCGCTTGCCGCGCTCGCGGCCCCTGTCTGCGCGCAAGATGCGCCGAAGGACGACGATATCGTCATCACCGCCGAGCGCGCGGTGGAACTCGCCATCCAGCAGGTGGAGGAAACCCCCGGCGGGGCCGATGTCGTCGCCGCGACCGATTATGAGGACAAGGTTGCGGTCAGCCTGCGCGATGCGTTGGCCTTCTCCCCCGGCATCTATGCCCAGCCGCGCTTCGGGCAGGAAGTGCGGCTGTCGATCCGCGGATCGGGCATCAGCCGCGGCTATCACATGCGCGGGCTGACGCTGCTGCAGGACGGCATTCCGATCAACCTAGCTGACGACAATGGCGATTTCCAGGAACTGGACCCGCTGGTGCTGCAGCATCTGGAGGTGTTCCGCGGCGCCAACGCGCTGCGCTTCGGCGCGAGCACGCTGGGCGGCGCGATCAACGGTGTGACGCCGACCGGCCGCAGCGCCTCCGGGGCGACCTTCCGGCTCGACGGCGGCAGCTTCGCCACGGTGCGCGGCCTGGCCAGCTACGGCATGGCGGATGAACGCGGCGACGCCTTCATCGCGGTGGTGGCCGATCGCTCCGACGGCGACCGCGACCATGCCGAACGCGCATCGCTGCGGATCAACGGCAATCTGGGCATCCGCCTGACCGACCGCATCGAAACGCGCTTCTATGCCAGCGCGCAGACGATCCAGCAGGATCTGCCCGGCGCGCTCACCCGCGCGGACATCTTCGCCAATCCGGAGAAGGGCAATGCGGCCAACGACCAGGAACGCGACGTGGATTCGATCCGGGTGCAGAACCGCACGCGGTTCGATCTGGGTTCGGGAACGCTCGATGTCGGCGCGTTCCTCAACGCCAAGGAGCTGTTCCACCCGATCTTCGAGGTGGTCGATCAGGTCTCGACCGATTGGGGCGCCTATACGCGGTTCGATGTCGAGCGGGGGCCGTTCGCGCTTTCCGCCGGCGCCACCGCGCGCTTCGGTACGGTCCGGTCGCAGCGCTTCCGCAATGTGGAGGGGAATCGCGGCGCGCGCACCTTCCTCGCCGATCAGCGGGCGCGGACGATCGATGTCTATGCCGAAGGCCGTTTCCGCCCGATCGAGCCGCTGACGCTGATCGCGGGCGCGGTCTATACCTCGGGCCTGCGCAAGCAGGATGCGGTGCTGCCCGCGAGCGCCAGCGGACGCGCGCAATATGACGAGGTCTCGCCCAAGTTCGGCCTGCTGTTCGAACCCGTGGCGAACGTGCAATTCTACGCCAATGTCAGCCGCAGCCACGAGCTGCCCGGCTATATCGAGCTGGCGCAGATATCGACCTTCGCGCCGCTGGACCCGCAGCGCGGCTGGACCGCGGAGGTCGGGACGCGAGGCCAATGGGGCCCGGCGCGCTTCGACATCAGTCTCTACCGCGCCGATCTGGAGGGCGAGCTGCTCCAATTCAGCACAGGACCCGACATTCCGGTCTCCACCTTCAACGCGGGCGACACGCGACATCAGGGGATCGAAGCGGGGCTGGATATCGATCTGACGCGCTGGGCGCGGCTACGGCAGGTGTATCAGTATAACGACTTCACCTTCCGCGATGACGCCCAATATGGCGACAATCGCCTGCCGGTGATCCCGGAGCATCAGTATCGCGCCGAAGTACGGCTGGGGACCGATGCGTTCCATATCGCCCCCAACATCGAATGGGTGCCGCAAGGCGGCTGGGCGGATTACGCCAACAGCTTTCGCGCGGGCGGCTATGTCCTCGCCGGGCTGACCGCATCGGCGGCGGTTTCGGACGGGTTCGAGGTCTTTCTCGACGCGCGCAACCTGGGCGATCGCAGGGCCATTGGCGACATCTCCGCCGTCACCCGCTTCAATCCCGCGAGCGTGATCTTCACGCCGATCGAGCGCCGCGCGGTGTTCGGCGGCATCCGCGTCCGCCTGCCATGAACGCCAGCCTGCAGCGCGCGGTGTGGCGCTGGCACATGTTCGCCGGGCTGATCGTGCTGCCCGTGCTCGCCTGGATGGCGGCGACGGGGGGTCTGTATCTCTACAAGCCGGAGATCGAGCGCTGGCTCTATGCCGACTGGCTGGCGGTGGAGGCGGGGGGCACCATGCCCCTCGCCGCCATGCAGGCGCGGGTGGAGGCTGAGACCGGCGGACACGTCACGCAGTTCGCCAGGTCCGCCGGGCGGGAGGCATGGCGGCTGACCATCGCCATGCCCGGCGGCGATCGTACCGCGTTCGTCGATCCTGCCGATGGCCGGGTGCTGGGCACCACCACCAAGGGTGGCGCGATGGCGACGCTGCGCGAGCTGCACAGCCTGATCATCGCCGGGGCGGCGGCCAATGCGGTGACCGAGATCGTCGCGGGCTGGGCGATCATATTGATCCTGACGGGCTTCTGGATGTGGTGGCCGCGGCGCAGCCTGAAGGTGCGCGGGCCGCCGAAGGATCGGCGCTTCTGGCGCGATCTTCATTCCTCGATCGGCGCGGCGGTGGGCGTCGTGATCCTATTCCTCGCGCTCACCGGCATGACCTGGACCGGTGTGTGGGGAAAGGGGCTGCAGACGCTGATCGCCGCGAACGAGATCGGCCGCCCCAAATCCCCCGGACCCAATCCTTGGGAGGCGGCATCACATGGCGGGCATGGAGCCGAGACGCTGCCCTGGTCGCGCCAGGGGATGGCGATGCCGCACGGCGGGGGTGATGCGATCGGGCCGGATCGCGTCGCGGCGATCGCGCAGGCGCGGGGATTGGCCGCGCCGTGGACGATGACGATCCCGCGCATCCACGATGCGCCCTGGCTGGTGTCCAAGGCGGCGACGCGGGCGGCCGACGCGCATATCCTCTACATCGATGGCGCCAACGGCCGTGTGCTGCAGGACGCGCGCTATGCCGCGTTCGGCGCGGGGGCGAAGACGGTCGAATGGGGCATCGCGGTCCATGAGGGACGCGAATATGGCGAGGCGAACCGGCTGGTGATGCTGGCCGGCGCGATCGGACTATTCCTGCTGTGCCTCACCGCGCCGATATTGTGGTGGAAACGCCGCCCGTCTCCGAGCCCGCGGGGCAATGCCCGCCACACCAGGGCGATCGCCGCGATCATGCTGATTGTGGGCGTGATCTTTCCGCTGACCGGCCTGACGATGCTCGCGGCGCTGCTGGGCGAAGCGATCATCAAACGCGTCCGCACATAAAGAACCGCCGCCCCATCGCTGGGGCGGCGGCCTTTTCCCGATATCGGACCTTGCTATCAGAACGCTACGGTCAGCGTGCCGCTGATCGTACGCGGCGCGCCGATCTGGACGTTCGGCGGGTTGCCGTAGCCGGACAGGGCGCCGGTCGTGGCGCTGCTGTTGATGACCTGGTTCAAGCCGCCGCCAAAGCCGCCGACATAGAATTGGTCGAACAGGTTGTAGACGTTGAACTGGATATGGGTCCGCTCAAGCCCGAAACGCTCCAGGCTGTAGCGCGCATCGAGGTTGACCAGCCAATAGGCCGGGGTCTTGGCCGGAAAGACCTCCGTCGTGGTAGTGCCAACCAGCGCGACAACCGGCAGGTTGGTGTCATAGATGTAGCGTGGGCCGGTCCGCTTGCCCGTCACGCCAAGTTCGAAGCCGGCGATGTTGCCCCGGGCGGTGCCGCCGAAGGTGTATTCCGGCGAACCCGATTCGCGCTTGCCCGCGGTCGGAGCGAAGATCGGAGCGCCGACGGTCGTGCAGCCCTGGAAGCCGGTGCCTACCTGCGCCGCCGTGCATTCACCGGCGATCACATCGTCTTTGATCTTCGATTTCAGGTAGGAGCCGAATACGTAGAGGTTCAGCGCCTCGATCGGCTGGTAGGACACATATCCGTCGACACCGTATTTCTCGACCTCGCCGAGGTTGCGGAAGACCGATACGTTCAGCTCGGGATCGAACGCCGAGGCCTGGCGATCCTTGTACTTGTTGTAGAAGCCGGTGATCTGCGCCTGCAGCTGGCTGCTACGATAGCGCAGGCCTAGGTCGAAATTGTCGGTCGTCTCCGGTCGCGGCTGCGCCTGCGGCGTGTTCGCCGCGAAGAAGAAGCTGTTGTACAGGTTGTCCGTCGCTGGAACCGACAGGCCCTTCGAATAATTTCCGAACACGCTGACACGGTCGACCACGTCGAAGGTGAGGCCGACGTTTGGCAGAATCTTATCGTATTCGAAAACGCGCTGCTGTGGACCCTGAAAGTTCGGGTTGAGCGCAGCGTACTGCGCGTTGCGCGGATCGCCCTGGCCGAAGCACTCGACAAAGCCGCCGGCGGAGCTCGTGAAGCAGTAATTGTTCAGGTCGCGCTTGAAGAACGGCGCGCGCACGCCGGCGTTGAGCACTAGTCGCCCGTCAACGAACTCGCCGCGATATTCGCCCCAGACCTGATGCAGAGTCGCATAGGACAGGCGATCGCGCTTCTGCAGGATCGATCCGGTCACGTCCGCCAGGGGATTGTTGACCGGAAAAACGTCTTCGGGCTCGCCGTTGATCTGCAGCAGGCCGACCTCGCCGGTCTGGCGGTGACGAGCGCGGTCGAAGGTGTAGCCGACGCGTACCGCCTGGCCTTCGCTGAAATCCCAGCGCACGCCCGCGATCACCGCATAGCGACGGGTCTGGGTCTGGCTGGGCGCGAGCACCGACACGGTATCCAGCGTATCGCCGTCACCGTTTACGTCGCGACCGAAATAGGGCGAGCCGCCGAGATAGCCCGCCACGCATGTGTTCGTCGCGCTGTTGGGCGTCGTCGCGCATTGCGCGGTCGTGGCGGTGCCACCCGCCGGATTGATGTCGCGCAGCGCGCCTTCGGTGCCGGTCACCGTCCCGCCGCCATTGGCCTTCACATATTGATAGCTGGGATCGACCGTGAACGTGAAGTTGCCGGCGGTGAAACGCGACGCCAACCGGATGTTGCCGGTGTTCGACGGATTGTAGCGGCGGTCGAATTCGGTGCCGCAGCTTGCGCCCGCAGTTGGCGCCGCAGGGGCGGCAGCTGGCGAGTCGGGTACACCAGCCTGCGGCACGTCGACGTTGCAGGGATAGTTGATCAGATATTCGCGCTCGTCATTGTTGTTCGGGAAGCGGTTGCCGCTGCCCCCGCCGACGATCCGGTTCGCATCGAGGCGAAGGGGAGACGAGCCGAAGAAATTGTTGCGGTTCTGGTTATAATGGCCGGCGATCGAGACAAAATCGCCATTCGATCCGATCGGCTGATAGATCTTGGCGTTATACTGCTGCTTGTCGACCTTGCCGTAGTTGTTGAACGGATTGTCGTTGGTCGCCTTCGAGGCGGAGACGAAGGCGCGGGTACCAAAAGACGTCAGGTTGCCCGTCTCGATCATGCCGAACACGCGGTGGAAATCGAACTCGCCATAGGAGGCCGAAACCATCGCGCCGAGCTCTTCGCGCGGGACGATCGTGAGATAGTTGACGGTGCCGCCTGCAGCCGACGCGGTCGGGCTGTCAACATCGGTGGTGCCGAGGTTGACGTTGACCTCGCCGATGATCTCGGGATCGAATTGCTGGTTCGAATAGATCGCGTAGTTGCCCGAATCGTTAAGCGGGATGCCGTCGACGGTCAGCGACACGCGGTCGGCGGTGAAGCCGCGGATCGTGAGCGTTCCGCCCGACGAACCATAAGCGTCATTGTTCTGGAAGCTGACACCGGGGACGAGGTTGATCGTGTCGAGGATCGTCTGGCCGGGGTTCTGGCGGCCGATGATTTCCTGCGTCAGAACCTGCTTGGCCTTGGTCGTGTCGGGCGCGGTGATGCCGCCGACATCCGACGTACGGCTGCCGGTGACGACGATGTCCTCGCCGCTTTCCTCGAAGGCGATCGAACCGGTCGACTGGGCGAATGCCGCGCCCGGAAGCATGAGCGCGGCGGCCGCCACGCTGACGTAGAATTGTGTGCGCATGTTGTTTCCCTCTGGTGGCCAAAGCCGACACGCGGTGCCCCCGGCACCGTCTGCCCCCGCCCGTTGCTCGCTAACTATGTCGCATATGTGACAAGTCGCCCGCGAGTCGAGACGGGTGGAGAAGAGTCATGGTGCGTTGCAAAAAAGCATCACTGGGAAACATCATCCAGCGGTGGAAACGATCTCCGCCCAGGCCGCTTCGTCGATCACGCGGATGCCGAGGTCCGCGGCCTTTTTGAGCTTCGATCCTGCGCCCGGCCCGGCGATGACCAGATCGGTCCTGGCCGATACCGATCCGGCGACTTTCGCCCCCAGCGCTTCTGCCTGTGCCTTGGCCTCGTCGCGCGACAGGGTTTCGAGGCTGCCGGTGAACACCAAGGTCTTGCCGGATACTTCCGATTCGCGGGTCTCGTGCACCACTTCCGACGGGGCGACGCCGGCGGCGAACAGGTCGGCCAGTGCCTCCTGGTTGTGCGGCTCGTCAAAGAAATCGAGCAGCGCGTTGGCGACCTCTGGGCCGATCCCGGGGGTCTCGATCGCGCCGACCACGGCCTTGTCGCGGCGGAGGATGAACTTGCGTTCGGGTTCGGCGGGGGTGGGCTGGGCCTCGCTGCGGATAGTGCGCGCCGCATCGATCATCGCCACCAACGCGTCCCATGACCGGTAACGCCGCGCCAGATCGCGCGCGGTGACCTCGCCGACATGGCGGATGCCCAGGCCGAACAGGAAACGGTCGAGCGGCGCGGTGCGCTTGGCGGCGATCGCGGCGATCAGATTGTCGGCCGATATCTCGGCCCAGCGCTCGCGCTTGAGCAGATCGTCGCGGGTCAGGCGGAAGATGTCGGCGGGGTTGGCGATCAGTTCGTCGGCGACGAACGCCTCGATATGGGTCGCGCCCAGCCCCTCGATATCGAGGGCGTGGCGCGAGGCGAAATGGCGCAGGCGTTCGACCCGTTGCGCCGGGCAGATCAGGCCGCCGGTGCAGCGGTAATCGACCTCGCCCTCCTCGCGCGTCGCCGCCGATCCGCAGGCGGGGCATTGGGTGGGGAAGCTATAGGCGGGCCGGTCCTCGTCGCGGGTCAGATTCTCGACCACCTGCGGGATTACGTCGCCCGCGCGCTGGATGCGGACGCGGTCGCCGGGGCGCACGCCCAGCCGATCGATCTCGTCGGCGTTGTGCAAGGTGGCGTTGCTGACGATGACGCCGCCCACGCCGACGGGTTCCAGCCGCGCCACGGGGGTCAGCTTGCCGGTGCGGCCGACCTGGATATCAATGGCGAGCAAGGTGGTTTGCGCCTGTTCGGCGGGGAATTTGTGCGCCAGCCCCCAGCGCGGCGCGCGCGCGACGAAGCCCAGCCGCGCCTGCCAGTCGAGCCGATCGACCTTGTAGACCACGCCATCGATGTCGAACGGCAGGTCGGCGCGCGCCTTTTCGATTTTGGCATAGTGCGCCAGCGCCGGTTCCACCTGCGCGCAGAGGACAAGCAGATCGCTGACCGGTAGGCCGAACCCGGCGATCGCCTGCATCACGTCATATTGCGTGTCGCCCGGCACCGAAGAGGCCTCGCCCCAACCATGCGCGAGGAAGCGCAGGGGGCGGGCCGCGGTGATGCGCGCGTCCTTCTGGCGCAGCGATCCGGCGGCGGCGTTGCGCGGATTGGCGAAGATCTTGCCGCCGCTTTCGGCCTGGCGCGCGTTGAGCGCGGCGAAATCGGCCTTGGACATATAGACCTCGCCGCGCACCTCGAACACGTCGGGGGCCTTGCCGGCCAGCTGCTGCGGAATATCGCCGATATGCGCGACATTGGCGGTGACATCCTCGCCCACCTGCCCGTCGCCGCGCGTCGCCGCCAGCACCAGCCTGCCCTTCTCGTAGCGCAGCGAGCAGGATAGCCCGTCGATCTTGGGCTCGGCGGTCAGCGCCACCCGATCGTCGGCCGCCAGATTGAGGAACCGCCGCACGCGCAGGACGAACTCGATGACCTCGGCCTCGTCGAACGCGTTCTCCAGGCTGAGCATCGCCCGCGCGTGCGGAACCTTGGCGAGCGGGGAGGAGGGCGCCGCGCCGACTTGCGCGCTGGGCGAATCCGCCCGCACCAGCGCCGGGTGTGCCGCCTCGAGTGCGGCATTCTCGCGCACCAGCGCGTCATAGTCGGCGTCTGCGATCTCGGGCTCGTCGGCGTCGTGATACAGCCGGTTGTGCCGCGCGATTTCGGCGGCGAGGAAGGCGAGGCGTTGGGCGGGATCCTGCGCGGTCATCTGGCGGGGGTTAAGGCTGGGCGCGGGGCGCGACAAGATGCTTTACCCATCGACCGGGCAGGGGCATGATCGCGTCATGTGGCCGATCCTCCTTCTGTTACAGCAGCCTGCGGGCGAGGTAATCGACCTGACCAAATTATCGCCGCAATGCCCGAAGGGGGAGGCGGACGAGATCATCGTGTGCGGCCGCGCGGAGGAATCGCCCTACCGGCTCAAACCGCTGCCGCCGGTTCCGGACAAGAAGCGCGTCGCCGGGCCCGGCATTGGCATGCAATTGTCCGAGAATGCGCGCGCCAATGTCTATGGCGAAACCGCCGAACAGCCGGGGGGCGGGGGTCAATCCAATCGCGCGATGGTCAGGCTGACATTCGGCTTCTAGGCCGCCTCCAGCAACCGGTCAGCCTGCGCCCGCGCCTCGGGTGTGATCTTCGCCCCGGACAGCATCCGGGCGATTTCCTCGCGGCGCTGGGTTTCGTCCAGCGCCACCACGTCGGTGCGGGTGACGGTGCCGTCATGACTCTTGGCGATCAGCAGATGCTGGTCGCCGCGCGCCGCCACCTGCGGGCTGTGGGTGACGACGAGCAGCTGGGTGCGATCGGCCAGGCGGGCGAGGCGCTCGCCAATCGCGCTCGCCACCGCACCGCCCACGCCCCTGTCGATCTCGTCGAAGATCATCGTCGCGGCGCTGCCCAGTTAGGCCAGCGCGACC
>JAESGW010000426.1_pt1 | contig 44550 bp, 42 predicted proteins | sample 9269791 | NCBI WGS metagenome assembly JAESGW01 (sample SAMN16773120, study PRJNA677053) | algae metagenome | isolation source: Aphanocapsa lilacina HA4352-LM1 and co-occurring heterotrophs from near cave... | place: USA: Maniniholo cave, near Haena, Kauai, HI | collected 2009-07-28
GCAATGTTGCATGTGTCAGGAAGTCAGTTATGTGCATTGGCTGGGAAAATTGCTGGGCAGCTGGAGGCGCAGGGTCTGGCCCCTCGAACTGTGTGCAAGCGTTCACTGATTCAACACTTCTGGGTTTTGACGAAAGAACTTCGTTCATTTGCGATCCTTTTTATGCATACAAAAACTAACAAACCGACGCGCCAGGCTCCACTCGGCCTAACGGAGTTTGAGAGGCTGCCGCAGCAAGGCAGGTAAATAGCGCCAGAATCTGGAAAATATTGCAAATGTTTGACCATCGATACGAGCGGCGGTGGTGATCGGCTTGGGAAGCTGCCGGTTCATCTCCTCTGCAAAAACGTGGTAGCGGAAGCGAAAGATGGCATCGCGCTCCGCGGCGGTCGTGGCAATTTTGACGTGGATAGCCATGGATTCAACTGTGGAGAACGGCTGTGGGCAGAAATCGGCTGCACGGCTCCTGCAGGAGATTCGTGCGCAGTTGACAGATGGCCTGGGGGTGCTTGTGCTGGTGGTGGGCAACGGCCTGCTCCGGCAAGACCAGTAGGTAAACTTCGCTGAGGGTGACCGCCTGCCCGACGGCGCAGCAGGAGGCCAAAAGGCCTTCGGCACCGAAACATTCGCCGCTTGAGAGCACATCGGGCGGCCTGTCGAAGTTGCCCGGGTAGTACAGCGCGACTGTGCCGGAGATGACGACGTAAAGCGACCCGAGCAGGTCTCCTCGCTGCACGATGATCCTGCCCGCTCGCACCCGGTGGAGGAGCGCGTGTCTGAGAATCGCTCTGGCGTCCACCTCGCTCAGCCCCTGCAGCATCCGGATGGCCCGTTCGGGTGGACCACCCAAAAGCCGGCACAGTTGGGACCAGCGCTGTTCGGGCGACAGCGTCCGCGCGGGAGCAAATTCCGGCGGCGCGGGAAATTGCTCCGAAAACCAGGTGCCGTCTGCAGCGCGGTTGGCAAAGCGGTGCGCCTCGCGGGCGAAAGGAGAACCGACCGAGTGCAGGTGCTCCACATCCTCGCCCACGCAGACCATCGGCGCCATCAGGCCGAGCGCGTGGTTCACGTCGAGATAATTATTCACATAGCGTCGGTAGCCGAAGTGTTCGTACATCTCAATCTGGTGGAAGCGGCTCAGTAAAAAGTCGAAGCGCAGGCCCTCCTCGCGGCCGTGGCGGTAGGCGGCGACGGCCAGCCGCGCGGCCATCGGGCTGTGGCGAAAGCGGTGGTCGACCATAAAACGGCTGCTCAAAGAGAGTGCGTTTGGGGCTATCCCGGCAAACCGTTCCAGGGCAAACGCCTCGCGCCATTCGGAAGGACAATGGTCGAAATCAACGGTATTCCTGCGCAGCGTGGCCACCACTTCGCCCTGCTCAGCGATGTAGAACAACACCGCACTCTCGTCGTGTCGATCGCACACGCGCTGGTGGCGGTGGTCGGTGTGGGGAAGCCACATGTTCATTTCCTGGATGTAGACGCGGTAGCGAAAGCGGAAGATGGCTTCGCGCTCCGCGTCGGTAGCGGCCATTTTGACCTGCGGCAGTATTCGGTTCTGGGCGACCATGGCTGTGTAAAACTCCAACTGCCCAACAACGCGACAAACGCCGGTAGATTGATCGCCCAGGACGGAATCATTTTTCAGCATTGGGCACCGGCACCGGCCATTAGCCCTGACGCCAATTGAGTGGTGCAGGATAATCTATACTGTTTGACGGAGGTTTCGGATGCTTTGTGTTTCGGGTTCTAGAGCAGAGCCACAGCCACGCTCATCTGGGTTGCGAAGCCTGCCAGAAATGCCACGCTCCTGAGCACCGGTACTCCCAGGATGTACGCTGCTGTGGCTGAAGCACCCACAGGCTCGGATTTACAACAGCCGCTCAAAGCTCTGCAGGTCCGGCGCATCCAGAACAGCCTCCGCCAACTGCTCCAGTTTGTCCAACTCGGTAATCCCTTCCAGGCGGGTAAGAAGTGCTTCCGGCAGCGGGCCAAAGCGGTGGGTGAGCAGACGCACCAGTACCCGCCGTTGCCCTTCCTGTCGGCCTTCCTGTCGGCCTTCCTGACGCCCTTCCTGACGCCCTTCCTGACGGCCTTCTTCGAGAATCTGTTGATAGACCACCGACTGGCGCATCTTCCCTTCCTCAAATACCCGATTCAACAAACCCAACTCGTATCTTAGACCCGCCAGGATCTTCACCCGAATGGCCACATCCTGGCGCTTGGGCTCCTCTATCGTATCGAGCCGGGCCGCCACCCGGCGCAGCAACGCCTCGGGGGACTGAGCACGCGCCAGGGGGGCCAACGGCAACAACGCCGGGTCGGACAGCAGCACCGCCGGGTCCTCCTCCCACAGCCGCACCACCCGATAGCGATGAATGGTCGTCGGACTGGCGTACGCCTCGGCGATCTCGGTGGTGACTGGGGGCGGCGTGAGCAAAATGGCGATCTGCTGCACCGGCAGGCGATGGGTGCGCGTCAGGCGTACGGAGTAGTCGAGCATGCGCAGCGGCAGCGGTGGCTCCGATTCGTACTCGGTCTGAAACTCAAGATGGAGGATGCCGCCACCCACGCTCAAAAACAGCACACTGTCCGCCCGGATCGGCTCGATGCTCAGCTCGGTTTTGAGCACGCTCACCTGCGGCGGCGCTTCCCCGAGCAGCCAGGTGATGAAGGAGGCCGGCGACTGTTCGGCGAGCAGTTTGCACAGGTTGTCGTAGGACACCTTTTCCTCTTGCGCACCGCACCGCATTCTCCCATGCCGAGGGCGATAGTCGGTCGGCAACCACGGGAGGAGTGCTTGGGCTGCTGCCGAACGGTTGGACTCGCTCTGGTTTGCTTTAAGGAAGCAGTACAAACATCACGGTAGCTGGGCCAGTGCCCGCCGCCGCATCTTTTCTACCTGCCTTGTGAGATCGGCCAGCAGCCGCTGGCAACGCTCGTCCCCGCGCAAACCGGCAAAGATGGGATCGGTTTGCAGCGTGTGCACGTCGCGGTAGCCGTTTTTGATCGCTTCGCGCAGCCGGTCCAGCGCCGCTTCGTGCTCCCCCCGCAGGGCGTGAATCACTGCCATATCTCGAAAGTACAGCCATTCTTCATTGCCCTCGGCAACGCGCTTGCGGTCAAAATCCAGACTCTGCGCGAGCAGGCGGTGCGCCCGCTGCGGTTGATTTTCCTGAAGGGCGAGATACCCGAGGGCGGTCCGTGCCCGCAAACTGGTGTCGACCGCATCCTCCAAGTCGGTGGTCTCGGTGAGCTTGAGCAACTTTTCGTAGTAGCGGCGCGACTGTTCCCAGCGCCCGCTCAGCCGCTCCGCCGTCCCCGCCAGACTCAAAGCCTCCGCGTTGTTCGGCTCCTCTTTAAGCACTTGCAGGACGAGCTGTCGGGCCTCATCGTACTGCCTCCGACGCAGGTAAGCGCGGCCACGGCTCACCTGCAGTCTCGCTCCATCCGGGATGAGGGCAAGACCCTTATCGATCCAGACATCGCCCTTTGCGGCTTCTCCCAGCAGCCAGTAGTAGGAAGCAATCGAGCGATAACAACCGATGCACAGCGGATTGACCCTGACCGCCTTTTTCATCCAGTACAGACCTTCGTCCAACCTGCCGAGGCTGGCTAGGATGGCCGAGTAGTTGTACATTGCCGAGTAGAAATTCGGGTTCAAGTCGATGGCCCGGCGATACTCCGCCATCGCCTGGGGCTGGAGGCGCAGTTCCATCTGCGAGTGACAGGCAGCCATGGCGTTGTGGGCCTCGGCCAGACCCGGCTCCAGGGCAACGGCGCGGCCCGCCTCCCGACAGGCGGCCTCGCGCGACGACACCGCACCGCCGTAGATAAACCGGTTGAGATAGCCGACGGCCAATCCGCTTCGGGCAAGGGCGAAGTCGGGGTCGAGGGCCAGGGCCTGTTTGAAAAAACCGATCGCGTATTCGTTGTCTTTGACCGTAAAGCGGTTGTTGTACTCGCGCCCGCGCAGAAAGTACTGGTAGGCTATGGCATTTTGGGCAGGCGCGCGCGCCAAGCGGATCTTTTCCTCGGGAGTCAGCTTTGCTTGCATAGCGGCGGCAATCCGCTGCGCCACTTCTGTCTGGATCGCAAAAATATCTCGCAATGTGCGCTCGTACTGCTCCGCCCACAGCTGGGTGCCGCTGCGGGGGTCCACCAGCCGGGCGGCGATGCGCACGCGCCCGCCCGATCGGAGACGACCGTGAGCGCCGCCACCTTGCCCAGTTGGGTGGTGAGGCTGAGGGTGAGTCCATCGGCGAGGCGATCGTCATCCGTGCTGCCCTGCTCGCTAAAAGGCAGCACCACCACCGTTTTGCCGGAGGCCGCCCTGAAGCGCTCCTGCAGCAGCAACCCACTACAACCGGCCGCCAGGACCAGTGCCGCCGCAGTGAGAGCGGCGCTCAGCCGGTGTCGGCCGAGGAACTTGCGGGTGCGGTAGAGCCGGCCTTCGCAGGCGGTGACCGGCCGACCGTCCAGATAATTTCTGATATCCGCGGCGAAGGCATCGACCGACAGGTAGCGCCTTTGGGGCTCCACGGACATCGCTTTGCAGGCGATGCTATCCAGTTCTTGAAGTTGATTGGATGGGGCTTTGGCAGCAGGTTTCCGCACGGAGTACGGGGGCCGGTCGCCGTGGCGCAGTTCGTAGAGCACCACCCCCAGGGCGTAGATGTCGGTCATCGGGGTGATGGCCCCTCCGTGCAGCTGCTCGGGCGCGGCGTACTCGGGGGTGAGCGCCCCGGCTGTGATCCCGGCGGGCTGTGCGCTGCTGCCCCCCGGTGGCCAACTCTCCGGGCGCTCCAGCAACTTGGCGACTCCAAAATCGAGCAAGCGGGGCACCCCGGCGGCGCTCACCAGGATATTGCCGGGCTTGAGATCGCGGTGGACGATGCGCCGCCCGTGGGCGTAAGCCACCGCCTCGCACACCCCCAAAAACAGCTCCAGCCGGGGGCGCACAGCCAGACGGCGCCGGGCGCAGTAGCTGTCGATCGGCTCACCGTCGATGTAGTCCATCACCAGGTAGGGCAATCCCCCGGCGGTCGTGCCGCCGTCGACGAGCCGGGCGATGTGCGGGTGATCGAGATCCGCGAGGATCTGCCGCTCCAGGCGGAAGCGCTCCACCAGCGGTTCGCTGCCAAGCTCGGCGCGCAGGACTTTGATTGCGACTTGCTTGGAGTACTGCGCGTCTGAGCGCTCCGCCAGATAGACGCTGCCCATTCCGCCCTGGCCGAGTTTGCCCACCACCCGATAGGGGCCGAGATGCTCCCCGACCTGCAGAGTCGGTCTGTGTTCCTCCAGCAGTTGAATTCCAGGGCGGTGCAAAAAGTTTTCGCTCTCCCGGTGGTGCTCCAGCAGCGAAAGGACCTCCGCCAGCATCTGCGCGGACTGCGCGCAGGAGCGCTCCAAAAAAGTCCGCCGCTCACCGACAGGTTTTTCGAGCGCCTCGGCGAACAGGTTTTTGATTCGCTGCCACTGTTCGGTCGTCAACACGATTGCACTTCGACTAGAGAGATATCGGGTGTCGGGGCCACAACCGTTACTCGTCGGGTTTCTCCTGCCTGCCGTTGTCTGGACAAGCGCAAACCGCTCTAACCTTGGGCGCGGCCCGCACCAACCGACTCCTCACCCAGTTCCCGACGCAGCCAGGCGCGCGCGAAGCTCCAGCGGCGGGTCACCGCCCCTGCCGATAGACCCAGTACTGCGGCCGTCTCCTGGATGGTCAGACCGGCGAAATAGCGCAGCTCGACCACCCGGCACTCCTCGGGCGAGTGGATAGCCAGCCGCTCCAGTGCCGCATCCAGGCTCACCAAATCTAGATCGGCCTCCGGCGCGCTTGCTGAGAGGGATTCATCCAAAGTCAGCAGGCATGCTCCACTGCCACGCTTGTGTCGGGAGCGGGCGCGGGCGTGATCGACAAGTACCCGCCGCATCAGGTGGATCGCCACCCCAAAGAAGTGGGCGCGGTTCTGCCAGCCCTGGTGCTGGTCGATGAGCCGCAGATAGGCCTCGTTGACGAGGGCCGTCGGCTGCAGGGTGTGTCCGCAGCGCTCCGAGCGCAATAGATGCCGCGCCAATCGGCGCAGCTCGCCTTCAATTAGTGGCGCTAGGCGGTCGAGAGCCTGCCGGTCTCCGCGCTGCCAGTTGTGCAGCAGTTGTGTCAGTTCACCCTTCGCCCCAACCTGGTAACTACAGTTTTCAACGGTACCCATGCGCCGATACTCCAGCGATGCGCGAAAAAGTCTACCTAACGCATACGACGGTAGAACCCGTCAGCCGTCCTAAATCGGGCCAGTCGCCATGTTGCATAGCGGCCGCAAGGACGAATCCAGAAGTGTTAGGACCGGGAGCCGGTCTCCAAAAGGGGAGCCGGAAGGATATACTTATTTGTTTGAATACTGCCGGGCAAAGCGGGGGGAAAGTCCGTGCCCAGCGCTATGGAGCGCTTGTCATTTCCAGTTGCCCTGACTGTAGAGGGGCGCTGCTCGGGGATTTGCTCCGGGTGTCGCTTAAATGTCAAAGATTATTCCGTTCGATTTGCAAAGACCGTATGGACCTGTCGGTGGCTTTGCTATTAGGGGACTTCGCCCCGACGCAACTCCTCATACAGGCGGGTGGTCTCGGCGGCCGGCGGGGAACCCAACTCCCGACGCAGCAGGTGCACCAGGGACTGGTACTGCCGCAGGGCGAGGCCCGCTTCACCGAGGCGGGCGTAACAGCGCATCAGTTCGCGGTGGGCGCGCTCCAATAGGTTGTCGCAGGTGACGATACGGCGGTAGACGTCGGCGGCCTGCAGACTCTGTCCGGTGGTGCTCAACAGTTGCCCCAGGGCAAACAGCGCTTCGACAAACCGCCTGTGCAGTTCCTCCCGCCTCGGCAGGCACCAATCGCTCTGGATCAGCCCTTCGAGCAATTCGCCCTCGTAGAGACCCACGGCCGCTTCGAAGCAGGCGATCGCCCGCTCGGGGGCACCGTCCTCCAGCCGCTTGCCCTCGGCAAAGTGGGCCTCGAACTCCTCGACGTCGAACCAGTAAGGCAAGCAGCGATTAAAGGCATAGCGCTGGTGTTCATAGACAATCCACTCCGCCGGGCCGAGGGCACGGCGCAGATGGTGCAAAGTCGTATGGAAACTGCGGCGCAACTGCAGCGACGAAGCGTCGGGCCACAGCGCCAGGCCGAGTTGCTCCTTGGTGGCAAAGCGGCGCAGCAACAGGCAAAAAAACAGCTCCCTGGGCCTCGCGTAGGTCCAGTCGGCGGCGGTAAGGGTGTACTCGCCCCGGTACACCGAGGCCGCACCCAGGGCGTGGATTCGCAGCGGCGGCAGCATTCCGCTCCGCTCGGCCCCGTCTACCGGCGGGTGATACGAAGTCTTCCAGGGCAGCTTCTGCACAAGTGTCCTTCCCTTCGGCGCCCTGCGCCGTGCGAAACGTCAAACGCTACCTTAAATACGAAATCACCCGACCGGCGGGATCGTTTAGCGCCAGGGATATTTTGAGAAACCGACTTTCTGGGTGTGCAGAAGCGGGACGGGCGGCAGATTTTTTGGTATCTATTCCTGAAGAGATAGTTCCTTCAGCGATTAGATACATGCCCCGAGCGGGACGAACCCAACATTTCTCACCTGCGGTGGATGGAGAAGGTAACTTGTCTTGTAAAGCTGGGTGTAACAAGCAATTAAACCTGATTCAGGAGGCATTCATGGCAATCGGTACCAGTGATACCGTTGCTGCCCACGGCAACCACCGGGTGAGCATTGATATTGCCGCCCCCCCGGAGCTGGCTTACGCCCTCTGGACCCAGTTTGAAAATTTTCCCCGTTACTTCCGCCACATCCTGGAGGTGCGCACTGCCCCCGAGAACCGCCTGGTGCAGCACTGGAAGGGCAAAATCTTCGGCATCGAGCAGGAGTGGGACGCTGAAATCAGCACCCTCACCCCCAACCGGGTGATCGCCTGGCGCTCGGTCAAAGGTTTCGAGAACAGCGGTTCGTTGACCTTTGAACCCCGTGCGGGCGCAGGTACGCAGTTGACCGCTCAGATCGGCTACGACCCGCCCATGGGCGCCCTGGGCGATATCGCCGAAGCGGTCTGGGTGAAAAATCGCTTCGACGAAGGCTTGCAGGAGGATCTCACCCGCTTCAAGACCTACTGCGAAGGAATCTACGCGCGCATTGCCGAACGTACCCAGGAGGGCGAATCGATGGAAGCGGCTTTGCAGGCGGTGCTGGCGGGTGAAGAAGGCATGATCGCCCAGGACTTGCCCACCCGCATCGAACCGGCCGAATACGACATGGACCACGTCCCGCGGGGGGGGGTGATTACCACCACCGAACTGACCAATCGCCTCGGCTGGGGTGAGGTGGCCTTCACCCTGCTCGACGTGCGTCCGCTGGAAGCTTACAAGGCCGCCCACATCCAGGGGGCAAACGCCGCGCCGCTCGAGTCCCTGGAGGAGATTGTGCGCGAAATCACCGCCTCGATGAGCGGCGAGAGCAACCGGCCGCTGTTGGTTTATTCCGAAAGCGGCGACGGCCTCAGTGCCGTTGCGGCCCAGCGTCTACTGGCACTGGGCTACACCAGCGTGCTCGATTACACCGACGGTTTTGCCGCCTGGCGCTCGGCGGGTCAGCCCGTCGAGACCCAGAGCATGGGTCAAATCCAGAGCAAGGGGTTGCCCGAGCGCGAGGAGTACATCGATCGCGTGATCACCGCCCCGACCGCCAACGACAACCCGGTGGTGGGCAGCACGGCCGAAGGCCAGGAAAAGGTCAAGCCCCAAGCTTACGGTTCCCCCATGGGCCGTGTTGGCGAGAACGCGGCCTTGAGCGAGGAAGAGTTCCTGCGCAGGCAGGAACAGCGGGACGAGGACAGCGCCAGGACGGATCCCCGTTAACTCGTCGCTTGCAGCCACGCTATATCGAATTGAGAAAAACCGGCCTGGGCAGCGCATGCCCGGGCCTTTGTTTTTGCAATCCAACATCCCCATTAGGGATCAAAAAGAAAAATATAAAATCTAGATAATTTCTACCAGTATTCGCCGCTCAAAGTTTCAATGACAGAGGCTTTAAGCGACTTGGGCAAACAAAATTCTTGTGATAAAAGTGTATTAAATCCAGGGAGATCGCCATGGCGTCCGACGCGACCACGGCCCGTGCTCCACACCGCACCACTGTGGAAGTCCAGGCAAAAGCGGAACTACTCTATTCGCTGTGGACACAGTTTGAATGTTCGCCGTTATTTTTTCACCACGTCAAAAGCGTCGAACTCGATCCCACCAACTGCCACATCCAGCGCTGGAGCGGCGATATCGGCGGTACTGCGCAGGAGTGGACGGTCTATATTACCGAACTGGAACCCAACCGCCGCATCGCCTGGCGCTCGGTTCAGAGCGACTTCGAAAACAGCGGCTCGGTGACTTTCGAGCCCGCCCCTGCAGGGAAGACCACCCGACTCACCGTCGAAATGTTCTTCGAGCCGCCCACAGCCCTCGAAGCCGACGGCCCCGAGGTGCTCAAAGAAACCTTCGCAGCCCACCTCGAAGCGGATCTCAGCCGCCTGGGGCCGATGGTGGAGACCCTCGAAGCCTGCCTCGACAGCCATCGGTTGGCAGGCGAGCCGCTCGATGCTGCGCTGGCGCGCTTGCTCCAGAGTGACGCCGGGTGGCCGGAACGTTTGGCAAAAGGCAATGACCCCGCTGCTGTGTTGGAGGCGAGCGGCGCCCTTGTGAAGGCCGGTGCCCGCCACATCGACGCCTGCGCCCTGCTCGCCCTGCTCCAAAGCGGCAACCCGTTGCTGCTCATCGATGTGCGCTTCAGCAGCGACTACGAACAGGGGCACATCGAAGGGGCGGCCAACGCTTCTCTGGATAGGCTTGAATTGTTTGCCTATGAACAGTTCGAGCAGTTGGAAAGCACGCTCGACTTGCCAATCGTGCTTTATAGCGACTTCGACGGCATCGCGACGCGCGGAACGCTCGTCCTCCAGGAAGCGGGCTACTCCCCGGTCCTGGAGTACACGGGCGGTTTTACCGAATGGGAGGCGATGGGCCTGCCCGTCTGCCGCTACGACGAGGAAGAAGCGGAGGAGCCGCCGCAGGTGGGTACCTCCGAGCCGTCGGCCCCGGCCGAGTTCCCCGTTGCCATGAGTTCAGAGCCGACGGCGGCCTTCGAGCTTCTAGCCGCGTCCGCGACGCTCCTGGCCGAGCCGGAGCAGACCGCGTTCAACCCGTGGACGCCCTCTGCGGAAGAACACCTGCTAGCCGGTGGAGAAGAGCACTTTGTCGCCCAAACCGACGAAATGCTCGCATTTACGGACCTGTCGTCAGCCGAGGTGCAGATGCCGATGGACGACGAGGACGACGAGGACGCTCCATTTTGAAGCTCAGTCGAGGCCCGCGCCCATCAAGCACTTGACCACGTAGGGGTGCAGTCCGTCCGGGATACGCTGCACCCAGAGGTAGTCTTCGTGGAAGCGATCGAGCACGGGTGCTCCGACCGGGGCGACCGGGTACAAAAAAAAGCAGCTGTTGATGCTGTGGATCGGGATGCCCGAGGGACCGTCCGGAAAGATCGTCTCGGCAGTATGGATGATCGGCCCCACGTGGCATTCGATGCCGACCTCTTCGAAGGCTTTGCGCCGGGCGGCATCCTTCATCATTTCGTTCTTGAGCACCCGGCCGCCGGGTACCCACCACTGTCCCATCGCCGGGGGCACCTTGCGCTTGACGAGCAGGACCGCACCCTGGGCGACGATGGCCACATCCACACAGGCGATGGGCAGGTTGGCGAGAATCTGGTCGTACAGCGGTTGGGGAATCAACGTGTCGGGTACCGCGGCAGCGGCGGCTTTGGGTGGCATTCTCTTCATTCGGACCTGTTGTCGGGTGGCAAAGCGGAATCGACGGTTGACGCGCCCGCCATTGTAACGGAGCCCTATCCCCGGGTAAAGATGACTTTTTGGTATACTGTGCCCGTCCTGCCCGCTCGGTCGGCCCGCAACGCGGCGAGCAAACCCCACCATCCGCACCGGATTCTCGAAAGCTTCATGAGCAGCGAAAGCCTCGATTCCTGGCAAAAACTCGACAGCGAGACCCTCGGCACCAACCCCTACTGGAGCTACCGGCGCGACCGCTTTCGGACCGCCGGGGGCAATACGGGTATATATTATTATGTCCAGACGCCCGGCTCGGTGCTGGTGGTGCCGCTGATGGACGAAAAAACCGTTCTGATGGTGCGCCAGTACCGCTACTTGCGCGATTGCGAGAGCCTCGAGCTGCCGGGCGGTGGGCGCAAAATCGGTCAAAGCACCCTCGCAGGCGCTCAGAACGAGTTGCGCGAGGAAACCGGCTTTCGGGCGGCACTCTGGCAGGAGGTGGGCGGCTTTAACCCATGCAAGGGCCTTACCGACGAGTGGTGCACGGTGTTTGTCTGCCGCCAATTGCAAAGCGATCCCCTGGAGGGCGAAGACCCTTTTGAAGTGACTGCCGCGGTGCCGGTTGCCGTCGCCGATATCCCCTCCAGAGTGGCCGACGGCGAGATCTGGTGCGGCATGACCATTGCCGCCTGGTTTCTGGCGGCCCGGACGCTCACAGACTGACAAACGCCGCGGCCAGTGAGCGTCCGAAAGGCTCGAACAGACCCTTTAGCTCGGGCGAATGGCGCAGGACGACGTTTTTGAATGCACCGCCTTTGTGCGAAAAACCTAGGTACCGCCGGATAAGCTCAAACGGCAGCACCTGGGCTGGTTTCACCCCACGCGGGGTTATTGGGCTTGCTTCTGCATCGCTTCGATGAGGATCTGGGCCACCTCGGGGCGGGTGAATTCCGGCGGCGGCTCGAGACCCTCGCGCAGCATCGCCCGCACCTTGGTGCCCGAGAGATGAATCCGGTCCTCGGGGCCGGAGGGACTGGTCTTGGTGGTAGCCATGCCGGCGATGCGCTTGCAGTAGAAGGCGTGCTCGAACATCAGCGGCGTGATCCCCAGATCCTGCGGCTCGAACTCGTAGAAGATGTACTGGGCGTCGTAGGTGCCGTAGTAGTCGCCCACCCCGGCGTGGTCGCGCCCGACGATGAAGTGGGTGCAGCCGTAGTTCTTGCGCACCAGGGCGTGGAAAATCGCCTCACGCGGACCGGCGTAGCGCATCGCCGCCGGGTTGATGGCAAGAATGACCCGGTCGAGCGGATAGTACTTCTCGATCAGGACTTCGTAGCAGTGCATGCGCACATCGGCGGGGATGTCGTCGCTCTTGGTGGCACCGACCAGCGGGTGCAGGAACAAGCCGTCGACGATCTCCAGGGCGCACTTCTGGATGTACTCGTGGGCGCGGTGAATCGGGTTGCGGGTCTGAAAACCGACCACCGAACGCCAGCCCTTGTCGATAAACGCCTGGCGCGAATCGGCCGGGTCGAGTTGGCGGGAGGCGAACAGCGGGTGGGGACGGCGCTCCAGGAGCATAATCGGACCGGCCAGGTAGACATCGCCCTGGCCGTAGACCACCTTGACGCCCGGGTGCTTCTCGTCGGTGGTGCGGTAGACCATTTCGGCCTCGCGCTGCTTGTCGTAGGTGTACTTCTCAGCCAGGTCGAGAATGCCTACCAGGGTACCGGTGCTGTCCTCTAGACCGAGGGTCTCACCAATTTCGAGCGTCTCGGCCACCTCGGCGCTCACCGGCAGCGTAATCGGGATTGACCAGACCACGCCGTTGGTCAGGCGCATCTTCTCGACCACCGAATGGTAGTCCTCGCTGCCCATGAAGCCGGTCAGAGGCGAGAAACCGCCGATGGCGATCAACTCCAGATCCGAGACGGCCCGGTCGTCGATGCGGACGCGCTTGAGGCCTCCGGCGCCGTCCTGATACTTTTGCCGTTGCTCAGCGGTGGCCACCTGGTTGATCAGCTTTCCGCCATGGGGAGCGATGGTCTGTCTTGGGGCGCTGCTCATAGCCTGTTGTAGAGAATTCTTAAGTCAGATTACCACCGGTACAGCTAAACTGCGTTGCTATCGCTACAAATGCATAAAGTTTTGTGTGCATTTGGGCCGCTATTGCGTAGAACCTTGTCAATTTGGTACAAAAGCACCAACAACGAGGGAGCCAGGACGATGACGGGCGAGATCTTTTTTGTGGCTGGGTTGGTTTTCGTGCTGACGCTGGTGGGAATGGCCCTCGGTTTTGGCATCCTTAAGCTGCGCGGCGAGGGCAAAGAGGCCTGAAATGGCAAAAGCGGGCGCTTCCGGGGACCGGGGGGGCGCCGTGGGCCACGAGCGCTATTTCGTGGCGGTGCTGCCTCCAGGGGTGATTGCCAAGGAAGTCGAGCGCATCCAGCGGATTTTTGCCGACCATTTTGCCAGTGGCGGCGCGCTGAGATCGCCACCGCACATTACGTTGCAGCCGCCTTTCGAGTGGCCCGTTTCGGATCGGGAGCGACTTGAGGATTGTCTGCTGAATTTCGCCGACAAGCAGCCCCGTTTCGCTGTGGCATTGTCGGGATTTGCGGCTTTCCCGCCGCGGGTCATCTATATCGATGTGGTAGCCAATGCAGCCCTCGAAGCTTTGCAGATCTCCCTTGCGGAGCGATTCGAGCGGGTGCTGGGCATCGTCGAAAGGTCGCGCTCCCGGCGTTATGTTCCCCACATGACCGTCGCTTTTCGGGATTTAACGCAGGAAAACTTTGCGCGCGCCTGGCCTCAATTTAAAGACCGGCCGTTGTCCATGGAATTTGCGGTGCACCGTCTAACCCTGCTGATGCATGGGGGTGTGCGCTGGCAAGTCTGTAAAGAGTTTGCGCTGCAACCGTAGGCACCCGCAGGCGTTTTGCTGAATCTGCCTGTAGGGCGGATTATTTGTATCGTTGGGTCGATGAATTGTCGAGACTGATACGACTACAACAAAGAAGTGCCCCATTGGGGAGCGTATCGTCGATGGCGAGACTTGTGCATGGCTGAAGGGTTGGGATTGCTGCTATTTTTGGCCGGGGTTGTGGGTACCGCCTTTGCTGGCGCGCTTTGGCCCGCCGCTCGGCAGCATGTGCCCGAGCCGCTTGGGCGGTTGCCGGGGGACATCGTCTACAGCGGCGGCGGAGTGACGCTTTACTTTCCCTTGATGACGAGCATTGTACTTGCCGTTGTAGGCAGTGCTGCAGTGTGGAGCGCTCTGCGGCTGGTGCGCTAACGCGCCTTCGATGGCGGCGGTGATCGGCCTGGCGGTGGGCTAACTTGGAGTTTGGTGCACGCAAGGAAGACAAAGATGCCATTTGAACTGTCGGCTGCGCAACCGGTTGCGCAAGAAATTCGGCGCATTGTCCGCGAGCAGATTGCCGAAGCGCTCGAACTGTTGGGTACCCGGTTCGACGAGCAACCCGAAGCAGCCGTGCACTCCGCCCGCAAGCTGTTCAAGCGGTTGCGCGCACTTCTGCGCCTGGTGCGCGCCGAGTTGGGAGCGAGCAGGTACAAAGGCGAAGACCGGGTCGTTCAGCAGGCCGGACAGGCGCTCTCCGAGGCGCGCGACGCCCACGTGCTTACCCAGACGCTGGCCAAGGTGCGCAAGGACCAGGCAGGACCCTTGCCCGACGGTTTGTTTGACGCCCTCGCGGACGCCATCGACCGCAATGCCGCGAGCACCCAACTTGACCGCACGGCCGTTGGCGACGTTGTCGTAGCCCTGGTCGGCCTACAAGAGCGGCTCGTCGACTGGCCGCTGGAGCGCGAGGGATTCAAGCTTCTCGAGGACGGTCTGCTGTGGGTCTACCGCGAAGGTCGCCGGGCGATGAAGGCCGCCTTTGCCGATCCCGACCCGGAGCACTTTCACACCTGGCGCAAACGCGTCAAAGATCTCTGGCACCAGTACGAGGTGCTCACCCCGCTCTGGCCGGAATTGCTGGCGCCCTGTGCCGCCCAGGCCCATCAACTGGCCGACTACCTGGGGGACGACCACGACCTGGCGGTCCTCTATGAGACCGTCGCAGGGCAAATCCCCGTCGATTATGCCGCCGAGGGAGCCTGGCTGCTGAGTGACATCGATAGGCGGCGCACCGAGTTGCAGCGATTGGCAAAGCCCCTGGGGATCAAGCTCTACGCCGAGACGCCCGGCGCCTTTGTGCGGCGTTTGGGCACCTACTGGCGCGCCTGGCAACGCAGCGAGCGGGGCCTCGCACCACCGCAAAGTGCCAAGCCTGCGCTGCAAAAGTTGGCCTGAGGCGGCTCAACTCGCGCTCGCAAGCGTGTCTTCGCCCAGGGCGGCGTACTGGCTGTCGTCGATACGTCCAGCTTGGTGCAGAGTGCGGGCGATACGTTCAAAGGGCAGTACGGCGTGGGCATTGTACCCTTGCGATTGCAAAAAGGCGCTCGCCTCAGGACCGTGCTCGATGAGCACGACGATATCGCGGACCACCAATCCGGCGGACTGGAGCTTGCGCGCCCCTTCTACGGCGCTGTTGCCGGTGATCAAGATGTCGTCGACCACCACGACCGTTTCGCCCGTATAGAAGGTGCCCTCGATCGCCCGCCGGGTGCCGTGGGCTTTGACTTCCTTGCGCGGGAAGATGAGCGGCCGGTTGAGGTGAAGCGCCAGTCCGGTGGCGGTGGGCAGCGAGCCGTAGGGAATTCCTGCGATGCGATCGAAGTGCAAGGTGCTCAAGATCTCCGCGTAGGCGAGCAGCACCTGCTGAAAGAGCTGCGGGTTGGAGATAATCCGCCTGAGATCGATGTAGTACGGAAACACCGCACCGCTGGCCTGGACGTACTCGCCAAAGAGAATGCAGCCGGTGTCGAACAGCTGCAAGGCCAGATCCAGGAGCCGATCGGTTTCGATGAGGCAGACGTCCGGTTGCCAGAGGGTGCAGCTGCTCGGTACATCCCCGGGGACAGTCCGGGTCGCTTCAATTTCGCAGCGCAACGCTTCGACGCTGAGGCCCGGATTTTCTGCCCCCAGACACTCCTGGGGCACCGGCACCAGCAAACCGGCCCCCGCCGCATCGAGGCCGGCGGCGAGCATCGACGCGAGCGCTCCCGGCGGTGCGGCCCAGAGGCTGCGAACCATGATGAGCCGCTCGGGTGCGGCGGCGCGCACGCGCGCCAGGATCTCCGGCCGGACCGTGCCCACCTCCAGGCCCAATTGTTCGGGCAGACCCCAACCCCTCGCCTCGCGGACCACCTGTTGATACAGCGGCGGTTGCTGGCCCGGGTGCGCTTGCATCGCCTGGGCCGCCGGATTGGCGGTGTGGCAGAGGACGAATACCCCTTTGCGCGGGTAGAGCAAAAACGGCGCCACCGCATCCTGACCGGCAAAGGGATTGATGGTGACCGCATCGACCTCCCAGTCCTCAAAGAACGTGCGCGCGAGCTGCGTACCGGTGTTGAGATCGCCGTGTTTGGCATCCAAAATGACCGGCAGGTGCGGCGGGATCCATCCGAGCACCTCCAGCAACAGGTCGATCCCCGCCGGACCGAGGGCCTGATAGAAGCCGAGGGTCGGTTTGAAGGCGCAGACACAAGCGGCGGTCTGCTCGACGAGGGTGCGCATCCAGTCGCGCAAGGCGGCAATCGACGCGGTGCGGCCGTAGCGCTCGGGCAGCATCTCGGGGTTGGGATCGAGGCCGACGAATAGCAGACTGCCTGGCTGCGCGATGGCCTTGTCCAGTTTGTCGAAAAAATTCATGGCTCTATGCCGCTGCCCTTTGGGCCATGATAGGCGCAGTTATCGGCTCTATCGGCATGTCCCAGGACGAACCCCCCGGTTTTTCGCTGCACCGGTTGCAGCCGCTGGAGCGCTTCAGCGACCGGGCGGACGATTATGCCCGCTACCGGCCGAGCTACCCCGCCGCCGCCCTCGACGCCATTTTTAAAGGGCTTGCAACGCCTGTGCACGCCGCAGACATCGGAGCGGGCACCGGGATCAGCTCCCGGCTGCTCGCCGAGCGCGGGGCAGCGGTCACGGCCATCGAGCCTAACCAGGCGATGCGCGCAGCCGCCATCCCCCATGCAGGCGTGGTCTTCCGCGCAGGCAGCGCCGAGCGGACCAGTCTCGCTGACGCATCCCAGCACCTGCTCACCTGTTTTCAATCGTTCCACTGGTTCGAGCCGGTGGCCTGCCTGGCAGAATTTGCCCGGATCCTCAGAGCGGGGGGCCGACTGGCCCTGGTCTGGAACGACCGCGACGAGCGCGACGGGTTCACCGCCGAGTACAGTGCACTGATCCGCCGAGTCTCCAGCCACCATCCCGCCACCCGCCGCGCCGATCGAAGGCAATCCGAGGCAATCCTGGCATTGCTCGGGGGGTCGGGCTACTTCGGCAACACCCGCACCCACGCCTTTGCAAGCAGCCAGTCCCTCGACCTCGAAGCGCTGATCGGCCGCGTGCGCAGCAGCTCCTACATTCCCCTCGACGAGCCGTTACAGACGGCGCTGAGTGCGGATCTCAAAGCCCTGCACGCCCGCTGGACCGCCCCCAATGGCCTGGTCCCCCTGGTTTACAGGACCCACGTTTTTCTGTGCGAACGGAACTGAAAAAAAGGGTGCCAGGGGCAAACCATTGACCATCAGGTTGTCACATCCCTTGAACGGCTTCACTCCCCAACACAATCGCAGCCCAACGGCGAGCAAGCCCCTTCGCCGCAGTCGACACGCGTCGTGCAGGCCCTGGAAGCATAAGCAAGGCCCGCCCACACAGTCTCGTTCCCACCGTGCCGCGAAGTCCGGGGGGTGTCGGGGGGCCGGCAGCCCCGCGAGGCGGGGAGGGGGAGAGCGCGAGAGGGGAAGCGCGAAGGGGGTTCCACCTCTCGCTCCACAGACTGTCGTACACAGCCAACAACATTCAAGAACCTGCCGCCAGTTTGCCGATTTCCCCCGCCAGTGCGTCCAGTTCAGCGGCCACTTTCTGAAGACCGGCCAGAAACGTCGTAAAGCGCAAAATTTCATCAAGACCGTAATTTCTGGTCACCTGCGCAGCGCGCAGCCTATCAAAGCCCTCGCCCACCGCACAGGCCATCCCATTCAATTCAGGCACGCGAACAACCCGGCGCGGCTCGCGCAACCTGGCGCCCAGAGCAGCCAATGCTCCCATCGTCGCTTCCACCAGCCCCTGGATCTCCGCTTCGAGGTGGCGATGCAGCCCCTCAGCGCCCGCCGCCGCACCCCGGCATTCCATAGAAAGCAGATCTTCCTGCAACCGTTCGATCAAAATCACCAGCGAAGCGAGCAGCGGATCTTGACTGCTCGGCGGCTCACGGCCGATATCGGCTGTGAGCAGCTGAGCCTGGATCAGCAGGCGTTTGACGGCGGCCCGCGCCTCGCCGATGGCCTCAAGCGCGCCGTTGCCCTGCCGATGGTTTTCGACCAAAGCGGCGTACAGACGCTCATCCTGCGCGAGTACCTCAGCTAGAACCAGACGCAGTTCGGAGCGCGAGCGCGGCGGCCAGAGGGTCACCGTTACCCCGAGAGCCACCAGGATGCCGAGGGTGACATCGATGAACCGCTCAAGGCCAAACAGCCAGGGACTGGCGCTCCCGGCGAGCAGAACGACGGCGAGGGTGACCGTGGCGATCCGAAAGCTTTCGTAAACCCGCAAGGCGGCGCAGACCAGGATGGCGAGCGTGATCCCCGCCCCCAGCACCAGGGAATTGAAAACTACGAGGCTACCGATCAGCGCCCCCAAAAAGGCCCCCACCGCCGTGCCCACCAGCCGTTGCTGCGAAGCGCCAAACGAACTGCCCAGGTTCGCCTGCATGACGATCACCGCCGAGACCACCGCCCAGGTCGGATCGGCAAGACCGATAAGGCGAGCGCCCAAGTCGGTGATCAAGGCCGCCGCCCCGGATTTGACGGCAATTTTGAGCGTTGCCGCCGTCTCCGACCGCAGGCGGTCGAGAAGCAGGCGTTTGCGCCAGGTCGGCGTCAACCCGAGCATAGTTACTTCGCCTGTAACGCAACTTTTCTACAATAACGAACAGCCAATTGCGCTGTGGAGCGAACGACTAGAGCTGCTCCACGGCCAGCCGGCCCAGCCGGGTGAGGACGCGACGGCGGTCGGTGGCCGAGGGAATCGAATCGCAGGCCCGGTAAAAGGCGGCGAGCAGCGTCGGGTCGTGGGTAGTGGCGACTTGCGGGGCCATGTGCAACAGCAGCCGGGCGCGGTCGTCGCTCGAAGGAATACTCTGCATCGCCTCCAGAATGCCCAGGATCACCGGCCGATAGCCGCCGCCCTGGTGTTCGAGCAGCCGCGAGAGCACGCGCCGCTTGTCGCTGGAGGAGCTGACCCCGGCGTAGGCGTCAAAAAAGGCGGCAAGGCCCACTGCGTCCAGGGGTAATCCCGCCGCCTTGAGCAACACGTTCGCTTTGTCGCCGCTCGCGGCAATGCCGTGCACCGCTCTGAGGACACTGCGGGTGACGCTCTCGCTCGGGGGCAAATCGAGCAATTCACCCAGCACGCGCCGCCGGTCACCGGAGGAAGTGAGCGTATCGATTCCCTCCAGCACCCCCGCGACGACGGCTTCGCTTTCAGGCGGTGCAAGGTGGAGCACCTCAACAAGCACCCGGCGCTTGCTGCCGTCCGCACTCAGGGTCCGCACACTGCGCAGCACCCGCAGCAGGACGCCCTCGTCCAGGTCGGTTCTTTCAAGAATTGTAGAAAGCACCCGACGGCGGTCGTCATCGGCGGACAAACCCTCGATCAGCCGAAAAAAGGCGGGCGTGAGCGGCGCGCCGCTTTGGGGGTCGCCCTCGGCGTAAGCTCTCAGGGCGCGGGCGCGATCGGAGGCCGACGGCATCGATGCGATCGCAGCAAGCACCTCCTGGGGCGAGGGAATCGCCTCCTCCAGCACCTCGGTGGCGAGCACGACGCCGGTCAAATCCTGCGGGGCATCTTCCTCGCCGTCGAAAGCGGCAATGGCGACGGGAGCTTCGACCCGGCGAGCCACTTTGGGGGCGGCGCGCTCGGCCACAGCCCGCTTCGCCATCCGCTCGAACTCGGCCTCCATGCGCGCGTACTCCGCCTCGTGCCGGGCGTGTTCAAGCTCCAGGCGGGCATACTCGGCCTCGCGCCGTTGTTCGGTGCGCTCCAGTTCCTGCCGGGCGCGCTCGAAGTCGGCGGCAAACGCCCCCGCCTCCAGGTCCAGCTGCGCGGGAGCCACTGCAAAATCGGGAGCAGCCTCGGGGCGAGGGACCGCCACCACCGGCACCATCTGAACGGCAAAGGCGGAAGCGGTCAACAGCACCGCCGCCGCCACCGCCAGAATCGGCGAGGAGAGCCTGGGCCGGGTGTTGCGGTCGCGCTTGAGCAGCATTTCGACCCGCCGCCGGATCTGGGAAGTGCCGCTCAGCACCCCGGGGTGCAACCGGTTCGTCCCAGAAGCGCGCGTCAGTTCGATCAACCGGGCAAGGCAGGCGGCGTAAGGGAGCGGTTTGCCGGTCGCGGCGATCACGGCGTCGTCGCAGGCTATCTCCCGCTCGGTATCGAGCCGCCGGGCGATCCACAGCACGGCGGGGTGAAAGCACAAGAGCGCCTCGATCACCTTTTGCACCAGATTGGTCCAGTCGTCCCAGCGGCGCAGATGCGCCAGTTCGTGCAGAGCGATCTGCTCCAGTTCACTGTCGCTCAACTGTGCCAGCAGCGCCTCCGGGAGGATCACCGTCGGGTTAAAGAGACCCACCGCCACCGGCACCGGCACGTCCCGAGCGCTGCACAGCCGCACCGGTCGGGGGGTGGTCGCAAGCCACGGCTCCAGTGCCTCGCGATAGGCGCTCTGCAGCGGCACACTGCGCGCTTTGAGCCGTCGCAAGGCGCCTAAACCGTTCAGGACGCCGGCCAGCCGATAACCGGCAAAGCCCAACCAGATTCCAACCAGCCCCACAGGCCAGCTGTCGGGCACCTGCGGCAATTGCCAATCGGAATCCCTTGGAGCCGGGGCGGAGGGTTCTTCCACGGGCGCCGTCTCCATTTCGGCGGCCGGAGCCCCCGCAACCGCAGAGGCAGCTACCACCCGTTCCGCCCCTTTGGGAACCGGGGCAGAGACGGTGGGCAGGCGCCCGGATACCAGCGGCAGGACGGCCACCGTCACCAGCACAGCACACCAGACGGCGTAGCGGGTCGCGGCATTGAGGCGCTTTGCCGAAGCCATCGGCACGGCCACCACCGCCGTCAGCAGGGCACCCTGCCATAGACCGTTGAGCAATGCCTCGGCAATCGCGGCTGAGAGATCGGCGAAGACGCTCAAGTGGGGCATGGCGGCTCACTGGGTGTAGGAAGCGGTGGAGCGTGTACTTTCTGACATCGTTTCAATGGGCCTGAACCGGCACGGCGTCCGAATGGACGACGCACCCGTCCAGCAGGTGGATGGTGCGGCTTGCGCAGCGGGCGAAGCGCGGATCGTGGGTGACGATGCAGATGGTGGTGCCGCCCCGGTGCAATTCACCCAGAAGCTCCATCACCGTCTCACCGTTGGCCGAATCGAGGTTGCCGGTCGGCTCGTCCGCCAGCAAAAGCGGGGGCCTTCCCGCCAGGGCGCGGGCGACGGCGACGCGCTGCTGCTGACCGCCCGACAGTTGTGCCGGATAGTGTTTGCGGCGGTGGGCGAGGCCGACGCACTCCAGGGCCGCTTCGACGCGCCGCTCGCGCTCGCCGGCCGCAAGCCCCCGGTAAGTCAAGGGCAACTCGACGTTCTCGGCGACACTCAAATCGCCAATCAGATTGAACGCCTGAAAGATCAAGCCGATGCGGCGGCTGCGCAGGCGCGAACGCTCCAGGGGGCCAAGCCGGGAGACCGGCTTGCCTTCAAAAAAATACTCGCCGCCGGTGGGTGCATCGAGCAGGCCCAAAATCGACAGCAACGAAGACTTGCCGCAACCGCTCGGACCGGCGATCGCCACGTACTCGCCCGCCCCGACCGTCAGACTCACCTCCGAAAGGGCGCGCGTCTCCACAGCATCGGTGACAAAAACCCTCGAAACGTTCTCCAACTGGATCAGCGGTCGGTAGTCGGTGCTCATGGGGCAGAAAAATCGCATAGGGCCGAAAAGGCGCAACAACCGTGAATTGCCCGTGTCTACTAAATTATTAATTGCTCTTGCGCTCAGCCTACCGCCCGCTCCGTGGCCCTGTCAACTAAGTAATTAATAGCCTCAGGTTAGTTCGAGCACGGCGAGCTGGACGGGGTCGCCCGGCCGTTCGACCAGTTCAAATCCGAGTCGGGTGCAAATGCGCTGCATCACCAGGTTGGTGGTCAAGATTTCGGCGCGGATGGCGCTGAGGTTTTCGTCGCGGGCTACGGCGATGAGCCGTTTGAGCATTTCGGTGCCCAGGCCCTGACCGTGGAGCCGGTCGCTGACCATCATCGAAAATTCCGCCCGGGTGGTGCCGGGGATTTTGCTGAGCCGCCCCACGGCGACGATCTCCGCCCGCTCGTTTTTGGGGTCGCGGATTTTGGCCACCAGGGCCATCTCCCGGTCGTAATCGATAAAGCAAAGCCGGGCGAGACGTTCGTGGGCGACGCGGCGGCTGAGCTTGAGAATCTGGAAGTAGCGCTGGTAGACGCTTTCGGGCGAGAGGCTCTCGTGGAAGTGCACCGCGAGCGGTTCGTCCTCCGGCCGGATCGGTTCGATGAGCACTTCAGTCCCGTCGCGCAACGTCCAGGGGGCGCGGTACTGGAGGGGGTAGGGCCGGATGGCGGGCCGGGGCAGATCGCTGTCGGGAATGGTTTCGGGGTGCAGTACGACGCGGGCGTCGAGGGCAATCAGCGTCGGGGCGTCGCTGTCGCCGGGCCGGGCCAACAGCGGGTTGATGTCGATTTCGCGGATGCGCGGCTGCTCGGTGACCAGTTGGCTGAAGCGCACCAGGAGACGCTCCAGGGCGGCGAGATCCACAGGTGCCCGGCCGCGCACCCCCAGCAGCGCCCCATAAATGCGCGTCTGCTCCATCATCCGCCGCGCCAGGGTGGTGTTAAGGGGCGGCAGACCGAGGGCGCGGTCTTTGAAGACTTCGACTAATTGCCCGCCGGTGCCGAAGAGCAGCACCGGCCCGAATTGGCCGTCGATGCTGCTGCCCAGGATGAGTTCGTAGCCGTCGAGGCGAACCATCGGTTGAACGCTCACCCCCAGAAAATGGGGTTTCTCCGGGGAGGGTTGGAGTTTGCCCGCGCGTTCCTGCGCCTCCACCGCCCCAGCAACGGCGCGGTAGGCGGCGCGCACGGCCTGGGCGTCCCCCAGGTTCAGGTGCACCCCCCGCACGTCGCTCTTGTGGGTGATCGTCTCGGAGTGCAGCTTCACGACCACCGGGTAGCCGATCACCCCCGCGGCGGCGACGGCCGCCTCTTCGTCCGCTGCCACGCGCGTCTCGACCGTCGGGATGCCGTAGGCAGCCAGCAGCGCTTTGGCCTCGAATTCGGTGAGCAGCGTCCTGCCCGCTTGCCGGGCTGCGGTGAGTATCCCTGCGGCGGCCCGCTCGATGCCCGTGTCCGCTTCTGTGGCGGAGGGCGTCTCGTAGATGCCGCGCAGGTTGTAGCTGTAGAGGCCCATATAGTTGAAGACGCGCGCGGCGGTATCCGGGTAGGTGTAAGTAGGAACGCCCGCGCGGTTGAGCAACGCTTCTCCCGCCGCCACTTCCGCTCCTCCCATCCAACTGGCCAAAATCGGCTTGTGGTGCAGGTCGCGGCTGCATTCGACCAGTTGACGGGCGGTCTCGGTGGGTTGACTCATCGCCTGGGGGGTGAGGATTACCAAAAGCCCGTCGCTACCCGGATCGCAGGCGGCGGCGGCGAGCGTCCGGGTGTAGCGCTCGGGTTCGGCGTCGCCCAAAATGTCGATCGGGTTGCCGTGGCTCCAGTGGTCGGGCAGCAGTTGGTCCAGTTCGGCGACGGTCTCGGGCGACAGCGCGGCAAGCTCTCCGCCCGCGCCGACGAGGGCGTCGGTGGCGAGCACCCCCGGCCCGCCCGCGTTGGTGAGGATGGTGAGCCGGCGCCCCCGCGGACGCGGCTGTTTGGCGAGGACTTCGGCCATGTTGAACAGCTCCGAGACGCTCGCCACCCGCAGGACGCCCGTGCGCCGGAAGGCGGCATCCAGCACCTCGTCGCTGCCGGTGAGCGCACCCGTGTGGCTGGTGGCAGCCTGGGCCGCCGCCGCCGTCCGGCCCGCCTTGATGACGATGATCGGCTTGGTGTAGGCCACCTCCCGCGCCGCCGACAAAAACGAGCGCGCGTCGCCGATCGATTCCATGTAGATAACGATGCTCTCGGTGCGGGGGTCATCCCCGAGATAGTCAATCCAGTCGCCCCAGCCCACATCGAGCATCGAGCCCATCGAGACGAAGGCGCTGAAGCCGACGTGCTCGCGAAAGCTCCAGTCGAGAATCGACGTGCAAAGAGCACCGCTCTGGCTGAGAAACCCGACGCTGCCGGGGTTGGCCATAGCACCGGCAAACGTGCCGTTGAAGCCCAGATGCGGGTTCATCACCCCCAGGCAGTTGGGACCGACAATCCGCATCCCGCCCTTTCGCGCCTCGGCGAGCACCTGCCGCTCCAGTTCGGCCCCTACCTCCCCCGTCTCCCGAAATCCGGCGGAGATCACAATTGCCCCCGGCACCCCCGCCTCGGCGCACTCGCGGATCACCCCCGGCACCGTGGCGGCCGGGGTGACGACGATGGCCAGTTCCACCCGTTCACCGACCGCGGCAACGGTCGGGTAGGCTTTGACGCCCAGCACGGCGGGCCGCTTGGGGTTGACCGGAAAGACCGTGCCGCCGAAGGGATTGCCCAGCAAATTGGCGAGGATCGTGCGGCCGACGCTGCCCGGCCGGTCGGTGGCGCCAATTACCGCCACACTTTTGGGAGCAAAGATGAGATCCAACGGTCGGCGCATCGAGCGTAAAACGTCCTGGGCCGGATCGGTGGTGAGCATCCTGGAGCACCTGAGAAAATCTTTCCCATGCTACCGGTCGGCTAGTCAGGACTTCTAGACGCCCAGCGGATGAACCGCTTTATCGCTTTTGGAGGCGCGGCCATTCCCGCAGCACCGCCCCCGCCAGGTACAAAGAGCCGGCGATCACCGTCAGGTGCTCTGTATCGTCAAGCCGAAGGGCTTCAGAAAAACCGGAGGTGCTGGCGATGGAGTGGATGCCCATGGTCTGCGCCATGGAGGCCAGCCTCTCGGGCGGATAGGAGCGGGCGCCGGGAACGGGGACGGCCACAAAAGCGTCACCCGGACGGAGCAAAGCTTTCAAGACAGCTTGCGCGTCCTTGCTTTCGAGAATGCCTGCGATCCAGCGGATGGAGGCTTTGGGGTGGAGGCAGTCCAAGTAAGCGCGCAGGGCCACAGCACCGTCCTCGTTGTGGGCACCGTCGAGCAGCAACCGTGCGCCAAGCCACTGGTAGCGTCCCGGCCAAACGGTGTTTTCGAGGCCGGTGCGGATCGCTGCTGCGTCGATGGGCACTCCCCGCTCCCGGAGCACTTGGCAGGTGGCGAGGGCGGTGGCGCTGTTTTGCAGCTGTACCTCACCTGCGAGGGGGAGCCGGTAATGCAATCCTTGCCATTGCGCTTCACCCGGGGCGACCGCGCGGGCAGGCTCAGCCAAGGTCATCGCAATGCCCAGGGCCAGTGCCTTTTTGGTGACCACCTGCATCGCTTGCGGGGCCAGCGGCGTGCAGACCAGGGGGCAGCCGGACCGCAAAATCCCGGCTTTTTCAGTGGCGATGGCCGCCAGCGTGGAGCCGAGTTGCTCGCAGTGATCCAGGCCGACACTGGTGATCACGCTTGCCAGCGGCTGCTCGAAGACGTTGGTGGCGTCGAGTCGTCCGCCCAGTCCGACCTCGACTACCGCCACTTCGATGGCGGATTGGGCAAAGTGCAAGAATGCGGCGGCCGTGACAATCTCGAACTGGGTGGGCTCCCCCAAACTTTTCGGCAAATGCTCGGCGGAAGTTTTCACTTTTGCCAGGCACGCCTGCAAAGCCCCGTCCGAGATAAAAGCACCGTCCATCCAGATGCGCTCGTTCCAGTCGAGCAAATGGGGTGAAGTGTAGCGCCCCGTCCGATACCCGGCCGCCTGCAAAATATGGCTCAGATAAGCGCAGACCGAGCCTTTACCATTGGTCCCCGCCACCTGCACGGCTTGGAAGGCAACCTGCGGCTGCCCCAGGCGCTTAAGCAGCGCCTGGATGCGCTCCAAGCCCAGGTGAACGCCAAATTTTTGCAGGTGATCGAGATAACCTCCAGCCGTCATTGGTTTGGGTAGTGGATATCTACATTATTTGGACTATTGTGGCGCACTGGACACTCCTGCAGCTCAGCGGCGAGCCAGCCCCTCCGCCGCAGTCGACACGCGTCGTGCAGGCCCTAAAAGAATAAACCCATCCCACCCACAGAGTCTCGCTCCCGACCGTGCCGATAAGTCCGGGGGGTGTCGGGGGGCTGGCAGCCCCTCCCCGCGTCGACTATCCATCCATTACCCACATTCTCAAAAGTGGTTGCGCAGTGGAGCAGTTGCAGTTGGAGACGGCGCAGCGTTTGGAGCGTGCGTTGGCAGTCTATTGCATCGTGGCGTGGCGGTTATTGCAATAGATTTACCAGTCTCGCAGCGAGCCGGAGTTGCCGTGCACGGTGGCTCATCGCCCGCTCAGCGATGGCGGGCGATGGGAGCGAAGAGGTGGGGAATGGATAGCTGAAAGATCGGGGGCTGTGGACGCTTGCTGGGCGAGGGCGCGCATCAACTCGGCGGCTTTTGCTCCGGCGGAGCGGCCCGAGAAGTGGGCCTTGAGGGTGAAATCCCAGTGCAGGACAAAGACCTGGGCGTAGCTTCTGAGGCGCTGTTGTTCGCGCTCGGTGCGCTCGCGCTCGAAGCGGCTGCGCGGGTTGCCTCTGAAGACCGCGTACTCGGGATCGGGGCTTGCCTGCAGCCAGGCAAGCGTACGTTCGCCGTTCCAGTCGGGCAGCTGCAGTTTGACGCCGGGGGCCAGTTTCTGGCCGGACAGTTCCAGGCGGCTGGCGAGATCCCGGTCGGCCTGCTCCAGCCGCCCTTCGATGATGCCGACAGCCACCTCCCGGGCGAAGTCGGGGACCACGCCCAGGTCCATAATCGAAACAAAGGCGTAGCGGTCGCGATCACTGTTAAGTGCCGCGAGCAGTTCGCGGCTGACCGTCGAGATTTCCTGCTCGTTGTCCTGGCTTGAAAGCACCACCGCTGTCACTTTGCCCTTCAGTGGCTCCAGACTGACGGGGTTGTCCTGTAAATCCGCCTCAGGCAGGGGAGCCGGGAGGACCGGGGCCGGGGGCGGCTGCTCGGGCGGCGTCTGCAGAGGCGGAACCTGGCCCGGTAGCGAAGCGAGCGATCCTGACCACAGCCACGCACTTAACCCAAGGACCATCCAGAGATAGTGTTTGTTCTGCACCGTACAACCCCGCGTCCGCACCGCGATTGTACTGAATCAGCCCGCCAGGGTGCGCATCGCCTCGATCGCCCGCGCCCCGGCCAGCCGTCCCGAAAAGTGCGCCTTGATGTTGAGGGCCGGATCGAGGACAAACACCTGCACCTGGCTTTTGAGGCGCTGCTGGTCGCGCTGGAGTTTTTCGCGCTTGAAGCGGCTGAGGCCCGCCGATTGTTCCCGGAAGATGGCGTAGTCCGGGTCCGGGATGCTCTGCAGCCAGGCGCGGGTCGCTTCGCCGCTCCAATCGGGAAGCCCCAGGCGCAAAGGCGGCTGAAAGGTCTGCCCGGTCTTTTGAAGGCGCTCGATGATGTCGCGGTTGGATTGCTCCAGGCGGCTTTCGATGATGGGCATCGTCAGGCCGCGGGCAAAATCGGGGATGCTCTGCAAATCGAGAATCAGCGCAAAGGCGTAGCGCTCGGGAGTCGGGTTCATCGCTATGACAATCTCGCGGCTGACGTCGGTGGCCTCCTGGTCGCTCGCCTGGTTGGCCAAAATCACGACCGACACTTTGCCGCGCAATTTTTCGGCCGAGACGGCGCCGCCGGTCAAATCGGCCGACGGCAGTTCCGGGAGCGCCCGGGCGGGCGAAGCCATGATGGTGGCGCAACCGAGCCAGAACGCCAGACCGATACTAAGAGATTTACCTGTCAAAGCCATGTCACTGCCGATTAAAAACGTACATTCTTAAAGTACGCCTTCTAAGATACGGCAGTCGCGCCTGGAGCCATCTGGTCGCGGGCGTGTTCGGTGTGGCGCGCGAGGGTGGTTTCGCTTAGACCCGAGCGCAGGTGCGCCCAGGGTAAGCTTCTGGCGTCGGGCCAGTGGGCGTGGACGTAGTGATCCAGAGGCGGCAGTTGGCCTTTGAGTTCTTTGAAGGCGCGGCGGAAGCTGCCCAAGGTGCTGCCGTGGTGGCGGGCCAGTTCCAGCACCCGCGCCACCCGCCGGTCGCCGCGGGAGATCAAAGCCTGGATGACCGACCAGTTGTAGCTTTCGGGGCGAAAATCGATGCCCTGGGATTTGAGTTGCTTTTGCAGCTTTTGCAGCTTTTTTTCGGCGGAGGTCTCGACGCCGTAGCGCTGAAAAGGGGTATGGGCCTTGGGTACAAAGGTGCTGCAGCCGAAAGTGAGCCTGAGGCGCGGGTTTTGTTTTTTGAGGGCGGTGAGCATCCGGGCGGTCGCCTCCAGATCGCTATCCAGTTCGCCCGGCACGCCGCACATGCCGTAGAGTTTGAGCCCCTGCAGGCCGGAGGCGGCGACGGTCTCGGCCGCGGCGAAGATTTCGTCGTTGGTGAGCTTTTTGTTGACGATGCGGCGCAGGCGCTCGGAGCCGCTTTCCACCGCAACGGTCACCGACTGGCTGCCGCGCGCCGCGAGGGTCCCACAAAATTTGGGCGTGAGGGTGTTGGTGCGCACCGAGGAGACGTTCAGGCGCACCCCGGCGCGATCGGGGTGGGCCAGATAGTCGATGAGCGTCTCGAACTCGGGATGCTGGGTCACCGAAGCGCCCAACAATCCCAGGCGGTCGGTGACGGCGAGGCCCTTCTCGATGGCGGGCAGGAGCGATCCTTCCAAACTGGCTGTCCGAAAAGGCAAAGTCAGATAACTCGCCAGGCAAAAGCGGCACAATTCGGGGCAGGAGCGCACCACCTCGACCATAAAGATGCCCGGCCAGGCGGAGCGCTCGGTGACGACCGCCGAGTGCGACAGTTGCTCGCCCCGAAAGGTACGCCGTTCGATAACGGCCGGGATGTCGGTTTCCACCGGCGCAAGGGTCATGTCACCGTCGCGGTGGTGCACTGCGTAGAGCGCAGGCACGTAGACCCCCGGAATGCGGGCGAGCCGACGCAATTTTTCGGCCCGAGTGGCGGTGCGCACCGTCTGGTAGGTGGCCATCACCTCGGGAATCAATTCTTCGCCGTCGCCCATCAAGAAAAAATCAAAAAACGGCGCCAAAGGCTCCGGATTGGCAGTAAAGACTGGACCGCCGCCAAACACCAGCGGCTCGTCTTCGCCGCGCTCAGAAGCCCAGAGCGTCAGGCGCTGCTTCTCGATCAGATCTAAGACATTACCGTAGTCGAGTTCCCACGAAAACGAGAAGCCCAACAGTTCCGCTCGGGCCGGCAGGGGCTCGTGGATGTCGGTAAATAGTCTCGCAACCCGTACGCCGGGACAGCAGGCCAGCAGCCGCCAGACTACCTGATAGCCGAGGCTGGTGATGCCGATGTCGTACGTATTTGGAAAGGCAAAAACCACCGGGACCGCATCAGCGCCCCCAGTGGGCAGATCAAATAGGCGAATTTCGTCAGCAAACACTCCTCGAATCTAGCACCAGGGCCACAGGCGGTCCGCCTAGAAACCCAGGTCTTCACGCATATCGGCCAGGTCGCTGCTCAGGTGTTCGAGCTTTGGCCACAGTTCCAACAGTTCGCACAGGGCAAGCACGAAGCGCACCCGCTTGCCGTTGTTCGCCTGATCCGCGCACCACTCGCGATAGTACGACAGACACCGCTGCTCCTTTTGCTGTACGAGGTTGAGCCCCTGCAACAATTCCCCCTCGACATAGCGGCCCAGGCGCTCCAGTTCTTCGTCGTGCATTGGGTGAGCCGTCCAGCACTGCGAATCGGTTGTCACCTGACTTGAAAGCATATGCACCACCTTTGCAAACGGAAAGCTTGCCAGCAGTCCGTCGAGATTAGCACCTCGAACGGTAGCGGTCAAAAGTGAAGTCTCAGGGAAGCGCAGGGCAAAATGCCCGCTATTGCGGCAAATCGAACAGCACCGTGCGGATGTAGCGCTCGGCCCAGGCTTCGTCGAAGGCCTGGGCGAGGATCCGCCGGGTCTTATCGTTTTGTTGCTGCTGCTCGCAGTAATGCCGATGGCCCGCCAGGATCTCAGCTTCGGTGGCGGTATCGACCGCCTCGGCGCGGGCGGCCTGCTCGCAGTGAAAGCGCAGATAGGCGCGGCTGATCTCCATGAACAGGTCGGCTTCGGTGGGGGTGACGACGCGGGCGAACACACAGCGCGGCGAGAAGATCGTCCCCCAGGGAGGCAAATTGCGCAGCTGGCCAAAATTGGTGCAGCGCGCGAAGCTGGGCTCCAGGCCGGTAAGGTAGGTTTCAGGCAGTCGGCCGCGCACGGGTGAGAGATCGACGATGGCCGCACTGACCATCTGGGTGCTCGCCACGATGTCGGTGCCGTAGATGGGCAGGTCGAACTGGGGGCGCGGGTACATCACGCAGTGCAAAATATCCAGATTCGGACCGATTGTGGCGAGCTCCAGGTGTAGTTTGCGAAAGACGCGGCTCTGGTAGCAGCGATTGACGATGGTGAGCTTGTCACCTTCGAGCTGACCTTCGACAAAGCCCAGATCCGCCGGCAGGTGATACGGCTCCAGCTGCAGGTACTCTCCCCAGGTGCTCACCAGCAATTCGGCCAGGCGGGTCACCAACGGGTGTCTGGGTTTGACGGTCTTCGCTTCCATCCGCATCGGTCGTGGGCTCCGGTTGCCTTCGTGCATCGTAACGTACCGTAGGCCTAGAATCGGGGCCGTTTCATCGCTAGAAGAAAGCGCCTTTTCGGGTGGCCGAGCCATGCCTGAATCTTCGACGATGTTTGGAACGCTTGCGGGCGAATTTACCGACAGCGCCCGCCGGGTGCTCGATTGCGCCCGCACCGAGGCGCAGCGGCTGGGTTACCAGTTTGTGAGCACCGAGCATTTGCTGCTGGGGCTGCTTGCCGAGGGCACCAGCGAAGCGGCAAAAGTACTTGTCGACCAGGGCCTGCACCTCGATGCGACCCGCCGCCTCGTCGAGCGGCTCATCGGCCGCGGCTCCGGGCTGGTGCCCAAGGAAATGCCCTTCACACCGCGCGCCCGCTACGCCTGGGAGATCGCCTTCGATCAGTCCGAGCAACTGCGCCACAGCCACATGGATACCTGCCATATCTTTTTTGGGCTGGTGCGCGAATGCCTCTTTGCAGGCAAGCGCGGCGGCGGGGCGGCGAGTGTTTTTCGTCATCTCAACATCGACCTGCGCGAACTTGAAAAACGGGCAGGCATCCTGGTGGCCGCTTTCGGTGCAGCCGCCACCCCGACTTTGATCCGGGTAGCAGCGGACGATGAGGACGAGTGGAACGAACCCATCGTGATCGCCGCCCAAAATAATCCGCCGGTGCTGGTGCATCCGTTGTCCGCCCCGGCTCCGGTGCAGGAGATCTATCCGGCCCAGATCGCGGCGGGGGAAGTGCGCACGCGGCTGAGCGCGGCCCTGCTGGACTGGGTGGAAGCGCACCGCCTTGGCCACGTCTCCACCACCAGCCCCATCCTGGCCGGCAGCGATGTGCTGGTGGCCGATGTGCTCTATTTTTCGCGCGAGCGTCTGTATGCGGGCAATTCGCGCGTCCCGGATGTGGCGGCGCTGGTGGTGGAACGGCCCGACGACACGAGGCAGTTGCGCGTCCTGGCGGCGAAGATGCGTCTATTGCTGGAGTTGGGGGTGCAGGTGGGATGGATGGCCGATCCCCACGGACGCAGGATCAGCGTTTTTTATCCAGGCAAGCACAAAGCGGCGATCCTCAAGGCGGACGACGTGCTGCGGTTGCCGGAGTTGCTCGCGGGCTGGGAGGTTCCCGTCGCCCGCCTCTGGCCGTCTCATTAGGAGTCAGGCGCGGGCGATGGGCATTCGCCAGCCGATGCCGAAGGCGCGCGGCGAGACGCGCAGACCCGGCGGCAGTTGCTTGCGTTTGAACTCGGCCCGGCGCACCATGGCGAGTACTTTAGTGATTACATCCGGATTGAAGCCTTCGCCTACGATCTCCGCCGGCGTACATCCGCCTTCGAGGTGGGCGCGCAGGATGCCGTCGAGCACGTCGTAGGGCGGCAGGGTGTCGGAGTCGCGCTGGTCCGGGCGCAACTCGGCGGAAGGAGCCTTGGTGAGGATGCCCTCGGGAATCACCGCGCCATTTTGGTTCAGCCAGCGCGCCAGGCGGTAGACTTCGCCTTTGTACAAGTCGGCAATCACCGCCAAGGCCCCGGCGGTGCAACCGTAGAGGGTGTTAAAACCGACGGCGGTCTCGGACTTGTTGCCGGTGATAAATACCAGGCGATTCCACTTATTGGACAGCGCCATCATCATGGTGCCGCGGATGCGCGCCTGCAAATTTTCCTCGGTGACATCGGCGGCCAGGTCCGCAAAGGCCGGAGCGAGAATCTGATCAAAAGCCGCCATCGCCGGAGCGATGGGCAATTTGAGCGTCTCCACCCCTAGATTGGCGGCGAGGGCCAGACTGTCGTCGATGCTGCCGGCACTGGAATACGGCGAAGGCATCATCACCGCGAGCACATTCGCCGGCCCCAGGGCGGCGGCCACAATCGCCAGGGTGAGGGCCGAATCGATGCCCCCGGAAAGGGCCACCAACCCCTGCCGAAAGCCGCACTTGCGCGCGTAATCGGCCGTACCCATCACCAATGCTTCCCAGATCTCCGCTTCGCCCATCGGTTGAGGCTCGATGCGGCCCGCAAGCGAGTCCAAATCCACCAGCAACATATCCTCGGCAAACGCCCGCGCCCGCGCCGTCAGACAGCCCTCCCCGTCGAAGACACAACTGCGGCCGTCAAAGAGCAATTCGTCGTTCCCCCCTACCTGATTGACGTAGAGTACCGGCAGGCGGTGGCGGCGGGCCGCATGGGCCAGAAGCCGCTCGCGCAACTGCTGCTTGCCCGCATAAAAAGGTGAACTGGAAAGATTGAGCAAGTAGCGCGCCCCCTGCCCGGCCAACTCTTCCACCGGATCGCGGTGGTAGCGCGGCCTTGGCCAAAATTCGCGATCGTTCCAGATGTCCTCGCAGACGTGCACGCCCATCGCCACCCCGGCAATCTCGATCGGGTAGGCACGCTGCCCCGCCTCAAAGTAACGGTCCTCGTCAAAGATGTCGTAGGTGGGAAGCAGCCCCTTGGACACCGTTTCCCGGCATTCTCCTCCTTCCAACAGCAAAGCCGCGTTGGCCAGGGGCCGCCCCACCGCGCTCGGCACCGCCGTGCCCACCAACACCGGCACCACCCCGGCGAGCGCACGGGCAAGCCGGTGCGCGGTCTGCTGCATATCGGCCACAAAGGCCCGGTCCAACAATAGATCCCGAGGTGGATAACCGGGCAGCGCCAACTCATGGGTGATTGCCAGATCTGCCCCGGCAGCGGCAGCTTCCCCCGCCGCCCGCTCGATGCGCCCGGCATTGCCGACTAGATCCCCCACGGTCGAATTCAATTGCAAAAGCGCCACTCGCATGGGTTCGCTCCCGGCCAGTTCCGATGGGCCAATGCTTTACCTAAGCGTAACAGCGGCCCGCACCCGACCTTTCCCGATCCGCGACAAGCGATGCCATCATGAAGAAATGATAGCGACCACACCAGCAAGTTCCGAAGCTTTCGCGGGCCGCATCCGCACCCTGCCCAACGGGCTGACTTTGATCGTTCAGCAGATCCCGACTGCCGCCGCCGTCACCTGCGACATCTGGGTGCGCACCGGGGCGCGCACCGAACCGCTCCAGTTGTCGGGCGTCTCGCACTTTCTTGAGCACATGATCTTCAAGGGCACCGAGAAGGTCGGTCCCGGCGTCTTCGACAGCGAAATCGAAAGCCGCGGCGGGGTGACCAACGCCGCCACCAGCCAGGATTACACCCACTACTTCATCACCGTCGCCAACGAGCACTACGAAGCGTCGCTTCCCTATCTGGCGGAACTGGTCAACGCCGCGGCGATCCCGCCTGAAGAGTACGAGCGCGAGCGGCTGGTGGTGCTCGAAGAGATCCGCCGCAGCAACGACAGCCCCGACCGCCGGGCCTTTGAGATCCTCACCCGCACCATGTACCCCGAGCATCCCTATAGCCGGCCGGTCCTGGGCACCGCCGAGAGCCTGCTCGCGATGACGGCCGATCAGATGCGCGCCTACCACCGCGAGCGCTACCGGCCCGCCAACACTACTGTTGTCATCGTGGGCGGAGTGCCGGAGAAGCGGATGCTGGCCGCCGCCGAGGCATTGTTCGCACCCCTGGGCGAAGGACCGACAGGTGCTGTGCCGACGGTGCCGTATCCGGCCGCCCCCGCGCCGGGGGTATCCACCCACACCCTGGCCCGCCTGGAGCAGCCGCGCCTGATGCTCGCCTGGCTGGGTGCTGCGATCGAGCAGATCGAAGATGCGATCGCCCTCGATGTGCTTGCCACCGTGCTCAGCGAGGGGCGCACCTCGCGGCTGGTGCGCTCGCTGCGCGAAGAAAAAGGCTGGGTGCGCTCGGTGAACGCCTACTTTATGCCCCAAAAACACCCGGGCCTGTTCATTGTCTCTGCCCAGGCCGACGCCGAATGGCTCGAACCGATCGAGGCCGAAGGGCGCGCTCAAGTACGCGCCCTGGCTGATGAGCCGGTGCCGGACGGCGAATTTAACCGCGCCCTGCGCATCTTGCGCAACGACTTTATCTTCAGCACCGAGGCCCCGGCCCAGTTGGCGAGTCTCTACGGTTACTACAGCACCGTGGCGAAACTCGATCTGGCCCTCGCCTATCCCGAGTTGCTGCAGCGCGTTCAACCGGCCGACCTGCAGCGCGTCGCCCGCTGCTATCTCGATCCTGATCGGGCGGTGGTCCTGCGGCTTATGCCCGAAACCCCCTGAGGATCTATGTTCCGTACCACGCTTGCCAGCGGCCTTCGCGTCCTTGTGCTCGACAACCCGGCCGTCGATATTGTGAGCGCCCGCTTTTTCCTGCGGGCCGACAGCCGCGCAGATACCCCGCCGGGGCTGGCCCACCTGGTCAGTGCCGTGCTGACCAAGGGCACCGAGGCGCGCGATTCGATGGCCATCGCCCAGATTGTCGAATCGCTCGGGGCGATGCTCGGTGCCGACAGCACCCCCGATTATCTGCAAATTGCCCTCAAAAGCCTGGGCGAAGACTTCCCGACCCTGCTTGCCCTTGCCGCCGAACTGTTGCAAAGGGCGACTTTTCCTGCCGAGCAAATCGAAATCGAACGAAAAGCGACTTTGCAGGCGATCCGCTCCCAGCAGGAGCGGCCCTTCACCGTCGCCTACAACCAGTTTCGCGCGGCACTCTACGGCAACTCCCCCTACGCCTATCCGGAGTTGGGCACCGAGGAGAGTGTGTTGGCCCTGCGGCGCGAAGATTTGCTGAATTTTTATCGCGCCCATTTTCGACCGGACAACGCCGTGTTCGTGGCCGTCGGGCCGCTTGAGCCGGAGGCGGTTGTCCGCCTGCTCGAAGAGCATCTGGGCGATTGGAGTGCACCTGAGACGCCGCTACTGGCCACGGCAGCGCGAAGGTCACCGGGCGCCATTTCCCAGACTGTGCGCACGGTGCAGCCCACCCAGCAGAGTACGGTTCTGGTCGGTTATCCGGCAGCACCGATCCACTCGGAAGATTTTGCGGCCCTCAAACTGATCGGCACCTACCTTGGCAGCGGGCTTTCCAGCCGCCTGTTCACCGAACTGCGCGAAAAGCGCGGCCTTGCCTACGAAGTCTCCGCCTTCTATCCGACCCGGGCCTGCACCTCCCACTTCGTCGCCTATATCGGCACCGCCCCCGAGAACACCCGCACCTGTGAAGAGGGCCTGCGCACCGAAGTCGAGCGCCTGGCGAGCACGCCGCTCGGCGACTCCGAACTGCGCACGGCCAAAAACAAGCTGCTGGGCCAGTACGCCCTCGGCAAGCAGACCAACAGCCAGGTGGCTCAGCTGCTGGGCTGGTACGAGATTCTGGGCGTCGGTACCGACTTCGACCGCGAGTACACCAGCACCGTCGAGCAATTGACGAGTGCCGACTTGCTGGCGGTGGCCGAGCGCACCTTCACAGCACCCATCGTCTCGCTGGTGGGGCCTGAGGACGTGCTCGCAACGGTCTCCTAAAACGAGCGCTGCGAGCCGACAATATCGTCGTAGGCCACGGCGATGGCGCTGTAGATAATCGGAAACGCGACCAGCAGCCCGAGCCCCAGGGGAATCGCCCCGACCAGAAAAATCAAGCTGAGCACCAAACCAAAACCAAAGACAGAAAACCAGCGCTTGCTCACAATCCTGCGGCTGGTTTCCATCGCCTCCCAGGGCTCCAGTCCCCGGTCGATGATCAGCAGATTGGTGAACATGTAGGCAACCAGCAGGTAGATCCCGGGAAGCACCAACAAAATCGTGCCTACACTCACGAGCAGACTGGTGATCATCCCGGCCAGCGCCAGGGGCACAAAATCATCGAAACCCCTCAAAAAGTCATCGAACTGGATCGCTTGGCCGCGCTTGAGCTTGAGCGCCACGATATAAAAACCGGCGCTCAGCGGAGCGGCGATGGCGGCGGTGAGAAAGTTGACGACCAGTTGCTGCTTAGTGAGCAAGTCGAGCGCCCAGTTGAGCCCGGCGCCCGCCACCAGCACGATAAACGCATAGCCCACAAAAGCCCCGGCGTTCCTGGCGAAAATGGCCCAGCTGTCGCTCAGATAGTCGCCGACTTTGACGCTATAGCCCTCGCGGATCACCCTTTCGATGTCAGGGCTGTTTCATTCTCCTGAAAGCTGGGCTGAACATGCCAATAAGCTCTACTCGCTTAACGTGAAATCAGGCTCTTGGGCTCTCAATTCTCATTTGCAGGAGGTGCAAATTTAGAATGAAACAACCCTGCTTTCGATGTCGCGGCCCCTGGGCTGCATATCCATGGCGGTTTCTCCACTGTGCGATCGGCGAACGGTTCTACCCACATGATAATTTCTGTACCTCGCTAGCAGTCCTCTACACGAGTGCGAGCGCATCGGATTGCACAAAACTTATGGAAAATTTACACCGTTGGCAAGCAGCGGGCATGCACCTATGCTAATTTTAATCCGCTATACCTTTTCTGGAGGAGCGAGCCGTATGGCAGTGGTTTGTCCCTGCTGCACCGGTGTGCAGGTGAAACGCTATCCAATGCTCTACGAAGAAGGCACAGCGAGCATTGTAGGCAACGTCGGGTTCGGTGGTTTGTCTCGCGGCGGCCTGTTCGGCGGCGGCGGAAGTTTGACTGGTACCCAGCAATCTCTCGCAGCACTCAAGGTCGCTCCGCCTGAGAAAAGAATGATCATCCCCGTCAGAAATCCGCTCGGAAAATTTGTGATCGGCTTCATCGTTTTCTCGTGGTTGATCAGCAATCAATTGCTCTTGCAGGTGTTTGCCCTGGGACTGATCGCCTGGCGGTTGTTCACCGTTTACCGGTGGAACCGCGAGCAGTGGCCGAAGCTGTTGGGCGATTGGCAGCAGCAGTGGTACTGCAGTCAGTGCGGCACCACCTTCAACCCCTGAATTGGTGATGCCACAGCCCGGTTCGCTTGCCCGTACACTATGGTGAGCGCAATGGGAGTGCAAGCTATGGGTCTTCTTGTCAACTTCAACGGCACCATCGCGCCGGAAGCCAAAGTTTCGGTCCTCGACCGCAGTTTTCTCTACGGCGACGGTGTCTACGAAGTCGTGCGCACGATCGGGGGCAGACCCTTCGCGTTGCAGGAGCACCTCGACCGGATGCGCGCCTCCGCGAACTATCTCTATCTCGACATTCCCTGGAGCGACGCGCAGATTGCCGCCGAAGTCGAGCGTACCCTGGCCGCCGCCGGCAGCGGCGAATTTTACATTCGTATCGTCGTCAGCCGCGGCGCGGAAGAAGAAATCAGCCTGCTGCCCGGTCCGCAACTTGTCCCCGATCTAGTGATTATCGTGCGGTCCATTTCTTCCCAACTGGCTTTGAACGAGCAGGGGGTCCACCTGACGGTACTCCCCCGGTTGCGCAACGACGCGCGGGCGCTCTCCCCGGCTGCCAAGACCGGCAACTATCTCAACAACATCCTGGCGCTCATCGAAGCGCGCCGCCTAGGGGCCGACGACGCCCTGCTGCTCAACAGCCGCGGCGAGGTGACCGAGGCCACCACCAGCAACCTCTGGCTGGTCAAAGGCGGCACGGTGTACACCCCGGCGGTCGAAGCGGGCATCCTGCACGGCATCACCCGCCAGTTTCTATTCAAGTTGCTGGCCCAATGGCAGATCCCCTGCCGTGAGACGACATTGACCAAAACTGATTTGTTTACAGCCGATGAAGCGTTCCTAAGTTCGTCGGTGCGGCTTATCGCTCCGGTGGCACGCATCGATAATTACGAACTGCCCTACTGCCCGGGGGGACTCACTCGCCGACTGTTCGACGGGCTGGTGGTGTTGATGCGAAACGCGAGCACAGTTCAGGCGCTCACCCCGTGAGGTTAAGATGGGGTCCCCAAGCCCCAACGCTGCAACTTGTCCAACTCTCGAACAGTTGCGCACGTGTTATCAAATTGTCACTTCACTGACTGCGATGTATGTGCCTGTCTTACTGGTCAGCTATGACGAAGCGTTCATGGCCGACCTCAGGCGCCGGATCGAGTATGAAACTAGACAGGAGGATCGCGCCGGATGAAGTCGATCAATCCGAGTCAGCCAACCTGGCCACCTCGCCCACGACTATCACCGCCGGAGGCTCGAAATCGGCTTCGCGCACCCGCTGGGCGATCGTATCGAGAATACCGGTGAGCACCTCCTGGCGGGGCGTCGTTCCCCAGCGAATCAGCGCCACGGGCGTCTCGGGGGCGCGTCCCGCCGCCAGCAGCCGCTCGACGATCGATTCAATCTGCAGCACGCCCATATAGATCACCAGCGTCTCAGCCCCCCGGGCCAACTCCCCCCAGCGAATCTCCGGACGGTAGGTCTCGACGGCCTCGTGGCCGGTGACAAAGGCCACCGAGGCGCTCATGTCGCGGTGGGTGAGTGGAATGCCCGCGTAGGCCGGAGCGGCAATACCGGCGGTGATGCCGGGGACCACTTCTACCGCGACACCGGCGGCGCGCAGGGCGGCGACTTCCTCACCCCCCCGGCCAAAGATGAACGGATCGCCGCCTTTGAGGCGGACCACGCTCGCGTGCCGCTCCACCAGGGCGATGAGCTGCTCGGTGATCTCGTCCTGCGTCAGCGAGTGACGCCCGGAGCGCTTTCCTGCATAGAGGCGCTCGGTGTGCGGCGAAATCAGGGCCAGAATTTCAGGGCTGACCAGCGCGTCGTACACAATCGCGTCGCAGTGCTCAATGAGGGTCTTGCCGCGTACAGTCAAAAGTCCGGGATCGCCCGGTCCGGCCCCCACCAGGTAGACTTTTCCTCTAGGCAACGGCAAAAGCGGACTCCAGCGTCTTTTCCACCAGATCCTGCATCAGCGGCAGCAGGTGATTATCCGGTCCCAACACTGTATCCAGTTGCAGGTCGAATTTGGGAAAATCGTTTGCAAGTCGTTCGACTTCCCAGGTAATGCGGTCGGTCATACCGCCTTCAAACAAAAAATAAGGCAATATCAACGCCCGCCGGATCGAAGGGTGCACCAGTTCGCGCAGCGTGTGGCGCAAATCGGGCTGAACTTTCCAGAAGGCGGCGGTCACCAGGGGGCCGCCCAGGTTCTCCCAGACGCCGTCGGCGATGTCCTGCACCAGGCGGTTGGCCTCCTCGCGGCGGCTGCCGTGGGCAAGGATCACCACGGCGGTGTGCTCGTCGGTGCGTCCGGCCAGGCGGCGGACCCGCTCGCTCAAGATCGCCTCCATCGATTCGTGCTCGCCCAGCGAAGGGGTGCGCAGAAAGTTCACCTGCGGATGGGCGCGGCGCGCCCGGCGGAGCGCTTCGGCTAGATCCTCCTCGACGTGCATCCCCGGGGCCAAAAACAGCGGCAACAGCACAAACCGGTGGCCCGGCGCAACCTGCAGGGCAATTTGCTCATCGAGCAGCCGCTCGGAAAATTCGAGCGTCCCCGAGACGATCCGAAAATTGGAGTAGCGCCGGAAGCGCTCGACCAGATCGCCAAAAGCAAGACAGGAGCGTCGATCGGAACTGCCGTGGCCACACAAAAAAACTGTCGTCGGCGTCGAAAGCGCTGCATTCATGTGCAAAACCCCAGAGCTGGCGACGCCAGCCATGCGCCACCGATTCCCAGCCTACCCCAAGGCCCGAATCCATTCAGCTACACCCGGATACAACCCGCCCCAAACTCGCCTGCAAAGCCACTTTGTTGTAGAAACCAGAGCCAGGAGTTAAGTTAGATTAAGAAGCCAATCCTTGGGTAAGCAGCAGATGAAATTTTCCTGGAAAACGCTCTTACTGGGTGCCATTCCCCTGATTTTGATCGGGGTTTTGCTGTGGCAGAGTTTGCCGAACGGCGCGACCCGGGGCGATTCCCCGAACATGGCCACCGCCAACCTCTCCTACACCGAGTTTTTGAGCTATATCAAGCAGGGCAAGGTGGAGAAGGTTGATATCCTCGAAGGTGGCCGTATCGCCATCGCCATCCTCCCCGACCCGAGCATTCCCGACACCGCTCCGCAGCGCTTTCGCGTCAACCTGCCCACCTCCGACCTCGATGAGCTCTATGGGCTGATGCGCGACAAGAAGGTCGATTTTGCCTCCCTGCCGCCCAACAACAGCGGCGCGTTTTTGGGGATTTTGGGCAACCTCTTTTTCCCGATTTTGCTTTTGGGCGGTCTGTTTTTGCTGCTGCGCCGCTCGAGCAACTCCAACGGCCCCGGCCAGGCGATGAACTTCGGCAAGTCGAAGGCGCGCTTTCAGATGGAAGCGAAGACCGGCGTCAAGTTCGATGATGTGGCCGGCATCGACGAAGCCAAAGAAGAACTGCAGGAGGTCGTGCAGTTTTTGAAGCGTCCCGAGCGCTTTACCGCCGTGGGCGCCAAGATCCCCAAGGGCGTGCTGCTGGTCGGTCCTCCGGGCACCGGCAAGACCTTGCTGGCCAAGGCGATCGCCGGTGAGGCGGGGGTGCCCTTCTTTTCTATCTCAGGTTCGGAGTTCGTCGAGATGTTCGTGGGCGTGGGGGCTTCCCGCGTGCGCGACTTGTTTAAGAAGGCCAAAGAGAACGCCCCTTGCATCGTGTTCATCGACGAAATCGACGCGGTCGGCCGCCAGCGCGGCGCCGGTATTGGCGGCGGCAACGACGAGCGCGAGCAGACCCTCAACCAGTTGCTCGTCGAGATGGACGGCTTCGAGGGCAACACCGGCATCATCATCATCGCCGCCACCAACCGCCCCGACGTGCTGGACGCGGCGATCCTGCGCCCGGGCCGCTTCGATCGGCAGATCACCGTCGATCGCCCCGACATGGCGGGTCGCCTGGAGATCCTCAAAGTCCATTCGCGCAACAAGAAGCTCGCCCCCGACATCGACCTCGATGTGATTGCCCGGCGCACCCCCGGTTTTGCCGGTGCGGACCTTTCCAACCTGCTCAATGAAGCGGCAATCTTGGCGGCCCGCCGTCGGCAGACCGAGATCACCATGCGCGAGATTGACGATGCCACCGACCGGGTAATCGCGGGCCTTGAGAAGCCGCCCCTGGTAGACAGCAAGAAGAAGCGCCTCATCGCCTACCACGAAGTCGGCCACGCCCTGGTGGGTACGCTGCTTGCCGAGCACGACCCGGTGCAGAAGGTGACGATTATCCCCCGCGGCCGGGCCGGTGGTCTCACCTGGTTCACGCCTTCTGAAGAGCAGATGCTCATCACCCGCAACCAGCTTCTGGCGCGCATCACCGGTGCACTGGGAGGCCGGGCGGCCGAGGAAGTGGTCTTCGGCGAAGACGAAGTCACGACCGGTGCCTCCTCCGACCTGCAGCAGGTCTCCAATCTGGCCCGCCAGATGGTCACCCGCTTCGGCATGTCCGAACTCGGTCTGCTCTCGCTCACCGGCGGCGGCGAGGTCTTCCTGGGCCGCGACCTGATGCAGCGCTCCGACATGTCCGAGGATGTCGCTTCGATGGTCGACGAGCAGGTGCGCGCCATCGTCAAACAGTGCCACCGGCAAGCCGTCAGCATGCTCACCGAGCACCGCGCCCTGATGGACCGCATCGTCGATGTGCTGCTTGAAAAAGAGACCGTCGACGGCGACGAATTGCGCCGCATCGTCAGCGAGGTGGTGCCGGTGCCGATGAAGGATCAGGCTCTGCCGGTTCTCAGCTCATAAGCCGTTACAACCCAAGAGTTCCGTCCCCCCGTTCTCCTGGCAGAGCGGGGGGATTACTATTTTGGTTCCGAGGCCGGTGGTGAATTTGCCGGGAAGATTGCGTGGGTTATGTTGCGATAGGCATAGCCAGTTCCAGATGAAGATGCTCCGTGGATTGACACTGATTGCGCGGCAGTGATACGTTAAACAGGTCTCTTGACTTATCCAGAGCAGGCGTAGGGAACAGGCCCGGTGACGCCACGGCAACCGCCCGCTAGCAACGGGAAAAGGTGCCAATTCCTGCGGTTCCTCACGAACCGGAAGATAAGTCAGGCATCCTGATTCTGCAATGATTGCAAGCCAAGAGACGCATCTACCCATGTCATTCGGGAGGGGTTTCTTGTCACGCTACCTGTTTTCCTCAGAGTCGGTCACCGAAGGTCATCCGGACAAGATCTGCGACCAGATCTCCGATACCATCCTCGATGCGCTGTTGACCCAAGATCCCCGTTCGCGGGTGGCGGCTGAGGTGGTCGTCAACACCGGCATGGTGGTGGTCACCGGCGAAATCACCACCGAGGCCAACGTCAATTTCACCAAACTGGTGCGCAACAAAATCCGTGAAATCGGCTACACGGAGGCCGACAACGGCTTTAGCGCCGATTCGTGCGCGGTGTTTCTGGCCCTTGACGAGCAGTCGCCGGAGATTGCCCAGGGAGTCAGCTGTGCCCTGGAGGTTCGCACCAGCGAGGAAGATGCCCTCGACCGTATCGGGGCTGGGGATCAGGGCTTGATGTTCGGCTTTGCCTGCACCGAGACGCCGGAGTTGATGCCTCTGCCCATCAGCGTCGCCCACCGGCTCACCCGCCGCCTCGCCCAGGTGCGCAAGGACGGTACGCTCGCATATCTCAAGCCGGACGGCAAAGCCCAGGTGACCGTCGAATACGAGCGCAAGGAAGGCATTGACCGGCCCGTGCGCATCGACACGATCTTGATCTCCACCCAGCACGCCGCTGTAATCGACGATCTCAGCGACAACGACGCGGTGCAGGCGCGCATCAAAGCCGACCTGCAGACCCACGTGATCGGCCCGGTCTTCGCGGATCTCGACATCCGCCCCGACGCCCAGACCCGCTTGTTGGTCAATCCCTCCGGCCGGTTTGTGATCGGCGGCCCGCAGGGAGACTCCGGGCTCACCGGACGCAAGATCATCGTGGACACCTACGGCGGCTATGCCCGCCATGGAGGCGGTGCCTTCTCCGGCAAAGATCCCACCAAGGTGGACCGCTCCGCCGCCTACGCGGCGCGCTACGTCGCCAAAAACATCGTGGCGGCGGAACTGGCCGACCGCTGCGAGGTGCAGGTGGCCTACGCCATCGGGGTGGCCCGGCCGGTGAGCATCTTTGTCGAGACCTTCGGCACCGGCCGCGTCTCGGACGAAGTGCTGATGTTGCTGGTGCGCGAGCACTTCGATTTGCGCCCGGCGGCCCTCATCCGCGACTTTGACCTGTGCCGCCTCCCTGCCCAGCGCGGTGGCCGCTTCTACCAGGACGTGGCTGCCTACGGCCACTTGGGCCGTCCTGACCTCGATTTACCTTGGGAGCGCACCGACAAAGCGGCGATCCTCAAGCAGGCCATCCAGACCGCGGCGGCGGTGTAGTTTCCGGTTCTATCTTGATGGTCGCAAGTAAACCATTTGCGACCATTTTCGTTTGCTAAGGTATGGTCATGTACCGCCTGCAAGCAAGGGACACCAGCCTTGAGATGGAGCACTTCTTGATCTGTGCTCTGCGGGATTTGCCTGCGCATCAAAAGGCCAAGTGCGTACAAGGGCTCACGATCGGACTGCGCAGGCTCTGTTACGCCGGTATCTGTCAGCAGTACCCTCACATAGAAGAGGTTGACCGGCGTCGGCACTACGCTCTACGGTGGCTGGGTAGGGACTGTACGCTCCAAGTAAAACCTTTTAGAACCAGTTGGATGGTTGGAGATCCGATTGCTTTTGCTTCGCCGATTCAAAAATGAAGTGCAACGCTTGAGAGCCTTCCGCTGAGGGACTCATAGAGGTATCCTGACGTTTACTACGACAAACAGGAACCCCTATGAGCTTCAGCCAGCTTACCCTACCAGAGC
>JAESGW010000427.1_pt1 | contig 44481 bp, 49 predicted proteins | sample 9269791 | NCBI WGS metagenome assembly JAESGW01 (sample SAMN16773120, study PRJNA677053) | algae metagenome | isolation source: Aphanocapsa lilacina HA4352-LM1 and co-occurring heterotrophs from near cave... | place: USA: Maniniholo cave, near Haena, Kauai, HI | collected 2009-07-28
CTACATCGACTATTACAACCACCGCCGCATCAAACTGAAACTGAAAGGGCTGGCCCCTGTGCAATACAGGACCCAGCCCTTAAATCTACCAGCTCAATGAACCGTCCAACTTTACGGGGTCAGTTCAAAGCGCCGGGCCTTTTCTTTTGCGCAAAGGCACGGCATGACTTCACGCATGAGCGCCGACGACAAGATTTTCATCGCCAATGACGTGGTCATCCATCCCGATGACCTCGAGGAGAACTTCATCCGCTCCTCGGGGCCGGGTGGCCAGAACGTCAATAAGGTGGCGACAGCCGTGCAGCTGCGCTTCGACGCCGCCAACGCACCGGGGCTGCCCGAGCGTGTGCGCGAACGGACCATCAAGCTCGCCGGGCAGAAGGCGACCAAGGACGGCGTCATCGTCATCGAAGCCGGGCGCTATCGGACGCAGGAACAGAACCGCGCCGATGCGCGCGCCAGGCTGACGGCGCTTGTCGCCAAGGCGGCCGAGCCGCCACCGCCGCCGCGCAAGAAGACCAAGCCGACAAAGGGTTCGGTCGAGCGCAGGCTGAAGACCAAGTCCGGCCGCTCGACAGTCAAGAAGTTGCGCGGGCGGGTCGACGGCGACTAGGCCTCTTTAGCCCGACGGCCGACGGCAGGGCGTTTCGCACCTCCTCAGGATTGCCCTGGGACACAGCCTTCGGTTGCCGCTTCCAATTTGCTCCCGCAGATGCCAAGTTTCGGCGACTGCCACAGCAAGGGAGACCACGAATGGGCATGTTCGATTTCGTCAAGAATGTCGGCAAGAAGCTTGGTTTCGGGGATGACGAGGCGCCGAGCGCCGATACGCTGAAGAAAGAGCTCGATTCGCACAAGCTCGGCACCGACAACGTGCAGGTCGTGGTCAAGGGCGACACCGCCGTGCTGACCGGCGTGGTCAAGGACCAGTCGATCTTCGAAAAAGCGGTCATCGCCGTCGGCAACACGCTTGGCGTTTCCAAGGTGCAGGCAGACGAGCTCAAGGTCGTTGCGCCCGACTCCGGCCTCAAGCTCGACGGCACTGTCGACATGACTGAGCTGGTCAAGGCATCCACGCCTGCCAAGGCGCCGGTGTTCTACACCGTCAAGAAGGGCGACAACCTGTCGAAGATCGCCGAAGCCCAGTACGGCAAGGGCAAGGCGTCGAAATACACAGTCATCTTCGAGGCCAACAAGCCGATGCTGACGCACCCCGACAAGATCTATCCCGGCCAGGTGCTGCGTATCCCCGATATCGCGACGGCCTGAGCCGAAGACACTCGGTTCATGCGAACGGCGGCTTTCGGGTCGCCGTTTTGCGTTTCAGCTGGCATTCTGGACGGCCAGATCGAACAAGGCAGCTTTGACGTGCTCGTATTGCCCAAAGGCGTCCGCCACATGCCAGGCTTTCTCACCCGCGAGGTGCAGGAAGGACTGGTCGAAAGCATCCGTGAGGTGGTGAAGGCCGCACCGCTCTACACGCCCGCCATGCCCAGAACCGGCAAGGAAATGAGCGTGCGCATGACCAATTGTGGTTCGCTCGGCTGGGTCACCGACAAGGAGCGCGGGTATCGCTACCAGCCGGAACACCCGGTGACGGGCGAAGCATGGCCGCCGATCCCCGAGGCCTTGCTTGCGCTGTGGCGCGAGGTTTCGGGCTACCCGCATCCGCCGGAAGCCTGCCTCGTCAATTTCTACACCGACGCGGCCAAGATGGGGCTGCACCAGGATCGTGACGAGCGCGAATTCGAAGCGCCTGTCGTCTCTGTATCTTTGGGTGACGCTTGCCTGTTCCGCGTCGGCGGTGTCAGGCGCGACGACCGGACCGTGTCGTTCCGGCTCGAGAGCGGTGACGTGGTGGTGCTGGGCGGGGAGGGGCGGTTGGCCTTCCACGGCGTCGACCGCATCTATCCGATGACCTCGGCCCTGCTGAAGCAGGGTGGCCGTATCAACCTGACGCTAAGACGCGTGACCAAGCCGGCTGCGGCGTAAGCGGCCGAACTCTCAGAGCTTGCGGATCGCCACTTCCTCGACCAGATGGCCGGCACCCTTCTTGAGGATCAGGTCGGCGCGCGGACGCGTCGGCAGGATGTTTTCGCGCAGGTTCTTCAGGTTGATGTTGGCCCAGAGCCCTTCGGCGATGGCACGTGCGGCATCTTCCGACAGCTGCGAATAACGATGGAAGAAGGACTGCGGATTGCGGAAAGCGGTCTCGCGCAGGCGCATGAAGCGTTCGATGTACCACTCGTGGATGATCTGTTCGTCGGCGTCGATATAGATCGAGAAATCGAAGAAATCGGAGACGAAAGGCACGAACTTGCCATCCTTGGGCAGTTCGCGCGGCTGCAGCACGTTGATGCCCTCGAAGATCAGGATGTCGGGCCGATCGACGGTGACGAACTCACCGGGCATGACGTCATAGGTCAGGTGCGAATAGACCGGCGCGCGGACATTGGGCTGCCCCGACTTGATGGCCGAGAGGAAACGCAACAGAGCGCCGACATCGTAACTGTCGGGAAAACCCTTGCGCTCCATCAGATTGTCGCGGCGCAGCACCTCGTTGGGATGAAGGAAGCCGTCCGTCGTCACCAGGTCGACCTTCGGACTCGACGGCCAACGGGTGAGCAGCTCTTTCAGGATACGTGCCGTCGTCGACTTGCCGACGGCGACCGAGCCGGCCATGCCGATGATGAAGGGCGTCTTGGTGCCCTTCTTCTCCGAGTTGAAGAAGCGCTGGCGTTGGCGGAAGAGCTGCTGGCTGGTCTCGACATGGGCCGAGAGCAGGCGCGACAGTGACAGATAGATGCGCCTGACCTCGTCGAGGTCGATCGGCTCGTACATGGAGCTCAGCCGCCTGACCTCGTCGGCGGTCAGTGTCATCGACATGTCGACGCCGAAACCCGCCCAATGCTCGGCGGAGAAGAACCAGTAGGGGGAGTATTTGTCCGTCGGTGCGAGTTGATCCATCGACTGTTCCCTGCGGCGGCCGACCAAGGTCAGCCTTCGTTCTTGCGCGAGGCCTTTTCGGCAATTCCGGACTGCGAGGTGCGCCGCTCCAGTTCGGCCATCACCTCAGCCATCGGAATGCCGGCGACGGCCAGCACGACGAGCCAATGATAAAGGAGATCGGCACTTTCCGAAACGAGCCCGGCGGCGTCGCCCTTGACCGCGGCGATGACTGTTTCAACCGCCTCTTCGCCCAGCTTCTTGGCCGCTCGCTCCATGCCCGCCTGGTAGAGCTTGGCGGTCCAGGAACTGGCATCGCCCGAGCGGGCACGCTCGGCGACGATCTCTTCCAGGTCGGAAAGGGAAAATCCGGTCATTGTGGCCTCGGCAGTCCAGAACATGTTCCATTCCGAAGAGCCGAGCCGGAACATGTTCTATCATTTTGTTGTCGCATGATCTTTTCCGAAAACCAGTCCCCACTTTTCGGGATCATGCCAGTCAGCCAATGGGGTCCAGCCGCATCGGCAAGCCCGCTTTTGCCATGTGCGCCTTGGCCTCGGCAATGGTGTAGGTGCCGAAATGGAAGATCGAAGCGGCCAGCACCGCCGTGGCGTGGCCATCGCGGATGCCCGCGACCATGTGGTCAAGGTTGCCGACGCCGCCCGAGGCGATGACCGGCGCACGCACCGCATCCGCCACCGCGCGGGTCAGCGCAATGTCATAACCGATCTTGGTGCCGTCGCGGTCCATCGAGGTGAGCAGGATCTCACCGGCGCCAAGATCCACGACCTTGCGGGCAAACTCGACGGCGTCGATGCCGGTACGCTCGCGGCCGCCATGGGTGAAGATCTCCCAACGGTCGGCTTCGTCAGCCTCGGACACCTTCTTGGCGTCGATGGCGACGACAATGCACTGGTTGCCGAACTTGTCGGCGGCCTCGGCGACAAAGGACGGGTTCTTCACAGCCGCCGTGTTGATCGACACCTTGTCGGCGCCGGCGAGCAGCAGCTTGCGGATGTCGGCAACCTGGCGCACGCCGCCGCCGACGGTCAGCGGCATGAAGCACTGCTCGGCAGTGCGGGCGATGACGTCGAAGATGGTCTCGCGGTTGTCGGATGAGGCGGTAATATCGAGGAAACAGAGTTCGTCGGCGCCGGCGGCGTCATAGGCCTTGGCAGCCTCGACCGGATCACCGGCATCGATCAGGTCGACGAAGTTGACGCCCTTGACGACGCGGCCGTCTTTCACGTCCAGACACGGAATAACGCGAGCTTTAAGGGTCATTTCCGTTCCTCGAAAAGGCCCGGCTCGGGCTTGAGCGTGCCGCGCAGAATGGCCAGCGCCTGGGCCGGGTCGATGCGGCCGTCATACAGCGCGCGGCCGGAGATGGCACCTTCGAGCTTTTTCGCGTCGGGCATGGTCATGCGGACGATATCGGCCAGCGAGGCGAGGCCGCCCGAGGCGATGACCGGGATCGAGACCGCCTCGGCGAGGTCGATGGTCGAATCCCAGTTGATGCCGGCCAAAACGCCGTCACGGTCGATGTCGGTGTAGATGATGGCGGCGACGCCGGCGCCCTCGAACTTCTTCGCCAGCTCGACGACACCGAGGCTTGAGGCTTCGGCCCAGCCCTCGACGGCAACCTTGCCGCCCTTGGCGTCGATGCCGACGGCAACCTTGCCGGGGAACTTATTGCAGGCTTCCTTGACCAGCTCGGGGTCGCGCACGGCAACGGTGCCGAGGATGACACGGGCGAGGCCCTTGTCCAACCAGCTCTCGATATGGGCGAGCGAACGGATGCCGCCACCGAGCTGCACCGGGTTCTTCGTGGCCTTGAGGATCGCCTCGACGGCCGAACCGTTGACGCTCTCACCGGCGAAGGCGCCGTTGAGGTCGACGACGTGCAGCCACTCGAAACCCTGGTACTCGAAGGCTTTTGCCTGGGCGCCGGGATCGTCGTTGTAGATGGTGGCCTGGTCCATGTCGCCGAGCTTGAGGCGCACGCACTGGCCATCCTTGAGGTCGATGGCGGGGAAAAGGATCATGCTCAGACGCCTTCGACGATGACGAACTTGCCGACGGAGGCGGCGTGGCGAAGCTTCACCACCTCCTGGTATGCGGGTGAGTGGTAGCAGGCGATCGCCCGCTCGTAGGATTCGAATTCGACCAGGACATGGCGGTTGCCGGTCGGGCCTTCGGGCTGGTCGTACTGGCCGCCGCGCACCAGAAGCTTGGCGCCATAAGGGGCGATCGCCGCAAGGTTTGCGGCGATGTAGGCCGGATAGGCCTCGGGGTCGGTGATCTCGATCATCGCCATCCAGTAGGCCTTCTTGGTCGTCATGGCTTCCACCTCAAGAAATTGGCAATCAAGCCGAGGCCAAGCGCCTGGCTCTTTTCGGGATGAAACTGGGTGCCGACAAGATTGTCGCGCGCAACCGCCGCGGTAACCCGGCCGCCATAATCGGCGGTGGCCAGCACTTCTTTCTCCTTGCTGGCGTCGAGATGGTAGGAGTGCACGAAATAGGCGTGCAGCCCTTGCGGCCCGGTGGCGATATCCTTGAACACCGGGTGGTCGTGTTTCACGTGAATCGTGTTCCAGCCGATCTGCGGAATCTTCAGCGTCGGGTCAGTCGGCGTGATCTCCTTCACGTCGCCTGATATCCAGCCGAAGCCCTCGGTGACGGTCTTTTCGAGCCCGCGCTCCGACATCAGCTGCATGCCGACGCAGATGCCGAGGAAGGGATGCGCCTTGCGGATGGCGACCTCCTCGACCGCTTCCCACATGCCGTCGACGGCGCGCAGGCCCCGGGCACAATCGGCATAGGCGCCGACGCCGGGAAGCACGATGCGGTCGGCCGAACGCACGCGATCGGCATCGGCGGTCAGTTCGATCTCAGCCGTAATGCCGGCCTCGCGGGCGGCGCGTTCGAAGGCCTTGGTTGCCGAGCGGAGATTGCCCGAACCGTAGTCGATGATGGCGACGCGCATGTCAGTGTCTTCCGGGATAGTGCAGGAGGCCGAGCGCCGCACCCGATGGCTGTGGGCGCGGCGACGCGGCGGGGGCGATGGTAACGGGCGTCGGCTGGGTTTCATCAGCGTCGTCGTCGGCCGCATAGAGGTAGCGTATCTCGGCGTCCTCGATGGTGTCGGCCTCGATCACGCCCCACTGACGCCAACCGGCGCGGCGAAGGGCGGCGACCCTGAGCGCACCGCCTTCGAGGCCGACATAGAGCGAGATGAGCAGCGACAGCAGCGGCACGGCTGCGATCAGCTCGGTCCATTCGCCGACGGCACCCAGTGCAAGCGTGACCGCGAAGGTCAGCGCCGCCAGCACCCAGAGCCGATGCCACAGCATCCACAACAGCGGGGCGATGAATCCGAAGAAATAGAAGCCGTCACGGACGAAGACGGCGCCTTCCGAAGCGGTTTTTCCTGCCGAGGCAGGCGGCTCCATGACGACATGGATGGCCATGGCTATCCCTTCAGGCTGCCCTTGGTCGAGGGTACTGCGTCAGGCTGGCGCGGATCGCTTTCAAGGGCCATGCGCAGCGCGCGCGCCACGGCCTTGAAGCAGGTTTCGGCGATGTGATGGTTGTTGGCGCCGTAATGGTTGGTGACGTGCAGGGTGATGCCGGCGTTCTGAGCCAGCGCCTGGAAGAATTCGCGCACCAGCTCGGTGTCGAAGGTTCCGATCTTGGGCGCCGAGAAATTGACGTTCCAGACCAGGAACGGGCGGCCCGACACGTCGATGGCGGCGCGCGTCAGCGTCTCGTCCATGGCAAGGTCGATCGAGGCATAGCGCATGATGCCGCGGCGGTCGCCGAGCGCCTTGGACAGCGCCTGACCGATGGCGATGCCACAATCCTCGACGGTGTGGTGATCGTCGATATGCAGGTCGCCCTTGGCGGAGACCTTCATGTCGATAAGCGAATGCCTGGAGAGCTGGTCGAGCATATGGTCGAAGAAGCCGACGCCGGTTGCCATCTCCGAACGGCCGGTGCCGTCGACATGGACCGAAACCGAAATCTCGGTTTCCTTGGTCTTGCGGCTGACTTCGGCGGAACGGGGGGCCATTGGCGGATCCTTGTCCTCAAAAACGAGATGCTAATAACAGCATGTTCGGCCGGTTGCCAATCGCCGCGAAAGGGCATTTCGTGATGCGGCGTGACGATTTGCAATCCTTGCGCCGCGTCATACATAAGACGCCAACTTCCACTCGTAACGCGCAAGCCGCCAAACAGGGGCCGCGCGCCATCGGAGCAACATATGTCCAATGAACAGAGCATGCACGCCACGACGATCGTGACCGTGCGCAAGGGCAACAAGGTTGTCATCGCCGGCGACGGCCAGGTCAGCCTCGGCCAGACCATCATGAAGGGCAACGCCCGCAAGGTCCGCCGTCTCGGCAAGGGCAATGTGATCGCCGGATTTGCCGGCGCCACCGCCGATGCCTTTACGCTTCTCGAAAGGCTTGAAGCCAAGCTCGAGCAATATCCTGACCAGCTGACCCGCGCCTGCGTGGAACTGGCCAAGGACTGGCGCACCGACCGCTATCTGCGCCGCCTCGAAGCGATGATGCTGGTGGCCGACAAGAACGTGTCGCTGGCGCTGACCGGTACCGGCGACGTGCTGGAACCGGAATTCGGCGTGATGGCCATCGGCTCGGGCGGCAATTACGCGCTCGCCGCGGCGCGTGCGCTGATGGACACCGACAAGGACGCCGAGGAGATCGCCCGCAAGGCGATGCAGATCGCCGCCGACATCTGCGTCTACACCAACCACAGTTTCGTGGTTGAGACGCTCGACGCGGCATGAGCACGGCCGGCGCAACCTGCTCCGCGGGCGCGATCCTGCCTCCGCAGCGCAGGGCACTGCGACTGCCTGACCGGTTCGATCTTGCGCCGGTCGACGACCGTAACTTCTCGGCATGCGAGCGGGTTGGGCAAGCGATCGATGCGGTCGTCGCCGGGTGGCTCGCCAGCTGCGGCTACGACAGGCTGTTCGTGACGCTGGCTACGCCGGACTTCGCAATGGGCCTGTCCGCGCTTGTTCGCTCGCTGCGGACGGTCAGCGACGTCCCCATTCTTGTCCTTACGCAGGGTGATTTCGTACCCGATGTCGAGGCCGACGACGTGGCATTCCTTGAGGTGCCCCCATTGGTGCGCCTCGGCCACGCCTTCCCTGCCGATGCGCAGCATCTCGCGGTGACGCTCAGCAAGCTATGGGTCTTTTCGCTGACCCGGCCTGCGCGCGTCGCCTTCATCGACGCAGACTGCCTCGTGCTTCAGCCCATCGACGATCTCTTCGACGGTGAGGGCTTCGCAGCGGTGCCCGATCTCTTCATCAACTACAAGACACCCGCCTTCAACGCGGGTGTCTTCGCCTTCACGCCATCCGCCGAAATCAGTCGCGGGCTCTTTCAACGGCTGCCGGAGCTTTCGGTGGGGGACGGCGACCAGGGCATCCTCAACGCCTTCTTTCCCAACTGGCGGCAGCTGCCGCAGGGGCTCAACTTCCTGCGAGCCCATGCGCTCGTGCGCGCGCAGGCCCAGGACCAGGCGATCAGGATCGTGCACTACACGCCCTCGAAGCCCTGGGTACCCGCTCCCGTTTCGCCGCGCGACCCGGTGCTCGCCCCACTCGACGAGCTCTGGACAGAGCGGCTGACGCCCGTCGAGCATGTCGCGCTGGTGCGTGATTGGCGGGCACGCCTGGCCACGGCCGAAGCCAACATCGCCTCGTGGATAGGGCCGGACACCGCAAAATTCCTTCAGGACGACATGGATTTTGCCGACGGCAGGAAGCGTCGCAGGCGCGAGCGGCGTTTGAAATACGGGCTTGTCGCGCTTGTAGTCCTGCAGGCAGTGCAAGCAAGTTTTATTGCCTGGATGCTTCTCCATCAGACGAATGCATTGAAGTAAGGGGTTTGTATGACGTCCTACACATTCCGATCCGTCGAGCTGGATGACCTTGATATCCTCGCCGAGTGGCTCGCCGAGCCGCATGTCGCCGAGTGGTGGGACGATCCCGAGACCGAGATCGCTCTGATCAAGGAGCACATCGACAGCATCTCGGTCGAACCGCTGATCATCGAGCTGGACGGCAAGCCGATCGGCTACCTCCAGAGCTACGATCCGCACATGGAGGACGACCATCCTTACCAGGACCAGCCCTTTGGCACGCTCGGCGTCGACCTGACGATCGGCGTGCCGGGACTGGTCGGCAAGGGCCATGGTTCGGCGATCCTCGCCCAGTTCGTCGAGGAACTGTTCGAGGAAGGCGTGCCACGCGTGATCATCGACCCGCACCCCGACAACAAGCGGGCGATCCGGGCCTATGAGAAGGCCGGCTTTGTGGCGTTCGACACGCGGACCTCTGAATATGGGCCGGCGCTGATGATGGCGCGCGATGCCGACCAAGAGGATTTCGACGCATGAGCAGTGCGCAGGAAATGCTCGCCATATCGCCAGGTGTACTGCGAACAGCGGTCGACAGCGGATTGGTGACGGCCGAACAGGCGCAAGGCCTGCGCGAGCTGGAACAGGCTAGGGCACAGGTGAGGGAGGCGGAGCCGCATGATGACGAGAAGTTCCGCTTCATCAGCGGCTTCTCCGACATCTTCGTGACCATTGGCCTCGGACTTTTCCTCGGCGCACTCGGCTACTTCTCCGGCGACGCAGTTGGCAATGCCGGCATGTTCGCCGTCATCGCCGTGGCGAGCTGGCTTCTGGCCGAATACTTCACCCGCCGGCAGCGCATGGCGCTGCCCAGCATCGTGTTGCTTCTTGTCTATGCCGGGGCGGTGTTTTTCACAGTCGCCGAAGCCTTCAACCCGAGCCTCGGCTTCGGACTGGGGCTCGGCAACCATGGCGGCCTGCCGATCGTCATCGCCGGGCTTGTGACCGCTGTGGCAACCGCATTGCACTACCGGCGTTTCCGGGTGCCGGTGACGATCGCAGCCGGCGTAGCCTCCCTTGTCGCCTCGGCCGTCGGGGTTCTTTTCATGATCGTTCCCGATTTCGCCGAACAAGCGGCCAAGCCGTTGCTGCTGGCTTGCGGGCTCGCTGTGTTCACGCTCGCTATGCGCTTCGACCTGAGCGACCCGCAGCGCCAGACACGTCGTACCGACATAGCGTTCTGGCTGCACATGCTGGCCGCACCGCTGATCGTACACCCGCTGATCAGCGGCCTGGTTGGAGACGGCGGTTCCGACGTCGTCTCGGCCTGGAGCATCCTTGCGATCTTCGTCGGACTGGCGTTGGTCGCGCTCGTCGTCGACAGGCGCGCCATCCTTGTTTCCGGCCTGTCTTATGCCGGCTTTGCCTTCGGCGCGCTGGTCGTGAAGGCAGGGCTGTCGGACAGCGTCGTGCCGTTGACGATGCTGGTGCTCGGCGCGCTGGTGCTGCTGCTCAGCGCCGGCTGGCATGCGTTGCGGCGGGCCATTCTGTCACTGCTGCCCGGCGCCCTTGCGCACCGGCTTCCAGCCCATACATAAGCCCCAACTGAGTATCCGAGAGTATCCACATGTCCACATTCTCCCCCCGTGAGATCGTTTCCGAACTCGACCGCTTCATCATCGGCCAGAAGGACGCCAAGCGCGCCGTGGCGATTGCCCTGCGCAACCGGTGGCGCCGCCAGCAGCTGGAAGGCCAGATGCGCGAAGAGGTCATGCCCAAGAACATCCTGATGATCGGACCTACCGGCGTCGGCAAGACCGAGATCTCGCGCCGTCTGGCCAAGCTGGCAGGTGCGCCCTTCGTCAAGGTCGAGGCGACCAAGTTCACCGAGGTCGGCTATGTCGGCCGCGACGTCGAGCAGATCATCCGCGACCTGGTCGAAATCGCCATCGGCCTGGTGCGCGAAAAGATGCGTGAAGACGTCAAGGCGCGCGCCCACGTCAACGCCGAGGAACGCGTGCTCGAGGCCCTCGTCGGCAAGACGGCGAGCCCCGCCACCCGCGACTCGTTCCGCAAGAAGCTGCGCGACGGCGAACTCGACGACAAGGAGATCGAGGTCCAGGTCGCCGACACCGGCACCGGCGGCATGCCGAGCTTCGACATCCCCGGCATGCCCGGCGGCAATGTCGGAGTGCTCAACATCAATGACATGCTGCAGAAGGCGATGGGCGGCCAGCGCACCAAGTCGCGCAAGATCACCGTCAAGGAATCCTACGCGCTTCTGATCGGCGACGAGTCCGACAAGCTGCTCGACCAGGACGAGGTGGTTCGCCGGGCGCTCGAAGTGACCGAGAACGAAGGTATCGTGTTCCTCGACGAAATCGACAAGATCGCACGCGGTGACGTCCATGGCGGTCCGTCACGTGAAGGCGTGCAGCGGGATCTGCTGCCGCTCGTCGAAGGCACGACGGTTGCGACCAAGTACGGCCAGGTGAAGACCGACCACATCCTGTTCATCGCTTCGGGTGCCTTCCACGTCTCCAAGCCGTCGGACCTTCTGCCGGAACTGCAAGGCCGCCTGCCGATCCGCGTCGAGCTCCGTGCGCTGGAGAAGGACGACTTCCGCCGCATCCTGACGGAGACGGAAGCCAGCCTGATCAAGCAGTATATCGCCTTGATGCAGACCGAAGGCGTCAACCTCGAGTTCACCGACGACGCCATCGATGCGCTCGCCGGCATCGCCGTCGATCTCAACGCCAGCGTCGAGAACATCGGCGCCCGGCGCCTGCAGACGGTGATGGAGCGCGTGCTCGACGAGATCTCCTACGACGCGCCGGATCGTAACGGCACGACAGTGAAGATCGACGGCGCCTATGTGCAGAAGCATGTCGGCGACCTCTCGAGGAACACCGACCTGTCGCGCTTCATCCTCTAGGCCTGGTTCGGCCGGCGCGCCAAACGGGCCGGCCATTCCTTGCGGCAGCTGCGGCAGATGTGGCCGAATGGTTCCAGCCGGCCAGCTTTCGCCTGACACCGGAGACAATATTCTCGACTAAGCCGAGGGCATTTCCTAGTTTGCCCTGACAAAGCTTGGGCAAACAGCAGCACATGAAGCGCGTATTCTTCTCGGCATTTCTCCTGGCGGCGGCCTTCGCCGTTCCGCAAGCATCAGCGGCGACCGTCGTCGCGGCCGGCAACGTGCATGCCGAACAGCCCGATGTGCCGGGTGCCTCGTCCAAGCGCACCAAGGCCGGCAAGACCACCTTCGACGCCAAATACCGCAAGGTCTATGCGCTGCTGCAGAACGACGCCGATTTGCGCGGCAAGATCAAGACCGTGGCGCGGGCTTACGGCATCGACCCGATGCATATCGTCGGCGCCATCGTCGGCGAGCATACCTACAATGTCGACGCCTATGACCGGCTGCAGACCTATTACGTCAAGGCGGTCTCCTATCTCTCCAGCAAGCTGCGCTTCGCCTATGAAGGCGAGGACATCTCCGACTTCATCAAACGGCCGGAATTCGCCGACTGCGCCGGCAAGTCCGGCAGCTACGATTTGTGGGAATGCCGCGAGCGCGTCTGGAACCAGCATTTCCGCGGCAAGACGGTCGGCGGCACCAGCTTCCCCAATGACCGCTTCAGCGCCACATTCTTCCAGCCCTTCTATGCCGGCCAGACTTTCGGCATCGGCCAGCTCAACCCGCTGACCGCACTGCAGATGAGCGACGAGGTCCACAAGGTCTCCGGCCTGCCCAGGCTCGACGAGAAAGATCCGAACGCCGTCTACAAGACGATCATGGATCCCGACTTGACGCTGCCTTACGTCGCCGCGACGCTGAAGACGTCGATCGACGCCTACAGGAACATCGCCGGCTTCGACATTTCGCAGAATCCGGGGCTGACGGCGACGCTCTACAATGTCGGCAGTCCTGAGGCCCGCGCCTACGCGCTGAAAGCCGAAAACGAGCGACGCCAAGCCGCAGGCGAACCGGCGAAGCTGCCCGAAGAAAACTATTACGGCTGGCTGGTCAACGACCGCCTCAGCGAGCTGCAGGCGCTGTTCTAGGAAAAACTATCTGCGTTTCTTGCGCGCGATCGCCTCGCGGACCTGCGCATTCAGTGCCGCCAGTTCGACATCATTCAGTTCGTCGATCGCTTCGGCCATCAGGTTGGCAAGCTCGGTTGCTGCCGGTGACAATCCTGCCGTGTCGACTACCACCCGTGGATGCGAGCCCTCTGCCAGCTTCTGCAACTCCTCGGCATCATCCCAGATGACGTTGAAGTAGCCGATGATCTTCTGGATCATCGCCCAGGTCGGCACACCACGATGGCCGTGCTCGAGCGCCGAGAGATAGGCGGCGCTGACGCCGATGCTGGCGGCCATGTCCTTCTGGCTGACGCCGCGTTCGCGCCGGAGTTCGCGGATGCGTTCGCCGAGCGGCGTCATGCACCGAGCCTCCGCCTGATCCTGATGTAGAGCGCGCCGGAGCCGCCATGGTGGCGCTCGGCATGGTCCTGGCTCGAAATCAGCATGCGGAACGGCGCGGTGTCGAGCCAGGCCGGTACCATGCGCTTCAGCACGCCGTCGCCGCCCTTCGAATTGCCCTTGCCGGTGATGACCAGAACATAGCGCAGGCCGCCGGCATGCGCCCGGCTCAGGAAGGCATAGAGCAGCGAATAGGCCTCGTCCTGGGTCATGCCGTGGAGGTCGACCCGGCCCTCGATCGGCAGGCGGCCCTTGGAAAGCTTGTCGCGTGTCGGAACGTCGAGCGAATGGGCGACATACTGCCGTTTCGGCGCCTTCGCTGGCGCCGGCGCAGACTGCTCGGCGGCGATTCTTGCCGGCATGGGCTCGGCCTTCGGCGCCTCGACCTTGGCAGCCTCGGGGATTTCAACCGCTCTTTTGCCCTTGAGCGGCGAGGCGGTGCGGGCGATGACGTTCCACAGCACACGCTCCTCGTCGCTGAGCTTACGATCCCGACGCGTGCTCATCGCTGGCCCACGGCGAGCAGGGATTTCGGCAGAAGCGCAAAGAAATCGGCGTCGTTGCGGACCACGCCGGCGATCTCGCCCGCGTCGAAGCCGGAACCGGCAAACAGGTCACCGCGCGCCGGGCCGGTGATGGCCGAGCCGGTATCCTGGGCAATCATCAGTCGGGCAAATGGCTTGCCACCGAAGGCAGTCAGGCCGGGAGCGGCGATGTAAAACGGCGTGCCGAAGGTGTGCAGCAGACGGTCGACGGCGACCGACCGGCCAGGCGTCAAGGGGACTTTCGCCGCGGCGACCGGGCCAAGTGCGGCGTTCTCGACTTCGGCGTGCCGGAAGAAGATGTAGGACCGGTTCTGCCAAAGGATCTCGTCGACGCGGTCAGGATTGGCCTTGAACCAGGCCCGGATCGACTGCATCGTCACCTTCTCAAGCGGTATTTCGCCGATCCTGGCGAGAATTCCGCCCGGACCGGTGAACCGCTGGCCGGATTTCGCGGCATAGGTCACACGACGCAGCGACCCATCGGGCATGTTCAGCCGGGCGGCACCCTGGACGTGGATAAAGAACGCATCGACCGGATCGGCGACCCAGGCGATCTCCAGGCCCTGGCCGGCGAGCGCACCCTGTTCGATCGTTGGGCGGTCGAAATACTCGATCAGCCCGTCCGGGGTCTGCCTGGCGAAAGCAAGATAAGGGTCCATGCCGACGGGGCGATTGGTGTCCTCGACATCGACAAGATCAGCCGGGCGCGACAAAAGCGGCACGGCAAACGTGTCGGTGCGAACAGGAGACGCCTCGACGTCTGGTTCGTAAAAGCCGGTGACGAGGCCATGGTCGCGACCTTCGGGTGCGACGAGGGCAGGCTGGAAGTGGCGCTCGAAGAAAGCGCGGGCGTCAGCGCGATTGACGGCCGGTCTTTCGCGGGCCTCCGTGTAAGCGGGGCCAAAAGCGTCGGAGGCGACGCCGAGGGCGCCGCTGCGGTAGGCTTTGGTCAGGACGTGGAAGGCAGAACGGCGAAAAGCCTCGAAGGCGGCCAGCTGGTCATCATCATACCAGGCGGGCAGGTCGCCAAAGCCGACCTGGGTGAATGCGGGCGAGAGCAACACGGGTTTCGCCCGCCGCGCGCGATCAGTCTTCTTCCTCGGTCGCGACGAGCTTCCAGTTCGGGTCACGCGAGCGGGTGTCGCGGGCAAAGGTCCAGACGTCCTTGACCTCGGCCACTGTCTCCGGATCGCCGTCGATGACCTCGCCGGCCTTGTCGCGGGTCGCCGAAATCAGCTCCGAAACGATGCGCAGCGTGACATGAGCCTCACCACCCTTCATTTCAGCCGACACGATGTCGGCCTTGTCGATGCCGACGAAGGAGGATTGGATCTTCTCCGAACGGCCCTCGCGGTCGGCGATGGCGGCGACGAAGCCGTCGAAGACTTCACGCGACAGGAGATTCTTGAGCGTTTTGCGGTCGCCATCGGCATAGGCCATGACGATCATCTCGTAAGCCATCTTGGCGCCGTCGACGAAGCCCTTGGGTTCGAAGGAGGCGTCGGCGTCCTTGATGGCACGCAGGCCCTTGTTCAGCTCGGTGCCCGGCTTGGCAAACGCGTCGATGGCGACATAGGCCTCGTCGGCTGCCTCGCCCGGAGCGCGCTTGCGCTGTGGCAGCGACACGACGTTCTCCGGCTTGCCATTGGCGTCCTGCGGCTTGCTGCGGGCCGCGGTGTAGGGATCGAAGGGCGGACGTTCATTGCCCGTACGGCGTCCAAGCACGTTGCGCAGCTGGAAAAAGATCACCACCGCTGCGATCAGAAAGAAAATCGTGCCGAAATCGAAGAATTCCATATCTTCCGCCGATCCGTCCCTTGTTCGCGGCCGAAGCCAGCTTATGTGCCATTCGCCGGCGCCGCATCTGTGCCGCGCCCGTAGCCCTTGCATATAGAACGCATGCGCCGATCATTCAAATTAAAGGCGCAGCACCCTATCTAAAGATGTATGCACTATGCCTGTGACCGCATCTGGCTGTCACGTCAACTCAAACCGGACGGATCGACGCTCTTCATGCTGCCCCTCCTGCTCCTTGCCCTGCCTTTGCTCGAGATTGCCGGCTTTGTGGTGGTCGGCAGCGAAATCGGCGTGCTTGCGACCATCGGCCTGATCCTGCTCAGCGGCATCGTCGGCTCGATCCTGCTGCGCGTCCAGGGTTTCGGCGTCATGACCCGGATCCGCAAGGAGATGGACGCCGGCCGCGATCCGTCCAAGGAACTGGCCAATGGCGCGATGATCGTTCTGGCCGGCATCCTGCTTTTGATTCCCGGCTTCATCAGCGACATCATCGGCATCCTGCTGTTCCTGCCGCCGGTGCGGGCGCTGGCCTGGCGCTTTCTCAGCAAGCGGGTGCGTTTCAGCACCGATTTCGGCGGCTTTGCGCGCCGCGGCGGCCCGGCAAGAGGCAAGACCATCGACCTCGACGAGGACGACTTCACGCGCCAGCCAGACCCGAATTCGCCGTGGCGCTCGATCCGCGACGAGTAGTCGGCGAGCTTCCGACGCCGGCAAAACCTTGTCTTGGCATGCCGAGCGTGCTAGCGAACCGCGGATTCCAATCCGGGCCGCGTCGCGGCCAAGCCAAGAGGACATGGGCTAATGGCCACGAATGAAGCGCCTGAAGGCGCCAACGGCAACGGTAATGCACAGCAGCCCACGCTCAACGTGCTGGCGCAGTATGTGAAGGACCTCTCCTTCGAAAGCCCCGGCGCTCCGAATTCGCTGCGCGGCCGCGACAAGGCTCCCGGCATCAACATCAACGTCAACGTCAACGCCAACCCGATGACGGACAAGCAGTTCGACGTCAACCTGACGTTGAGTGCGAAGGCTGCCTTCGACAAGGATGTGCTGTTCAACGTCGAGTTGGTCTATGGCGGCGTGTTCCGCATCGACGGCTTTCCGCAGGAGCACATGCTGCCGCTGCTCTTCATCGAGTGCCCGCGCCTGCTGTTCCCGTTCGCTCGTCAGATCATCGCCGAAGCGACCCGCAACGGCGGCTTCCCGCCGCTGATGCTCGACCCGATCGATTTCGCCCAGATGTTCCAGCAGAAGATCGCCGAGGAACAGGCCGCTTCCAAGGTCAAGGTCAGCTAAGACCCCACGCCTTCAAGCGTCATAAATCAAAGCCCGGCCTCAGCGCCGGGCTTTTTTGTCGTGGGGGTTCAGCTCGGTTCGGCGGGCGCCAGCAGCTTGGCCCAAAGGGCCTTTTCGCCAAGGCCGCCGACGAGCTTGTCGTGGGCGGCGAGCTCGGCCTCGGTCAGGCGCGGCGGCAACGGCTCGGGGCGCGTGGCGACGACGATCTCGATCTGCCTGGTGTTGCCGCCGCCATTGCCTGACGAAAAACTCTCCAGCACCAGCGCCGACTGCTTGCCGCCGATCAGTTCGATGTAGACTTCGGCCAGCAGTTCGGAGTCGAGCAAAGCGCCGTGCTTGGTGCGGCGGCTGTTGTCGATGCCGTAGCGCCGGCACAATGCGTCGAGCGAATTCGGGCCCATCGGGTGCTTGCGGCGGGCCAGCGCCAGCGTATCGATGAGACGGTCGGCTTGGATTGCCGGCTGCTCGAGCCGGGCGAATTCGGCATTGATGAAACCGAGATCGAAGGTGCCGTTATGGGCGACGAGCTTGGCGCCATCGATGAACTCTAGAAATTCGTCGATGATCTCGGGGAAGGTCGGTTTGCCTTCGAGATCGGCGTTGGAGATGCCGTGCACGTCCTGCGCGTCGGGGTGGACCTGGCGCCCCTGCGGGTTGATGTATTTGTGGAAGGTGTTGCCGGTCGGGAAGCGATTGATCATCTCGATCGCGCCGATTTCGATCACACGGTCCTCGCGGTTGTCGAGGCCGGTGGTTTCGGTATCGAAAATGATCTCGCGCAACAGCTGATTCTCCTTGGCCGACAGCATGCCCTCCCGGGCAGCCGGCGAACAAGTGCGGCGATTGGCCTGTCTAGGGCTTTCCCACCGTCAATTCGGCGATGATGGCCTGAACCGCGGCCCGCGCCGGCTCCAGGCCGTTGCCGGTGTCGACGATGTAGTCGGCAAGCTTGCGCTTTTCGGCGTCGGGAACCTGCTTGGCATGGATCGCCTCGAACTTCTGCTCGCTCATGCCAGGGCGCGCCAGCACGCGCTTACGCTGCACATCGGCAGGTGCTGTGACCACCACCACCTTGTCGACCCGGCCCCGGCCATTGGTCTCGAACAGAAGCGGGATGTCGAGGACGGCGATCGGCGCGCCGGCGGCGCGGTTGCGTTCGAGGAACGCGTTGGCATCAGTGCGGACCAGCGGATGGATGATGCTCTCGAGCTTCTTCAGCGCCACCGCGTCGCCCAGTACATGGCGGGAAAGCTCGGCGCGATCGACGACACCGCCCTTCACCGTGCCCGGGAAGGCAGCTTCGATCAAAGGGGCCGCCAGACCAGCATAGAGGCGATGCACCGCCTCGTCGGAATCGTGAACCGGAACGCCTGCGTCCGCGAACATTTTCGCCGTCGTAGACTTGCCCATGCCGATGGACCCGGTCAGGCCGAGAACGATCATGTCTTGGCGTCCAGGTCGGCGACGATGAGTTTGCGCAGCTCGGCTGTCACTTCCGGCCGGCGGCCGAACCAGCGCTCGAAACCCGGGACCGCCTGGTGCAGCAGCATGCCGAGCCCGTCGACAGTCTTCAGTCCGCGCGCCCTGGCAGCCGCAAGCAGCGGGGTTTCGAGCGGCACATAGACGATGTCGGTGACGATGGCGTGGTCGGGCAGGGTGGATGGGTCGGCGGGCAGGCCCTCATTGCCATACATGCCAAGCGCTGTGGTGTTGACCAGCAGCGACGCATCGCCAAGCAGCTCCGCGGTTGCCGCCTGCGGATGCGCACTGATGCCATCGCCGAACTGGTCGGCAAGTTCCACCGCACGTGCCACAGTGCGGTTGACGATGCGGATGTCGGTGAAACCGCGCTGCTTGAGCGCGTGGATGGTCGCCCGCGAAGCGCCGCCGGCGCCCAGGACCACGGCGACGTCGCCAGTCGAAGCCCAACCCGGCGAAAGATGGTCGAGATTGGCGGCAAATCCATAGGCATCTGTATTGCCGCCCCACAGCACCCCGTCCTCCAGCCACACGGTGTTGACCGCACCAATCTGCTCGGCGGCCTCATCGCGGCGTTGGACCGCAGCGAAAGCAGCTTCCTTGTGCGGGATGGTGACGTTGCCACCACGCAACCCAGCCGCGGAAAGGCCGCCGATGAAGGCTCCGAAATCCCCGGGCGCAACATCGATAGCGGTGTAGCTGCCGTCAATGTCGTAACGCTTCAGCCAATGACCGTGGATTTTCGGCGAGCGCGAATGCGCGATCGGATGGCCGCAGACGAACGCCTTCAACTCAGCCATCGATGGCCCCGAGCTGGCGCAATTCCTTGAGTACCGGCAACAGCGGCAGGCCGACGATGGTGAAGTGGTCGCCCTCGACCTTGTCGAACAGCTGGATACCTTCGCCTTCGATCTGGTAGGCGCCGACGCTCGACAGCGCCTTCTTGCCGACACGGGCGAGGTGGCGGCCAATGAAGGCCGGATCGAGCGCGCGCATAGTCAGCGAGGCAATCGCCACGTGACGCCACAAGGTTTCGCCGTCGCGCACCAGCACCACGGCGCTGTTGAGCTGATGGGTCTTGCCGGACAGCTTGAGCAGATGGCGGCGGGCGCCTTCCATGTCGTCAGGTTTGTGGAACACTTCGTCGCCGAGCGACAGCGTCTGGTCACAGCCAAGCACCAGCCGGCCGGGATGCTCCTCGCTGACGGCAACCGCTTTGGCTTCGGCCAGGACGAGGGCGACCTCCTCGGGCGTTGCACCGCTTTCGGCCAGCGGCGCTTCCAGCGCCCGTTCGTCGAGGTCGGCCGGGATTGCGTCGACTGGAACGCCGGCATTTTCGAGCATGGCTTTGCGGAAGGGGCTTCCGGAAGCAAGGATGAGTTTTTCGGTCACTGGCTTTGCCTGAAAACGAACCGCGCGGCGGCGTTGTTGGGTGCTTTTGGTCCTAGCGGCTCTTGTTGCGCAGGGCAACGATCGCGGCCGCCGTTTCCTCGATCGAGCGGCGGCTGACATCGATCATCGGCCAGTTGTGCTTGGTGCAGATCTTGCGCGCATAAGCCAGTTCCTCGGTGATCGAGGCGCGGTCGATATATTCCTGGGCATCAAAAGCCATCGTCGTGCCGAGGATTCGGTTCTGGCGCACATGCGAGATGCGCTCGGCGGTGGCGATCAGGCCGACGACCAACGGCTTCTCCGCCTTGACCAGGCTGTCGGGCACCGGCACGCCGAGGACGATCGGGATGTTGGCGGTCTTGATGCCGCGATTGGCGAGATAGATGCTCGTCGGGGTCTTTGACGTCCTGGATATGCCGATCAGCACGACATCAGCCTGCTCCATGTCGGCAGGCAGCTGGCCGTCATCATGCTCCATGGTGAAGTTGAGCGCATCGATGCGGCGGAAATATTCGGCGTCGAGCACATGCTGGGCACCGACCCGGCGGCCGGCCGGCGCACCAAGATAGGACTGGAACACCGACAGCACCGGTTCGAGCACCGAGACACAAGGCAGGCCCATCGAGGCGCAGCGGCTGTCGATGATGCCGGCGAGGTGCTGGTCGACCACTGTATAGAGCACGATGCCCGGCTCTTCCTCGATGTCGTCGAACACCTTCATCAGCTGCTTTTCGGTGCGGATCAGCGGGTAGATGTGCTCGATCGCGCGCGCATCCTTGTACTGCGCCGAAGCCGCGCGCCCCGCCGCCAGCAGAGTCTCGCCGGTGGCGTCGGAAATCAGGTGCAGATGGAAGAAGCTCTGGGGTTTGTTCACAGCGGGCGCCTGGGTCTGTGGTCAAATGTGGATAAACGGGCAGTTCGGCCCGAAGCGGTCGGCGCGACTGTATCAGATGCCGACTTGTCCACAATTCGCCCCGCTGTCTGTTTCGATTCAGCGACGGGGAGTATTGTGGGGATAGTTTTTTAGTCCCCGGCTGTCCACAGAATCAGCACCTGCGATGCGCTCGGCTAGATTCCTGATTCAAATCGACGAATCCGCTTGCTGCCCGAAGTTTTCCCCGCTGGCGAAAACGGCCGCGCGTCACTATGACAAGTGGATATCCGAGGCTGCCTATGGACAGGTCGGAATTCTCGATTCCAACAGACTCTAAGAATTAGAAGAATCCTTCAGAATAAATTTTTGTTTATAGAAGGCTCTAGGAAAGGCAGACCGGATGCCCGTGAAACGCGCCCTGCTCCAAGTCCTGAAAGGCGAGAGCCTGGAGGTTCCACCGCTCTGGATGATGCGCCAGGCAGGCCGTTATCTCCCGGAATATCGCGAGAGCCGGAAGAGGGCCGGGAGCTTCCTGGACCTCTGCTACAATCCCGACTTCGCCGTCGAGGTAACTCTGCAGCCGATCCGGCGCTTCGACTTCGATGCCTCGATCCTGTTCTCCGATATTCTCGTCGTTCCGCACGCGCTTGGGCGCGACCTGCGTTTCGAGGAGGGCCGTGGGCCGCTGATGACGCCGATCACAGCGGACGGTGTCGCAGCACTCGATGGCGAAAAGTTTCACGTGAATCTCGAACCGGTCTACGAAACCGTGCGCCGTCTGCGCCGTGAGTTGCCGGAGAAGACGACACTTATCGGCTTCTGTGGCGCGCCGTGGACCGTCGCCACCTACATGATCGCCGGACACGGCACGCCGGACCAGGCGCCGGCGCGGCTGTTTGCCTATCGCGAGCCGGCAGCGATGGCGCAGCTTCTGCAGGTTCTCGCCGACCATTCGGCCGCCTATCTCATTCGCCAGATCGAAGCCGGCGCCGATGTCGTGCAGATATTCGATTCCTGGTCGGGCGTGCTCGACGAGGCGACTTTCGAGGCCTGCTGCGTCAAGCCGGTGGCCGAGATCGTGCGCAAGGTGCGCGCCGTCTATCCGGACGTTCCGATCATCGGCTTCCCGAAGGGCGCAGGTGCCCAGCTCGACAGCTACAGGCAGCGCACCGGCGTCACCGGTCTTGGCCTCGACTGGACGGTACCGCTGAGCCAGGCGCAGCGCCTGCAGGCCGGGGGAGCCGTACAGGGCAATCTCGACCCTCTCAGGCTCGTTGTCGGCGGCAAGGCTCTGGAAGAGGGCGTGGATGCCATCCTTGAGGCGCTGGGCACTGGTCCGCTGATCTTCAATCTCGGCCACGGCATCACGCCCGAGACGCCGGTGGCCCATGTCGAGGCGATGGTGCGGCAGGTGCGAAAGGCAACAGGCCAATGAGCGGCCAGAATGTCGGACCGTCGAGTGGTGCGACGGCGGCCAAGCGAGCGGTCGCTGCCATCATCGTGCTGGTTGCGTTGACGGCTTTGCTTTTCCTTGCCGCACCTGACAGCTTCTATACCTGGGCCAAGGCGATCCATGTCATTGCCGTGATTTCGTGGATGGCCGGCATGCTCTATCTGCCGCGGCTGTTCGTCTATCATGTCGATGCGGAGAAGGGGTCGGTGCAATCCGAGACCTTCAAGGTGATGGAACGCCGCCTGCTGCGCGCCATCATCAATCCGGCGATGATCGTCACCTGGGTTTTCGGCCTGTGGCTGGCCTGGAAGGGTTTCGACTTCGCCGGTGGCTGGCTGCACGCCAAACTGGTTGCGGTGCTGCTGCTTTCGGGCGTGCACGGCTATCTCTCGGCGTCGGTCCGGCGCTTTGCCGAGGACCGCAACGAAAAGCCGTCGCGGCATTGGCGCATCGTCAATGAAATCCCGACGTTGCTGATGATCGTCATTGTCATACTGGTGGTTGTAAAGCCGTTTTGAGTTCCTAAATTTGCTGGACTGCGCCTTGCTCTTTCGTTTCGGGAGGGCTAAAAGGCTGTTCTTCCTTCCCGCCATGCGCCGCCCCATTTTCATTCCCTGGCCGCGCCCGGCGCTTATCGCAAAATGCCGATAGCCAACCTCCCCACGCTCAGAGTCCGTCCATGCAGGAAATGAAACTACAGGATTTCAAGAACAAGAAGCCGACCGACCTGATCGCGTTCGCTGAGTCGCTTGAAGTCGAAAATGCCAGCGTCATGCGCAAGCAGGAGCTGATGTTCGCGATCCTCAAGAAGTTGGCGGCGCAGGACATCGAGATCATTGGCGACGGCGTCGTCGAGGTGCTCCAGGACGGCTTCGGCTTCCTGCGGTCGGCCAACGCCAATTACCTTCCGGGTCCGGACGATATCTACATCTCGCCCTCGCAGATCCGCCGCTTCTCGCTGAAGACCGGCGATACGGTCGAAGGCCCGATCCGCAGCCCCAAGGAAGGCGAGCGTTATTTCGCGCTGCTCAAGGTCAACACCATCAATTTCGACGATCCCGAAAAGATCCGTCACAAGATTCATTTCGACAATCTGACGCCGCTGTACCCGACCTCGCGGCTCAAGATGGAAGTCGAAAACCCGACCACCAAGGACATTTCGCCCCGCGTCATCGACCTGGTGGCGCCACTCGGCAAGGGTCAGCGCGCCCTGATCGTGGCGCAGCCGCGTACCGGCAAGACCGTGCTGCTGCAGAACATTGCGCACTCGATCACCACCAATCATCCCGAATGCTATCTGATCGTGCTTCTGATCGACGAGCGTCCGGAAGAAGTGACCGACATGCAGCGCTCGGTGAAGGGCGAGGTCGTGTCCTCGACCTTCGACGAACCGGCTGTCCGTCACGTCCAGGTCGCCGAAATGGTCATCGAGAAGGCCAAGCGCCTTGTCGAACATGGCCGCGACGTCGTCATCCTGCTCGATTCGATCACCCGTCTCGGCCGCGCCTACAACACCGTCGTGCCGTCATCCGGCAAGGTTCTGACCGGTGGTGTCGACGCCAACGCGCTGCAGCGGCCGAAGCGCTTCTTCGGTGCCGCCCGTAACATTGAAGAGGGTGGTTCGCTGACCATCATCGCCACCGCGCTGATCGATACCGGCAGCCGCATGGACGAAGTCATCTTCGAAGAGTTCAAGGGTACCGGCAACTCGGAAATCGTGCTCGACCGCAAGGTCGCCGACAAGCGTATCTATCCGGCGATGGACATCCTCAAGTCGGGCACGCGCAAGGAGGACCTGTTGGTCCAGCGTCAGGATCTGCAGAAGATTTTCGTGCTGCGCCGCATTCTGGCACCGATGGGAACGACCGATGCAATCGAGTTCCTCATCGACAAGCTCAAGCAGACCAAGACCAATGCCGATTTCTTCGATTCGATGAATACCTGACGCGTCAGCCCGAAAATCGTAAGCGATCTTCGGGACAGATGCGGAAACTCAGGTTTGGAGCGCCTCTTGTGCGGCGACGCACGGCGCTCCGATCGGTCAGCGACGACGAAGCGCGTCTTCAAGCTTCGCCGGATCGCTGATCACGGGCAGACAGATGAGGCCGGTGCAGAGATATGCGCCGGCCTTTTTCGTATCGGGAAGGATGTCGCCCGGCAGTTTCGCCCGCGCCGTGTCCTCACCGAGAGCCAGGAAGATGTCGACGCGGCGCGGATCCGGATTCCGATTCGCTACCGAAACGAGCGCTGGCCGCTCTGGATCCTCGACGACAATCAGCTTTGATGGTTCAATTGCCAGGATACAGGCGTTCACGATTCCGGCCTGGCCATATTGCTGGCTCTGGATGCGGCCGGCGGCGTGTTCGGCGATTGTCCAGGCGCGTCGCTGCAGTTCAATGTCGCCCGTGATGTTGGCCAGGCGCACAACAGCCTCGATGATCTGGCTGGTTGCCGAAGGAATGGCTTCGTCGATGTCGCCGCGAATGCGCATCGGCACGTCGGCGCTGTCGGATGCGGTAAGATAGTGCCCGGTTCTGTCGGCATCCGCGTGCCAGTTATCGAGCATGTTCACGAAACGAGCACCGTGCTCGAGATATCGCGCATCCCTTGTTGCCTCGAACAGGGAGATGGCCGCGTTGACCATCGCCGCGTAGTCGCTCGACAGCGCGGGATAGAGCCGCTTTTCGCCCAGACTTGAATGCGGCAGTCGGCCTTCAGCTGTTGCTGACGCCAGAATCGCGCCGAAAGCACCTGCCGCGACAGCCACCCAGTCGCTTCTTCCAAGGCTTCGCCCGGCTTCTGCCAGCGCGACGATGGCCAAGCCGTTCCAATCCGTGAGCGCCTTGTCATCGCGGGCGGGGCGAATGCGCTGTTCTCGTTTAGTCAGCAGGCGTTTCGTCAGGCCTGAAACCAGCGCACGATCTTCGATGGCCTGTGCACTCTGGGCGGCGTTCTGGTGGATGATCGGGTCGCCTTCCCAGGCGTCTGGCTTACTGATCGTGAAGTATTTGAAAAATATAGATGAATCATCTCCAAGCGCGTCGGCTATGTGTTGCCCCGTCCAGGTGTAGAACAGCCCTTCTTCACCCTCGCTGTCGGCATCGAGGCTGGAAGCGAAGGTTCCGTCGGGCAGTTGCATCTCGCGCAACAGCCAGTCGACCGTGTCTTCGATTCGTATCCGAAACAGTTCATTTCCTGTGGCGGCATAGGCCCAGTTCGCTTGACGTATCAGCTGGGCGTTGTCGTAGAGCATCTTTTCGAAATGCGGCACCAGCCATTGCGCGTCGGTCGAATAGCGCGCCAGCCCGCCGCCGACATGGTCGTAGATGCCGCCAGCGAGCATATGCGCCATGCTTTCCGTCATTGCATCACGATGCTGCTCATTGCCGGAGCGCAGCCAGGACAGCCACAAGGTCTGCATGAAAGGCGCATTCGGGAACTTTGGGGCGCCGCGAAGCCCGCCCAGATCGCGGTCAAGCATATCGTAGATGCCGGACGCCAACGTCCTGGCCGTATCGGTCGAGATCGCGGAGCGCGGGCTGCTGCCGCCGAGGCGCTTGCCGACATGTTGGGCAAGCTCACCCGCGCTCTGCAGGATGCTGGCGCGCTTGCCGCGCCAGGCGGCGTCGACAGCACTGAGCACCTGGATGAACCCCGGCCGTCCATACCTCGCCTCGCGCGGAAAATAGGTCCCGCCCCAGAAGGGCTTGGCATCGGGGGTCAGGAACATCGTCAGTGGCCAGCCACCTTGTTCGCCCATGCTGGCGAGCGCCGCCATGTAGATCTGGTCGATATCCGGCCGTTCCTCGCGGTCGACCTTGATGTTGACGAAGAGTCTGTTCATGACTTCGGCGACTTCGGCGTTCTCGAAGCTTTCATGCGCCATGACGTGGCACCAGTGGCAGGCGGCATAACCGACCGAAAGCAGGATCGGCCGGTCGAGCCGCACCGCTTCTGCCAACGCCGCGGGCGACCACGGGCGCCAATGCACCGGGTTGTCGCCATGCTGGCGAAGGTACGGGCTACCTTCGTCTCGAAGCAGGTTTTCGTGCGGAAGCATGTGGTAAGCCCAAAACAGTGATATGAGGCGTCAACCTAGGGCGCTTCCAAGAGACCGGCAAATGCTATTCACCGATTCGATCGCCGCTTTGTCCAGCGGTCACCTGCCGTCCGGCGTCGCGATCGTCAGGATTTCAGGTCCACATGTTCGATTCGCTCTCGAAACGATTGCAGGTAGCCTGCCGCAACCACGTCGCGCGCATTTTGGACCACTGAATGCAGTGGACGGGCGGAAACTCGACCAGGCGCTGACCTTGTTTTTTCCCGGGCCGCATAGCTTCACGGGGGAGGATTGTGGTGAATTCCATGTGCACGGCGGCCGGGCTGTGGTCACAACACTGCTCGCGGAGCTCGGAAAGCTGCCGGGTTTCAGGCAGGCCGAGGCGGGAGAATTCACCCGGCGGGCATTCCTCAACGGCAAGATGGACCTTCTGGAAGCTGAAGCGCTTGCCGATCTCATCAACTCCGAGACTGAGGCGCAGCGTCAGTTTGCCATGATGAACTCCGGCGGTGCGCAAAGCGAGCTATATCTCACTTGGCGCAAGCGGCTCATTCACGCTCGGGCGATGATTGAGGCCGAGATGGATTTTGCCGACGAATCGGACGTACCAGGGTCGGTTTCCGCTCAGGTGTGGGACGACGTCCACCAGCTGATCGCCGACATCGGGCGACATGTCGATGGCTACAGCAAGGCTGAGATGATCCGTGACGGTTTCGACGTCGTGATCCTCGGTGCGCCGAATGCGGGCAAGTCGAGCCTGCTCAATGCGCTGGTCCGACGTGAGGCGGCAATTGTCACCGACGAACCCGGCACGACGCGCGACCTCGTTGAGGCAACACTCGATATCGGCGGCCTCAAGGTGCGCATCACCGACACGGCCGGGCTTCGCGAACCTGCGGGCAAGGTTGAAGCCATCGGTATCGAACGCGCGAAGGAACGAGCGAAGGCCGCCGACCTGGTGTTGTTCCTGCAGGATATGTCGGCGCCAATCGAGCTGCCGCCGCCAGGCGATGCATCCGCAGTCATGATTGGCACCAAGCTGGACCGCATCAAAGGTGGTGATGCCGGGTCGAGCTTTGCCCTCGCCATTTCCACGGTGAATGGCGAAGGTATTGACGGGTTGATCGAACTGATTGGCGCGCGCGCCGCGGCGGCGATCGGCCAGCGTGGCGATGTGCTGCCGTCGCGGTTGCGCCATGTGGAACTGCTGAACGACGCCAGCGAGTATCTGCGTGCCGCGTTAGCTGCGCCGGAGACTTTGCTGGAACTGAAGGCGGAGAACCTGCGCCTGGCGAGCGACCGAATCGGCAAGCTGTCTGGAGCCGTCGATGTCGAGGACCTGCTCGACGTGATCTTCTCGCAGTTCTGCATCGGCAAGTGATTCACGTGAAACATTAAGCGGTGGAATCAAAGGATTCACGTGAAACATCGGCATTGACTCGCTGCCGCGCGGCCAAGTTGTTTCACGTGAAACCACCACCGCGGCGATTCTCTTGACATGAGGCGGAGATGAGGACATCTGTCTCGCCAAATGTTTCCTGGAGACTGTGATGAGTGAGAGCTACGACGTCGTCGTGGTGGGCGGAGGCCATGCGGGCTGCGAAGCGGCCTCGGCAGCCGCACGGGCCGGTGCAAAAACCGCGCTCGTCACCCTTCGTCGCGATACGATCGGCGTGATGTCGTGCAACCCCGCCATTGGCGGTCTGGGCAAAGGCCATCTCGTCCGCGAGATCGACGCACTTGACGGCCTCATGGGTCGGGTCGCCGATGCCGCTGGCATTCAGTTCCGCCTTCTCAACCGCCGCAAGGGCCCAGCGGTGCGCGGGCCGCGCACCCAGGCCGATCGCAAGCTCTATCGCCTGGCCATGCAGCAGGCGATCGCTGAACAGCCGAACCTCACCGTCGTTGAGGCAGAAGTATCTGATTTTATTATAGATAGCGACCGCCTGACCGGTGTTGTGCTGGGCGATGGACAAACGCTTTCCTGTGCCGCCGTGGTTCTCACGACAGGCACCTTCCTGCGTGGGCTGATCCACATCGGCGAACGCAAGTTCCCGGCCGGCCGGATGAACGAACAGGCTTCGATGGGATTGTCCGAGACGCTGAAGCGGGCGGGCTTGCGCCTTGGCCGATTGAAGACTGGGACCCCGCCGCGGCTCGATGGCCGCACCATTAACTGGACTTCGCTCGAGACGCAGGCGGCCGACGAGGAACCGGTTCCTTTTTCGCTGCTCACCGATAGGATCCGGAATCCGCAGATCGAATGCGGCATCACGCGGACGACCGACGCCACTCACAGCATCATTCGCGAGAATCTTGGGCGATCGGCGATGTATTCCGGGTCGATTGAGGGCATCGGGCCACGCTATTGCCCGTCGATCGAGGACAAGATCGTCAAGTTTGGCGACCGGGAAGGCCATCAGATCTTCCTCGAGCCGGAAGGGCTCGACGATCACACAGTCTACCCGAACGGTATCTCGACCTCGTTGCCGGAGGACGTGCAGCTCGACATTCTGAAGTCGATTCCCGGACTGGAACGGGCAGTGATGCTGCAGCCGGGATATGCGATCGAGTATGACCACATCGATCCGCGCGAGCTGGAGCCGACGCTCGAGACCAGGCGTATTCGCGGTCTTTTCCTTGCCGGACAGATCAATGGCACGACGGGTTATGAAGAGGCCGGTGCACAGGGCCTGCTTGCCGGGCTTAACGCCGCGCGGTTTGCCGGCGACAGCGAGCAGCTGATCTTGAGCAGGACACAGGCATATATCGGCGTCATGGTCGACGATCTGACCAGCCGCGGGATCAGCGAGCCATATCGCATGTTCACGTCGCGTGCGGAATTCCGGCTTTCACTGCGGGCCGACAATTCGGACGAGCGTTTGACGCCCCTGGCCATGGAACTGGGCATTGCTTCGGCCGAGCGGGAAAAGCGTTTTGGCGAGATGACGGGCCGCGTAGCAGCCGCGCGCGAACTGACGCAATCGCTGAAGCTATCACCCAACGAGGCGCGCCGTTATGGCATCGAGGTCAATCTCGACGGTGTGAAACGGTCGCTTTACGAACTGCTCGCTTACCCCAATATCCAGTTCATGCAACTTGTTAATATCTTGCCGGAGCTGGCGTCGGTTGACGCCAAGACGGCGGAAGCCATTGAAACCGAAGCCAAATATGCCGTCTACCTTGACCGCCAGAAGGCTGACGCGGCGTTGATGCTGAAGGAAGAGGAGAGGGTGATCCCGGAAGCGCTTGATTTTGAGTCGGTTCCTGGCCTTTCCAACGAGCTTCGGCAGAAGATGCGCGTCCGTCGGCCGCGTTCATTGGCCGAGGCGCAGCGTATCGATGGCATGACGCCGGCGGCGCTGGCCATCATTCTGGCCCATGTCCGCAACACAGAAGCTCAGTCACGTAGGGGCGCCGCTTGAACAATGACGCCTATGCCCGGTTGCAGGAAGTGGCCGGTCCCGTTTCACGTGAAACATTCGCGAAGCTGAAAGCCTTCGAGGCTGTGTTCCGAAAGTGGGCACAGCGCATCAATCTGGTGGCGCCGTCGACGCTCAATGACGTTTGGGAGCGCCATATCCTTGACAGCGCCCAGATCGTGAAGCTTGGGGGCGCCGCAATGAAATGGCTCGACATTGGGTCGGGCGGCGGGTTCCCAGGCCTGATCATCGGTTCGATGCTCGCCGAACGGCCAGGCGCGACCATCGATCTGGTGGAAAGCAATCGCAAGAAGACCGGCTTCCTGCAGGCCGTGGTCGGTGAGCTCAGCTTGCCGGCTAAAGTGCACTCGAAGCGCATCGAAGATGTCCATGCGCTCATCAAGTCGCCCGAGATATTGAGTGCACGAGCCTTGGCACCACTACCGCTGCTCCTGGAGCTGTCGTGGCCATGGTTGGAGGCGGGCACCACAGCGCTTTTCCACAAAGGCCGGGATTACCGTCAGGAAATCGAAGATAGCGCTCACCAGTGGAGATTCGATCTGGTAGAACACCAGAGCCTGACCGACGCCCAGGGAGTCATTCTCGAGATTCGGAACCTGCGCCGCGCCTAGCTGCCGCGCTGTGACGAGACGGAAAACAGCAGTCGAGCCATGAAAACCACACCTAGAATCATCACAGTCGCCAATCAGAAAGGCGGCGTCGGCAAGACGACGACCGCCATCAATCTGGCGACCGCCCTTGCCGCCATCGGCGAGCGCGTGCTCATTATCGACCTCGATCCGCAAGGCAATGCCAGCACGGGCCTCGGCATCGATCGCAAGGACCGCAGCGTGTCGTCCTATGACGTGCTGACCGGCGAGCTGGAGATAGAACAGGCGGCGATGGAAACGGCAGTGCCGGGTCTGTCGATCATTCCGTCGACGCTCGATCTGCTTGGAATCGAAATGGAAATCGCCTCGGCGCCCGATCGCGTCTTGAAGCTGCGCAATGCCTTGCGGGCATCGGCTGAGCGGGCGGCCGGCTACAGTTACGTACTGATCGATTGCCCACCTTCGCTCAACCTCTTGACGCTGAATTCGATGGCCGCGGCTGATTCCGTCCTGGTGCCGCTGCAGTGCGAGTTCTTTGCGCTCGAGGGCTTGAGCCAGTTGCTTGAGACGGTGGATCAGGTACGCCGCTCGATCAATCCGGAGCTGACGATCCAGGGCATCGTGCTGACCATGTTCGATGGTCGCAACAATCTGGCCAACCAGGTGGTCGAGGATGTGCGCGCCCATATGGGAGAAAAGGTCTACGACACGGTGATCCCGCGCAACGTGCGCATTTCGGAAGCGCCGTCCTATGGCAAGCCGGCGATCCTCTACGACCTGAAATGCTCGGGCAGCCAAGCCTATCTGCAGCTCGCCTCGGAAGTCATCAGGCGCGAACGTAAACTCCGGGCCGCATAAATCGATTCGGACTCGAAACAAGCTGGACTAGACATGAACGAAGACCTTTCCAGAAAGCGCCTTGGCCGGGGACTTGCTGCTCTCATCGGCGAGATGGACAAGCCGGCGGTCCCGGAAAAGCCGGCGGCGCCGGCCGACGGCCGGGTGCCGATCGAGTTCGTCAGCCCCAATCCGCGCAACCCTCGTCGCCATTTTGGCGAAGCCGAACTTGCCGACCTGGCGCAGTCTATCCGCGAGCACGGCCTGGTCCAGCCAGTCGTCGTCAGGCCAGCTGCGCAGGCCGGGCACTATGAAATCATCGCCGGCGAGCGCCGCTGGCGTGCAGCACAGCGGGCCGGCGTCAACGAGATTCCGGTCATCGTTCGCGACGTCAACGATCGCACGGCGCTTGAGCTCGCCATTATCGAGAACGTCCAGCGCTCCGATCTTAATGCCATTGAAGAGGCAATGGGCTACCAGCAGCTGATCGACGATCACAACTATACCCAGGCCGATCTCGGCCAGGTCATCGGCAAGAGCCGCAGCCATGTCGCCAACACGCTGCGGCTGCTGAAGCTGCCTGACGTTGTGCGCGACATGCTGGTCAATGGCGAGCTGTCGGCCGGTCATGCCCGGGCACTGATCACGGCTGCCGACCCGGCGGGCCTGGCCAAGCGGATCGTCGAAGAGGGCCTGTCGGTACGCCAGGCCGAGGCGCTGGCGCAACTTCCGGCCGATGCACTGCTGGAAAAGCAGCCGTCGCGTCCTGTCGAGAAGGATCCGGACACGATCGCGCTGGAGAAGCTTCTCACCGACGTCGTCGGCATGAAGATCTCGATCGCGCACAAGGAAAAAGGCGGCGAGCTGCGCATCAGCTACCGCTCGCTGGAACAGCTTGACGATTTGTGCCGTCGCCTGAAGAGCGAACATATCTGATTGATTCTATTGACTCTTGTCTGAAAACGCCGGCCTCGCGCCGGCGTTTTTGCGTTTGCAGCAAATCCGGGAAAGGCATGCAGCCGATTTCGTTCGGACTGTATTAGAACGAGACGTGCGACGGCGTTCTTTAGCGCCGGCCGGAGGAGAGGCGGGCGCCTTCGACGGCGATGCCGAGCATCGCCTGGCGCGCCAGCGCAACCGCAAGGTCGGGCCGGCGCCGCGTCTGCAGCGTTGTCGATTGCAGCCGTGTCAATGCGCGGGTCAGCGCTGCCGCGCTCCAGCTCGATAAGGTCTTTTCCACGGCCCGGCGGCGGGAGAAGAACACCGGGGGGCGTGCCGCGGCGACGACCGCCGAGGCGTTGCGGCCGCCATTTTCCATCTCGCCGCGCATCAGATGAATGTTCTGGAGGTGGCGGGTTGCGGTCGCGAGAAGCTGTGCCGCCTGGCTGCCGGTCTGGCACTGCTTGGTGAAAGCGGCGTCGAACTCGGCGATGTTGCCGCCAAGGGCTGCGTCGATGGCGTCGTCCAGCGACAATGCCGAGACATCGCCAGTCATGTCCTTGACGTCTTCGAGCGAGATCTCGCCCTTGCCCATGGCATAGAGTGTCAGCTTCTGGATCTCGCCGCGTGTCGCAAGGCGGTCGCCGCCGAGGCTGCGGCGCAGTGCGTTGCGGGCGTCCATGGCCATGTTCAGGCCGGCGGTGCGCAGTTCCTCGTCGATGACGCTTTCGATATCGCGCGCCTCGTCGGCGTAGCAGGGCAGGGCCATGCCGGCAAAGGCGCCTTCGACGATCGTGCGCAACGGCGCGCCCTTCTTGAGATCCTGCGCCTCGATCAGGATGACGGCGTCGCGCGGCGGGTCGGCGGCCAGCGCCTTGACGTCGTCGGCAAGGCTCTTCTGCGCAGCGGCGTTGCGCACCCAGATCAGCCGGCGCGGCGAAAACATCGGCACGGTGCGGGCCTCATCGACAAGACGGCCGCTGTCGCGCTCGACATCGGCGGCGTCAATCTTGACGACGGAGAAGGGATCATCGAGCGGCAGGCCGGTCTTGGCGGCAAAGGCTGAAGCGCGCTCAGAAACGAGGCCCCGGTCGGGGCCGTAGATCAGCACGATGACGGCTTCGGCAGCGGGCCGGGCCAGCCAGGAATCGACTTCGTGAGCTTTCTTCTGCGCCATGCCGTCCTGTTAGCACAGGCCCGGGTCCGGTCGCAGCCATTTTGTCGTCAGGCTAGTCGTCGTCGACCAGGATGCGTTCGGCAGCGCCGTCCATATCTTCATACTGGCCACTGCGCAGCGACCACAGGAAGGCAGCGAGGCCAAGGGCGCCGAGAAACAGCGCGATGGGCAGGAGGACGAGGAGACCGCTCATGATGCCATGACCTCCTTGGCTGGGAAGGGTTTTGCCGGTCTGATGGCAGCCTCTGCCGCGCTGCGTTTGCCGGTGCTGAGCCGCAGTCCGTTGGCGATCACGATGACCGAGGAGCCGGACATCGCCAGGGCCGCCACCAGTGGGGTGACGTAGCCCAACAGTGCGATCGGCACAGCGACGGCATTGTAGATGACGGCAAGCACCAGGTTCTGCCGGATCAACTTGTTGGCCTCACAGGAGGCGGCCAAGGCCAGTGGAATGGCAGAAAGGCCCTCGCGCAGGAAGACGAAGTCGGCGGCGCTGCGGCCAATGTCGGCGGCACCGGCAGGGGCGATCGAGACATGGGCGGCGGCCAGCGCCGGCGCGTCGTTGAGCCCATCGCCGACCATCAGCACCTTGCGGCCTTCTGCCTTGAGTGCCTCGAGACGCTCCACCTTGCCGTTTGGCAGCACGCCCGCGGAGAAGGTTTCGACACCGAGAGCCTTGGCCACGGCAGTCACGGCTTCCGAGCGGTCGCCGGAGAGGATTTCGACGGAGAGGCCCTTGGCGCGCAAATCTGCAACTGCCGTTACGGCGCCGGTCCGCAATCTGTCCTCGAAGGCGAAGGCGGCGAGTTCGGCGCCGTTCTTTGAGAGGACGGTGCCAACGGCCGAGGCGGCATCGTCCAGCGCCCAGGCTGAGCGGCCCAGACGGTAGGTGTCCGCGCCCAGCCGCGCCTCCAGGCCGAAGCCCGGAATTTCCTCGACGCTGTCGAAGTGCCAATCCTTGGCAGGCATAGCGGCCTGGGTCTCGGAGAGGGCGCGTGAGATCGGATGGCGCGAATGGAGTGCGATCGCGGCTGCCAAAGTGAGCGTCTCGGCTGATATTTCGTGGGCGTTCACCAGCCTCGGTCTACCAAGCGTCAGCGTGCCGGTCTTGTCGAAGACGACGGTATCGATCTCGGCCAGACGTTCCATGGCGGCGCCGTCCTTGACCATGATGCCGTTCTCGAACAGGCGTCGCGCGGCGGCAACCTGCACGATCGGCACGGCGAGACCGAGCGCACAGGGGCAGGTGATGATGAGTACGGCGATGGCGATGGTGATAGCTTGGTGCCAGTTTCCGTCGGCGACCATCCAGGCGACGAAGGTCAGGAAGGCGGTCAGGTGGAGAACGGGCGCGTAGAGTGCGGCGGCGCGATCGGCAATGCGGCGATAGCCGCCGCGGCCACTTTCGGCGGCTTCCATCAACCGCGCCATCTCGGCGAGGAAGGAATCCCGCGCCTTGGCCGTTGCCTCGATTGTCAGCGCTCCAGTCAGGTTGAGTGTACCGGCACGCAAGGCGGCACCTGACTCGACCGCAACAGGCACGCTTTCGCCCGAGACGATGGCGCAGTCGAGCTCCGAGCGGCCATTGATCACCTTGCTGTCGACAGGCACGCGCTCGCCGGCGGCGAGAAGGATCCGCATGCCCGGCTCGATCTCCTGGACCGGAAGGTAGGCGTTGGCGCCGCCGGCCTGCAGCACGGTCGCGCCACGGGCCGCAAGTCGGGCGAGACCCTTGACGGCGACGCGGGCGCGCTCGCGCATGACGTGGTCGAGCGTACGGCCGATCAATAGAAAGAACAGCAGCGAAGCCGAGGCGTCGAAATAGGCATGCGGGCCGCTGTTGGCTGTATCGTAGAGGCTCATGCCGAAGGCGAGCAGGATGCCGATGGAGATCGGCACATCCATGTTGGTGCGGCCGTTGCGCAATGCGCCCCAGGCCGAGCGGAAGAAGATGCGACCGGAAAAGGCGAGCGCGGGCAGGGCGATCAGCGCGGAGATCCAATGGAACAGGTCGCGCGTGGCATCCGTCGCGCCGGACCAGACGGACACGGACAGCAGCATGATGTTGCCGGCGGCGAAGCCGGCAATGCCGAGCCCGCGGATGAGTTCGGCCAGCGTCTCGTCCTTGTCATCGGCCCCTTGCTCGAACAGATGGCTTTCGTAGCCGAGTCGCGCCAGGGCTTCCGAGATGGCGGGAACGCCTGCGTCCTCGCGCCAGCGCACGGAAACACGCTTCGTCGACAGGTTGACGCGTGCGTGCTCGACGCCGTCGAGCTTGCCGAGCGTGGCCTCGATATTGGCGATGCAGGCGCCGCAATGCACGCCTGGCACGGAAAGTTCGACCTGCCTGGCACTGCCTGGCAGAGCGCGACTGGCAAGCAGCAGTTCTTCGCGCGGCGGTCCGCTTGCGGCAACCGGCTTGAAGCTGAGGGCAAATTCGGCTTCTGGACCGCAGCAATTCATCTTTCCGCTCCATCGAAAACGACGATCCGGCGCGCTTCGCGATAGGGCTCGCGGTTCGCAACCGAGGCTTCGGTGCTGACGATCCAGATGCCGTCGCGCAGCGGTGTGGCGATGGAAAACGGGCCGTCCGCTTCGCGCTGCAAGGACACCTGCCAGTCTTCGGCTTCATAGGCCGGACGGCGGAAGGAAGCGGTCACGCTGTCGATCGCGACCGGGGCGCCGGCGGCATCGGTCAAGCTGTAGTGGATCTCGCCATTGACGATGGTGAGCTTGCCCTTCCAGCCCAGCGCTGCCTGAGCACGCTGCTCGGCCACGCGCTCGTTGAACTGCTGGCTGGCGACATAGGTGTTCTGGACGACGAGCCCGGTCCAGCTCGTCCTGGCAAAGGTCGCCATGAGCAGATTGACTGCTATGATGACACCGAAAAAGGCAACCATGATGGCCAGCATATGCCGTCCGGTGAATGCTCTCGGCTGAATGGCGCGCGTGCTCATCTCAAGGTCTCCGGAACGTTGAACTTTGCGGCGTAGACATCTCGTTCGGCGCCCGCCCTGTCGGCGACGACGAACGAGAAGCCCTGTCCCTGGCTGAGTTGGTCGCGCGGCTGGCGGACATAGACCCTGACGGTCTTGAGCTTGTCCGGCTCGGCCTCGATGGTGATCGAGCGCGTCTCCTGCTGGTCGATGCCGACCACGCTCATGACCGCACCGGGGAGGCCCTCGATGCTGAGCTCGAAGCTGCGCGGCTCGGGCACCATGTTGAGCAGCTTGACCGTGTAGCCGTTGCGGATCGAGCCGTTGGACAGGACGACATATTGCGGGTTGCGGTCCTGCAGCACGTTGATGTCGAGCCGGTCGCGGCTAAGCAGCGCGATCAACAGGCCAAGGCCGACGAGGCCCCACGCGCCGGCATAGACGAAGGTGCGCGGCCGGAAGAGCCGGCGGATGTGGAAATGCGAAATGCCCTTGTCGAGCTTGCCGTCGGCATCGCGCACACGAGCGGGATCGATGGCTCTCGTGGCGGGGTCAATGGCGATTGTCATGTTGGACTGGTAGTCGGCAAGCGTGGCGTAGGAAATGAGGCCGCGCTCCTTGCCGATCTTGTCCATGACACCGTCGCAGGCATCGATGCAGAGTGCGCAAGTGATGCATTCGAGCTGCTGGCCGTCGCGAATGTCGATGCCCATCGGGCAGACCGCGACACAGGCATTGCAATCGACGCAGTCGCCGACCGAAAACCCCTCGGCGGCCGCCTTCTTGGCGTGGCGCGAGCGCGGCTCGCCGCGCCAGTCATTGTAGGTGACGGTCAGCGAGTTCTCGTCGAGCATCGCCGCCTGGATGCGTGGCCACGGGCACATATAGGTGCAGACCTGCTCGCGCATCAGGCCGCCGAAGGCATAGGTCGTGGCGGTCAGGATGGCGACAGTAATGTAGGCGACGGCTTCGGCCTCGCCGGTGATGAACTGGCCGAGCAGGGTCGGGGCGTCGGCGAAGTAGAAGATCCAGGCGCCGCCGGTGGCCACCGCGATGACCAGCCAGATCGCATGCTTGGTCATGCGCTTCCAGATCTTGGCAAACGACCATGGCGCGCTGTCGAGCTTGATGCGGGCATTGCGGTCGCCCTCGATGCCGCGCTCGACGACGAGGAACAGGTCGACCCAGACGGTCTGCGGGCAGGTGTAGCCGCACCAGGCGCGGCCGACGGTAGAGGTGACGAGGAACAGCCCGATTCCGGCCATGACCAGCAGGCCGGCGACATAGAAGAATTCCTGCGGCCAGATTTCGATGAAGAAGAAGTAGAAGCGTCGGTTGGCGATGTCGAGCAGCACGGCCTGGTCAGGCGCGAAGGGACCACGATCCCAGCGCAGCCACGGCGTCAGATAATAGATGCCGAGGGTGACCAGCATCACCAGCCACTTGAACTGGCGGAACCGGCCCGAGGCCCGCTTGGGAAACACCTTCTGGCGTGCGGTGTAGAGTGGTTGGCGGGTTTTGGCGGAGTTGACCGCCGTAACCTCGAGCCTCTCCACCTGCCTCTCGTCGAGCATTCTCGTCTCCTGCTGGACGCCAAGCCATTGCTTCGGCAGCGTCTCATCTCGCTTTTGCCGTGACCGTGCCCGGCGAACCTTGATTCAGGTCAAGCGAATGCAAAAAGAGGCCCGGCAGCGATGCCGGGCCTCTCCCCCACCCTTCGTCCATCGATCGTCGGCGATGGAGGGTTATTCGCCGCCGCCGAGCGAATGGACGAAGATTGCAAGTTCCTTGACGTTGACGTCGCCGAGCCGGGCGCCCCAGGCGGGCATCACGCCATGCTTGGGATGGCGCACCTGGCTGGCAATGGCGGCCTGGCCGGAGGCATAGAGCGCGATGGCGTCGGACAGGTCGGGAGCGCCAAGCTCCTTGTTGCCCTTGGCGTTGTCGCCGTGGCAGGCGGCACAATTGTCGGCGAACACCTTGGCACCGCCCGGAACAAGCTCCGGCGTGTCGGCCGTGCCCGACAGGCTCGCGACATAGGCTGCGACCTCGGTGATCTGTTTCGGTTCGAGAATGTCGGCGAAGGCCGGCATTTCGGACGCATGGGTGTTCTCGTCGCCGTCGAAGCGGACGCCATGGCCGATGGTCTTGTAGATCTGGTCGATGCTGCCGCCCCACAGCCACTCATCGTCATTGAGGTTGGGGAAGCCGGGCGAGCCTTGCGCTCCGGAGGCGTGGCACTGGATACAATTGACCTTGAAGGCGGCAGAGCCGGCGGCGGTGGCGAACTGGCGCAGCTTGTCGTCGGCCAGAATCTCGCCGACGCTCTTCGCCTTGACCGCCTGGACATAGGCGCTCTTGGCCTGTTCGGCTGCGGCCAGCTCGTTCTTGACGTCGGCGCGGCTGGAATAGCCGAGCACGCCTGTCGTCGCCGAGCTGATCATCGGCCAGGCCGGGTAGGCGATGGTGTAGGCCAGCGCCCAGACGACGGTGGCATAGAAGGTCCAGAGCCACCAGCGCGGCATCGGGTTGTTGAGCTCGGTGATACCGTCCCATTCGTGTCCGGTCGTCTCGACGCCGGACAGTTCGTCGATGTGCTTGTCGCCCACAGATCAGTCCTCCTTGAGCGGGATTTGGGCGGCGCGCTCGGCGGCCTGCTTGCCGCCGGGGCGAAGGGCGAAGAGAACCGCGCCGATGAAGAAGACAGTCATCGCCAGTAGCCCCCAACTGTCGGCGAAATGCCGCAACGTCGTGTAGTCCATCGCATATCTCCTAGCGGTAGCCGGTGGCCGGGTCGTAGGTCGAGAAGTCGACCAGCGTCCCGAGCATCTGCAGATAGGCGACCAGCGCATCCATCTCGGTCAGCGCTGCCGGATCGCCGTCGAAGTCGCCAAGCTTGGCCTTGGGATAGCGCGCCAGTACGCCCGACGTGTCGGCATTCGGATCGGCCTGCGCCTTGATGTCGGCATCGGCGCTGGCGATCATCTCGTCGCTGTAGGGTACGCCGACACGACGGTTGGCGATCAGGTCGTAGCTGATGGTCTTCACCGCCAAGGGCGTTTCCTTGAGGAAGGCGTAACTCGGCATGACCGATTCCGGCACCACCGAGCGCGGCTCGACCAGATGCTGGACATGCCATTCGTTGGAGTAGCGATTGCCGACGCGGGCGAGGTCGGGGCCGGTGCGCTTCGATCCCCACTGGAACGGATGGTCGTACATCGACTCCGCTGCCAGACTGTAGTGGCCATAGCGCTCGACCTCGTCGCGGAATGGCCGGATCATCTGGCTGTGGCAGGTGTAGCAGCCCTCGCGGATGTAGATGTTGCGGCCAGCGAGCTCCAGCGGCGAATAGGGCCGCATGCCCTCGACCTTCTCGATCGTGTTCTCGAGGTAGAACAGCGGCGTGATCTGGACCAGGCCGCCGATGCTGACGACCAGAAGCGTGCCGACCAGAAGCAGCGTCGCGTTCTTCTCGATTGTCTTGTGTTTGTCGAGCAGTGCCATTTCGGGCTCCTTACTGCGCAGGCTGGAGGGCGGGGGCTGAGGTGGGCATCGGCTCTTCCTGGCGCTGGTGGCCGCGGATCGTCATGTAGACGTTCCAGGCCATGACCAGCGCGCCGGCGAGATACATCAGGCCGCCAATGGTGCGGACGACGTAATAGGGCGCCATGGCCGCGACGCTTTCGGCGAAGGAGTAGACCAGGAAGCCCTGCTCGTCATACTCGCGCCACATCAGGCCCTGGCTGATGCCGGCAACCCACATGACCGCGGCGTAGACGACGATGCCGAGGGTCGCTAGCCAGAAGTGCCAGGTCACCAAACGCAGCGAATAGAGCCGCTCACGACCCCACAGGCGCGGCACCAGGAAGTAGATGGCGCCGAAAGTGATCATGCCGTTCCAGCCAAGCGCGCCGGAGTGGACATGGCCGATGGTCCATTCGGTGTAGTGGCTGAGCGAGTTGACCGCCTTGATCGACATCATGGGGCCCTCGAAGGTCGACATGCCGTAGAAGGCGATGGCCAACACCATCATGCGGACGATCGGATCGGTGCGGATCTTGTCCCAGGCGCCCGACAGCGTCATCAGGCCGTTGATCATGCCGCCCCAGGACGGCATCCAGAGCATGATCGAAAACACCATGCCGAGCGTCTGCGCCCAGTCGGGCAGGGCGGTGTAGTGCAGGTGGTGCGGGCCGGCCCAGATGTAGAGGAAGATCAGCGACCAGAAATGGATGATCGACAGCCGGTAGGAATAGACAGGGCGTTCGACCTGCTTGGGCACGAAATAATACATCATGCCGAGGAAGCCGGCGGTGAGGAAGAAGCCGACGGCGTTGTGGCCGTACCACCACTGGGTCAGCGCATCCTGCACGCCCGAGAACAGCGAATAGCTCTTCGAGCCGAGGAAGGATGCCGGCACCGCCAAGTTGTTGACCACGTGCAGCATGGCGATGGTGATGATGAAGGCGAGGTAGAACCAGTTGGCCACATAGATATGCGGCTCCTTGCGGTTCAGGATGGTGCCGAGGAAGACGGCGAGATAGGCGACCCAAACAATGGTCAGGAAGATGTCGACATACCATTCGGGCTCGGCATATTCGCGGCTCTGGGTGATGCCGAGCAGATAGCCGGTCGCCGCCATGACGATGAACAACTGATAGCCCCAGAACACGTACCAGGCGAGGTTGCCGCCGAAGAGCCGCGCCCGCGAGGTGCGCTGGACGACGTAGAACGAGGTCGCGATCAGCGCGTTGCCGCCGAAGGCGAAGACCACTGCCGAGGTGTGCAGCGGGCGCAGGCGGCCGAAGTTCAGCCAGGGCTCGATGTTGAGATCGGGGAATGCCAACTGGGCCGCCACGACGACGCCGACCAGGAAGCCGGTGACGCCCCAGAACACGGTGGCGATAACGCCGTAGCGTATTGGCCCGTCCATGTAGGGCGAGCTGTCCGCGGGCGCGGCAGCGGCCGGTGCGTAGTTGCCGGTGCGCAGCAGGACGGTGGCGCCACCGGCAAGGGCGAAGAACAGCACCCACATATGAGCGCCGAACTGGCTATCCTGCGCGAAGGCGGCGCCCAGCAAGGCGGCGAACGCCGCCAGTGCCAGCAGGACGATTTCGTTTCCATATTTCATGAGCGATCCCCGACTATGGTCGCGCGCCGACGGTTTCTGCCGACGCCAGACCGGACACATCCATGACATTGGCGGCTCGCGCCTTGATCTGGATCAAGGTCAAGCCGGCCGTGACGGCCCAGCCTTGGCCTCAAAAAGGGAACCTCTGGGTAATGATCGCGCTGAATGACAGGCAAGCCGGATCGCAGGATGGTGCTGAGCGCGAGGCCGTCGAGGTGATGCGGCGCGCCCATACCGCCGAACTTGCGCTGTGCGACCGGCTTGAGGAGATTGCCGATTCACTGCCCAACGGGCTTGACCGGAGAAAATGCATCCTGGCGGCGCGGGCGCTTGGGCCGACAATGGCAAAAATCCACCGCTTCGAGGAGCAGCGGATCTTTCCGTGCTTTTGCCAGCGTCTGGGCCACAGCTTCGAGTCGGGCAAGACCATCGAGCGACTGAGGAACGAACATCTCGAGGATGAGGGCTACGCCGCCGAGTTGCGGGACGCCTTGCGCTTTGCCGCGCGGCAGGGCGAGGCCGACAGTCCGGAAACCCTGGGATTCATGTTGCGAGGCTATTTCGGCGCGGTGCGCCGGCACGTCGCTTTCGAGCGCGACCATGTCATGGCACTTCTGGCGCCCGCCGGTTGACGGCCTGCTCAGATATTGGCGCGTCGCTCCAGCCTGTCCAAGTCGAAGACCGTGATATGGCGGTTGTTTTCGACCGTGATCAGACCGTCCTTGCGCAGCTTGGTCAGCTGGCGGCTGACGGTTTCGATGGTCAGGCCAAGGAAATCGGCGATGTCGGCGCGGGTAAGCGGCAGGTCGAAGCTGATTTCGCCCGCGCTCTCGGCCTCTGGGTCGCCATGCCTGGCGATGAGGTGAAGGAACGAGGCGACACGCTCGGCGGCGGTCTTGCGTCCCAGCGTCAGCATCCAGTCGCGTGCCTCATCGAGCTCGTCGAGCGCCTGGAGATGCAGCCGGTGGCCGAGCTCCGGCGCCTGGTCGATCATACGGTCGAGCGAGGTCTTGGGAAAGGCGCAGACGCGGACGGCGGTTGCGGCTTCTGCCGTGATTGAGCTCTCCTGCTTGAACGGACGGCCGATGAAGTCGGGCGCGAACTGCAGGCCGACGATCTGCTGGCGGCCGTCGGGCAACGTCTTGACCAGCTTGACCACGCCGGCCAGCACGTTGGCGTAGCTGTCGATCGTGTCCGAGTCCGACACCAGCACGGTGCCCGGCTCGACCTTGCGTTTGGTGGTGTGTCGGCTGAGCTCGACAAGCTGTTCCGGCGTCAGCGCACCGCAAACGCCGCGATGCCGCGCCTCGCAGGAGCGGCACAACGCCGGTATTTCAGAATTGTGAATGTCCTGGCGAATGGCCATTTCTTCGTCCAGCACCCCGATTTGCCCAATCTAGGCATCGCGGCCGCCAAAAGGAACCGTGTCATTGTGTCCATCGCCCTGTGTTGCTTTTGATCCAGCTCGTTGCTTGATCCAGGTCTTCGCTTGATCCAGGTCTTCGCTTGATCCAGGTCAAGGCGATACCGGCGTCTCCGCAGCATGCTTCAGCAATTGATGGAGACGATCATGGACAGGACCCTCGTCGAGAAATACGCAGCGCCGGTGCCGCGCTACACCAGCTATCCGACCGCGCCGCACTTCAATGCGGCGGTGTCTTCGACGACCTATGGTGGCTGGTTGCGCGCGTTGCCAAAGGGGGCGAGTGCGTCGCTCTACATCCATGTTCCCTATTGCGACCGGCTGTGCTGGTTCTGCGCCTGCCATACCAAGCAGACCCGTCGCTACGATCCCGTCGAACGTTATCTCAGGGCGCTGGAGTGCGAGATCGATACGATCTCCGCGCTGTGCGGAAGCCGGCTAAATGTCCGCAACTTGCATCTCGGTGGGGGCTCGCCGACGATGCTGACACCGAAGGACATGATGGCGCTCGGCAGCCGCCTGCGCGAAAAGTTCAGCTTTGCCGATGATGCCGAAATCAGTGTCGAGATCGATCCCAACGATATGGACGAGGCTCGTTTTGATGCGCTGGCGGCCGTAGGTCTGACACGGGCGAGCCTGGGCGTGCAGGATTTCGATGAGCGGGTTCAAAAGGCCATAAACCGAGAGCAAAGTTTCGAACAGACGAAGGCAGTGGTCAACGCCGTTCGCGCGCGCGGCGTGCGCTCGGTCAATCTCGACATGCTCTACGGCTTGCCGCACCAGACGCTCAACAGCATCGCCGCAACAACGGAAAAGCTGCTGTCGCTGCGACCCGACCGCATCGCGCTGTTCGGCTACGCCCATGTGCCGTGGCTGAAGAAGCACCAGACGATGATCGACGATGCGTTGTTGCCCGACGCTGTGGCGCGGTTGGCGCAGTCGGAAGTGGCCGCGCGGCTGATCCTGGACGCCGGCTACGAAGCCGTCGGCATGGATCATTTCTCCTTGCCTGGGGATAGCCTGGCCGTGGCGGCGCATGCGGGCACGCTGCGGCGCAATTTCCAGGGCTATACGACCGACCAGGCCGACGCGCTGATCGGCCTCGGTGCCTCGTCGATCGGCCTTCTGCCACATGGCTATGTCCAGAACATGCCGGCAACGGGAGAATATGAACGCCGCGTGCTGGCCGGTGGCCTGGCCGCGGTGCGCGGCTTCGCCCTGTCGAATGCCGACCGCATGCGTGCCTGGGTGATCGAGCGGCTGATGTGCGATTTTTCCTTCTCGCGCTGCGAGATGCTCAGCCGTTTCGGCGATGGCGCCCGCGGCGTCATTGCCGAGGCCGAGCTGCTTGCCGCCAACGACAGGGACGGCGTCTTCGTGCGCGCCGGCAACCGCTTCGTCGTCAGCGAACGCGGCAAGCCGTTCGTTCGATCGATCGCGGCTGTCTTCGACGCCTATCTCGGCCAGGGCACCGCGCGCCATTCCGTAGCCGTCTGAACTTCTGCGCGCTGTCAAATTCCTGTATCAAGCGCGTGCGAAACGCACGGCGCGAACGGGATCTGGCTTCATGAATCTGACAGTATTTGGGATTGGCTATGTCGGTCTTGTTCAGGCGGCTGTTCTGGCCGAGGTCGGTCACGATGTCGTCTGCGTCGACGTCGATGCGGCCAAGGTCGAGCGGCTGAACCAGGGTTTCATCCCGATCTTCGAGCCGGGGCTGGAGGCGCTGGTGCGCGAGAACCACGCGGCGGGGCGTATCGTCTTCACGACGGACGCTT
>JAESGW010000428.1_pt1 | contig 44316 bp, 47 predicted proteins | sample 9269791 | NCBI WGS metagenome assembly JAESGW01 (sample SAMN16773120, study PRJNA677053) | algae metagenome | isolation source: Aphanocapsa lilacina HA4352-LM1 and co-occurring heterotrophs from near cave... | place: USA: Maniniholo cave, near Haena, Kauai, HI | collected 2009-07-28
CGCTGGACGCCGGCGCAGAAGGCGCCAGATGTGTTGGCGGCATACCTCCAGAACTCCGAAACCAGCGCGGTCCGAGCGGCGTCGAAATGCCGGCATCCGCAGCAGCCTCCTCGCTCGTACGCCCTCACGCCATGAACACGCGGCCGCGAAAAACGCTCGGATGAAAGACGCCCGCAGAAGTCCTCGACCACTTCCTTGCCCTGCAGTATGCAGCAGGTGTTGCGACGACCGGTTGAATCCGCCTTGGCTGCCCTGATCCGAGTGATGCAGGAGGGCATCGGGCTTGCCGCGCCGCCAGATCGCCGTGATCAGCGCGTCGGTGACGAGCTGGGCTGTCATGGTAGCGCTCATCGACCATCCGAATACCCGGCGCGCGAACAGGTCGATCACCGCCGCAACGTAGAGCCATCCTTCGGCCGTTCAGATATAGGTGAAGCGGCGATCCACTTCTGGTTCGGCCTGTCGGCCGTGAACTGGCGATCCAGCACATTGCCGGCAATGACCGACCGTTCGCCATGATCCTTGGGAAGCCCGCGTCGCCGCGGCCTTGTTCGCAGACCCTGTTCGCGCATGAGCCGTTCGATCCGGTGCAAGCCGCAGGATACCCGGTCGGCCAGCAGATCGTGCCAGACACGGCGCGCGCCATAGGTGCGATAACTTCCTACATGGCTGGCACGGACCTTCTCACCGATCACCTCGTCGTCGCGGGCACGCTGCGACGGCGGGCGGATCAGCCATGCATGAAAACCGCTTCGCGAGACACCGCCAAGAACCTTTGGGCGCCCCGCACATCCATGCCACCGGCCAGATCCCTCGGTGCTTCGCGATGAACTGGAACTTCATATCGAGTCCCTCGCGGGGCCGAAGGCGGCCTTAGGCCAACTAGGCGGCGGCTTCCTAAGAAACAGCCACCACAGGCTCGGCCGGTAATTCGTGCAGGGAGAAGCCGAGTGCCTTGGCGCGACGCTGCAGATTTCCAATCACCCGGCTGCGATACCGTTCCTCATAAAGCGTCGCGCCGGGATCATGATACTTCATGCCATAGCGCAGGCTGTTGTAGAACAGGACGGCGATCTTGCGGGCTGTCGCGGTCACCGCCTTGGCCTTTCCTACGCGCGCCTACAGTCTGCGGTAAAAGTCGCCGAGCGCCGTGTCGCTTCGCCCTATAGTGGTGGCTGCCTGGCGCAGAAGTGCTGCAGCTCGGCTCGATGACCGCCGCGTTTTCGATGATAGCAATTTGCCGCCCGATATCTTGTTGCCCGACGCGAGGCACAGCCAGGACGTAAAATGCTTCGAGCTGGGCCATGCCGCGAGATCCGTGCCGCACTCACCGACGAGCTTGAGCGCTAACGAGGGGCCGATTCCGTGATCTGCGTCAGGTCCACGCCTAGCACACGGTACAGCGCGGAACGGACCTCGAAGTCAGGTGTGTTCACCTGCCTGGTTTTGGTCCGGACTTGGGGAAGGCGACGGATATCGTGCCCCTCGCCGATCTCAAGCGCCTTGAGCGCCACCTCCAGCTTCCGGTCGCATTCGAGGATTTTGGTCTGGTAAAAGTCGTACAGCGCCAGGGACTGGCAAAGCGCGAAGATGTGCTCGTCCCTCCAGTTCCCTGACAAGGCCGCAGCGATTTTCTCGACGGACGCATGACACCGGATGTCGCGCATTTCCGCCAGCATGTTGGGCTTGCGCTCCCCTGCCACAATGGCCCTGATGATCCGCAGGCCGGTTACACCGGTAATGTCCGAGACGACGTGATGAAGTTGTACATTCATCTCCATCAGCGCCTTCTGCATGTGCTGGATGTGAGACGCGGTATATTCGATCAATCGCTCGCGCTGTCGTAAATAGGCACGCAACGTTGCCGCGCCCGCCTCTGGGCGGAAGCTGGCGCGCAACAGCCCGTAACTGTGAAGGCGCTGCAACCACGCCGCATCGCTGACATCCGTTTTGCGGCCCGGTACGTTCTTGGCGTATCGCGCATTGACCAAGATCACGTGAAAGCCGTGCTCCTCCAGCACTTCATAGGCCGGAATCCAGTAAACACCGGTGGATTCCATCGCCACGCTCGTGACGCCGCATGCTTTGAACCAGCGCATCATATCGTGCAGGTCGCCGGTGAATGTGCCAAATGCCCGCACCGGATTATCATCTGTGATCGGATTTACGGCCGCCATGTGCATGGTCGAGCCAATGTCGATGGCGGCAGCGCCGGGGTTGACCATCGCCAACGCATCTGCACCTCGTGATTTTGCTCCTGTCATTTCACGTCCTCCTTCAAACGGGAGGGTATGGGCGATGCTATTCGTCATTTTCCTAACCGGGATCATCGCGCAGCGACGTCACCACTCTCAAGTACGCATATGCCCACAGGCCACGTTTTTTAACGGGATGTCATGCCTCCAATAAGCTAACGGCCGCGACCCTCCGACCTCTGCATAGCACGGCCCGTTTCTACCGCGCACAGGCGGGCTCTGCCCGGGACAGTTTTTTAGGATGTCGCGCTCCATCCGCGCCCGATCCAGCTCGCGCCGCAGGCGATCGATCTCCATCTGCTCCGGCTTCATCTGACCGTGACCGGGAAAGGCATGGCCCGAATCGGCGGCAAGCTCCCGGACCCATTTACGCAGCACCTTCGCATGCACATCCAGATCGCGCGACGCCTGGGCGATCGTCACCCCGCGTTCGCGGACCATCCTCACCGCCTCAAGCTTGAACTCGCGGCTGAACTTCCTTCTTGCATTGTGGACCTCCGATAGGGGAAACACCCTATCTCGGTGTCCATCAAACCGGCAGCAGGCCAATGACGAAGTTCGTCACCGGGTTAGCAGATCGGGCAAAGCGAACGTGAGTCGCGCCCTTCCGAACGCGTTCGGACAATTTTCCTTCGGCGCCACTGGGCTGGCATCTGGGTATATCATTATAATCGGGGTGGCCATCGCCATGCCGTATTTGTGGGTCCTGAAGAGGTACGGGTCGCGCTCAGCAGTTTAACGATTTCAGGACAGCCTGTGAGCTGCGGGCTGAAAATTGGAGGCCGGCGAGGTTGCTCAGTCATATCCTAGTGCCGAAGCGGATGTTGACCGAAAATCACCGTGCCAGATAGACCTTAAAGGCTGCTGAGATAGCAGCCTAGGCGGTAACGACGCGTGGTTGGATTCGATTGCGCCCCAGTTGGCCAGAACGATACGGACATAATTTATAGTTTCCGCAATTCGGGGCACCCCTTTCGCTGCGCGAACGCGGCCAGGTCCAGCATTATATGCTGCAAGTGCTAGATCGACACGGCCGAATTCTCGAAGTTGCCAGCTAAGATAGCGCGCGGCCCCCTGGAGATTCTCTTGCAGATCGTAGCGATCAACTCCCAGCTGCTTAGCAGTCGCGGGCATTAATTGACCGAGCCCAAATGCCCCTTTGGGACTGGTTGCTATCGGATTATATCGACTTTCCTGCATGAGCAGCGCATCCATTAACGCGACCGGGATGCCTGCTTCGCAGGCGGCGCGTTGGACTAGGGGATAAAGAAGCCGCCGGCGTTGCTCGGCGCCGGATTTCAGAATGCTCGATGGAAGATATCTCCGCGGCGTACACGAGCCAAAACGTACATTGTGGCCCGTGTTCACGCCCGCAAACGCAACTGAAGAGCTTGGCTGCATCCACAGGGGTATCCTTATTCGATCCGTCGGGAGGGTCGACGACATGGAACGCGCTCGCTCTCGCAACACGAATTCGGGACGCAGTTCTGAGGCATCGACCATTCCGCCGAAATCCATTTGCATGACATTGGCAACCCGCAGATCGATCAATTCGGCTCGACGATTGTGCCCCTCGTCGGCGCTCACGCTCGCGCTAGGCGCACACGCAAGAGCCCCAATCAAAACCATACAGTTCCGATTCATCGACTGAGAGCCAGAAAACGCTGTTTGATCTGCTTGTTGGCTTCCAAGCCCTTGCATACTGCGTGCTCAGCCTGGCTAATGATTGCCTCAGTTTGCCAACTGTTCAGTTCCTCGTCGAGTTCGCTATCTGGTCGGGAAACCGCATCTGCAAGACGTGGGATCAGCCGGGACATGAGTGCCGTCGCGGGACTGTAATAGGATTCCGCGCACCCGATCACCTCAAGCGCGACCTGTGCGCGAAGGCGATCAATTCTTAGCGCATCGCTAATCGCAATTAGTCGATCATAGCTTGGCGTGCCACCGTGAGCCAGGAAATGATCAATGGTGCCGGGGCTCAGCCGCGCGGCAGTCGCTACCTGCCGGATTGAGAGCCCAGTTCGTACCTGCTGTTCTTTACACAAAAATCGATAGAGATTTGAAACTGACATTCACGGGCCCCAATTTCATGAAATTAATCTTTAGAAGGAACGATTGCGTTCCACATCTAGCGAGCCGCGAGGACGTCCGATGTCAAGGAGAGAAGTCCTCAATTGTGGGGCAATATCATCTCCCGATTATAGTGTAGAATATCAGCCGATGCAGTTGAATATTGGTAACTCGCGTACCCGAATCCAGGGATAGCCGCCAACGCACGCGTCGGAGGCGATCGTTTACCCACTGTTCTATTCCAATATTTACAGGAATATCCCCGTGGATGCGATTTATGTCCGATAGAAATAGCAAATCCTTTGGTCCAAGATTGTCCATTTCACTGACGAAATTTGCGGCTGCAAACGTAAGGAGGCTCGGCAGAGAAAATATCCTTTTCTCTCGAATCGACAGCTCGCAGATCGATTGGCACTGGATGCGCCAGAATTCTTCGCTGACGCCGTAACGAAGTGTGACGGTCTTGCTGTTTTGCATATCCCATACGACTTCCGATGGTCTCACCCAATGATGCACACGTTCGGCGAGGCACCATCCCAAAGCGTAGGGTGCCTTAAATTTCGGACACAGCGAGCAAAAAAGTCGTCGAACTGCCGAAATAGATCGGCCCAGTGCCAGACATTTTAGTTCAAGAATTTTGATTCTTGAGGGTGAAATCGCTCAATATTCTGGAAAAGTGCAATTTCATAACGGCGGCGCTTGACCATTCGGCGTCCGCCGTTGCCCATCGATCCGACGTCGGTTCCGGCGTCGTTTCAACAGATGGGAAATGAACCATGCAAACCATGACCAAGGACCGGGGGCTGTTCCACAAGGAAAATCTTCCGCTTCTGGCAGCTGTCGCGTTCCTCGCGTTTGTGCTGCTCGCCGGTCCGGCGTTCGCCGGCACCGACACCACCTTCGATACCGCGTTCAACAAATTCACCGCGTTCCTCGAAGGCTCGGGCGGTAAAATCATCACGATCATCTCGCTCGCGCTCGGCCTCGCTGGCATGGCCTCGGGCCGCTTCAGCCTCGGCCAGATCGCACTTCCCGTCGGCGTCGGCATAGGCGTCGGCACGGGCGTTCCGATCGTCACCTCGGCTGTGACGGCAATCATCTGATCTGGGCGCCCCGGAAGCGCACCTCCTGTGCGTGACCGGGCAAATGGGGCGGGGCGGTTATGGATCGCTATGTGATTCCAGGGAAGCTGGACGAGCCCGAACGGATCGGGATCTGGACCATGGACGAATTCGTCGCGATGGCCGGACCCTTTTTCATCGGTATCCTCGCACAGCATATCATTTGGGGCATATGTTTCGGAATCTTGGGTTGGTGGGTCCTTCGGAAAGCAAAAGCAGGACGTGCTGGTTCATGGCTACTGCATATGGCCTATTGGTACCTTCCCAGCGGTGTCATGGGCATCCGGGCCGTTCCGCCTTCATATCTTCGATTGATGGCGGGGTAAGCAATGGAAGCGGGATTCAGCCAGGCGCAGGCGCAGCGCGTACTTAAACAGCGCAACATGCTCGTGCTGGTGAGCGTTGGGCTTGCCATCATCACAATCTTTTCGCTGGTTGCTGCATCGGCGCGCGATCGTGAAATTGTGCTTCAGCCGGTGCTGACGCGGCAAATCGAGATCAGCAGCGCGGGAGTGAGCCGGGAGTATCTCGAACTCGTCACGCGCGACGCGTCTGTGATGATGCTCAATCGCAGCCCGCAAAATCTCGACTATTGGATGGAGTCCGTTCTGAGGATTGTCCACCCGTCCGCCTATGGGCGGATCAAGGGCGACTTGCTCAAGATCGTCAACGATCAGCGGGGCTCGAGCGTCTCGCAATTTTTCACGATGGAAGCCATGCGCGTGGATCCGAAGAGCCTGACGTCGGAGACGACGGGCACGCTCCACACGATGGTCGGCCGTCAGGAAGTGGGCGCGGTGAAGCGCACCTTCCGTTTCGAGTGGAATTACACGGGCGTCGAGCTCCGTTTGACCGGTTTCGGCATCGTGGTCCCCAACAAGCCGGGTGAGGACGCGCCGATCGGCGCCATCGCACCTGCTCCCCAATGATGGAGATGCTCATGCCTTTGGCACTTGGCACCGGCGGCGTGCTGGTTTCGTCGCGCTCGCTCGATCGGCTTCAGCGCGCGCTCGGCGTCACGATGATCGGCGCTGCATTCCTTATCGCGCAGACCGCGCGGGCGGATGAAACCGTGATGGTCGAGGACAACTCGCGCGTTGCCTGCATGGCCTCGGAAAAGGATCTGACGCGCATCAGTCTGATCGGCGATGAGTTCGCGAGCGTGTCCAAGGTTCAGCCGACGAACCCGCTCGATGATTTTTCGGTGGTCAACGAACCGACGCGCGGCGACATTTATCTATCGGTCCCGGAAGGCTTTCGTCTGAAGCTCCTGTCGTTCTTCGGAACGACGAAGAAGGGCTACGTCTATAAATTCGGTTGCCGGATCGAGGCAATCGAAGCGCAGCAAATTTTCGTGTCGAACCCGCTCGCGATGGCGAAGACGGAAGCCGTCACAGAGTCGGAAGAAGCCGCGCCTGACGCAGACGAGACCGCGGTGCGGCTGATCCAGGCAATGGCGTCGAAGGAGATTGTTCCCGGCTACCGGATGCGCCGTTCGGCCCTCGTCCCGGTCCAGGCCGGTGACCTCACTGTCCAGCTCGTCGCCGAATATGAAGGACTGGATGTCGTCGGCCGCGTCGTGCGGATCGAGAATAGTTCGTCAGCCCCCGTCGAAATTACCGAAGGGCGCATTGCGCCCGCCGACGCGCTCGCCGTGTCGATCGCCAATCCGAAGCTGGCGCCGCGACAGGCGACGTCGGCCTACGTCGTCACCCGGAAGGAAGGGAGCTAATCATGGCAGGTCTGGGGTCATTTCTGAAGCGCGGGGTTCCCCGCGGTGAAGCCGCGGCCGTGCCATCGGTTCCGGAAGGCGCGAGCCTTACAGTAAATGAAGGCGTCGAAAAGCGGCAGCGGATGCTGCTTTTTGGGGTTGGCGGGCTCTTGCTCACCGCGGCGGTCTATTGGCTCTTCTTCGCAGGCGATGCCGCGACGGATCCGAACGTGCCGAAGGATATGGCTTCGGAGAACATCAAGGTTTCAACCGACGATCTCGCGGCTCGCAATCTTTCGGAGAAAGAATGGCTGTCGATGTCGGAAAACCGGCTGACACAGCAGGACAATCAGCTTCGCCGGATGCAGGGGCAGGGGGACCAACTCGACCAGATGCAGGCGCAAATCGACGCGCTGCGCTCCGAGAACCAGAATATGGCATCCGAAGGGACGCGGGTTCTTTCAGCCTATGACGATGAAAACCGCTCGCTGAAGGAACAGCTGGCGGCAGCTCAGGCTGGCGTGCGGCCTTCCGCGGGTCCCACTGCCCTTTATGGAGCCGGCGGCCCCGCCGCCTATGATCCGACCGGCGACGGTGCGGTCGCCGCAGCGCAAGCAAGGCGCGAGCTCAAGGTCATCAGCTTTGCAGCAACGCCGGCGTCGACCGGCGGAGGATCCAAAGCCGCACCGACAGGCAATCTTTTCGCGTCGGACAGCCCGAACTACCTGCCCGCGAACAGCTATGCCAAAGCGCGGGTGATCGTCGGCGTCGATGCGGCGTCGAATGTCCAGTCGCAGTCGGATCCGCTGCCGGTCGTCCTGCGTATCGTGGGGCCGGCGCGGTCGGTCGCGCAGAACGGCAAGGTTCTGACAACCCGGATCGACGGATGCCTGGTCAATGGGGCGGCGCGCGGCGATCTCTCCTCCGAGAAGGTCTATGTGAAGCTCGCGAAGATGACGTGCCCGCAGCCGGGAGGCCGGTACGCCGAGAGCGAGGTCAAGGGCTTTATCGCGTTCGGCGGCAAGACTGGTGTGCGCGGGCGCGTCGTCAGCCGCGAGGGGAGTCTGACGATACAGGCATTCTTTGCCGGTCTCGTCGGCGGCATCGGCCGCGGTTTCTCGGCGAACTCCAACAGCTTCCTTTCGGGAACGACGACTGTCGTCAACGGCGAGCGTCAGAAGCTGTCGACGGGCGATATCGCCAAGGGCGGGATCGGCGAAGGCGTGAGCCAGGCGGGCGACATGCTCTCCCAGTATCTGATCGAGCGCGCTGAACAATATCAGCCCGTCATCGAGATGCCGACCGGCGTCGAAGTCGAGATCGTGTTTCTCGACGGCGCCTTCATTCGCAATTGAGGAAAGGGCTGAACATGAAGCTCAAGATTGGTCTAGTCGCCGCATTGCTTCTCGGGGGCGCCGTGACGACGGTCTACGCCGCCGATCGGCTTGAACCCACCCGTGTTTCCGCGCTGCTCAAGACCCGCCTGCCGAAAACACAAGTATCGGCGATCGACTGCGACAAGGTCGCGGGTCTTTGTGAGGTGGTCGCCGGCAAAACCCTCTTCTACGTGGACGGGACCGCGCGCTATCTCATCGTCGGCCGCGTCTACGATATGGAATCGCGTCAGGACCTGACGGCCGCGAAGCTTCTCGAAATGAATCCTGATATGCTGCTCGGTGGAGCGGCGAAGGCGGGGCTCGAAGAAGAAAGCGAAACGCCGGTTCCGCAAATGGCGGCCGTCGGTCCGACGGGTCGAGCAGCACCACCGCCCGCGGCCGCGCAGAAGGTCGATCTGTCCAAGCTCCCGGCGACGGGCGCGATCGTCTGGGGCAATCCTTCCGGTACGCCCGTCACCATCTTCACCGATTTTCAATGCGGCTTCTGCCGTGCCCTTGCCAACGAGCTCGAGCAGATGAACGTGCGCGTGATCGAGCGGCCGATTTCGACGCTTGGAACACGCGATCTTTCGAACCGCGTCTATTGCGCCAAGGATAAGCCGCGGGCTCTGCGAGCAGCCTATGCAGGCGCCGAAGTGGCGCCTGCGAGCTGCGACACGAGCGGCCTCGACGCCAATGAAAATTTTGCGCGATCGCACGGGTTCAGCGGCACGCCGGTCCTCGTTCGCTCGGATGGTACGGTTCTGGAGGGCTATCGCCCGCGCGCGGTACTTGAGAACTGGCTGAAGGGAGGCCGCTGATGGCTCCCGTCGATCGATTGGGCGGCGCGATTTTTGTCCTGCTCCTCGCGAGCCAGGTCGGGACGATCATCATCGTCAATTCCTATTTCGCGGAATTCGGACCGGCAGGTCGGTTCGCTCTGATGTTCGCGTTTTTCAAGGCCTTGGCGATTTGCATGATCCTGTTCGCCAGCATGGCGGGTGGAGCGATGGCGCTGCGATCCCTTCGGTCGAGGCGCGTTCAGATTCTCGAAATCGGCAACGGAAGGAGCTGACGATATGCGTAGCTTGGGTCTGGTCGCAGGCGCTTGCCTCATCTCCCTCGGAGGGTGCGCGTCGATGGGCGGCAATATCAAGGGTAATTTCATCTGCCGCGCACCGGACGGGATTTGCTCACCCACCTCGAACATCGACGATCAGGCGATTGCGGCGATGACAGGCGGGGCCGCCACGGGCGCCGTGGCAGGTGCGGCGGCTCCGAATGCTTCGGCTCCCCAGTCCGCCGGTTCGCTGAAGGTCGTTTTGCCGGCGAGGACCGATCGCTTCGGCCGTTGGCGTGACGAAACGGTCGTCTACGTTGAGCTCCAGTTTGCGGCGGCTACGAGCGGCGATAGCCAGATTGCGGCGGGCTCGCCGCGGCCCGCGCGATTGTCGCTTGTGGAGCTTGCCGCCGGCGCGCCGGCCCCTGCTGAAATCGCGAGTGCTGCGGTGCAACCGGCTGGCAAGGCGGTGACGGGAGAGGCGTTTCGCGCCGAAGTCGAACGCCGTCTGACAGGACGTAAAGGCCCGGAGCCCGTCGAGGTGCCCCCGTCGAGTAGCGCGGCGCAAGTTAGCGACGCCGGCGACGCTGTCGTGTCGACGCCCGCGCTGGCCGCTCAACCGACGCCGGACGGCAACTGATGGCTGGCTGGTTCGACAAACTGCTGGGCGATTTGCTCGGTGGGCCTCGCAAGGTCGATAAGGCGGTGCCGTCGACCTCGATCCCGATGTTTGCGGATTGGCTGCCGTATCGCAGCTTCGATCCGAAGACCGGGCTCTATTACAACAGCGCCTCGCGCGGGTTCATTCTGGAGGTTTCGCCCCTCGTAGGCGCCGACGATCGGACAAGCGAGATTATCTCGCAGTTCCTCTCCGAAGGTATTCCCGACAAGACGTCGATCCAGATTTTGCAGTGGATGAGTCCTCGGATCGCAGAACGAATGGTGCAGTGGTTCATCCCGCGCCAAATGGCGAAAGGCGTTTACGAACGGATTGCTCAGCATCGCGCGGATTATCTCGAGGGAGGGGTTTGGTCGAGCCTGTCCGCTGATGCTCCGTTCCATCTGCGATCGCACCGGGTCTTCATTTCGCTCGGCGTGCCGGAAGGTGCGAAGGTTACTGACGAGGAGCTGATTACGCTTCGGGAATCGATGGCGTCCATGCTTCGCTCGATCGACGTCGAGGCGCAAATCCTCGATCCCGTTGGACTTCTCAAGCTCGTCGACGATCTGACGTCACCGACCACCGTGTCCGGTGAAGATGTCGTCGATTATAACCGCTTCGATCCGATCGCGGACCAGGCGGTGCGCCGCGATATGGAGATCGTTACCGATCCCAACCGCATCCTCATCCGCACCGAACGATTTCGCGCGCTCGGCGCGCTGCAGGACGGGGTGCCCGACATCGGCGAGATCGTGCCCGACCGGTTCGATATTCGCTGTTACGCGATCCGCAACCTGCCGCCACGCTGGGCGCCGTGGGATACGGTGAAACTCATTGGCGATCCCTATTTCGACAAGCTCCGGATGCCGTGTCCGGTTGCGACGATGCTCACCATCACCTATCCAGATGAACAGGCCGCAACCTCGCGCGCGGCCTTCAAGTTCATGCGCACGACGAGTCTGGCGAATTCGCAGAGCGCGAAATTCACCCCGCAGATCCGCGACCAGTCGCGCGAATGGGAATATGTCCAGGACCAGCTCCGGCAGGGGCAGAAACTGGTTCGGGTCTTTTACAGCGTGATGAGCGTGTCGCCTTATGGCGAGGGCGATCGTCACGAACGCAATTTGAAAGCCGTATACAAAGCCGCTGGCTGGGAGCTTCTGGACGAACGCTATCTGCAGATGGCAGGGCTGATCTCGGTCATGCCGCTGACGATGGCGAATGGCCTCGCAAAAGATTTCGAGCGCCTGAAACGCTTCCGCACGATGTTGACCACGACTGTTGCCAACATCGCGCCGCTGCAGGGCGAGTACAACGGCGGTCCGATCCCGCATCTCTTGCTGCTCGGCCGCCGTGGTCAGCCCTTCTTCTGGTCGCCCTTCGAGAACACTGCCGGCAATCACAATGTTGCTGTGTTCGGCAAGTCGGGTTCGGGCAAATCGGTCGCGTTGCAGGAGATGACCTCGGCGCTCGTCGGCGCCGGCGCGAAGGTCATCGTGATCGATGACGGCCGCAGCTTCGAGCATAGCTGCAAACTGCAGGGCGGGGCATTCGTCGAGTTCACGATGGGCTCGGGCTTCTGCCTCAATCCCTTCTCGATGATCGACGCTGACGAGGCCGAGCGCGACGAAGATTACCGGCTCGACTGCATCGCGATGCTGAAAGCGATCTTCGGGCAGATGGGTCGGCATATCGACCGTTTGAACGATACGGAGCGTGGTCTGATCGACGCGGCCGTCAACGCCGAATGGGAAACGAACGGCACCCAAGGTTCGATCGACGGTGTTATCGAAGCCCTGAACGCAAGGCAGCATATTCAGGGCGAAGAGCTCGCGATCGCAATGCGCCCCTTCTCGAGCGCCGGCACCTACGGCCGCTTCTTCACAGGCCAATCGACATTGAAGATCGGAGCCGATCTGACCGTCTTCGAACTGTCGGATCTGTCCGCGCGCGAGGAGCTGCGTTCGGTTGTTCTGACGGCGATCATGTTCCTGTCGAGTCAGGCGATGCGGAAGGATCGCAGCACGCGGAAGGCATTGCTGCTGGATGAAGCGTGGCAGCTCCTCAAGGGTGGTTCGATGGCTGATTTTGTCGAAACCTACGCCCGTACCTGCCGAAAATATGGCGCGTCCCTCATTACCGCGACCCAATCACTCAACGACTATTACAAGTCCGAAGGGTCGATCGCGGCGCTCGAGAACAGCGACTGGTTCGTGATCCTTCAACAGAAGCCGGAAACGATCGCCGATTTCAAGAAGCTCGATCGCTTCGACATGAATGATGCGGTTGAATCGATGATGCGGTCGCTGAAACGGAACGGCACCGAATATTCCGACATGCTCATCAAGGGCCCGGAGATGCTGGCCATGGGCAGGTTGGTGCTCGATCCCTATTCGGCGACGCTCTATTCCTCGAGCCCGCAAGTGTTCGCGGCGATCGACGCGAAGACGGCCGCGGGCATGAGCATGGCGGAAGCGATCGAGGACGTCGCATTCCCGGGATCGGTGAAGGCCCGCCAGGGCGCCGGCGCCGATTATGCAGTAGCGGCGGAATGAGCGCCGCTCAGCCTTCTGCCTTTGGCGCGGGCTCGGCTCCCGCGCGTTCTGCGCGCGGTTCAATTCCCGGACGATCGCTGTTCCAGGACATCGCCTATTCGTTCGTATCGGTAACGTGCTGGCTCGCGATCAACTGTCTGGCTGCCGGCGGCCTCCTGCTCGGCTTCTTCGCTCTGATGGCCAATCTCAGCGTCGACCAGTTCTTTGCCGAAACGGCGAATCTCTCAAATCATTATCTCGCGGCCGACGGCGATCGTCGCGGCGAGTTCGCCGAGCTGCTTCTGTACCTCTTTGGCGGCTTTGTTCTGTTTTTCTGCATCGTCCGGCGTTCGGCGCTGCTGTCGGTGGCCGCTACAGCCAAGGGGGCAATTTCCAATGACTGAACAACTCGCATTGACGATCGGCGGGGAGCCGCTCGTTCCGTCGACCGAATCCACGGCGGCGCCAACGGCGCGTCGGCGGGGATTTGCCGGTTTCAGCTGGGGCCAGATTTTGGGGGGCTCGGCCCTCGTTGCCGCGCTCGTATGGGGCGGGTGGGCAACGCGCGAGCTCATGATCCTCAAGGAACGGCGGATCGTCTCGATCAGCCTCGCCGGCATGGCGAATGATTTCATCATGGCCGAAGCGCGCTCAGGCGCGAGCCCGGAACAGGTCGATTCCGACACACGGCATTTTATGTCGGCGATGCAGAAGACACTGCAGGACCGCGCAGCCGCCGGCGAAACGATCGTGGTGAGCGAAGCCGTGGTGGCTGCCTCGATGCCGGACATCACTCCTGATGTGCGCGCAGCGGTGGGCGAGTTTATCAAGCGCAATCCGCCGCCGCGCGTTGCGGCCGCCGCCCCTGCGCCTGCAATGCCGGCGCTGATGCCGTCGGCCCGGGCGGCGGCGCCGGCGGCAAGTTCCCCTGTGTTTGGCGGCGGTGGCCTGCTGCCCGGCGGCGGGCAGTGACGCGATGGGCGCGCTGCGATCGCCTTTCCTTCGCAACACGGTGATCGCGATCGGGATCGTCGCGGCCACTAGCGCCTGGCTCTCGCTGGACAGCTACGCGAAGCGTCATGGGTTCTTCATCAACCGTTCGCCCTCGCTGCCCAACTGGGCCTATTATTTCGAGCGCGGTAAAATGGTGAAGCGGGGTGAGGTGGCGTTTTTCGCCCCTCCGTCGAACAAGCTCGTTCATTCGCATTTCGGCGCCGAACCTCCGGTCTTTGGCAAGATCGTCTACGGAATGCCGGGTGACACGGTCGTTCATCGTGGCGCGGATGTTATCGTCAGCTGGGCCGCGGGCGCGGGCAACGACGCGCCGCCGGAGCAGGTCGTCGGGAAGCTAAAGCCCGTATCGTCGGTCGGCGAGAAACTGGTGCCCGGGCCGACAGGCGTGATCCCGAGCGGTTGCTACTACATGGGAAGCCCGCATCCCGACGGCTTCGACAGCCGCTATGCCGCTATCGGCTTCGTTTGCACCCGTCAGATTGTCGGAGTATCGAAATGGTCGCTGCTATGACGCGCGCCGCCCGTCGCCACGCCGCGTTGTGCGCCGCGCTTGTGCCGTTCGCTCTCGTTGTAAATATGCCGAGCGCCAGCGCGAAAGATTATGGTCAACAGGGTGCGGTGTTCCGGATTTCCGAGCCCGATCTTCTGCGGACGATCGAGCAGAAGCTTCGCACGCTTGAGGCGAGCGGCGGCATCGAGCGGATGAATGCGGAGCTCACGCGACGCACGGAAGCCGGCGTCCGCCGTCCCCGACCGGTCACCGGCATTGCCCTTGCCGTTCGCGAGCGGAGCTGGATCTTCGACCCCACAATGCAGGTCGACAAGGATATTCTCGACAATAAGGGCAATGTGATCGCGCGCGCGGGCCAGCGCGTGAATCCTCTGGATTTCGTGACGATCCGTCAAAAGCTGGTGTTCATCGATGGCGATGACCGCGACCAGGTCAATTGGGCGCTGCGCCGCTTCGACGACCGCGGCGCCAAGTTCATCATGGTCAAGGGGGCGCCGCTCGACGCAATGACAGCGCATCAGCGCCGCTTCTATTTCGACCAGGGCGGGTTTCTTGTCGGCCGCTTCGGAATCCGAGCGGTGCCGGCGGTGGTCGAACCGAACGGGAAGACGATGCGGGTGTCCGAAATCCCGCTCGGCGTGGGGCGCAAATGAGCGCCCGCCCCTCCAAATCTGTCGGCGGAATCGTCCGGGTCGCCCGGTCGTCCGTTCGCGCCGCCCTTGCGGCGCTGACCTTCGCAATCCTTGCTCCGGCAACCGCTGGGGCGGCGGGGATCGACGGGACCCCGGGGAAGTGCACCGGGAAGTTCGTGAACCCCATCACGGACGTCTGCTGGTCGTGCCTGTTTCCGTTGTCGGTAGGCGGACTGAAGATCATGCCGTCGGATCGTCCCGACACGGACAATCCCGATCTCCCGATCTGCGCGTGCGGGTCGCCGCTCCCGCGCATTGGCGTAGCGATGGGCTTTTGGGAGCCGGTCCGCCTTGCCGATGTCACGATGAAGCCGTGGTGCTTTGCGAGCCTCGGCGGCAAGAAGATCTCGCCCGGGTTCAATATCGGGCACGGCCGCGCGGCCGATAGCGTCGACGGACATGATCGCGGCGCGAAATGGCATGTCCACTGGTATGTCTATCCGCTCCTATACTGGATGGAGCTCCTGACGGATGTTGCCTGCCTCGAGCAGTCGTCATTCGACATCGCCTATGTGACCGAAATCGACCCGCTCTGGCAGGATGATACGCTGACGGCGCTGATCAATCCGGAAGTCGCGCTCTTCGCCAATCCGCTCGCGCAAACTGCGTGCGCGGCAGACTGTGGCGCCGCCACCGGTAAGCTTCCGCTCGACCCGCTCTTCTGGTGCGCTGGCTGCCTCGGGCCGATGTATCCGATGAACGGAAACATCTCCGCGCACATCGGCCACGTCCAGTCGAGCCGGCTCGCACTATCGCGCTTCGCCTTCAAGCTTCATCGGCAAGGTATCGCGTGGGGGACGATGGGCAAGAAGGGGCTCTGCGGCAAATACATCATGCCGATCATGAAGAAGCAGCAATATCGGTTCCAGGCCACAGTGCCGTCGCCGATGGTGAAGGGACGCTGGGCCTGCCCGCCGATCGGCGCCTCCGACATGAAGCCAGGATCCGGCAACACCTATCCCGCCGTTGGCGAAGACATGGGCTATCTTGTTTGGAGGAAGCGAAATTGCTGCGTCCTTTGAAAAACCTTTCCGGAAAAGGGAAGTTCTTTGCCGGCGTCGCGATCCTGTCGGTTTGCGGTGGCGGCATTGCGCTCGCGCAGAACGTCGAGGGTCTCGACATTCAGCAGATTATTGGTCGCGGTGAAGCGGCCGATGCAGATGCGGAAGCGCTCATCCGCGAGGTTTCACGCCGCGGTGATGAAATGCGAGCAGAGGCGAAGGATGCTGCCGACGTCGGCAACCGCAATCTGGCTGAAAACAAGGGTGTGCTTGGCGGCGGACCAACCGGTCCGATCGATTTCGACCAGATGCTTGCCGCGTCGACCGATCTCGAGGCGAGCGATAAGGGCGCGCCCCAGCTCATCGTCTTCGCGTCGTTGTCGATGCCCGAACAGAGTTTGAAGAAGCTCATACGCGATACTGCGAAGGCTGGCGGCACTGTTGTCTTTAACGGGTTCCCCGGCAACTCCATGAAAGCCTTTCAGCAGGGCATCATGAAGGTGGTCGATAACCAGGACGCCTATGGCAGCATCGGGATCGACCCGCGCCTGTTCCGCGCGTTCGATGTGACGGCCGTGCCGGCGATCGTCGTCGTGACATCCGATTTTGAACTGTGCGACGGTTTCGACTGCCGAACGACGGTTCCGCCCTTCGACCGGATGACCGGAAACGTACCGCTCGAATATGCGCTGGAGACCTTTGTTGACGGGCGTGGCCCCGGATCCGCGATAGCGGGACAGGCACTGGCTCGGCTGAAGAGAGGGCAGGAGTCATGATCGATGTTCTGAATGGCGCTGCAATTGACGAGAGCGCCGGAACCGTTGGTCTCGGCCGTCGCCTCGGCCGCTCGATGGTCGCGATCGCGGCCGCGCTTTCTATGGTCGTTGGCCCGATACCCGTCGTTCGGGCGCAGACCGCACCGTCGGGCGACATCACGTCGGCACAGAAGGATGGCGAAGCCTTCGCCAAGTCGGGCAAGGAAGGCGCCGCTTCGATTTCGGATCAGGAAGTCAATGGCGATGTGATCCCGGGCTATTCCACCGCGCCAAGCGATCTGTCGAATCTCTTTGGCAGCGATGATGGCGCGTTGAACTCAGCCGGCGGCAGCGCCGTCGGGAATGAGGCCTGGGAAGTCATGATGGGCGCCGATGCTAATCGTGCGACCGTCGATCCTTCGTCGTTCGAAGACATCATCAAAAAGGGCAAGGAGATCAACGAAAACGCGGGGAGCTCCGAGCTCGGCGAAAACATCAGCAATACGCCGGGCACCTGCGAAGAGGCCAAAGTCGGCGAAAAGCAGGATTATTATGACGCGACCTGCGATGTCGGCGTCACGGTTACGACGCCCGATCGTGTCGAGGAATTGAGCTGCCCCGATGGCTATACGCTGGTTGGGCGGACTTGCTCGAAAACACTGACGCAGCCTGCGGACGTGACCTACACCTGTCCGGATGGTGGCGTCCTGCAGGGCACAACCTGTGTGGTCACTCAGCCCGCTTCGGTGTCGAGCCATAGCTGTCCCGCGGGCTTCTCGCTGCAGGGCACGAATTGCGTTCGCACCACGACCGAGCCGGCAGTCATCACCGGCTACAGCTGCCCGGCAGACTATATGCTCGAAGGGACAAGATGTGTTCGGACACTCGAGCAATCGGCGACGCCCAACTATAATTGCCCCGCGGGCTATGTGCTGGAAGGAACCACTTGCCGGTCGAAATCGACCTACGTGGCGACGGCAAGCTATAGCTGTCCCGCTGGCTATAACCTTTCCGGCACCACCTGTTCGCGCACGCTCTCGCAGCCGGCTGATGTCTATTATACCTGCCCTGCCGGCTACGATCTCAACGGCACTACCTGCACGCAGACCGGGACCTATACGGCAGTTCCGAACTACAGTTGCCCGTCTGGTTATACACTTTCGGGTACGACGTGCACCGCGACAGGAAGCTATGGCGCTACGCCGAATTATAGCTGCCCGAGTGGCGGCACGCTGCAGGGCACCGAATGCGTCACCTCGGGAAGCTACACGGCCACCGCCAGCTATAGCTGCCCCAACGGTGGGACGCTCAACGGCACGAACTGCATGACGACATCGCAGACGCCGGGCACTCCGGTTTACCAGTGCAGCGGCTGGGCGTTGCCGATGGATCTCTATACCTTCGAGAATGCCCCCTACTGCGGTTTCGCAAAGACGGGCAAGACTTGTCCGACCGGCTGGATCGGCTTCTACAAGGAAGGCAAGGCGCAAGGCTACTCGGGCACGAAGTGCTTCTTCCACCCGAAAGTCAATTACACGTGCCCCGGCGCCTATGTCGTCGAAGGCTCGATGTGCACGATGGTTTCGGCAACGCCTGGGACCGTCTCGTACAGCTGCCCGAACGGAGGAACGCTCAACGGCACGACATGCCAAACGAGTTCGAGCAGCCCCGCGACGATCACTTACAGCTGCCCGAGCGGTAGCACGCTCGCGGGCAATATCTGCAACACGAGCAGTTCGTTGCCGGCGACGGTTACGCATACCTGTCCCAATGGGGGCACCTTGAACGGAACGACCTGCACGATCGTCACGTCGACGGCTGCGAGCCCGGTCTATTATTGTCCGTCGGGCTATAATCTCTCCGGAACGACCTGTTCGCGGACCGAAGTGTCAAGCGCAACGGTCACCTACAGCTGCCCGAATGGCGGATCGCTGTCGGGTTCGGTCTGCATGATCGATCTCGCGCAGCCGGCGGACGTGACCTACAGCTGTCCGTCGGGTTGGCAAGTCCAGGGTGACAAATGCCGGTCGGTGCTCTCCCAGCCCGCGACGCCGATCTATTCCTGTCCGTCGGGCTACAGCCTCAGTGGCAATATGTGCAGCAAGACCGAAACGCAGCCGGCGACCCCGAATTATAGCTGCCCGACGGACTTCACCCTTTCGGGAACTACTTGCACCAAGACCTATCCGGCGCAGCCCAATTATAGCTGCCCCACGAATTACACGCTTTCGGGTACGACCTGTTCGATGACGTTGTCGCTGCCGGCTACCGTCACGATGGTGTGCCCTCCCGGCGCGACCGAGCAAAATGGCACCTGCTATGGCGAGAGTGCGGGCCAGAGCGAATGCGCCGAGCTCGAGGCCAATCCGAAATGCAGCCATGTGCGCGATACCTGTCTCGACGAAGAGCCGAACGGCCCCTGCAAGGTGATGGAGCGGACGTTCAAATGCCCCATTCCGAATTCGCCGCCGACCGATGTTAAGGAATATGTCTGCGGCGGTTCGATGTATTGCATCAATGGGAGCTGCAGCGAGATCGAGGACGAAGCCTCGAACGAGTTCAAGGATGCGCTGGTTGCGATGGGCGCGATCGACCAGGTCGGCAAGGAATTCGACCCCGACACCTTGGGTCTGTTCAAAGGCACCCGCGAAACTTGCCACAAGCCCGTATTCGGCCTGGTCAACTGCTGCGCCGGGAAGGTGTCCGGCTTGTTCTCGGGCGGTGTTGCAGCCGCGGCCGCATGGGCTGGGCTCAGTGGGGGTCCGGCGGCGCTGGCCGGCGTTGCAACCCAGTTCCTGACCACCTTCCTGTGTCCGAATGAGGAAAAGCAGCTCGATGTGAAGGATCGCCTCGGGCTGTGCGTCTCGATCGGCAGCTATTGTTCGTCGAGCTTCCTCGGCGTCTGCCAGACGAAGCGCAAAGCCTATTGCTGCTTTGAATCGAAGCTGACGCGAATCCTGCAGGAGCAGGGTCGACCGCAAATCAACAAACCGTGGGACAAGCCCAAGGAGGAGCAGTGCAAAGGCTTCACCGTCGAGGAATTCTCGCGCCTCGACCTCAGCAAAATGGACTTCTCGGACATCTATGCGGATTTTCTCGAAGCCGTGAAGCTGCCCGACGAAGCGCAGATGGCAAGCGACATTCAGGCGAAGATCGACGCCTATTACAAGCAGCTTGGACCGGGAGGGAATTGACAGGATGAAGACGGCGATCCGCTGCGTGATTGCGCTGGCCGGGGCATCTCTTATCGTTGCCGGCGTCCCCGTCCATGCACAGCCGCAATCCGATTCAGGTGCTTCGCAAGCCTTGACCGAAGAGCCAACGACGGGTGCGACAGACGAGGTTCCCAATCAAGATTTCTACTGTGGCGCACGGAAACTAGGCACCTGGTTCTATTGCGACAAGCCGAAACCGCGGCCGAGTACCAAACCGGTCCCGGCAGTTTCTTCGGCCGCGGCGAGCGAACGTTTAGCGGCCATCAGCAAGCAGCTCGACGAGCTGAAGGCTCGAGCGATCCTCGAGCCCTCGGAGCAGAATGTCACTGCCTATATTCGGTTCCAACGCGAGCAGCTCGATCGGGCGTCGACATTCTCTGATGTCTGGCAACGGACGATGTGGCAAAATCCCGAATTGGATTACACGCTGCAGCGCCCGGTTTCGACGCTGGCCAAGCGTGCGTGGATCGACAACCGCAAGGCGGAGCACGAAGCGTCGCTACGCAATCTCTCGCGGCGTTATGGAATCTTCTATTTCTACGCGCAGAGCTGCGGTGCGTGCGACATATTCGCACCGATCCTGAAGTCGCTCGCGACAAGCAGTGGCTTCAACGTCGTCGCCGTTTCGATGGACGGTGGTCCGAACAGCGTCTTCCCCAACTACGTCGTTGACGTCGGGCAGCACGCCAAGATGGGACTGACCTCGAAGGCAACGCCGGCACTCGTTCTCTACGACACTGTCAATCGGCGTCCGATCCAGATCGGAACGGGCATTTTGTCGGCCGACGAAATCACCGAACGCATTTTCACGCTCACGAGCACCAAAGTTGGGAGCGATTTCTGATGGCTGAAATTACCTTCATCGCGCGGATCCGCGTTGCAGTCTCGCGCATCGGCATAGGCGTGATCGCCTTGTCGGTCGCGGCCGCGCCGGCACAAGCCGGCGTCGGCGACGAAATGAGCGACTTCTTCAACGAAATGGGCGCGTCGGCGAACGCTACCGGCGCGACCGCCTATCAGGGCCAGTCAGCCGGCTATTATTCGCTGGGTTCGGTGTGGGCGCGTTTCCCGCAGAAGAGCGTTTATCCTGCGAACATTCAGCTTCCGAAGGTTCGCGCCGGCTGTGGCGGTATCGATATTTTCTCGGGTTCATTCTCGTTCATCAATATGTCCGAGTTCGTCGCGAACTTGAAGGCGATCGCCAACAACGCGATCGGCTTCGCATTCAAGCTCGCAATCGACAGCATCAGCCCGCAAATCGGCGGTGTGATGGATCAGCTCCAGGACATCGCGAACAAGGTGAACCAGTTCAACATGCAGAGCTGCGAAGCGGCGGCCGCGGCCGTCGGCGCTGTCTGGCCGAAGGTCGACGCAGCGGAAGATCGTATCTGCCAGTCGATCGGCACGTCAGCAGGTCGGTTCTCTGACTGGGCGAAGTCGCGCCGCGGATGCGGCAATGGTGGCGAGAGATCTTCGACGATCAGTTCCAACACGGATCCTTCGCTTGCTGCAATGACCCCAGGCCCAAAGAACTATGCATGGGACATGATCAAGCAATCGCCGCTCGAGAGTGCCGATCGGCAAATGCGCGAGCTAGTGATGACGCTGACCGGGACGATCGTCGTGGGTAAGCGGCCTTCCGACAATGATCCGCTCCCGATCATCTATCGCGGGGAGGGCGATCCCGTGATCCTTGACGCCCTGCTCGATGGTGACAAGGCGATCGACGTACTCGGCTGCGACGAGACGGATAAATGCCTCAATCCCGACAGGCGCACCATTCCTGCACTTGGCGGAACAGCGCTCCGCCCCCGGGTTGCCACTCTCATCCAGTCGATGAGCGATAAGGTCCGGACGAACGCGGCGCTCACTATAGAAGAGAAGAACCTACTCGGTGTCGCCAGCATCCCACTTTATAAAGTTGTCGCAGTGCAGGCGGCGTCGGGCTTCAATCTTTCGCCGGGCGAGCTGAATTCGCTTGCGGAAGTCACGGCGATCGATCTTCTCAATTCGATCGTCCAGCGAATGCTCGACCAGGTTGCCGCGGGACAGTCGAACAACAGCAATCAGGCAGACTCGGAGAACCTGCGCCAGTTCAACGAGCAGCTCGCGCGCGTCCGGCAGCGGTTGTTCGAGCGCGAAAGCACGGTGAACCAGCGCGTTTCCCGCACGTTCGAAATCGTCGATCGCGCCATAATGATCGAAAGTACCCTGCAAACGCGCATGGCTCCCGGGATGGCGGCATCGCTCAACTTCTCCCGCGCCTTGTCGGCGCAAGGGTTGCGACCCTGATTTTGGGCTGAAGGAGCGCGTGCGATGATCGAGGTCTTCACGGTCGGAGGCGGGGAATATCTCGTCAACGTCTTCAACGCCGTGGCCTCGTGGGCGGGCTCCGGTGGTTACCGGGGTCTCATCCGCGTTGTGATGGTTATGGCGTTCACTTGGGCGCTCCTTGTCACCGCGTGGAACATGGATCCCCGAGCGCTCCTCAAATGGTTCATGCAGGCGACCCTGATGTATATGGTCGTCATGGTGCCGACGATCTCGGTCAAGGTCACCGATCGAACCAATCCCGGGGTTACGGCTGCCGTTGTCGACAATGTTCCGATCGGTCTCGGCCTGATCGCCGGTTTCACCAGCCAAATCGGCGACTATCTGACGCGCGCGGCCGAGACCGTATTCGCGATGCCGCAGGTCCTTAACTATTCGACCGGGGGCATGATCTATGGCGCGAAGCTGCTCGACGCCACACAGGGCCTTCGGATCGACGATCCTGTCTATGCGACAAACCTCAACGAGCATTTCAAACAGTGCGTCTTTTATGACATCCTGCTCGGTCGCAAGACCTATGACGACATTCTGAAATCTCCCGACCTGCTGACCGCCATGGGACCAGGGTCAGTCGCGCTTTCGCAACAATATATCTATCCCGATGGCACGTCTGGGATCGTGACGTGCGAGACGGCCTATAATTTCATCCGTAATGGCTGGAACGGCTATTACGCGGTCGCTTCACCAAAAATTGCGGCGCAGTTCTTCCCGGGCATTCCTGTCGCGCAGGCCTCGACGCGGCTGAACAACGATATGAGCGGAATGAACGCTGCGGGGTTGGGCTCGAGCAGCGGGCAGCTCATTCGGCAGGCGATGTTCATCAACGCCTTGACGGAAGCTCGAGACAGCTTTGCGAGCGGTTCGGCGCAGGGCGCGATCGATGCGTTCGCTCAGACCCGCGCGGACATTCAGACGCGCAACACCTATTCGACGATCGCGTCGGGCGCGATGAAGTGGGTTCCCTTGCTGAACATCGTGTTGACCGTCGTGTTCTATTCGCTGTTCCCGATCCTCTTTCTGCTAATGCTGCTGCCGACCAACGGGATGACGGTCGCCAAGGGCTATATCACGGGCTTCTTCTATCTTGCCGCGTGGGGACCGCTGTTCGTCATTTTGAACATGATCTTCATGTCGCGCTGGCAAGATTCCTTGGCGTCATGGGGCGCGAGCGGCGGAATGACTGCCGCAAACTTCTCCGGGATCTCTGCCGTCAATCAGGATGTCGGCGCACTAGCCGGCTACATGATTATGTCCGTGCCGTTCATCGCTGCCGGCATGGCGAAGGGGGCGATGGCGATCGCATCGCATTCGGCAAGTTTCCTTTCGCCCAGCCAGAATGCGGCCGAACAGGCCGCGGCCGAAGCGACGACGGGCAATTATTCCTATGGCAACGCGTCGCTGATGAACCGCCAAATCAATACCCTCAGCCGCGATCAATATTCGACCGCGCCGAGCTTCCACACCGGCGCCGGCTCGATCCAGCAGCGTTCCGGCGACGGGGCGTTCACCCGATACAACGAAGATGGCACTTTCGCCTACGATACCAGTCAGGGCATTTCGAACCTCGGCTTCGCGATTTCGGCGAGCAAAGATTTTGGCTCGCAGCTTCAGAAGGGGCTCAGCCAAGGCTCGAGCGTGGTTGAACAGAAGCGTGTCGCAGCAAATGACAGCTGGGCAGCGACACGCACGGAATCAGCACGACTGTTCGACACAGCGCAATCGTCCGCGAGCGCGACCACCGAAGAAGGCCGCTCGCTGCAGTCGTCGATCGCACAGGTCCAAGATCTGTCATCGAACTGGTCAAATACGTTGCAGACCCAATTTGGCATGACGAAGAGTCAGGCGGATCAGTTAGCTCGCGACACGGTATTGACGGGAGCGGTGGGGATCGACGGTAGTGCAGCGCTCAAGGCAGACACTGGACGGGCATCAGGTCAGGGTGGGATAAGGGGCGGTATAGACGGCAAATCCAACGATGTGCGGCGTACCGAACAGGGTGTTTCCAATCAGAACTCAAACACTGACGCCTATCAATGGCTCGAGAGGGAGTCGAACTCGGAAGCCGCTCGGCAAGCGCGTGAAAGCTTCTATCGTGCATCCACGTCATCGACCGACAGTCAGGTCCGTGGTCTGGGGCAGGAAGTGTCGCAGGATCTCAGGCACTCGCAAAGCCTTAGCGAGGAAGCCTCGCGTGCTGAAGAACAGTATCAGCGTTGGTCGAGCGAGTTTTCGCAGTTCGAGCGCGATGGCTATGCGTTGAATAAGAATTTAAGCCAAGAATTCGTCCGCTATGCTCAAACTGCAATGATGGATCCGCAAAACCGCCACTTGGATCAGAGCTATCACCCAGGCCTGGTCAGCATGACAACGACGCAGGCGATGACACAAGACGCTTTGCTGAAGCAATTCATGGACGAGCGCGTTGATCAGATGCACCGCGACCTCGGCGCGGTTCCCGACGCTCCTGCCGGCACGATTGAAGGCCCCTCGTTCTCATCTGCCGACGACATCCGCGCAATCGGTGCTGCCGGCATGGCCGATGTCGCATCGCGCGGCCCGGCGGTCGATGTTTCCGGGGCGGCACGCGATGTGGCGTTGGAGGACAACGTCAGCGGCCGCCTCGATGGAAGCGTGGCGCGGCTCGATGACTATGGTCAGGGCATGAGGGCAACCTTGCTCGGAGATCGCCGGCAGGCTGACAGCCTTGGCGCGACAGCAGAAGCTCGGAATGATTCCTGGGTCATCCGGACAATGCCGGGAGTAGCCTCGGCATTGACGGCGCTTGGGCTGGATAATGCGGCCGACGCTCCGCTCGGCGGGCACCGCGTCAATCTCGGCGGCGTAGCGGCTGCCGCTGGGCTTGGCACGAAGGGCGGAGCCAATCTCAGTTCAATGGATTCGAGTATGGCGCCGGCGCTGACCGCCGCTGCCGCGTCTGCCCACGCGCTCGGCCTACCCCAGCGCGTCGTAACGTCGGCCCGCGATAGCCAGCATTCTCGCGGTAGTTTGCATCCCGAAGGTAAAGGCCTCGATCTGCGCGGGAATGACATCAGCGTCGCTCAGGGCCGCCAGTGGGCTCGCGACGTTCGCGAACGGCTCGGCCCGGACTATGACGTCAATTTTGAAACGTTCCGCGACAATCCCGCCAACAATCATCTCCACATTGAGCATGATCCAAAACCGCGCGGCGGGAAGCGACGCAATCGCTGATCACTGCGGCGAGCGGAATTAACCGCTGGCGGTGGTCAATGTGTTCCGAAGACGAAGACGAGCGCGAAATAGGCGAACACGAGGACAAATGCCGCGTATACGAGCCGGGTTCCCCACGGGCCAAGCTCCGTCGTCGGACCGTTATTCGCGAGTCGATCGGATGCGTCGTCATATGCAGTTCGCACATACAAAGGGTGCGACGGGTCATAATACTGGCGGGTCCAGTCGGATCCAAAAGGCTGATGCTGATCATCCATGACACAATCCTTCGCGGTGAACATACAAAAAACACCAAGAACTGCAAGATATCCTTTGTTTACAATATCGTACCCGTTCGGGGCTCATTGCGTACACTTTTGGGCAGCGTCGGTGATAACGACAATCCGCATCGGTAACGTGCTGCTTTGGGGTCGGTTGGATGGAACACTCTATAGTTCAGGTGCTAACGAGGGTGAACTCTTCCTACGGCGCGAGCGTGTCTGCAAATGCGCTTGCGGCGCTGATCGTTGAACTAGGGAATGCAGATGCTGCTAACGCGCTGGTTTTCAGCTTCTTTTCGGACGTGCCGCTCGCAGAGCAGAGGCGGTTTATTTCGGTCATGCACCTCGATCTCGAGGCCGTCATCCGAGTTGCCAAGCGGGTTGCCGCGCTGTCAGGTTATGCTTTGCCGCTGGCTGAGTAAGCGTTTAATTCCAGTAGGTTATTCGTATCGTCTTTTGGGGCTGAAAACGCGCCGGAATCCTGTGTTCATTGACTGCTAACCCAATAGGCCATATATTGGCCTCGGAGACAGACATGCTACAGGCTTGCCAATATAGCGCGGCAGATCGCGAGCAGGAGAAGGAACGCCAGCGCGCTTCCGACGCTGAGCAACTGCGCGAAGGGAAAGTGTCTCGGGAAGATTTGCGTGTGCGTAACGCTTTTCTGTCGCCGCTGCAAATCTTGGAATCTTCCATTTCCTGCCAAGAAGTTTTCGCCTGACCGACGGGGTTCTCGATCCGGAGATTGTGTTCGATCTCGCCGGCATTCTCCAGCTTTCCGATAAGGCATTCATCGTGGGTGGCCAAGCGCTCAACCTTTGGGCCGAACGCTACAGCGATACAGCCGAACTCGCGGCTTACGGTCCATATACATCCAAAGATATCGATTATTTCGGCCGTAGAGAAGCAGCTGAGAAGCTCGCCGCGGCGCTCGGCGGCCAAGTATTGGTTCCACATCCCGATGACCACACACCGCAAACTGCGATCGTAAAGGCCACGATTGGGGACCAAGAAATCACGATAGACTTTCTCTGGAATATCAAGGGGGTCGATCATGTCAGCCTCGAAAGGCAAGCTGTCGAAATCGTTCTCAATGTTCGAGCTGGCGACCGAAGCGGCGAGTTGCGTGTTCCGATTATGCACCCGCTTCATTGCATGCAGAGCCGTCTGGCGAATGTCACGGAACTCCATCGGAATACGGCGCTCGCCAAGCGCCAACTTGAAGCATCTCCTATCGTCTTGAGGGAATATCTCTCGGAAGTTCTTGGGAGTGGACAGCACAAGCACGTGACGAGCGTCCTTCAAGCTCTTTACGCTTATCTCATTTCCGACCCCAACGGTCGCCGGGCGCATAGGATAATGACCAACGACCCCGCTGCAGTCCTTAGTCATTTCCAAGGGGACGAGCGGCTCGATGAGCGCTGGCGGACGAAATCACTCGTCTCGATGCTGCAAACGATCGCGGACCGCCGCACGTCTTGGAGAGCGATGAAAGCTCGGCTCAAGAACGCGATCGGCCAGAACTGATCAAATTGCATCTACAGAGAAGGCCCAATCGCGCTATGGGAATGACATGTGGTCGAGGCGACGTTCTTCTGCGTAGCGGGTGCGATCCTGGCATGTTAAAAGGAGCCATGGCCAACGAACTGATCGCGCTCGGCGACCTTCACGACGTCTGCCCTCTTGCCCACCTTCAAAAGCTCCAGCGGGATCTGGCCATCGAGCGCACCGTGCGGCTGGCGTATCCACAGCCAAGCTGAACGCGCATCGGGCGCCATGCGGAGCAAGTCGGCAATGCCTTCGAGCGGCCGACCGTCAACAAATTGCTCGACCGGATAGGCGAGCTTACGCTCGCCTCGCAGCAAGCCGACCACGGCGCCGCGCTGTTGCCATTTGCTAAGGGTCGATCGCGGGATTCCGAGCATAGTCTCGATCTCTCCGGCACCAGCGACCGGCCCCGCCCAGCTTTCAAGCGGCTTCGGCAGTGCATAGTCCAGCAGCTCGCGCCGCCCGTCTTCCATCGAGACCGTCTCGCCAAGTCCCGCGCCACGTTTGTGGATGACGCGACCAGTGTTCTTTATGTTTTCTCGACGAGGACGGGCTTCTTCCCCGGCAGGGGTCTCTTCGATCAATCTGCGGCTGATCTGATCTTTCGCGCGCACGAGCTCGCGCCGCTTGGCACTGGGCAGCTTGGCAACGACGTTGGAGACGACCGAGACGATTTCCGCGATCATACGAAGATCGCCGGCAGCGGCCCCAGGATTGGTCTGCTGAAGCACGGTGCGAACCGCACTTTCGCTCAGTCCGCGAATCTTCTTGGCCCGGGGGGCTTCCGCAACAAGGTTTGCCATAATGCACTCCGACACGAAATCTGATATTGCCATATAGCACCGATTGAGCCGATTGTCTACTTTGCATCAATATGCACATCACGGGCAGGACCGGAAAACCACCAAACGGCGCTGGAGATTATTGATAAAACGAACCCAGACTATGTTGATATCATCGGACAGCGCATGCTTCGCGAAAGGACATCGGCCTCGTTGCGCGCGCGAGAAATCAGTCACGATCTCATCGAGCGCGCTTTGACGGATTGAGAGCATTGCACTCGGCAAAGCTGCACAGCCGCATAGTCGCGGAACCGGCGACGTGATATTATGCGTCATGGCAAACGAACTGGACGACATCAGGGCGCAGACGAAATGCCCGGTATGCGGTTTCGCGCTGAACCTCACTTACAAGACGTTGCGCTTGCGGCGAACGGTCGAATGCCAAGGTTGCGGCGAGACGATCCGGCCAATTGACGAAACGCCGATTGGGAAGGTTCAGGCGCTGATCGACGAGGCAAATAAAGCCGCGTAACCTCTTCGAAAGGTGCTGTCACATCACCAATTGGACTCGCGTCCAGCCGTCGTATTCTTCTGCCAATTCTCGAAAATCGCCTGCAGATCGGGCGGGATCGCCGCTTCGAATGCCTCATCGATCGGATAGTGAGGCATGGCCTCGGCGACGGTATCGAGTAGCGCCAACCCCTGCTTGCGGTCTTTCGGGCGCTTGAGAGGGTTGCGCTTGGTCTGCTCCGACATCCAGAGTTTGTGCAGCGCAAACCATCGAGGATCCGGTGCCACAATCCGGGCAGGCGACCCGTCGCGGCAGCCGACGACCTGGTCGACGGGGCGGCCGAGTAGCAGCCACTCCTGCTCTGGCAAAGGTATCGGCCGCGGTTGATCGCGATCGCTCAGTGTTCCGGCCCGAGACGGAGCTACGAGCAACTCAACCTCATAGGCACGGGCATTCCGCACTTGGAAATCACGCTCGCTATTGATCGTGAATGTGGCGTCGACGGTCTTAAGCATCTGCCAGACGGTTTGTCCGGAATCTTCTTGCTCGGAGGCGACCCAGGCGAGATCGAAGTCTTCGGTTTCGTCGGGCAGGTGAATGAAGCCATTGGCCTCGATCATATAGGCTGCGATCGCATTGGTGCCCACGACGAGGAGGTGCGAGCCAAGAAGATCGCGACGATCGCATTCCCGAAGAATGGGACCGGCATCGCTGGAAAGCAGGGGCAGGCGTAGAGCCCGGTACAAGGCGGCGCTTTCAGCAAGACTGGTGTTAAGTAGAGCCCCGCGCTCCTTCAGCTCGGCCTTTTGCTCGCGATAGGCTTGAAACTCGGCTTCCCGCGCAACGTCCATGCGACCGAGCGACTTGCCGTTTCCGCTACGATCGTGGATCTGATAGAGATATTCATATTCGCCGACGGTCTTGCGGCGCAAATCATAAGGCAGCGCGGCGCGGGCGCGCTCGTTTACGACCCAAGCTTCATATCGTTGCCGGAGGTTGACGAGAAGCCGGGATTGCTCATCGCTGAAGGTGCGAAGGGTGTCCATGAGGATTTATCCCACAATTTCCTAAAGTCGTCAAATGCGGGATAAATCAACGTTCGATAACAAAGATTATGTTAAATATCAATATGTTATCGGTTACGCCCGTAGCGTCGTAGCAGACCTTGATGCGCGGTTGCGCGCTGCTTCGGCGAAGCGATAACCGCATTGGCATCGACTGCGCGACTTGAAAGCGCCGCCAGTTCGTTCCATTATTGTTCCGGTCTAGAAAGCCGAGGAAGATTTGCCGGAACTGATTATCAACGACGCATCGATCGAGACCGGAGAACGGTATTTCATCGTCTATGTTGACCGGCCGAAGGGCGCTGGCCAGCCGATCGTCGGCGAGCTTGTCATGGACCTGACCGGCCCGGTCGCGCCTGACCAGATCGCCCCTCGACGCCTCAGCGGTTTCGAGCTCCCCGCGCTCGAATTCATTCACAAGGCGAAGGAGCGCGCGGCCGAAGCCGGCGTCGGCAAGGTCCTGCTCGTCGATCCCCAAGGGCTCCTGTCGCTTGCGACCATCAACCGCTATGCCCCCGACTGAGGCAGATCACGACGGGCCAGACGCCAGCGGCGGCATCGGAGAATATAGAAATTCGACTCCGGCACCTCCCCGACAACGCGATGTGGCATCGCTCGCAGGCGACATCGCGAGACTTGGACCCAATGACTTTACTTGGGAGCTGATGCAGGGCGTCGCACGGCTTCTCCAGGACCGCGACAACCCGCTGCGGCTCAACCTGTTCGCAGTTTCGATCCGTATCTATCTCGATCATGTGATGGAGGCGTTGGCGCCGCAGGCGCAGGTAGAGGCCTGCAGGTGGTTCAAGCCGGTCGAGGACCAGAATAAACCGGTCCGCGCGCAGCGCCTTGGCTATGCGCTCCATGGCGGGTTCACTGAGGCGGAAATCAAGGAACTGACCGGCATCGAGGTGGCGGAGCTCGTCTCCGAGGTGATGGACGCCTACCGGACGCTCAACAAGCATGTTCATGGGCGCGAGGAAACGATCGTCCGGGATGTCGGCGAACAGGATAGCATAATCGAGGAGATCCTGCTTTCTCTAGCAGTGCTGCTCGAAGAGTATCACGATTTCCGGAGACTGATCGCCAGCGCCATCGTCGAGGGTTTCCAGACCGAGGCGGTCTCCACCTTCACCACCGAGACCATCGGCGAGTTCGATATCCTCGCGACGCATCACACCGTCGACTGGGTCGGCGTTGCCGAGCATTGGGTGGTCGGAATTGACGCAACGCACATCGAATACGAGATTTCAGGCTCGATCGGCGTGACCCTGCTCTATGGCTCGGGCAGCGATCGCGCGCGAGGCGATGGCGCCGAGATTCATGACGAATTCCCGATCTCGATGCGGTTCCGGATGCCCGTTGAGCACCCACATGATTTCGGCGAGGCCGACGTCACGAGCGGCGTCGATACGTCGGGCTGGTTTGACGATGGTGACGACGAAGACATAGGCAGCGACGATGCCGACCTGCCCGATGCATTCTGAGGTGGCGAAAGCGCCGGCGCCCGAGCGGTAATCAGCTAAAGGGCAGCGAGGCCTGCCTGAAGCGGGGCCGCGGAGCTGGCGATCCCGTCTCTGACTGGAGAAGCCCGCGCGCCGCCGGCGTGAGCGTGTAGACCGCCTGGCGTTGCCCGCCACGGTTGTGGTGATCCACGCAATAGCCCTGGTAGTGTCGAAACAAGAGACCGGCGCGCACGAGGTCGGAGACGGCGCGGCTGACGTTGGTCTTGCCCGAGACGCGCACGCGCGCCCGAATCTCGGTCTCGATCGCACGCTCCGCATCGGCGGGGTCAGCAGGCAGGTCCCCCTTCCCCACCATCTCCTCGCGCACGCGCTCGACGAGCGCGTGCCGCCTCAGGTCGCGGTGGCCCATGGGCGCCAGTGCATCGCAAAGCCAGTCGCGCACTGTCAGCATCTCGCCGTCATTGGCGATGAGCGGGCCCGCGCTGCCATTGGCTTCAGCTGCCTTTGCGATAAGGTTCAACACCATGAAGGCGTAACGGGGGCGCGACGAGTTGTGCGCGAGCACCTCGAGCAATCCCGGCATATCGAGCGGGCGATTGTCCCATCGGGATTGAAGGGCGGTTTCCAGCATCGGAACGAATCATGCACATGGGGAACGAAAAGTGAATCCCCTAATTCGCGGCTGCGGTGCTTTGTCATTCGTGACACTTTGCCCGGGGGTAAAGTGTCACTGGCGACAGTCTCCGGGACGCGGCCGTCGTGGAAAGATCAACTATTAGGTCTTTATGAGGCGCGTTCTTCCGGTCGTCATAGTTCAAGCCCTTTCGATCGATCCAGCTGGGGCTCGTCGCGCTGTGCCGGCGTCTTGGCGTCCGCCTTGGCACCACCCTTATCGTTGGGACTGCTGAGGCCAGCCAAATCGGCAGTTTTGTGATCGGCTAGATCGCCCTTTGAACCCGTGCCGGCATCCGACTTGCTCCCGAGATCCAGCTTTCGTTCAAGGTCGCTGGAATGCGACGTGCTGGCGCCGTCCTGATCAATTCCGCGATCGCGCTGCGCGTCCTTGCCCGAAAGGATCTTCTCGACATTCAGTTCACCGATCGCCTCGAGCGCGGACGTCTTATCGCCGCGGTTGCTCTCGATCTGACGGACTAGCTTGTCCTTGTCATCCGTGAACAGGCGGACGTCGATTTGTTGGCGGGTGTGGTTGACGAGGAATGCTCGAGCATTGGAAAGGTTGGTTTCGCGGGCGCCCATGACTGAAAATACCGTCTCATTGGTGATGCCCTGCGCCATATGGGTATTGATCGCATAGGCGAGGTCCATGCGTTTCAGCATCGGGTCGCCGTTCTTGAGCTCCCGAATCTCCCCGTCGGACAATTTCACCACGATTCCTTCAGCACTGACTTTTTCGATGCTCGCGATCGTCGCATTGATCATGCCGCGGCAGTCACGCTTATCGCTGTCCGTCCAGCGGATCCGCTCGCCTTCGTGGACCTCGATGCGCTTCTCATTGCTGAGCTTCAGCCTATTGAGCTTGCCGTTCGGGTCGATCTTCATCTGCTCGACACGGTGTTTGCGGCCGCGCATGTCGCGCAGCTCGACGCGCCCGTTCTCGAAAACGCGCTCGATGCGGTAATCTCCCTTCGGCAACCCCAAGCCGTTGTCGCGGCCCCCGACCTCAAGGAACTGGGCATCGCGCCAGTTTCGTGCGTAGCGATATTCTTCCCGCGTGAGCTGGAGCGTCTCGCGGACATTGAAAGCGCGACCCTCGCCCTTCAATGTGCCCTCGGCTTTCAGTCCGTCCTGGATAATCCGGTTTGCCTCTGCGCGGCCGTCGCGGCTCGACGGGAGCAATGTCGTCTTCTCGCGATCGTCGGCGGGCAAAGCGAGCCAGGCGTTCGCCGCATCGGTAATGCGATCCTTGCTCACGATAACGCGGTCACCCAGGATCGCGATCGCGGCGCGCACGTTGCCGGCATCGGCAAGATCAGCAACGAGGCGCATGTCTTGGGTCTTCTGCCGCATATTGATATTGACCTCGCTCACGGGGAGCTGGTCCTGAATTGCGCGCGCCTGCATGACCGAAAAGCTCTTGCCGGCGTCAATCGGATTGAGCTGCTTGCGGTCACCGATGATGGCAAGGCGGCCGACTTCCATCAGGTTCGCGATCGCTGTCAGCTTGTCCATTCGCTCGTTGGAGATCATCGACGCTTCGTCGAGGATCCAATAGGTGCCGGCGAGCTCGGCCTTGCGCGCGGCGAGTGCCTGGGGAGACGCTTCGCCGGACAGGAATTTCTCGTTGGAATAAATGAAGCTGTCGACGGTGCGCGCTTCCATGCCGGTGTCGGCCCGAAGATCGGCCACCATCTTGTTTTGGAACGCGAGAGCCTGTGCATCGCCGCGCATGTCGGCGGTCAGCAGCACGGCTTTCGTATCTTCTGCGCCAATTACTCTGGCAGCTGCGTCGATCGCCTCGGCCTTCGCGATGGGCTGAAGCATCGTCGATTTGCCGGCGCCGGCGCGCCCCTGGACCAGTACAATGCGATCGGGCGACGATACGATCTGGATTGCGGCCGCGAGCTGCTCATGATTGAGCTCGCGCGGCGCAGCCAGTTCCTGCAGTCTAGTCTTTGCTATGTCTGCAGACATCAGCGGCCGTGCTTCGCCGGCGCCGGTGTCCATCGCCTTCAATATTCTGCGTTCCTGTTCGATTGCCTCCCGGGTTGTCACCATGTCGACGGCCTTGTCGAAGCGCTGGGAGGTTTCGGGAACAATCTCGCCTTTTTCGACCAGCTCGGCGATGCGCCGCTCGACCCGGTCCGGCGTTACGCCCTTTTCGCCAAGGTCGATCGCCGTTTTGACGACATCCGCGGTGCTGAAGACGGCTTCGCGCTCGCTGAGTATCCGAATGGCGCTGGCAGTTGCAAACTGGGCCCGGGCCGTCGCCGGCGTCCGTGTGAGTTTTGCAAGGCCGGAATCAACCAATGGATCGTCGGGCCGCTTCAAGTAATCGACGAGACGATCGCGCGTTTCCCGGATTGCGGAGCTGACGGCAAGAACTCCCCGCTCGATCGGCGACGATCGCTCCTGCGACTTTGCGAGCGCCATCGCGTAGATCTGATCGCCATTATAACGATAGTCCCGTGCTTCCGCCCGCCACCGTTCGGCGAGCTCGGTTCGATCGCCGGCGTCCATTTTGGCGTCGCGAGTGCGCTGGGTGATAGCGCGTCGACCTTCCGGGCTATGAACGCCGAGTTCTTCAGCCTTTGCCTTGATGTCGTTTCCGCGCTTGGAGAAGCCGTCGAGCGCCTCCTTGTTGATGCGCTCGCCATTCGGTCCGAGAACCTCGAAGGCGCCGTGTTTGCCGGTCAACTCTGTCTTGTAGCCCAAGCCCTCGAGCTTTTCGCGAAGGATCGCATTGGCCATCGAGCAAAGCGTAGCGCTGGCTCGGTACATCGCCCCGTTATGCCAGGCTCGCCAGCCATGATCGCTGGTGACCTCTCCGGTCTTTGGATCGACGCGGTCGGGGTTGCGGAAGCGTTCGGGCAGCCGGGTCAGATTGGCGATTACAGCATGGATATGGCTTTGCGGATCCGTGGCACGGCTCGTGTCGTGTTGAAAGAGCGCGTAAACGAGATTGCCGGTCCGAACTGCAATATCCTTCCCGCCGACATGAACACGTGCTTCGGCAAGATTCTTCTCGGCCCACGCCATCGTTTCCTTCACCGCCTGGACATGCGCGGCGAGAATACGGGTATCTCCAGAGACTAGGGCAAGGAGCGAGGCAGACTTCGGCATCGAAAAGGTGAAGTCCCGGCCATAGTCGCGCGTCTCCGGATTGCTGACCTGCGTACCGTCAGGAAATTTGCCGTCGAGGATTTTCTCGAACACGGCCGCCTCGACGGTTCCTGACAATCCGAGATCGCGGGAGCCCTCGCCCATCCAGACCGACGCGGCCTCCGACTGTTCGGCCGTGTAATAATTGTCGTTCGCGAAATAGTCGGCGGCCTTGCCGGGCGAATGGACGCGGCCAATCGAAACGGTCATTTCGCACCTCGCCGGAGCTCGAGGTCCTGCATCATGCTTTCTATCGACAGCCGCGGTTCGGTCTCGGGCCAGAGCATAGGCTTGAGGCGAGCGGTCGAAGGGCCGAGCCAGACCATTCGCACAGCCTGGGCAGCGAGGCGCCGCCCGAGCTCACTCGCATACATGGACTCAGCCGCGCCGATCTGGGCGACAATTGACCAACCGTCGAGCAGCCCCCACCGGCGATCGGCCGCGATGGCCCACCCCAGGATAAGCATCTCGAGAACAAACGCCCGATCGGCCATACACAGAGCACAGACAATTCCGCTCGGCCGAGTTGGCTCGCCGTGCTCGACGAGAACGGCCGACCATTCCTCAATATGCTGCAATGCCATGCGGGCCGCGGAAACATGCGCCGCGCGTAGATTGTCGCGTCGTTTACCGTCGAGATGCTCCGCCAAATCGAATGGCGGCGAAAAGATCAACGAGATGGCCGCTACGGTTCCACTCGTCGACGTGGCGCGCTGTTGAAGCTCGATAGCTGGCGCGATTGCCGTTCGAACTGCGAGGTCCGCCGCCCGTTCAGACAATCGAAGTGCGTGGGCGCCGGCGCCGAGCCATTCAACGCGCCGCCCTGCATCGGCATGTTCGGCAAATCGACTCTGCAGCTGCGCGAGAACTTCGAACTGTGAGAATCCGATCATGACCCGCACCCTGTCATTGCTTCGGACCTTTCCAGTCCGCCACCGGATGGCCGAGATGCCACTTGCCACAACGGTCGCATTCATAAGGCTGCAGCAGTCCGATCATTCGCCGGCGATCTTTGTGCGGGGCGAAGCGGCTTTTGCACCCACGCATCAGGAGTATCTTTGCGGTCCTCGCCGCTACGGCCGTTCGCCACCTCACCAACCCGGGGCAGAGCGGACTTGGCGGAAGAGGCGAACAGCTCATGCGAGTTCAATCCATATCCATGTCGAGATCGTCGCTGCCGCGCGCCATGCCGTCGGCGCCGAGTTCCGCCCCACCGGCGCGGCGCTGATCGGTCTCGCCAAAATCCATACGGGATTCACGGCGGGCCAGCTCGCCGCCCTTTTCTTCCACGGGATCTTTCGAACCGCGAAGCTGCTCCCTGTTGGCGAGGGCATCCTGTTGGCCGCTGCCACCCGTTCCGGCATTGCGAGGCGTGGTCACCCTCGGATGGTCATCGTCGATCGAACGCTTCGCGAGCGAGCCGCTGACACCTGCTTTTTCCGTTGCACCCGTCGTCGCGATCTGCCCGCCAACCTGGGAACGACGTACATCGAGGACGTCGCGCGCGCGAACCTCTCGACCCTCCTGCAGGTGTGAAATCTCACGGCGATCTTCCCGATCTGCTTCCGGTTCAACGCCGGGTTCGGGTCGATCGGCTGCAATATCCGGTCCGCCCCCTTCTTCCCCGGTCTCGTCGCCATCATCGTCGTCGACGGGAAGAATGTCCGGCGGTGGTTCGGCTTCGATGAAGCCCTCTGCAACAGCGGGAAAACCGACATAGGGGAACGACACCAGAGCGGAAGGAAACTTCTCCGGAAAGCGGATATAGGCATTCAGATTCGGGAGGCCGGTGATGTCGTCCGCGATCACCAGTGCCTCTTCTTTGGTAGTAGGGGAGATGGTCGAAGCGTCACGGGTCTGGTGCGCGCCATAACTATAGGACTCGTCCATTGTGCGGACTTTCCTGAACCCGATAAGCCTCGAGCATTCTTCTGCGGTCTCCCGCTCCTTGACGCGAAGAATGACATTCGTGTTCGCCAGGCTGATGATGTTCTGCGCCCCATCGTCGCCATAGGTTTTGCGAAGACCCGCGAAGTTGTGCAGCCCAAGCAAGAAGGCACCGCCAAAGCTGCGGGCCGTCTGCAACCCCCGTTCGAGTGCCGGAAGCTGGTGAAGCGCAGCCAGCTCATCAAAGATGAACCAGGTGCGAAGTTGCCGCGTATGCTTCAGCGTCACGATCGTATTGATCGCGATATTCATCCACAGTGTGAGCAGCGACCGCGACATATCGAGGTGCGCGTATTGCGCGGTGATAAAGAGGATGGACGCTTCCCCATTGTCACGTTTGATCCAATCCTTGATCGAGAATTGTTCGCCGCCGTCGGGCAGGAACCGAATGGCTTCCGCGTTGGCGTTGAGCACCGCACGGATCGATTGCGCCATCTTCGTAGCATCGGGCGATACGAGCGGTTCGGCGACCGTCCCCATCAGGCTGGCGTATATCTTTTTGAGGTTCGCCTTCAGCAGCTCGTCGCAAAGATGCTTGTTGGTGCCGCGTCCCTTCTTGCGCAAATTGTCGCACATCTCGACCAGTAGCGTCCGCGCCGCCTTCTCCCAGAAGCCCCCATCGGAACCATGATCCGCGGGGATAAGCGCAGCCGCGGCGTTCACGAGCTCACTGCGCGAATGGCAGTCGTTGAACAATGACCAGGACTCGCAGCGTGCGTCGTTGAGGTTCAAAACGAAGTCGCGATCGGGATCGTAAAAGGCTTCCATATAGTGCCCGGTGAGGTCGAAAAGGACGCACCGATCGCCCCGCTCGATGGCTTGGGCCACGACCTGCCGGATGAGCGTTGTCTTCCCCGTCCCGGTCGTACCGGTGAGCATGACATGGCTTTGTTCGAAACCGTAAGGGAACGGCAGGGTCGCAATCTTGTACGGCAAAATCACCCCGGCCTCTTTCCGCTGGGCAAGCGGAAGGGCTTCGACCTGCGCTAGTGTAAGATCGGGGAACGCTTCCTTCGCGCGCGCCCGAACGCGCTCGAGGTTGTGACGATCGAGCATCATCTTGAGGACGTCATATTCGACGATCTCGACCCCGCGTTCGTGGTGATCGGCGAGGATCGATTCACCCCGCTCGCGCGCCCAAGGGATGAACCACCATGCAAAGGTGCCGGCGCCGATCGTCGCAAAGATGAAGCTCCCGAACAACGCGTTCATGAGCTTAGCCCATGCGATCTGGACATCGGGAATATAGGGTACATAACCCATGTAGGTTTGGTAGATGCTGCCATCCCGAAGCGTCACATTCGCGCGCTTCATTTCATCCAGTCCGATGAAATCCCATGTCGCCGCAAGCGCCTTCGTCCCGAGCATCTGGAACTCATAATCGTCGAGGATGAGTGTCAGCTTTAGCCACAGGAATGCGGCAAGCAGCCCGAACCAGACGAACAGCGGAACGCGCGCGCCGCGCCACCACATAGAGAACTGGTGACCAATGAGCTGGGAGCCGCGGGTGAAGTTTCCGGAGTTGCGATTGGCTTCACCGTGGCTCGACCAGGCGCGCGGATGCTTCGGGCGAGAGGACTTATCCGCCATGGTGGCGGTCCAATCGCGCATCGACGATTGCAAGGAACTGGTCGCGCCGATCCGGTGCGTTCGTCTTGACCCATTCGTCAGCAACAAGCTGCGTATATTCGCAGATGATCGCCATTCGCTGGGGATCGAATGCTCTGCTGGACTTGAACTCGAAGTAGACGCGCAACGCGTCCCGACACACGTCTGATGCACTCACCGAATTGGCTTTGCAGAACGACGCTAGGTCGCCCTGCAATTCAATCGGCACTCTGAATGAAATGTGACCCAACCGCCCCTCCATGGGTGACGGTCAGTGGATCCTTCGGAAAGCAGCACCTCGATACACCAAGCGGCACCGAGGGTCAACGAGCGGCCGCGGGGGCTTCTGACTTGATACAGACGTTTTACAATCAGCGGTCCCAAAAGGCCAGAATTCCGTTGGCTCTGTCGCGTGCTACGATTGCTGCACGCTTATGTGCTACAACTGCCATACGCTGTGCAACAAACGTCTAACGCTGAAACGGGCGGTTTTCGTACACTTCCTGGCCGAACAGGATTGCGGCTTGCCGCATACCGTGTGCTTCTCAGAATGAGATATCCCCAAAGCGGGTACCTCATTCTGCTTATCGAAGAGAATTCGGGCGGAGCCCGTCTGTTTGCCTGGACCTGGGCACGTCGTGCCCGGTTCGGGCATGAGAGTTCCGACGTGCGAGGGGCGCTAGCCATCTCTGACAATTGCCGATCGTGAGACCCGTACGGTCGTTACGATCGATGAGGATCATTCGATGGAACGATGCCGAACAGGTCCCGGGCGGGAACCTGAGAAGGATCATCCGCATGGTCGGATGACGGATCGATCGTTACGCATTGCCGGAGCGATCGCCAACGAACGCATTGCGTTTTGGGAGCGCAAAGCGCGAACCCAAAACGCAATTCATCTTCTCGCCGGCGGCGATCAAGACGGACCCATATCGGGTACAACACGAGGTCGTTGAATCCGTCAGCGTCGAGTTTCTGATCGTTCCCATATGGTACTAGAATTTCATCGTCATCGTGATAGCAATGACTGCAACGAGGACCGATGAAAAGGAAAGATGACATGCCAAGAGCTAAGAAGATCGAGGGCAATCTCGACGCGATCGCGGCTAAGCGGGCTGCGTTGGAAGCGGAGCTTGCGGAAGTAACGGAAGCGGAACGCCGCGCGCGGGAAGCGGAGCGCGATGCTGGCCGCGATGAGCTGCTCGGTGCGCTCGCTAAAGTGAAGATCGCTCGCATGGACCGGAACGTAGCAACGGCCATTGCGAAAGCGATCGAGAAGCATGGATCGGCCAAGATTGCGGAAGTTCTCTCGGCGCTTTGAAGCGGTCGGCGATGCGCAGGTCGCGAGCGAAGAAAGCGACAAGCGAGGCGATCGTTCGGCGGCTTGGCGTCGTATCCTTGCAGCATGATCCGCGAGCATTCGTCTGCGATGCGCCGTCCGCCAGCGTAGCTCGGCGGCAAGCGAGCAGAATGCGGACCGGCAGCGCATAAAGGAACCACCGCCGTTCGAGCGGCGGTTCCGGCTGCGCTCAATGCGCCGTCAAGCAAAGTTGCTCGTATCGGAAATCGAGTTCCATTTCGGTCTCTGCCAGCGTCTCTGCAAGGCGATCCTCTTGCATGGAGATCAATCGGCAATCCTCGATCGTCATGGCGTGCCAGTCGATCATGTCCGCGAAATATTCGGAGCGATCGATCTGCCGGCTGATTGAACGTGCTGCACTTTCGAGATGTGCGATGCGTGCGTTGATTGCGAGTTCCATGATACGTCTCCTGAGAAGACTGAAGGGGCGGCCGAGACCGCCCCCGGGATGGTCAGAAGGGGATGTTGTCGTCCTGGTCGTTATCGTCGCGATCTGCGGGTGCGCCGCCGTTCTTGATGATAGTGGCCATCCGATCGGCGATGAGGTCGACCGTGTAGTGGCGGGTGCCGTCGGCTTCGTAGCTGTTCTGGCGAACGCGTCCGGTGATGTGAACTAGGTCGCCCTTGCCGATCTTCGCGGCCCGTTCGTTCAGCTTGCCGAAGAAGGTGACGCGGTTCCAGTGGGTGTCGTCCTTCCAGCTGTCGCCGTCCTTGCGGGGGTAGTTGCTGGCGATGTCGATGTGGGTGACTTTCTCTTTGGCGTCGACTTTGCCGACCCGGCCGATGATGCGAAATTCAGCGATGTTCTGCATGATGTATCTCCTTGGGTGGTCTTGTTGCTGACGCACTTCAAGGAGGCGGCCGTTCGCCGCGGGCAAGCTGAAAAACGGAGGGTCCACGTAGTGGAAACCGTAGGCGCGCAGCGCCGATATTCTGCTTGAGGGCTGACAAGCCCGTCCCGCATTAGGCGGGCGAGCTGCCTACGTGCGTCAGACAGCAACGAGACGGCCCAAGGAGATGGGCAGCAACTCGGCTTGTCCATCGGACGCCTCGCCCTCAAGGTCGATGCTATGAAGGTCGCACGAAGTTGCGCCGGCTCCTCGCATGCACCGATAGACAGCCGGACATTCCAGGAACCGAAGGGATGCGGCGAGCGTCGAACCTAAATCCGCGATCGCGCTAGGTGGCGGCCTGCCCCTCTCCGGCCACGCCATCACGCTGCACCGGAAGGAAGCTGTTTCTTTCGGGCGACTATTCCGAACGGTGCGTGGGGTCTATTCGGGCTGCGACCACATTGTCGATGATGCGGCGCGACAAGGCTTCCGGCACGTTTCCTATGAAGGGGCCGCTGTCAGGCGTTCCTCGGACATCAGGCCCCACCCATGCGAATTCGTTGAGGTCGTTCCAGACGACACGCGACCGATCATCCAGTCCAAGGTGCGCCCTGACTTTCGGTGGGATCGCAACCGTGAATCCGGGATAATAGTCCCGCGTAGTGAGCGGCGGCACGATCACCCGAAGCTGCCCCGGGATTTGACAAGGCACGGCCTTGTCTTTTGTCTTTCGTCCTTCATCCAGCCCCCGTTCTGATTCCGCGCGCCAAAGAAAGACATACTGGATGAGATGGGTTGGCCTCGGTTCAATCCATGAGGTGGTTGAGGGCGAAAGCTTCGGGTGGCGCTTCTGCGGTCCGGAGGCTTCTGAACGCTTCATCACTCAATTCCTGCGGTGTCACAGCGACATGGTCGAGGCGCGCAAGGCGTTCATATTCTGACGCGGGCAACATGACGACGCGGGTGGCGCCATTGCGCTCGATCCCGATGGGGTGCATCATGGCTTCGTCGCAATAGAAGCCGAAGCGCTTCGATACATCACTGGAAGTGACCTTCTCGATTGGCAGTTCCTTGATTCCCTCATCATCATCTTGAAATCAGCAATATACGCGATCTGCGGAATGTGACAAATCAACCCCGCTCCGCGAATAGCGGGCTCCCCGGAATGAGGGCGCGGCCCTCTACGCCGGAGCCCAACGCCAGCGCCGGTTAGTCGAACAACCCTTCAACCAAATCGGTGCCATCGTCCTGCAACTCGTTCATGCATGCCTCCTTTAAAACATCGCAGCTTTCCTCAATCACCACTGCTCAACCCTGAGCCCAGCCACACGAGAAAATTCGCGAATGTTGCGGGTAACGAGCGTTAGCTCTCGTGAACGGGCCTGACCCGCGATCAAGATGTCGTTGCTGCCGATCGGCGTGCCCGCAGCTTCGAGCGTCGCCCGAATCTCCCCCGCATGACGAGCATCGCTCTGGTCGAAGTCGATCACCTCGAACCTCAGGCCCTCAACGCGCGCGAGGTTTTCATCCCGGCGCTGACTTTTGAATGCACCGTAAAAAAGCTCATAGGCGACGATCGCCGAAATCGCGCAATCGTCGGGTGACTGCGCTTCGAGCTTTTCCCATGCAGCGGCGTCCCCGTTCAGGAGCGCGATGACGCTATTTGTGTCGAGCAAATAGCTCATCATAAATCGTCCAGCGTTTCGCGGGTCTGCATCGGGAGCTGATCGCGCGCGGCTCTGGCGAAATCGTCATCGACTGGACCGGCGAGCGCGCGAAGCCAGTCCCAATCACTTTCACAGGGTTCAAGAATGATCGAGCTGCCCCGGCGGCGTATGCGAACGCGGTCGCCATCGATCCTGAAGGCCTTGGGAAGTCGGACGGCCTGCGACCTGCCCGTCCAGAAGATTTTGGCAATTTCCATCGTTCAGACCTCCAAACGTATATATCAATGATGTATATTAATGGGGTGAGTTTCGCAAGCAATTATGCTCTGGCCCGCATTGCGGGCTGGGCCCCGGTATGAGGGCGCGGCCCTCTACGCCGGGGCCCAATACCGGCGCTGGTCAGTCGAACAAGGTCGGAGGCATGGATCATCGTCGTCCGCCCCGCCCGCGCCGCTTTGCGGTGCGGGAGCGATCCGGTGCGGGGCAGTCCTCCACTGTCGCACGCAGCCTGCGCTCCTCGCGCGCCCATTCGGCGAATAAGGGGCTGATGTGCGTCTGGATCATGACGTCGAGTTCAAGGTCGTTCATGGCCGCGATCTTCGCCTTTCGGTCGCGTTCCCATTCTACGTCGCTCCGGGGCCGCACTTCTCCTTCGTGAACGATCAGGCGGCCATCCCGGAACATGTTCACGTAGGTCAAAAGATAGGTGGCATTGCCGGGGCATTTGCAGCGGTTCCAATAGCGGATGAAGGCGCTGCGGCCCGGTTCTGCAATCGCGCGAAGCTCCGCCCGCGCCTGCCACCAGGTCCGGGCTGCGCGGTCCCGGTTGTCTTGCTGGTGAGTGACGAATGATCGCGCCCGCGCATCCAGCAATTCCTCTGGCGACGGTTGGCTCTCGCCGATTTCTTCAGCGAAGAGCGGGAATTTTTCTCTGTCGAGACGTAGGCGGCGCGCGGCCGCCTTCAATTTTCGATTGGAGCGCTCATAGGCTTAGATGCCTTGGTGGGGAGCAAAGCGCATCACACGTCCCAGCCCATTTTGATGTTGTAGGCCTTTCTTTCGCCGAACGCCTTGCCCCAGTTAAAGGCTTCCCATTCGCCCTCGGGCCATTCGCCGACCGGCGCTTTCATGTCGATCCCGTCAAACTCGCAGGGGATTCCATTCAGTGCTGCCTCGAATGCGGCCTGATTGATGGCGATCTGGCGTGGCGTAGCATTGGCGCGGTTGAACATTGGCTCTGCCTCCGGGCGAAATGCGATCAGGCCCGAGCCTGATCGCCAATCGCAAAATCTGCATGTTTGAAGATGGTGAGCGGGACGCCAGCGGCGCGAAGGCGCTGTGCAAGATTGATCTGGATGCCGCTGCCTTCGCAAATGACGGCTTCAACGGGAAGCAGCCGCTGGATGGAACGATTGCGTTCAAACGCTGCCCGATTGCCAAGTTGACGATTGAGCCGGAAAGCGACAAGCGGCACCCCGCGCGCTGCGGCCCACGCCGCTCCGATGGCGTCTGCTCCCTTGTGTTGCGCGGTCGTGACAAGCGTCATCGCGGGAATGCGAGCCTTGATAGCGTCGAGACGATCCCAAAGTGCCATATGTTCGGTCCAGTCCTGACCGCCCGACAGAGCGATTACCGGACCGGTCGGGGCATGGGCCTCACGTTTTTCCGCCGCGCGGGCTGCGAGATAATCGCGCGCATCGATTTGCGAGGCGGTCAAGGTACGGCTCGTTCGGCTGCCGGTAGTCGCGGACCAAGGCTGGCCGCACTCGACGCGGTAAATTTCGGCGGCGTGGTCGCGCATGGCCGCGATCGCCGCGATGGCTTCGTGAAGCGACTGGCAAAGGCGCTGCGTTTCTTCGATCTTCACCGCGTGAATTTCGGAAGGGTCCATGATGCGGGCCAGCTCGCCCAGC
>JAESGW010000429.1_pt1 | contig 43935 bp, 50 predicted proteins | sample 9269791 | NCBI WGS metagenome assembly JAESGW01 (sample SAMN16773120, study PRJNA677053) | algae metagenome | isolation source: Aphanocapsa lilacina HA4352-LM1 and co-occurring heterotrophs from near cave... | place: USA: Maniniholo cave, near Haena, Kauai, HI | collected 2009-07-28
GGGGGGGACCAGAAACCCGGTCCGGCCGTCTTGGATCGTTTCGGCCGGACCGCCGCGGGCGTAGGCCACCACCGGCACGCCGCAGGCCATCGCCTCGATGGCGACGTTGCCGAACGCTTCGCTCCACAACGAAGTGGCCAATATCTGCGACCGGGTCGGCGCCGATGTGCAGCAGGTGGCCCTGGGCATGGGCCTCGATTCACGCATCGGCGGCAAATTTTTGCAGGCGGGTCTTGGTTGGGGAGGATCTTGCTTTCCCAATCTGGCTATCGAAAAATTGCGCCAATCGCTGGGCATCCTCAAAGGCAAGACGATCGGTCTGTTGGGTCTTGTCTTACCTTCAAGCCCGATACCGACGATCTGCGCGACGCCCCGGCCTTGGATCTGGCCGCCGAGTGCCGGAGATTGGGGGCTCGGGTGAAAGCCTACGACCCGACCGTCCGCCCGGAGCATCCGCCCGCGGGCCTCGAAGCGGGTGTGGCCGTCTGCCCCGAGAGCCTCGCAGTCGGCTGCGACGCCCTGGTGCTGGTGACCGAGTGGGCCGAATTTCGCACCCTCGATTACGCCTGCCTGGCCCGGTCGATGGCAAGAGCGCTGATCGTGGACGGGCGCAACTTTTGCGGCAGGCGCGGCTTTGACCCCGGGTTTGCCGATGCCCACGTGGGTAAAGCCCGCCGCTGCAAGAATCTGGGGATCGAGCCTGCACATGCTCGAATTTACGGACGATCTGACCAGTTGTATAGTCGCCGCGGACGCGGTGATCTCCATGGGCGGCTACAACACCATCTGCGAAATCCTTATCCTCGGTAAGCGGGCGGTGGTGGTCCCGCGCGTGCGGCCGGTCGAAGAACAGTGGATCCGCTGCGTGCGGCTCGAACAAATGGGGCTGCTCACCGCCCTTCACCCCGACCGCATCCAGGCGGGCGAATTGTACAAAGCCCTGCAGAGCGCCCTCGCTCAGCCTGTCCGTCCTCCCTGCGCGCGCTTTGATCTCAACGCCTTGGGCCGCATCACCTACCACCTGCTTTCCGGCGGGGAAACGCCCGTCCCACCCGCTTATGTTCCGGCTCTGTCGCCTCTGGAGGTCGCCAGCTAATGAAAAAGAAGATTCTTTTTTACTGCCAGCACATTCTGGGCATGGGCCATCTGGTCCGCAGCATGGAGATCGTCCGCGGCTTGGCGGACGATTTTCAGGTGTGCTTCATCAACGGCGGCGAGCAGGTGCCGGGCTTCGATGTACCGGCGGGGATCGAAGTGATCAACCTGCCCGCCATCAAGACCGACGCCGCCTTTCGCGCCCTGACCGTCGTTGGTGGGGCTGCAAGCGAGGTGCGTGCCCGGCTCTACAGCCATATCCAGCGCCTCTCCCCCGCCTTTCATAGCCGCCACAAAAGCGGAGATTCTGATGCCTTTGCAAATCTAGCAGGCAAGGGCAACCTGGGCGGCCTGGTAATCGGCCAACCGCCCCGCGTCACGCGTAGCGACCTGGGAAACAAATTCCAGGACCCGGACGGGGCAGTGCATCTAGAAATTTTCTACCGCATCCGCCTCACCGACCGCATCTCGATCACCCCTGGCTTACTCACAATCTTCAACCCCGAAAACAACCGAAACAACCCAACAGTGCAGGTCGGCACCCTGCGCGCAACGTTCGATTTTTAGAGTAGGTGTCAGGGATAAACCGTTGCCTGTCCAATTTTGCACAGCGTTTGCCTGAGCCGCCCCACACCCCAATGCCTTCGCAGCCCAACGGCGAGCCAGCCCCATCGCCGCAGTCGACACGCGTCGTGCAGGCCCTAAAAGAATAAATCCATCCCACCCACAGAGTCTCGTTCCCACCGTGCCGATAAGTCCGGGGGGTGTGAGGGGGCTGGCAGCCCCGCGAGGCGGGGAGGAGGAGAGCGCGAGAGGGGAAGCGCGAAGGGGGTTCCGCCTCTCGCTCCACAGATTGTCGTGCAAAACCAACCGCCAGGCTGAAAACTATCATCTGGGCAACTTCAAACTGCTCTATGGCCGCCGGTGCGCCGGCAGCAGGTTTTCCCCCGCCAGATGCGCCTGCAACTCAGCCGCCCTCAGATCCTTTGCCAACTCCTCCAGGCGCACCTGAGCACCCAGCAGCGGAGCGAGCGCCTCGCGGACAAACCCGAGCATCCGCCGCTCCGCCACCAGCACCACCTGGCGCGCCTGACACCGGTCGGCGCGGTGGGCGGCCTCCTGGGCGGCCAACCTGGCAAAGCGCCGCTCAAACTCCTCCGCGTGATTTTCGCGGTGATCGTCGTAGTAGGCGTGGGCAGGACCAGCCCCCGGCCCACGGTTGCGCCCCGTCTTGGTCTCAGACCACAGCTGCCGCCTGGCGGCCTCGCGCTCAACGTTGATGAGCGCCTCCCCTTCGACAAGCGTCGGCCCAGACTCCCATTCGGGAAATTCCGGCCGCTCCAGGGCCAAGAAACGGGCGCGCGCCGCGTCGATCGCCAGTACCAGAATATCGTTCATGTCATTACAATGCGGATATTCGGATGGCCCACTTCCTCGACGTACTCGCTCAATACTTGCCTGAGAAAGTCGGCGCCCGCCGGGGTAATCAGACCGAGGTGGGCAGGTTTCGGCTCGCTGAGGCGCGACTTGAAAACATGGAACAACCCCTCGCGGGGGCCGACCTTCACCCAGACTTGATCGCCCAGACCGGGGTAGAGCACCGTGCAGCGGCTCTCATCGCGGGAGATCACCCTCAAAATTGGATCGACCGCGCGGGCGATGCGCCCCACGGACGCCAGAAATGCTTCGGTGTCAATTTTGCCTGTCATACGCCGAGCCTCCCTGTCTATAGCCAATTTCTAAAGTAAGCAAAAAAGTGAAAAACCTGGGAAACAGTTGCCATGCTCATTCGAGCAGCTGGGTAATCTCCTCTTCGGCAATTTCGCGGCCGGTGCCCGCAAACGGGTGCTCCGGCGGCAAAAACAGCAGACAGTGGCATGCTTTGCGCTCGCGCATCGGCACGCACGGGCAGTTCCAGTAAGCCGCCGCCACCTCCGCCCGCTTGTCCTCGTAGTGGCGGCAGGGACACAGCGGTGCCCCGAGTTCGTCTTTGTGTATCGCCAGACCGACGATCACCGCCGCCGTCACCCCGGTATCGGCACAAAAAACCGTGTCGGTGCGCTTGGCGTCGGTCTGTGCAAACTTGCGCAGGGCCTCCAGGCTCTTGGGCGTCGGTCTGCGCACAGTCGGATCCGGTTTTGCACAAGAGTCTGTGGGGCGAGAGGTGGAACCCCCTTCGCGCTTCCCCTCTCGCGCTCTCCAACCTCCCCGCCTCGCGGGGCTGCCAGCCCCCCGACACCCCCCGGACTTATCGGCACGGTGGGAACGAGACTCTGTGGGTGGGATGGATTTATTCTTTTAGGGCCTGCACGACGCGTGTCGACTGCGGCGGAGGGGATGAATGGTTGTTGAGCTGCAGTGGTTTTCCACTGATATCTGTCCTAAAGCATGACCGTCAAAATCAGCGGGTTGCTGTCGCCGGTGGGCGATTGTACCCAGAGGCGCCGGTCGCCGGGGTAAGCGTCGAAGTCGATCTGCACCGTCACCGTCAGGCGATCCGGACCGGTGTGGACCGGGCTGTCGCGACGCGCGAGCGGGTCACCGAGCATCGCCCGCACGCCGCGCGCCGGTTTGACCTGGATGCCCTCGACGGCGTCGAGATTGCGGCCGCGCACATCGAGTACCAGGACATCACCGATGAAGGCTGCGTCAGGAAAGCTGAGTGGGTCGATAGCGGGAAGCATTACAAATTGCGCTCGGGCGGGCCGCTGGAGGGGCTGTTGTTGAACTGGCGCTCGAGCATGGCGATGATCTCTTCGCGGCTTTTGGGTGGTTCGGGGCGCGCAATCGGCGTGTAACGCAGGGCCTTGCGGGCGCTGGAGCGCGATTGGCCGTAGTAGTAGGTGATCCCGGCCAGGATGGCGGCTGCCACGACCGTCGCGCACAGTAGCACAAGGCAAGACATTGTTCGGTACCCTGGATGAAGACGCAGGTGATCGCCTTCAGTGTAGCGACTCGGTCCGGGCGGGCAAGCACTCAGCAAAAATTCACAACATTGTCCACAGCCGGAGGGCCGGGCTTCAGCCTCCGCTCGGTTGGGTGGCGACGACGAGCTTCTCCAGGCCCGCCTGGCGGGCGGCGTCCATCACCTTGACGACGTTTTTTTGGCGGGCGTCGGCGTCGGCCTGCACGACCAATACTTTCTGACCGGAGGACTCCGCTTCGCGGCGCAGGGCGGCAAGCAGATTGGCTTCGGGCACGACCGCCCCGTTGACCGAATACTTGCCGTCTTTGTCGACACCCACCACCAAGCTTTTTTTCTGTTCGGGCTTGTCGCCGGTGGCGGAGGTGGGCAGGTCCACCTTAAGGCCGTTGTTTTGAATGAGCGGCGCGGTGATGAGTAGGATAATTACCAGCACCAGAAAAACGTCGGTGAGGGGAGTGATGTTGATTTCGGTGAAACCGCTGCGGTTGCGCCGCCCCCGTCCGCTCCCACCCGCTTGAATCGCCATCGTCTGATTCTCCTACTGCTGGGGAATGGTGGATTCTTCGACCACCTCGCCTTCAAATTCGGCGGTGTCGGCAAAGTTGAGAAACAGCAGCTTGAGCAGCTGAAAGTCGTCTTCGAACTGGGCGACGATGTTCTGGAAGATGTTGTAGGCCACCACCGAGGCGATGGCGACGATGAGACCCGCCGCCGTGGCAATCAGCGCAAAGCCGATTTCGGCCGCCAGTTTGTTGCTGGCCGCCCCTTCGCCTGCGAACGTCTGGAAGGAGCGCAAGATGCCGACTACCGTGCCGAGCAGGCCGATAAAGGGAGCGACCGCCCCGATCGTGCCCAGCACGTTGAGGTGCTTTTCGAATTTGCGCATGCCCAGGTTGATGGTGATGTCGAAGGCCTGCTCAAACTTGACGCGCGGCACCGAAAGCAGCCGCACCCCATCCTCGGCCACTTCGCCAATCACGCCGCCCACCTGTTCGCAGAGATTGCGCGCTCCAGAAAGGTTGGCGCGTTCAAGCTCGCGCTGCAGCCGGACAATAAAGCGATCGACGTCGGTCTTGTTGCGGTTGATGTAGAGCCAGCGCTCGGTGACCACGGCGATGGTCAAAACCGAACACAGCAGCAGCGGGACAGCAATCCACCAATCGTTGACAATAAAGCGGTAAAGATCAGCAAGGAGATTCATAGAAGATGCGACCAGCGTTCCCTGAAACTGGGATTATCTTAAGCGGGGACGATCGGGCGGAATGGATAGTTCCTGATCATTCAGGAGACGCTTCCATCGCCGAGCTTGCCCTAAGATAGCTCATTTCAAAAAAGGCAGCGGGTTGACCGCCCGGCCGCCCACGTGCAACTCCAGGTGCAGATGCGGACCGGTGCAGCGGCCAGTGCAGCCGGTGGCTCCGAGAATCTGACCAGCTTCGAGGATCTGGCCGGGGCGGACGAGGACGCGCGACAGATGGGCGTAGCGGCTGACAATGCCGTCCTCGTGGCGGACATCGACGGCGTTGCCGAAGCCGCCGGACATCCAGCCGGCAAACAGCACCGTCCCCCGGCGGACGGTGGCCACGGGCGAACCGCTCGGCCCGGCAATATCGATTCCCAGATGCCTGCGGCCCCCGCGCGGGCCGTAGGGCGAAATCACGAAGCCCCGGACGGGCCACACGTAGCCGCGCGGCGAGCGGGGAGCTTCGGAGACGCCGCGAGCGGTGGCGACAAGCAATGCGGGGGCATTGACCGGCCCAGTGGCGGCCCGACCGAAGGCCGCAAGCGCCTCGGCGTCACCGGGGATGACCAGCAAATGGCCGGGGGAAATAAAATCCTGAAAACCCGGTCCGGTCGCTTTGGCGATGGCGGTGATTGGGACTCGGTGGCGCTCGGAGACGACGACCAGGGTATCGCGGCGTTGGACCCGGTAGACCAGACCATCCACCGGCGGAATGAGCAGTTTCTGGCCTGGGGTGAGCGGACTTTGCGGATCCAAGCCGTTGGAAAAAGCGATCGAGCGGGCGTCCAGCTTGTAGGCCGCCGCCAGCGACGCGAGCGTGTCGCCGGCCGATACCGGATGGCTCACCACCGAGCGGCGGCCGTCGAGCATTTCGAGGGTGCCGCTTTCGACGGCCGCCAGGGCGGCGATCACTTTGGATGGGCTGTGTTGCTGCAGCAGCAGGACGAGGTTGGCATCGGCGGTCTGCTCGATAGGGGCGGCGTTGCGCAAAGCAATGGCACCGCCTGCGGCAACCGCCACCGCGAGCGCCCCCGCAGCCCACCCGCCCCATGACCGTCGGCGCTGGGCAACCCGGGCGGGCGACCGCCTCTGTGCCGTCACCGTCTGCGCTTTTGGCTGGGGGAGCATAGGTCCGTGCACTCCGAAACAACTGGCCCAACCGCCCGGCCGATCCGAATCGAGCCCGGGGCGTTTGGCGGTTGAGCACAAGATACCCCGAAAGCGTAGCGGATCAATCCAGAAAAACCGTTCACCGCCAACCAATAGGCGGCCGACCGACCGGTAGGCTTTTCGCTTGGCTTGACTCCCATCGCACCTGCACCCTAAACTTCACCATGAACGCCACTTTGCAATGGAAGCGCATCGGTGATTGTCCTGTTGCCGGGCAGTTTTCGCAAACGGAGCGGCCGTCGGCAACCGGTTGGGAGGGTCTTTGCATGGCGCGACGGCGAGGACGTTCTGGCACCCGGACGCACCGCGTCGCCCTGCCCACCCGGGCGTCGGGTACGGCGGGTTGCCTGTTTTCTGCCTGGAATCCCGGTGGGAAAGCCTGCCCCCGTGGGCCGGAGGCGCGAGCCATTTCTGCGGGAAAAGGGCACACAAACGCCGACGCCGCACTCGGCGCTCGTGCTTCGTAGCGACTGCCCCGGTTTCAGACTGCCATTGCCATTTTTTGAGGGGAATTTTGCAATGAGAATCCGTAGCGCCGTGATGCTGTTCGCCTTGGGTCTGGGGCTATCCCCGGCCCACGCCCAGACCGTCGGCCAGTTGAGTGGCCCGGACGGTCCGAGCACGACCGCCGCGAGCCTGGACGGGCCGCCGGTGCGCGCGACGATGCCGCCGCTGCCGAACAACGCCGTGCAGCTGCGCATCCAGAGCAACCGCGCCCTGACGCTGCAGGATGCCGTCAACACCTCCCTGGGCAACAGTCCGACGCTGCTGATTGCTCGCATCGCCGTCGAGCGCGCTGAGGCGGTCAAGCGGCAGGCCGAAGCGGGGCTGTTCCCGACGGTAAGCCTCTCGGGCGGCTACTCTTACAACCAATCTCCCCAGGCGGCCATCTCCCGAGCCCTCGTTACCGGTTCGAGCACTTCTACCACCGACACCACCGCCGTCACCCAGAGCCTGATCGGGCCGGGACTTTTCAATTCGACCCAGGCGGCCGCCCTCACCGGTCTGCTCTTCGGCGATTCTTCCTCCGGCGGTGTCAGCAGCGCCTTTTTGTCCGAAAGCGCCATTCTCCAGGGCCAGGTGCGCATCGACTGGAACATCTTCACCAGCGGCCTGGTGGGCAGCCGCATCCTCGCCGCCGAAGAGAACCTGCAGGCCGCCCGCCTCGACTACGAGCGCACCCGCCAGGATCTGATCAACAACGTCATCGGTGCTTACTACGACCTGCAGGCCGCCGACGGCAACGTACAAATCGGCGATGCCGCCGTCAAAAGCGCTGAGGCGAGCCTCAACGACGCGCGCGCCCAGGAGCGGGCCGGGGTGGGCACCCGCTTCGCGGTGCTGCAGGCGGAGACCCAGCTGGCCAACTCCGTCCAGCAGCGGCTGACCGCGGTCAACCAGCGCGAGATCAACCAGCGCAACCTGGCGCGCGCCCTTAACTTCCAGGTGCCCACCACCGTCGAGGCGGCCGACCCGGTCGAGGAGACCGGCACCTGGCAATTGGGCCTCGACGAGACAATCTACCGGGCGCTTTACAACCGCGTCGAACTGGCCCAGCAGGACGCCCTGCGCCGGGCGGCCAAGGCCAACGAAGCGGTCGCCTACGCCTCGGTGGCGCCGCAGGTCAGCATCTTCGCCACCGGCGACGCCTACGATAACCTGCTCGATCGCATCGTCGGCATCTACACCGGCTACAGCGCGGGGGCGCAGATCCGCTGGAACGCCTTCGACGGCGGGCTGGCCGCCGCCCAGGCCGCCCAGGCGGTCGCCGACGCCAAGACCGCCGAGGCGCGCTTTGTGGACACCTACAACACTATCCGCTTCAGCGTCGAAAGTTCGATCTCCAGCCTGGAGACGGCTCGCCAGCGCGTCGATTCGGCCACCGCCGCCGTGGCCAGCGCCACCGAAGCCCTGCGTCTGGCCCGGCTGCGCTTCCAGGCGGGGGTGGGCACCCAGACCGACGTGATCACCTCCGACCGCGATCTGACCCAGGCACGGGTCAACCGGCTCATTGCGGTCATCGACTACAACCGCGCGCTCGCCGCCATCCGCCGGTCCGTGGGCATTCTGTAGAGCCGCCACCGGTCTTTGCGCAGTGCAAAAAGCGCTGTACCCTTGGAGGGATATCACTGGCACTGGTACCGGGAGGAAGTCCGATGCCCCAGGCTGCTTTGCTGCAGGAAGTGCTGGAGGAGCCCTGGCGGTTGCGCAGCGGCGTCGAGGCTTTGCTGAGACCTTTGCGCCCCTCGGATCTGAATTTGCACTGGGGACTTTTTCATAACTGCTCGACCCAATCGCTCTACCAGCGCTTCTTCCAGGCTCCCGAGCGCTCGAAGGTGACCGACTCGGAGGTGGCGCGCTTTACCAACTTCGACTGCAGCCGTGAGTTGGCGGTGGCGGCGGTGCAGACCACCGGCGGTGGGCCGGAGTTGGGGGTAGTGCGGCTGGTCCATCTGGGCAGCGATATTTTTGAATTTGCGGTGCTGATTGCCGACCCCTGGCACCGCCAGGGTCTGGGCCGCAAGCTGGTGCAAAAGGCGATCGCCATCGCTGGAGCCGGTCAGGTGCGGCGGCTGGAGGGCTATGTGCTCGCCTCGAACCGGCCGATGCTCACCCTGTGCCGCCAGTTGGGTTTTGCCCTCGAACGGCTCGGCGGCGAAGGCCTCTACCAGGTGCATCTCGAACTGGCAGGGGACGGCCGTCCAACTGTCACCGGCGGCGGTCCGATCGCCCCTGCCGACCGGTAGCCTGGACGCATTGAGCGCAACGCATCGGCTTCTATGACTGATAGACCTGCCGTCCAGGCCCGGCCACCGCTGGCCTTTGTTCCCCCCACCCTCGATCCGCTGCTGTTGAAGGCGCTGCCGGCGGCACTCCCCTGGTGGTTGCGCCTGGCAACACCCCTCGCCGACTTTCGCACCGAACACGTCGAGCGGCTGGTGGCGCTGTACCGGGATTTTCAGGCGGGCAAGGCGCGGTTTTTGCTCGCCTTTCGCCATCCGACCACCTACGACCCCTTCGCGATGGGCTATTTGCTCTCCCAGGCGGTGCCCCGCAAAGCCCGCGAGCAGGGCGTGCAATTGACCGGCCCGGTGCACGCCCATTTTTTGTACGACCGGGGCATTCCCCTGTGGGCGGGACGGGCGGTGGGCTGGTTGTTGCCGCGGGTCGGGGGCATTTCGATCCAGCGCGGCCGCTTCGACCGGCTGGGCCTGCGCGCCGCCCGCGACCTGTTCGCCCATGGCAGCCTGCCGCTTGCGGCAGCTCCCGAAGGCGGCACCAACGCCCACAGCGAGATCGTCAGTCCCCTGGAGCCGGGGGTCGCCCAGTTGGGCTTCTGGTGCGCGGAGGATCTGGCGGCGGCCGGTCGTCCCGAGGCGGTCTACATCGTGCCGGTGGGCATCCGTTACAGCTATATCGACGCGCCCTGGGCCGCCCTCGATCGACTGCTCGACACCCTCGAAGCGGACGTGGGCCACCAACCCGCCCCCGGAGGCGACCGCTACGGGCGGCTTTTGGCGGTGGGCGAGCGGTTGCTTGCCCAGATGGAAAGCTTTTATTCGCGCTTTTACCGCCGCCACCTGCCTTCTGCAGCCCCCGGCGAACCGGCAGCCGGGTTCGATGAGCGCCTGATCCGTTTGCTCGAAGCGGCCCTGCAGGTGGCGGAGGAATTTTTCGACTTGAGCGCCAAAGGCAACCTGATCGACCGCTGCCGACGCATCGAGCAGGCGGGCTTCGAGCGGATCTTTCGCGAAGATTTCAAAGACGGCGGCCGTGGGCTCAGCCCCACCGAGCGCGGCCTGGCCGATCGCCTGGCCGAGGAGACCGATTTGCGCATGTGGCACATGCGGCTGGTCGAAAACTTTGTCGCCGTCAACGGCAACTACGTGCGCAGCAAACCGACCGCCGAGCGCTTCGCCGAGACCGCCCTCATCGCCCTGCGCACCGTGCGGAGCCTCAAAGGGGACAATCCCTTCGAAGCAGCCAATCTGGGCAAGCAGCGGGTCCACCTTACCGTGGCTGAGCCCCTCTCGGTGCGCGAACGGCTCGCCGCCTACCAGTCCGGCCGCCAGGGAGCCCGCCAGGAAGTCGCCCGGCTGACCGGCGATTTACAGGCGGCTCTCGAAGCGATGGTCGATGGGGCGTCAGGACGGAGTCCGCGCTGACGCTTGAAAAACTGTCCCAACCCCCGGCGCTGCAACCGCTCCCACGCCTTACAGTAAAGCCAATCCCACTGCAACCAGGAGCCCTCCCCATATGAACCTCGCCCATTTGCTCGACGACCAACTGCGCCACCGCCCCGAAAAAGTGGCTTTCGAGGGCGACGGTCGCTCGCTTTCCTATGCGCAACTGGCGCGCCTGAGCGAGAATTTTGCCGCCTCGCTTACCGCTGCCGGGTACGGCCCCGGCGACCGCCTCGCGGTGGTGCTGCCCAACGTGCCGGAGTACGCCCTGGCCATGTTCGCGCTGTGGCGGCTGGGGGCGGTGCCGGTGCTGATCAATCCGCAGTTGACCGGCCGTGAACTGGACTATATTCTCCGTGATTCGCAGGCGCGGGCAGTGATCTTGCCGGAGGCGCTCCTTGGAGTCCTCGCACCGCTGCGCTCCGAGTTGCCCAACCTGCGGGCGATCGTGCTCGGGGTGCCCGCAGACAAAGATCTGAACTTCGCCGGGCTGGCTGCTATCCCCGGCCAGTGCCCGGTTGCTGAGCGCCACGGCGACGACATCGCCCAGATCATGTACACCAGCGGTACCACCGGCACCCCGAAAGGAGCGCTCATCAGCCACGGCAACCTGCTCGCCAACGCCCGCTCGGGCGTCGAGCGACTCTCCGTCACCGGCGACGATCACCTGTTCTGCATCCTGCCGGTTTTTCACGCCTTCGCCTTTACCGCGGCCCTGGTCATTATGCCCCTGGCCGGCGGGTCGGTCAGCTTTGAGTACCGCCTGAGCCCTAAGAAGCTGACAGAGCACCTGAGCGACCCGCGAGTCAGCGTGATGGTAGCGGTACCCAGTCTGCTCTCTACGATCTTGCGCTTCCCGAGCGAACTGAAGCTCTCCGCTGCGCTGCGCTGCATCCTCTGCGGCGGCGGTCCGTTACCGCCCCAACTGGAAGCAGCCTTCGTCCAGCGCTTCGGCGATCTGGTCCGCCAGGGCTACGGCATGACCGAATGCTCGCCCTACGCCGCCTTTAGCCCCCTGGACCGGCCCAGCAAGCCCGGCTCGATCGGATTACCCATGCCCCAGGGGCATAAACTGGCGGTCCGCGACCCGATCTCGGGCAATTTCGCGGCGCCGGGCGAAGTGGGCGAACTGGTCGTCTCCGGTCCCCATATCTTCAAAGGCTACTTGAACCAACCGGAGGCCACCGCCCAGGCTTTCGTCGACGGCTGGCTGCGCTCGGGCGATCTGGGCTACTGCGACGAAGAGGGCTATTTCTTTCTGGTCGATCGCCTCAAGGACATGATTATCGTGGGTGGCGAGAAAGTCTACTCTCGCGAAGTCGAGGACGTGCTGCTCACCTTTGCGCCGCTGCGGGAAGTGGCGGTGGTCGGGCAGCCGGATCCTGACAAAGGCGAGGTCGTGCGCGCATTCGTCAGTCTGCAGGAAGGGGCCACCATCGGCGAGGAGGAGATTGTTCGCTTTGCGCGCGAAAGGCTGGCCTCGGTCAAAGTGCCTAAATCGGTCACCATCCTGGCAGAACTGCCCAAATCGGCCACCGGCAAGATTCTGAAGCGCGAACTGCGCAAACAGTTCGCACCGAAGTAGGCGATACCCCTGGCTATGTCCCTATTTGCGCTGGCCCTGGCCGGGGGTCACAGCCGGCTCCCCGAGCTTCAAAGTGGCGGTGGTGACGTTGGTACCGCGCTTGAGGTCGGCGCGCACATTGGTAAACCGCTCGATCTGATCGCCTTCGCGCTTGACGACGTAACTGCGCTCGTAGACGCCGGGTTTGACTTCTTCCATAGGCAGGGGATCCGTCGAACCGGGGATAGTCAGGAAGGCCTTGGAATTGGCGGTACCTTCTACCTTGAACATGAGTTTCGTCCCCGGCTCGTACTTGTCGCCGGGGGTGACTACGAAGCTGTTGATCTGTAACACTTCCGGACGGCGCTCAGCAGGCACCTGGGCTACCTCAAAGACCGGCCCGGCCTGGACCGTTACCGCCAGCAGCGTGCCCTGGGCAAGGGCTGCCGCCGCTAGAAAACGGCCGAAATGACAATTCGACATAATGACTCCTTGCGTGCACTACGGCAAGCATCGACGTCGGGATCGATTGCGCCGCCGTTATCGATATCAATTACACGCGATTGTGGCGATAGGTCCGTCTATCTTTCGGTGGAAAGCAGCAAAGTCTTTGGGAGGAGTATACCGCAGTTTATTGCCGGCCTTCAATGTTATTAATCCCCTCTATAAGGTATGTCTTCTCTTCATGATTCTTGACACCTTTTTGATGGACAAATTACCCAAAGGCCTTGTGCTGCTTCTGTCTGCGCGCAATGGCGGGTGCAGATTGCAACTGCTGCCTGGCGATACTTTCCCGAGGAATAGTTGCGCCGGCGTGAACTTATTCGAGGTTAATTGCCCCCTCGGCAGGGGCTGTCAAGCCCCTAAAAACCTTTGCTCAAGCAGATTTAATTGTTCACCGCCTCAGACCTGTGGTATGGTTTCCCAGACGAAACAGTGAGAAGTCCGCAATGGTCAACTCCATCCGAGACCTCATTGTTGCGCTATCTTGCGCGGCAATGCTCAACGTCGCTGCGGCAAGCGCCCAGGTCCGCACAGTCCAGGATCTTCCGGTGGCGGGTGGATGGCTCAAATCGATGCAACAGAGTCTCCAGCAACCGGCCGGCACCCCAACTCCCGATCAAGCCCCGCTGAAGGTGGGCAGGGTGGTTCCCCCTGCTACCCGTGTCGCCGCCCGTATCCAGGACATGCCCGAGTACCAAACCACCGTCGTCTACCTGGGCGATCTGCCCTTGCTCTCCGTAGCGACGGCCGAGGAACCGGCGATCCTGCGCGCCAGCTTGATCAGCTCCCGAGTCAACCAGTTGCAATGGGATCAAATTCCCGGCGAGTCGATTCGCATCGCCCACGACGGCAAATCCTACTCGCTGGTCGCCGGTAAGGACCAGACACTGATCACCATCGACCGGAGCATTCGTCTGAGCCGCACCGAGGAGATTTCCGACAAAGCGGCGGCCCTGCAAATCGCCAACCGCCTGCGCCGCTACTTCGGCAACGCGCCGGAGCTGACCGATGCCCCGCCCGAGCCGCCCTCGTTGCTCGCTTCGATCAGCGTCTCGATCAGCGACACGGTCGTGCAGGTCTTCCAGGGGGTCGCCTCCTGGTATGGCCACACATTTTTGAACCGGCGCACCTCCAGCGGTACGGTACTGCGCGAGGACAGCCTGATTGCCGCCCACCCCGCCTTGCCCTTCGGCACCCAGCTGCGGGTCACCAACCTCGGCAACGGCCGGCAGGTGACCGTTAAGGTCCAAGATCGGGGGCCGTTTATCCGAGGGCGGGTGATCGACCTGTCGCCGCGGGCCGCCCAGCTGCTCGGCATGGTCAGCTCCGGCCTCGCCCGGGTCAGAGTCGAAGTGATCCGCTAGCGCCCGCCGGCAGCCCATTGCCCACCAGGCAGCAGGCCGATGGCTGCAGGCTATGCTTGTGCTCATGAGCGCGACAGGCCCAAAAAACCGCTGGATGGGAGCCCTGGTGGGGCTGGGTTGGGGAGCCGTCTGGGGTTTGTTGGTGCCGCTGACGCCCCTCGCTTCGCTCGATCGCCAGAGCCGCGACTGGCTCTCGCGCTGGCAGGTTCAGACGCCGCTCCCCGAGGCGGTGACGATCGTCGGCATCGACGGCGAGCTGGAGGACCGCCGTACCAGCGACCGGCGGCTGCCGGACTTTTATCTGGAACCCGATACTTACGCGGTCCTGCTGGAGCGCCTGCTGGGCGATGCAAAGGCCAAGGCGGTGCTGCTGGCATTGCCGCGCAGCTTCAACAAAGTCAGCGGTATCGGCGAGCAGGACCGGCGTCTGCGCGCAGTGATCGACCGCTACAACGGGCGGGTGGTGCTGGAGGCGGTACCGTTTAACGGCGAGGTGGACATCTTTAACAATCTGCTGCCCTACGGCGACGACCTGCGCCTCACGGTACCGCTCGAACAGATGGTCGGGGTGCGCCAGTTTCTGGAGGATCCGGACGGGATTGTGCGGCGCAGCCGCACCGGGATCAATCTCGAGCGCACCGACAGCGGCGGCATTCAGACATTTTTCTCGGTGGACTTTCTGGCGGTGCGCAAGTTTTTGGGTCGCTCGCCGCGAGGCTTTGGGCCGGATGAGCGTATCCATTACTACGGACCGGCAGGCACCTTCGAGCGCTACCCGGTGGAGCGGATCTGTCCACCCGACCCGCTGCAGGGCTGCTCGCCGGTCAAAGATTCAGCGGTGCTTAAGCGCTTTGCGGGCAAACTCGTCATCGTCGGCCACGTCGACGGTCATCCCGAGGCGAGCATCGTGCAGACTCCCTTCGGGCCGATGGACGCGCTCAACGTGCACGCCAATCTGGCGGCGAATCTGCTGCAGGGGCGCGCCGACCGGATGTTGCCGCCCCTTTGGGATCTGCTGCTGATTTTAGGTTTTGGAGTGCTGAGCGGCTGGTGCCTCGACCAGCGCTACGCCCGCTGGCTTGCCCCAGCGCTTTTGGTCGGTTTCGCCGCGGTGATGCTTGCTGCATCGCGCGCCGAGCCGACGCTGCTGTTGCCGGTGCTGCCGCCCTTGGCGGCCTTTGTCTTTACGGGCAACACGCTTTTTTATCTGCGGGCGCGGGCGGCTACCCGGGCCCGCCTCACCGCCCAGCAGGAAGAAATCAACCGGCTGCGGCGGGCCGAGCGCGAGGCCATCCTCAAGCAGGCCAAAAAACTGCTGTTCCGGGTGGCCACCGACATCCACGACCGGCCGCTGCAGGAGTTGAAGCTGGTGATGGATAATCTCGAAGAATTGCTGCTCATACTGCCCGCTCCATCGCCGGAGGCGCACGCCGTCGATGAGGCCCTGGCGGCTCTGCAGCAGGTCGGCCGGGCGATCCGCGTCGAATTAAATGACCTTAGGCAGGTGGCGGCCAAACTCGAAATCACCCCTTCGCTGAAGGACGGCCTGCACGCCGGTTTGCACGCCGAACTCGACCGGCTGCTGGACGCGGGCGAGCTGACGCTGACGGTCGAGCGCGACATCATGCCCCTGGAGGAGCCGAGTGCGGACAGCACCTGGCTAGATGCCCGCGAGGACTTATTTCGCTTTTTTAAAGAAGCGCTCGTCAATGTCATCCGCCACGCCCAGCCGCACGGAGCCGGGTGGCTGCGGGTCGAACTCGCTCAACAGGGCTACACCGCGCACCTGGTGGTCGAAAATGACGGACCGTTTCTCACGGCTTCAGCTACCGGCGGCGGCTACGGTACCAAGATCATGAACACGATCGCCGGGGAATTGCCCGGCGGCAGCTGGCAGCGCACCGATCGGGCGCAGGGAGGCGTCACGGTCGCTCTGTCGTGGCGGATGCCGACGGCGGCAGCAGCGGCGTCTGCAGCTCAGCCACCGATTTTGATCGATCGTTGATGAGCATTTCAAGGGTCGCTCGGGTCGGAGCGCAGGTAGAATTCTTCGACCCGGGCCAAAAAATCCGCGGCGTACCCTGGGCAGTCGCGACGGTACTGGAAGGCAAAGCAGTCGCGGCAACCGGCTTTTTCAAGACGGCGATCTGCGGTGAAGACCGGCCAGAAACCCTTGGTCGCCTGGCCGCACACCGGACAGGGATGCACGGGCAATGCCTTGCGGGGCAGTTCCTTCATGCCGATCCAGAGTAGCAGCGTCAGGAGAAAATCACCCCTCAAAATGTTGCCTGCCGAGAATAGTCCCGGAGCGTTCCCACAAAACGCGGAGTGCGCTTGATAGATTGGAGCTGGCAAATATACCGCCCGACGCCGGTCCTCATTTCTAAAGCTACGCCAATCGTGAGTTGGGGTGACGTGCGACCGCAAAAGTGAACCGCTTAGATGTGAGTCTTCCGGTCGGCCACTTTTCACTACGATCCAGGAGCCTACCAAAAATCCATAAACGCATGGCTTTTCAAAGTTGCAAGCTTGCCCAAATGCCCTAGCGGCGCGCCTCGGGCAGCCGGTGCCAGGGAACGAGCGGGTATTCGTGGTGCTCCCAGTGGTAGCCGAAGTGGTAGCAACTGATAAACGACCAGAACGTCGAAAGGCGGTTGCTGGTGGCCCGGTGGCGGTTGCGATAGCCGCCGTCGGGTCGGCGGTGGGGCAGGTAGGTGCCAAAGTAGAACAACTGCAAGGAACTCAGCACCAGCGGCAATAGCCAAAACAGTGCAAGGTTGACGAGCGGAACATCCATCAGCCAGGTGCACACCACGAACACTACAGCCATACCCGCGATCAAAAACGGGGTGTTTTGGCTCTCCATGTAGTCTTTCATAAATTTCAAGTACCACCGAAAGAAGCCGCTGTGCTCGCCGTCGTGGTAGTCGGGGTCTTTGTCGGTGGCTGGAAAGCGATGGTGCAACTGGTGTTTAATCAGCAGTTCGCGATAGGGCAAAAAGGCGTACAGACCGACGGCGGCGGTGCCCAACCAATCGTTGATGCGGTGATTGATGGGAAACACGGTTCGGTGCATCGCGTCGTGGGCAGTAATAAATAGACCCGTGTGCACAAAGGTTCTAAGTACCACCACGCCGATGATGGCTTGCAACGATAACTCACCAAGGGGTAAGCGCAGTGCCGCGGCGAAACTGAAGATCCACAGGCCGATAATCACCAGAGCCCACCAGAGGCCGGAAGAACCGCTCTTGTGGGTGATAACCCCTCCGGCAACCCCCTCCGAAGAACGTTCCTCTACCGCCGAGCCACGCATATTAGACCTTGTAGATTCAAAATTGAGCTTTGCTCCCACCTTGCAGACTGCGTCGCGCACAGCGAGAACGAGCGTTGCTATGTGCATCTTAAGCGCGCCCGCCCGAAAGACTGTCTATCCGGAGTAGGGTTCAATGCCTGCCGGATTGAGGATCCCCAGGACGGCAATCCGTGACAATAGAGTGCGAATCCACCGGTCGCGCTTGGAGAGGGACGTGTACGAAATCGTCAAAATCGGAGATCCGGTGCTGCGTCTGGCAGCCAGGCCCTTGAGCAGCGATGAGATCCAAGGCGAAGCGATCCAGCAACTGATCGCCGCGATGGCTGAGCGGATGCGCGAGGCGCCGGGGGTGGGCCTCGCCGCCCCCCAGGTGGGAGTCTCGGTGCAACTGGTGGTCATCGAGGATCGCCCCGAGTACATCGAGCGGCTCAGCGATACGGAGCGGCGCGAGCGGGAGCGCGAGCCGGTGCCCTTGCACGTGCTCATCAACCCCGTGCTGAGCGTAGAAGGCGAAAAATCGGCCGTTTTTTTCGAGGGTTGCCTGAGCATTCCCGGTTACCAGGGACTGGTGGCCCGGGCGCGGGCAGTGCGGGTCGCAGCCCTGGATGAGCGGGCCACGCCGCTGACTATCCGGGCGCACGGCTGGTACGCCCGCATCCTCCAGCACGAGATCGATCACCTCAACGGAATACTGTGCGTGGATCGCATGGATCTTCGCACCCTGACCACCCTCGAAAATTACGACCGCTACTGGCGGGCCGGGCGCTAATCTGGCTATCAACACCAGAAGGGCAAACCTCGTGAAACTGCTCAAAGATCAACTGGTCTGCCTGCACCTGGACGACGCTGCGCAGGTGCTCCTGGCGGAAGTCAAAGACATTGTCGTCAACGCCCGGGGCGAACTCACCTGCTGGGCCAGGCCGTTGGTGCTGCGCAGCGGCGAAGGCCAGGTTCAGGATGTGCGCCAGGCGCCGGATCTGCTCTGGCCAGCGACCGAATTTGAGGCGGCCCTCGACGCCGAGGTCGCCCCGTTGCTCGCTGTACTCGCCACCGAAGCGCTCTTTCCCGATCCGCTGCGCACGGCCTCGCTGCTGCAGTTCGTGCGCGGCTGCACGGCGAGCCGCGCCCGGCGGGCCGGCTAATCTAACCGCCCATCGCCCGCGATCTGGCCACCGACGCTTCCTCGGCCGCCACGATCCGGCCGTCCAACAGGTGAATGGTGCGCTCGGCGTAACCGGCGAAGCGTGGGTCGTGGGTAACCATGCAGATGGTGGCCCCGCCCCGGTGCAACTCACCCAACAAATCCATCACCGCCTGGCCGTTGGCCGAATCGAGGTTGCCGGTGGGCTCATCGGCGAGCAGAATACCCGGCGAACCGGCCAGGGCGCGGGCGACGGCGACGCGCTGCTGCTGGCCGCCCGACAGTTGCGCCGGGTAGTGCCTCAGACGGTGGGACATCTCGACGCGGTCGAGCGCCTGGGTGACCCGCTTTTTGCGCTCCAGCTCACTGAGGCCCCGGTAGGTGAGCGGCAGTTCGACATTCTCAGCCACGCTCAGATCGCCAATCAAGTTGAAGCTCTGAAAAATAAATCCGATTTCGCGGTTGCGGATGCGCGAGCGTTCGACCAGGTCCAGACTCTGCACCGTCTGGCCGCGCAACAGATAGGTGCCCTGGCTGGGCGAATCGAGCAGGCCCAAAATCGCCAGAAGCGTCGATTTGCCACAGCCGGAGGGGCCGGCGATAGCGACGTATTCGCCTGTACGGATTTCGAGATCGACCTGTGAGAGGGCACGGGTCTCGACCTCGTCGGTCATAAACACTTTGCTCACGCCGTCGAGGCGAATAAGGGGCTGTGGGGATGCGTCCATGGCGATGGCTCCTGAAGGCTTATTGCAGGCGGATGCGATTAAAGCGGTCCTGGGCGGACAGGTCGGAGAGGATGGCCCGCTCTCCAACCGTGAGACCGGAGAGCACCTCGATGGTGCTCACCGAGCCCTTGCCGAGGCGCACCGGCACCCGCACCGCCTCCGTGCCGTCCGGGGTGAGCTTGAAGAGGCTCACGGCGGAGGCTTCGCCCCCAAAGGCGGGCCGGCCGATATAGAGCACGTCGGCCGCGCGCTCCAGCTCGATGGTGCCGTCCACGCTCAGATCCGGCCTGGCTCCCTTGGGAAGCGTGCCCACCAGGCCCACCTCCACCGTCACCGTGCCGTTTTGCACCGCCGGGTCGATGCGCCGCACCCGGCCCGCCGCCGTGCCGTTGTGGGTGTCGATGAGCGCGCTTTGACCGAGCAGAATGTCCTTTGCCTGGGTCTCGGCGATCTTCACCTCCGCCTTGAGGGTCTTCGGATCGGCCACTCGGGCCAGGTTGGTGCCCGGTGCCACCCGCTGGCCCACTTCCAGGGGCAATGAGACAAGCACCCCGCTCATGCCGGCGCGCACCTTGAGGGCCGCCACCTGGCTCTCGCGCAAGCGAGAGAGCGTGCGCAACTGCTCGACTTTGGTGCTCTGCACCGAGAGCTGGGCACGCCTGGCTTCGAGGGCGATCTCGGAGCGCTGTTTTTCGAGCTTCCAACGGGTGGCCAACTCCTCGGCTTTGACCGTCGAGAGCTTCGCCTGCAGACTGCCGATGAGCCCCTGGTGGGCCAGATCGTCGTTGACCTGCCGCTGCAGTTCGGCCTGGCGAAAATCCGACTGCACCGCGGCGAGGGCCGCACGCTGGGTGAGCAACTGACTGGTAGTCTGCACCCGCAAGTTGGCCAGTTCCGCCTCGGCGGCCTTCAGCTGCAACCGCGCATCGAGAGCGCTCTGCTCCAGTTCGGGATTGGCCATTTCCACCAGCACCGTCCGGGGGCTTACCACCGCCCCCGGACGCACAGCAATCCGCTCGACCCGCCCCTCGCTGAGAGCCGGGATCCAGCGGATCTGCTCGGGAACCAGGGTGCCGAGGCCCCGCACCTGGCGAATCAACGCCCCGCGCCGGACGGTGTCGATCCAGACGGTGGAGCGCTCCACTGTCGGGGCGGCGGGCTTCAGGTTCGCCACCGCCAAAACCACCAGCACCACCGCGCTGGAGGCGGCCAAAGTCAGCAGAGCAGCCCGCCACTGGCGGCTGGCGAGGCTCGGTTTGTCGCGTGGAATATCCATAGACACTCGCACAGATACAAAACAGGAACGGCGATTGCGGAAACCCAGACTCCCTCAAGCATCCAGGCTGGATATATCCGTTGTGGATAATTTAGCGATTTTGACGATGGCCGTCAATCCCTATGGGGAATTGGCTACTCGTGGCGCAGCGCGACCATCGGTTCGACGCGGGTAGCGCGGCGGGCAGGCAGATAGCAGGCGATGAGCGCCACGCATCCGATCAGGAGGGATATGGCACCTAGGGTGCGCGCGTCGGTGGTGCTCAGGCCGAAGACGAGGCTACCCAAAAGATTGCTCAACGCGACCGATGCAGCCAGCCCCAATGCCAGTCCGCTAGCCACCAGGGTGCCGCCCTGCAGCAAGATCATTCGGGTGATATCCCCGGCGGTGGCCCCCAAGGCGATGCGCACGCCGATTTCACCGGTGCGCTCGGCGACCGCCTGGCTGAGCACCCCGTAGATGCCGACAGCGGCGTTGACCAGCGCAACGATGGCAAAAACGGCCAGCAGACTCGCGCTGAGCAGAGGCCTGCGCACAGCGTCGTCGACCGCCGCGGCGAGTGGGCGGACGCCGGTTACCGGCAGGTCCGGGTCGATCGCCTGGACTGTGCGCTGCAACTCGCCTGCAAGGGCTTGCGGATCTAAGTCGCTTTTGAGGACGACCGAGAAGTAGGGCCAGGGATCCTGGGCGAAGGGCCGGTAGATTTGAGGGTGGGGCTGCTCCTGGATACTGTTCTGGCGGATGGATCGCACCACCCCCACGATCGTCAGCCAGCCGGTATAGCCTTCGACCGACAGCCGCTGTCCGAGGGGCGAACGGTTCGAGAAGTAGCGCTCGGCCATCACATCGTTGATGATCACCGCCTGGGGAGCTGCCGGGCCGTCGCGCTCGGTAAAGGACCGCCCGGCAACCGGCGCGATACCCAGGGTCCGAAACAAATCGGGGCTACCCCCCAGATAGTCGGCCATCGGCTCCTGGCGCAGCGGGCGGCCCTGGATTTTGATTTTCGTAAGACTCTGAAACCCGACTAGGGGATAGACCACGGTGACGGCGGCCGTGCGGACCCCGGGCAGAGCGCGCACCCTTTCGAGCAAGTCGCGCACGAAGCGGCGTTGGGCGTCGCCGTCCGGGTAGCGCCGCTCGGGCAGCACGAAGTTGCCCGAGAGCACCCCGTCGGTCTCAAAACCAAGGGGAACGCCCCGCAGGTTGAAAAAGCTCTGCAGCATCAACCCCGCTGCGCTCAGCAGCACCAACGCCAGGCCGACTTCAGCGACGATGAGCGCTCCGCGCAGCCGGTGGCGTCCGACCCCGGCGGTCGAACGGCCGCTCTCTTTGAGCACCTCGGCCAATTTGGCCCGCGAGGCGGTCCAGGCGGGGATGAACCCGAAGGCGATCCCTGACCCCAGGGCGATGGCGAGGGTAAACAGCAGCACCACCGGATCAATGGCGACGCGGCTGACCCGGGGCAGCGCACCCGGCAGCAGGCGAGTCAGCAAAGGCAGCGCCGTCCAGGCGAGGATCAACCCCGCGAGCCCACCGGCCAGGGCAAGCATCAGGCTTTCGGTGAGCAACTGCCGCACGATCCGCCCCCGACTGGCCCCCAGGGCGAGGCGAATGGCGATTTCACGGCGGCGGGCGGCGGCGCGGGCGATCTGCAAATTGGCGACATTCGCCGCCGCAATCAGCAGCACGAAGACGACCGCCCCCATCAAGACCAGCAACGTCGGGCGGGCCTCGCCCAAAAAGTGCGCATCGAGCGAACGCAGATGGGCGCTGACGCCGCGGTTGCTGTCGGGGTACTGGCGGGCCAGTTGGGCGGCGCGGGCCGCCAGTGCGGATTGGACCTGTACCGGGTTGGCCTGCGGGGCGAGGCGGGCCGCCATCACCAGCCCAAGGTGGTTGTTGCGGTCCCACGGGTCCGACAGTCCCAACTTTGGATTGCGTCCCGGCGTGATCCACGATCCGAGGGAGACGTAGAGCTTTTCGCCCTGGGTAAATGTAAAGTCCTCGGGCATCACCCCGACCACGGTGTGGGGGCGGCCCTCGAAGGTCAGGGTCTGACCGACGATGGCCGGGTCGCCCCCGAAGCGGTTCTGCCAGAGTTCATGACCCAAAAGCACGCTGCGATTGCCGGCAAGATCCTCCTCGGGTACAAAATCGCGGCCCAGGACCGGTTTGACCCCCAGCACACCCAAAAATGAGGCACTGGCCATCAGCGCCGAAAGCCGCTCCGGCGGTTTGCCAGCTTCGGTGAGGGTCAGGCCCATGGGCACGTAGACAGCGCTGGAAGCAAGGCCGCGGCTGCCCTCGCGGTAGTCGAGATAGTCCGGATAGCTCACCGAGTATCCCTCTTGATCGTCGAGCTTCGAATCGACGATCACCAGCCGCTCCGGCTGGGCATAGGGAAAGGGCCTGAGCAGCACGGCGTTCACGACGCTGAAGACCGCCGTGTTGGCCCCGATCCCCAGGGCCAGCGTGAAAATTGCCGCAAGTGTCAGACCGGGGCTGCGGCGCATCATCTGCCAGGCGTAGCGTCCATCCTGCCGCAGCACGCCCCACCGCTCAGCCAGGGCAGTCCAAATTCCATCCATCTGCATCTCCAGCGACAACCGCACAGCCCCCGGCAGCCCTGCTTCGCGGTACTCCGCGCGCAAACTGTCGAGGAACATCTGGATCTGCGCCTCCTCGTACTCCCGGCGAAACTCCGCCGGGTACAGCACCATCAGCAGCCGGTACAGGTGCTGCAAGCCCGACAGCGCAGACGGCGTGTCGGCAAACTGCTGGTCTGCGTTGCTATCCGGCGGCTCGGGCGGGCGGGAAGGGCGAACCATCCAATCTGGATATATCTTTTGCGGATAACCTACCTGCTCAAGCCGCGCCCGTCAATACCCTTTTGGCCGGCCCTCGCCGAACATCTGCGGTGAAGAATACCGCTTCGTCACTTTGCGTTTTCCTTTGGCGCGCTGCAGGCAACTGTCCTTGCACCCGGACTGGTCGCTGGGCTTTGATAGCCTATTATCCTGATTCAGAAGTGAACACTCTATATGTCCGATTTCGCTCTCGAAGTCACGCTGCGCGAGATTACCAGAGAGAACTTGAGGAGTATTCTCCGCTTAAAAGTCGCCCTCCATCAAGAGCAGTTCGTGGCGTCCAATGCTGTATCCCTTGCGGAGGCGCACTTTGAGCCGGAGCTTCCCTGGTTTCGCGCCATCTACGCAGGCGAAGTACCAGTGGGATTTCTGATGCTGGAATATAACGCCGAGGAGCAATTTTACTTCCTTTGGCGGTTGATGCTCGATGAGCGACACCAGAAGCATGGGTATGGGCGGCGAGCACTGGAGTTACTCTTCGCGTACGTCAAGACTCTTCCCAATGCGGATGCACTCTATACCAGTTGTGTACCAGCCGAAGGCGGCCCCGGCCCGTTCTATGAGAAGATGGGTTTTGTCTACACCGGCGAGGAAGAGGACGGCGAGCTGTACATGCGGCGCTCGCTGTGAGACAGCGGTGGGATGTGGGTGAGAGTCGCCCAACAGCCCGGAGTTGAACCCTATCGAGCGGGTGCGGTTGTACCCGAAGGACCGGTTGGTCTGGAAGGCATTCGAGATTCTGGGGGATCTGGAGACAAAGGTGGGCGAACAGTTACAGAGGCTGGATGCCGCAACGATCCTGTCGCTGACGGCCTACCCGTTTCTTATCGACACCCTACTCCGCTCATTATGCTGCACAGAGGAGCAGGGAGCCTGCGCGGACATGGCCCTTGCCCTTTGGAAGGTCGCGGACCTACCGGCGGTGTACTGAAAAAGTGCTACTTTTTCAGGCACCGGCAGTCATGCGCCTGCTCAGGCGCTTCCACGCACCCAGCATGTACTTGCGCTGGGCGAGCAAGTGTACGGCAATCAAGCTTGCAAAGAGGTAGGCGATCCAGCCGTGCGCCTCCCCGGCCACTTCCGCAAAGGCTTTGTTTTCTCCAAACAGCGTCGGCATCGGAACACCGAACACCGCCACCTCCCGACCGGCGGTGTTCGAGTAGAAGTAGCCGCTCAAAGGCACCACCACCATGAACGTGTAGAGAGCGGTATGCAAACCCGCCACCGGCAACCAGTTTTTGGGCCGCGCCGGGGCGAGGGAACGAATCATCACCAGGATGCGCGCACCCACCAAAAACAAAATCAGCACGCCCATCGACTTGTGGAAACTGTACAAAGAAGGCCGGTAGGCCACCTCCCGGGGCAGTTCGGTCATGATCATGCCGGTGGCAAACAAAATCACAAACGAAATCGCCATCACCCAGTGCACCACCCACAGCCAGTTGCGCGCCGCACTCCTGCTTGCCGCCATAAAAAGCTCCCCATAGAAACAGGCTTACACCCGACGAACGACGGGTCTATCCTGATCTTATGTTGAAATGTAAAGTCAGCCAAGCACCTCAAACGGGGGCATCCGCCCGGGCGAACACCTGGGCAAGCTTCAGGCGCACCACCCGCTCCGGATCGGCAGCCAGGGTTGCCAGAGCGGCGCGGGTCTGGGGGGTGAGTCCCCGCTCGAAGAGCATCTGAATCGCGTAGTAGCGCACCACCCAGACTTTGTCTTCGAGGGCCTTGAGCAGCAGCGCCTCGGTGTCGGGAAAACGCGCCAGACCCTTCACACAGATGCAGCGCACACCGGGAATAATATCGGCCCCGAGCCAGTATTCGTAAGCGGGCCTGGCACGCGGATCGCCAATCGCCACCAGGGCGCGCAATGCCCGGTAGCGCGCCCCGTAATCCATGCCGTCGAGGCTGGCCAGCAGCGGATCCACAGCCGGTTCGCCGATGGCCGTCAGCCCGTCGATGGCGATGTCGTGGAAGGCGGCGTCGTTGAACGTCAACGCCCGGATCAGGGGCTCGGTGCCGCGCGGATCGCCCGCGGCGGCGATCGTGCGCACGATGGCGAGCAATTCGGCCGGGGCGCCCGCGCGGGCAAATTCGACAAGGGCGCGTTCGACGGCCGTCTCCTGGGTAGTACTCATCGCAGATTACAGAATCGAATCGATAAAGGGCAGGACGTCGGCAGCCGCTGCGTCGGTGGTCTGCACATCCGCCAGTTGCTTGAGGGCGAGCAGCTTCAACGTCGCCGTCACATCGGCGTGCACGATCTTGGCGGCGGCAGGCAGATGGCCAGTGTCGGCCAGATCGAACAGGGCCGCCCGGCGGATGTGCGAATCGGCGCTTGCCAGTCCCCCGAGCAGAATGTCAATCAGCGCCACTTCCCCGGTCAGTTGAAACAGCGAACGGGCGGCGGCGTAGCGTATGCGCTCGGAGCGCTCCTGCAAAAAAGGCTGGATGAGCGGCACCGCCCGATGGACGCGCAGATCCCCGAGCGCTTCGATGATCGCTTCGTAGGGCTGAGAACCGCCCTGGCCGAGCAACGCCACCAGCGGCTCCACCGCCAGCGCGTCCCCGATGCGCGCCAGAGACCAGGCGGCGGCTTCGCGCACGTAGTAATCTTCGCACCCGAGTATCTCGACCAGCCCCGGCACCGCCCGCGCGTCGGCTATGCGGCCCAGCGATTCGGCCGCCTTGCGCCTGAGCGGATAGCCGCCCATTTCCGTGCGGTCCGATTCGTCGGCGAGGGCGGCGACGAGCGCCTCCACCGCGCGCGGGTCCTCGAGGTAGCCCAGGTACCAGGCCGCGTAGTAGCGCTGGCTAAGATCCTCCCCGCGCAACTGCTCGACGGCCTGCTCGACCGTCAGACTGGTGTCCGGTGTGATGAGCGACATGAACGCTTACGAGACCACCGGTTCGACCGAGAGCACCTTGCCGCCTTTGTTTTTAATCAGCTGCATCTCGGGCAGCAACCGGGCGAGGGGCACGGTCACAAAGTAATTGCTCTGGCTGAGGTTGTCCGTGTCGAGCCCGTCGGCGTCGGGAAACTGGGCGACGGTGATCTTGAAGACCTTGCGTCCCCACTCGGTGTTGGCTGTGACGTTGTTGTACATCGGGGCGGTTCTCCCTGGTGCGTAGTCTGCCTATCAAGATACCCGACAGCCGCGCCGGTTCGCCGGGCGCGGCGTCGGGCTATGGAACTTTGCTTTCTAGGGGGTCTCAGCCTCGCCGCCGTTGCCGCCCGGCAAGGTGACCCCCACGACTTTACCGCCCATGCGGTTGATGAGCTGCATCGTCTGGGACATGCGCGCGTGGGGGACTTTAAAAGTTGTGTTGCTGCGGCGCATGCGGTCCTGGCGCATCCCGGTCACCTCGATGACCACGGTGCGGTTGTCGTAGTCGCTCAATGCGGCGACACCGGTGGTAACCATGCCTGACATGGAAAGGACTCCTTGAATGCAAGAACAGTTGGACGGAATCAGGCGACTTCACTGATGGCGACGATCCGGCCGCCGGCTTTGTGAATATTCTGCACCTGCTGAGTCATCTTGTCGTAGCTGACCACGTACTCGATGTTGCTGTAGCGCACGCGCGGGCCGGCGTTCGCCTTGGCTACGGAGATTCGGAAGCGCTTGGCGGTGTTGCTGTAGGAACCGGCCCCGCTGCGGGCGGGCGCTTTGATGGGCGGGGACATGTTGGCCGCAAGCGAAGTAATCAACCGCGCGCGGTTGTCGCCGTCGCTGCTCGCGGCACCGCGCATCAGGGCGAACATGCGGTTGAAGCCGACGTTCTTGAGGCCCACCTGGGTGCGCACCGCCCGCGGGTACGGCACGACGTTGTCGCCAAAATTTTCGATGTATTCGTCGCTGTCGATGTAGCTGTCGATCTCCGCGTCGTAGCCGCTCTCGCTGTAGAGGCGCACGTGCTCGGAGATCTCGGTCTGATCGACCGGAGCGCGGCCCAGAAGATGTTTGAAGTTCAGTTCGATAAAGCGGTACTGGGAAGTGGTTTCAAAAAACAGCGCCCGGTAGAGGTCGGACTTGGCGACCAGGCTCACAAACTGGCGTACCGTGATGTCGCCGTTGCGCAACAGCGATTCGGCCGCGGTGAGCCGCTCGCTCTCCATCAGGTGTTCGTTGCCCAGCACTTGCTTGTAGACCGCGCGCACGACCGTCTGCAAATCGTCTTCGGTGGCGTTCGGCAATAGTTCGACGGTGGCTTGTTCGGTGGCCCAAAGGGACATGGCGGTTCTCCTTATCCAAAGTTGACGTGTTCAAAAAGGGGGCGCGAAAAATGCGCCCGCCGCAATCGCACCAAAAGCGAGACAGGTGTTAGATGCTAGACAACTTCGGTGATGCTGACGATGGTGCCGCTCGTCCGGTTGATCCGCTGGATCTGGGCCGTCATGTGGTTGGCGGGGACCAGATATTCGACGGTGCTTCTGCGCAGGCGACCGGTGTATTTGGCGCCCGAGACGACGATGCGGAACGACTTGGCTGTGTTGCCGGGGCGCAAAGGTGGCTGCACGCGGGTCGAGCTGTTGGTGGCGACCGAATAGAGCAATTGCGCCTCTTTGACACCCTTGTCGGCTTCGGCCGGGCCGCGCAGCAGGAAGGACATGCGGTTGAAGCCCACTTGCTTCTGGCCTACCTGACTGAGGGATCCGCGCGGGAACGGCACGGTATCCTCGCCGAAAGCGTCCTGGTACTCGTCAGAATCGAGGTACGAATCAATTTCCGCGTCGTAGCCCTGCTCGACGCACAGGCGCACGTGCACCGAGATCTCGGTTTGATCGAGCGGGGCGCGGCCCAACAGGTGTTTGAAGTTGAGTTCGATAAATCGGTAGGGGCCGCAGGTCTCAAAGAAGCGCGAGCGGTACAGCTCGGATTTGGCCACCGTGCGCACGAATTCGCGCACCGAGATTTCGCTGTTTTTGAGCTTCGATTCGTCGCGTACCAGCCGTTCGCTCTCCATCAGGTGCGGGTTGCCGAGCACCTGCTTGTAAACTGCCCGGATAACGATCTCTACTTCGTCGGGGGCGCTGTTCGAAGAAAGGTACAGGCCCAGATCGCCCGCACCCACAGCCCCGGTCATCACTGTACTCATGGTCGGTTCTCCTTTTGGGACACTCGACGGACAGGACGGCTGTGCTGTTGAACTTCAGTCAATACATCACACAGCCGTCGCAGTGCGCTCTCCTGCTATCGGCCCTCAGGCGACGACGGAGGTGATATTCAAAATGCGCCCGCCCTTGCGCTTGATGTTCTGCATCTCGGTGAGCATGCGGTTGAGCGGTACGACGACCGAGTAGCTGCTGTCGCTCGGATCGTAAGTATCGAGGCCGTCGGTGGGAACGGGAGCCTGGCCCACCGTGATCCGCAAAACCTTGCTGGCCCACTGCGAGTTGCCCGTCAGCACGTTGTACTGGGTCTTCTCCGATGTGGGCAGCGCGTTGATGGTGAGCACCGGCACCGCCGTTCCCTGGATAATCAGGCGGTTGAGCCGTGGGGTGGCCAGATCCGGCAGGCTCGCTTTATCGCTGGTGGAAGCGCCGCGCAGCAACTTGAACATGTGGGTAAATTCGACCATCGTCTGGCCCGGCTGGGTGCGGTATCCCCGATAAAAAGGCACCGTCCATTCGCCGTAGGCGTCCTGGTATTCATCGCAATCAAGATACGAATCGATCTCGGCGTCGTGGCCGCCCGCATCGAGGATCTGGCTGTGCTCGGCCATCTCGGCGTAACTGTTGGGGGCACGGCCCAACAGGTGCTTGAAATTGAGCTCAATAGCGCGGTAGCGAGGAACCGCGTCGAAGAAACGCTTGCGATAAAATTCGGACTTGGCGACTTCGCGTACAAATTCGCGCACGCTAATCTCCCCAAGCTTGAGCTGCGACTCGGGAACGACCAGCCTTTCACTCTCCATCACGTACGCATTGCCCAAAACCTGTCGGTAAACCGCCCGAATCACCGTTTCCACTTCTTCGACGGAGCGCCCGGGTTTTAACTCAACCGGATCTGTGTCTTCAAACAAGCTGATACCGAGCTCTGATGCCGGACCGATGGCCATGCACTGCCTCCTCGCTAGACATTCGCCTATGTATTATTGTTCAAAGTTGCATCTTGAATCGTCAAGATTTGTGACATTTGTGACAGAAGCGTGTTTACAGATTCGTTTACCATTAAAAATTCCGAGTGCCTGCTGCGCACCGATAGGCGATGCGCAGCAGGCACCAGAGGTCGAGGAACCGCCTATACGATACCGCGACCCGATCGCAGCAGTTCCTGGGGGTCTACCTGGCGCAGCTGGCCCTGCCGATTGCGGTCGGTATCGCTACCGGCATCGCCGCCGTAGAGTTTGAGGGTGCGCTCGAAGACCCCGGCGGTCTGACCGGTCTGGTATTTGAGGCCGCGGAAGTAGGGCACGGTATTTTCACCAAACACCCGCCGGTACTCGTCACTGTCGATGTAAGAATCGATCTCCGCGTCGTAACCGAATTTCTGGTAGCGGTCGAGGTGCTCAACGAACTCCGACTGGTTGTAGGGGGCACGACCCAACAGGTGCTTGAAGGTGAGTTCGATAAAGCGGTTGTTGGAAGTGCAATAAAAGAAGCGGTCCTTGTACAGTTCGGACTTGGCCAGCAACCGTACAAATTCGCGCACGTTGATCGAGCCGTTGCGCAGCAGCGACTCTGCCTGGATAACCCGATCGGCTTCAAGAATGTAGGTGTTGCCGAACAGTTGCTTGTAGGTGGCGCGGATCACTTCCTGCAACTCGGTCTCGCCGTAATTGGGGCGCAACTCGACCGCCTGGGCGGGGGCCACCGCCGCGATACCGAGCTTCGTCTGGGCGTCCCCGTCGGCGGTCGCCCGGGGGGCGGGACGGCTGTAGTAGCCCGCCAGCGGCATCGCCGGGGCGGTAGGGGCAGTGGGGGATGTCGTCCTGCGGGCAGAGACGGGGGTGACGGTCAACTCCCGGGCCATGCGGGTGAACATCTCCAATCCGTCGCTGGCGGCAGCCCCGCCCTGGGAGGACGGGAAGTAGGCCGAGGTCACCCCGAGCGGACGCGAGAGGGGAAACGTGAGCTTGGCGGCAGGTTGGGCGCCGATACCCCGGTCGGTGTCGCTGCCGGCATCCCCGGCAAACAGCTGCTGCATCTGGTCGAAGCCCCGGGCAGCCTGGCCGACCTGGTACTTGAAGCCGCGGAAGTAGGGCACGGTGTTTTCGCCAAACACCCGCCGGTACTCGTCACTGTCGATGTAAGAATCGATCTCCGCGTCGTAACCCGACTTGTGATAGCGGTTGAAGTGTTCGCCGATTTCCGCCTGGCTGTAAGGGGCGCGGCCCAGGAAATGTTTGAAGTTCAGTTCGATGAAGCGGTTATTGGAGGCGGTGCGGAAGAAACGATCTTTGTAGAGATCCGACTTGGCCAGCAACCGCACGAACTCACGGACACTAATCGAACCGTTGCGCAACAGTGATTCTGCAAGCACCACCCGGTCCGCTTCGAGGATATAGGTGTTGCCGAAGATCTGCTTGTAGGCGGCGCGGATCACCGCCTGCACCTCGGCTTCGCCGAAGTTGGGGCGCAACTCGACCGCCTGGTCGGGAGCGACGGCGGTAATGCCGAGCTTCGTCTGGGCGGCGGCGTCAGGGGTGGCTTCGGCGGCGGGGGTCAGATACTGCGCGTAGGGTGCCACCCGCTTCGGCTCGACTTCGATCGCCTTCTGGCTGTAGTCGTTCTGGGAAATCAGGTCGCGGGCGGCATCGAGCCAACTGCCCAGGCTCTCATCGAGAGCGGCGAGCCTACCGGCCGCACCGTTACCCCCCGGAATATCGACGCGGGTGAGGGCGTAGTCGGTGCGCGCACGCACGGGCTGGGCCGGATCGGCGAGCCCGGAGGTCAGTTCGGTGCGCTGGCCGTTCTGGTTGCGGTCGGTGTCGCTGCCGGCATCGCCGCTGTAGAGGGCGCGCATGCGCTCGAAGGCGGCGGCGGACTGACCGACCTGGTACTTGAAGCCGCGGAAGTAAGGCACGGTGTTTTCGCCAAACACCCGCCGGTACTCGTCACTGTCGATGTAAGAATCGATTTCTGCGTCGTAGCCCGACTGGCAGTAGCGATCGAGGTGCTCGGCGATTTCGCCCTGGTTGTAGGGAGCGCGGCCCAACAGATGCTTGAGGTTCAGTTCGATGAAGCGGTTGTTGGAGGTGCAGCGAAAGAAGCGCTCCTTGTACAGCTCCGATTTGGCCAGGATTCGGATAAATTCGCGGACGCTAATCGAGCCGTTGCGCAACAGCGACTCCGCCTGGATGACCCGCTCAGATTCGAGAATGTAGGTATTGCCGAAAAGCTGTTTGTAGGCGACACGGATTACCGTTATCACATCGGCTTCGGTAAAATTCGGGCGCAACTCGACGCCTTGATCCGGAGCTACCGCGGTGATCCCCAATTTGGTCTGGGCGGCCCCGTCGGCGGTCGCCTGATCGGCGGGGCGCACGAACGCACTGTAGTCGACAGCGCGCGTCTGGCTCAGCCGGTCCATATAACCGCGGCCGAAGATGTCGCGCACCATCGAAAGCCACAGTTCTTCGGGCTCCTCGCGATCCTCCGGCACCCCGGAGCGGATCATCCGCGACATGCGCACGAAGGGCTCGAGCCCGGCGGTCGGTCCGTTCGTGGAACCGGCGGCGTAGGCCTTGGATTGGTCATCAAGGACAGTTGACATGGCGCGTTCTCCCTACTCTCTCGATTGACAGACAAGATTTGTGAGCCGCTGACTCGCCGTCAATGATAGCAGCGCTTTAAACGCCGAAACAGTCCCACACCCTAGGGGTGGGCAGCCTCCCGACGGCGTTCGAGATCGAACAAAAAACCGTGGATATATTCCTCGGTCCACTCCGGTCCGTAAAAGCGCCGAAACATCCCCCGCGCCGGATCTTTTTCGGCCCGGTAGTGCAAATAGCGCAACTGGGCCCGCTCGACGGCCGCGAGCCCCTCGGGGTGTGTCACAGGTTCGGCGCGCTCGACAAAGTCCAGATAAGCGTTCAGATAATCGACGAAGGCCGCGAACACGCGCGTCTCGACCAGACCGGTCTCCTTTGGGCGCGTCCACAAAAAGGCGGGCGAGAAAAACGGCCGCGCCTCCTCCGGAAAGTCACCGCCCCATTCGAGGTGGGCGCGGTGCGCTTCGAACAGGGGCAAAATCGGCTCGGTGTACTTCGCCTGGTAGGCCGGGTCGTCGCGAAACAAAGGTTGCATGTCGAGGGCAATCAGATGCCCTCCCGGCAGTGTCACCAGATCCGCCCCAAAAAAGGGCAGATCGTATTCAAGCCGGGGCGAAATCACAAAGTTGAGCACCTGCAGGGCACTGCCGCCCTGGACGTGGGCGGCGCGGATCTGCCTGAGTTTGGGAGAGAACCAGGCGGTACTGGTGGTCACTACCGTCTCGCCGCGCACCACCGCCTCCTTGCGCTCAAAACCCTCCGCAATCGGGTAGGGCGACAGTTCCAGCCGTCGGGTGAGCAGCTCTCGGGCGCCTTCGAGAAAGGGTTCGTAAAGGGTCATCGCCCGGGCTGGCCCACCGCCAGCCGCACGGCATCTTCGAACAAAAATTCGTACAAAAACCGCTCGGCCCACTCGTGGCCAAAGTAGCTGCTGAACAGTCCCGAGGCGGGGTCGCGATCGGCGCTGTACTGGTCGTAATCTTTCTGGGCCTTGACGATGCGCTGGACATCCGCCGGATCATCCAGGGGCACCGCCGCCGCCAGCAGTTGCCAGTACAGATCCAGGTAGTCGCGGTAGGCGGTAAACACCCGGCCCTCCACCGTCTCGGCGTCGGTGCGCGCAAAGAGCAAGTACTTCGAAAAGTACTGATTGGCGTCGTAGAATTTCATCTCCACGTCCTGGGCCACATCGCCGTAGCGCTCCCGCAGGATCCGCATCGGCTCGCTGTAGCGCTCCAGGTACGCCCCGTCGCGAAACAGCGGCTGAAAATCGAGCACGATGAGATTTTTCTTCTTGCCGAAGGAGAGCAGGTCGATGCCCAAAAGGGGCAGTTCGTAGCGATGAGACGGATAGATGACGCTATTGAACACCTGGGCGTTTTCGCCCCCGTCGATGTAGGTGTAGCGAATCTTGCGCAGTTCGGGGCAGGTGTAGCACCAGCTCCGGATCGTCGTCGGCTGCCGGCCGCGTTCGCTGACTCGGTAGTCCAGTCCCGCAGGAATAGTTAAAGGTTGCAAATCGAAACTCGACTGCAATTTCTGTTGCAAATGCTCAAGAAACGGCCTGTACATATTTCGCCAACTGCGCCCCAAGCTTTCTCTACCAGAGCATAAAATGCGTGCCCAGGCGCGGCAGCCCATTGCAAAAGAAAGCAACAATACGTAATACGATCTCGGGGTGATGCCGGGGGTGGCTTGGCCCCATTCAACCGGGTGGATTTCCCGGACCCGGCGCCCGCTCAACACAAAATAAATTGATACGAATCTATCTAGGAGCGGACACCTCGGCGGCATGGCGGCTGCGCATCGCTTCGAGGCTGTCCGGCAGGACGCAGCGGCGTTCGGAGCAGTAGGTCATCAGGTTGACACCGCCCATCAGGCGCACGGTGCTCACCCGGATCCGAAAGTGATCGCTGATAAACCAGCAGCGCTCCTGGCCCTGGTTGTTGACGTACTCGGTGTCGATGGTGAGCACACCGTCGGGCGCAAAGGCGTAGCGGCTGGCGACCGGGATGTTTTCGACGTAGCCCTGGTTGCGCAGCAATCGGCCGCGGCGGCAGCTTGCGTCGGTGGGCAAATCCACCAGGATGGCGGCGCGGTTCGGGCCGGGATCGTCGGTCTCCAGGTTGTCCTGCCAGGTGAAGGCCGCCCCTCCAAGCGCCCGGGACGGGTCGATGCGCTGGGCTTCGCACACCTGCAGCACGAGCGGATCGTTCGCCCCGAGCACCCGCACAATCAAATTTGACTCGCCCGATTCGTCGGCGACGGCATCGAAGTGGTGCACGGTCCGCTGCGTAAACCAGGTTCCTTCGCTTTTGCGAAAGAAATCCATCATCGTCGTCGGTGGAGAAAATCGCATCGCAGTAGCAAAAAAAGCGGTTCTCGGGCGTCTGTGCGTCCCGGCCACCATGGTAGCGGACCCGCCCGCGGGTGTCCACCGACGGCCCTAGGCTACGATGACTCCATTGGTTTTTCTGCACCGCACCATGGCCGAATCCTCTTCGCTTCCCGCTGCTCAACCGGCACTGCCGGACCGTGAGGCTGTCCAAGCCCGGACCGCCGCAGGTGCGAGTCTGCGCGGGGCCGACCTGCAAAACCTGGATTTGAGTGGGCTGGACGGCCAGCGGGTGGACTTTTCCGGGGCGGATCTGCGCGGGGCGAACCTGGACGGTGCCGTGCTCATCGGTGCCGATTTGAGCGGCGCCCGTATGCAGGGCGCCCGGCTTGCGGGTGCCGACCTGCGCGGAGCGGACCTCTCCCGCGCCGATCTGTCGGGGACCACCCTGGAGCGCAGTTGCCTCAACCGGACGGATTTGCGCGCAGCGGACCTGGTCGGTGCCCGCCTGGAGGGTGCCCAGTTGCAGGCCGCCTGGTACGACGGTGCGACGCGCTGGCCAGAAGGGTTCGTCTATCGCACCTCGGGGGCGGTTGGGCCGCGCGCCAACCTGAGCGGAGCGTATCTCAACACCGCCAACTTGCGCGGGGCGGATCTCGAAGGGGCGAATCTGCGCGGAGCGTACCTCAGCGGCGCGGATCTGAGCGGCGCCAGGTTGCAAGGCGCCATCCTCAGCGGTGCGAATCTGCAAAAAGCCTTTTTGACCGGCGCGGATCTGCGCGAGGCGCGCCTCAACGGCGCCGAATTGCAAATGGCGGACTTGCGCGCCGCCGATCTGCGCGGTACCGAACTCAACGACATCCCGAGTATTGCCGGGGCGGATTTCAGCCGCTCCATCGGCCTGGGCGAGGCGGCCAAAGCCCGCCTCGCTTCCCGCCCGGCCCGCGAACTGGACACCTGGAACCCGTTTACGCGCACCACGACGCGGGCCAGCCTCGCCAGCTGAGCCTCTACTGCGAACCCGCCGCGGTGGCAACGCGCCGGTCCTCGTCGCGCGCCAGGTACGCCAGGGCCGCCTTCGCCCTCGGGTCGTCCGCGTGGGGTTGCAGGGCGCGGGCGACACGGTAGCGCGTGCGCCACTCCTGGTCTGCCACCTTGGGCAGCAGCAGCGCCAGCGCCTCGGCGCGCTTTTCGGTGCGCCCGAGCGCCCCCAATCCGTCGATTCCTGCTTCCACCACAGTCAGGTCGGCGTCTTCGAGGGCGAGGACGCAGATTTGGTAAAGCGCTTCGGTGTGGGGCGATTCAATCAGCGCCGCCAGGATGCTGCGGCGCACCAGCCACTGATCGTCGAGGCGAAACGCTTCGAGCAGATGGGGCAGGGCGCTCCCGCCGTACATCGACAGCGAATTGGCCGCCTCGGCGCGCACGTTATAGTCCCCGTCGCCTTTGAGCAATTCCAACAGCGCTGCAAAGGACGCCTCGGTGCGGTGCCGCCCGAGTCCCATCGCCACAAACGAGCGCACCATAAATTCGGGGTCGCGCCGCTTGGCGAGCAACAGCGGCAGCGCCGTCTCGGTGTCGCCGTTGCGCAACTGGGTCAATCCCCGCAGGCGGTCCTGCGGGTTGTCGCTGGCAAGAGCTTCGCGGACCGCGTCGATGTCCATGGGTATATCCGGTAGCGGTTTTTACCATTTTTAACAATGATTTGCTTCCCGGTACAGATAGGTGAGGGCGCTACCATGGCTGGTGACGACGCAAGGAGCAAGCATGTCTGACCCACCGGCCGCCCCCGCCTCCGAGCAAGAGATTGAAGCGGTGATCGCCGAACTGGAACAGTATCGCCAGCGGATCATCGACGACGCGCTGCGCATCGCCAAGCTGGCCAAGGTACCAAAACAGGTGACGATGGGCCACCTGGAGAAACACCCCGAAATTCACCGCATCGATGTGATGCTCGCAGCGCTGCGCGCGGGCGAGTCGTTCTCGCTGCCCACCTCCACGGCCGGGTAGCCCATGGTCGACCCGCAACCGTCGGTGCCCACCGCCGAGGCGACCGACCGACTGCTCGATGCGGTGAATGCCCTACTGGCCATCGGCACCTTCGACACTTCCGACACCGCCCTTTTGGGGAAGATGGTCGCATCGCTGGCCGACGGCCGCGGCATGGTGCGCCTGGGTCTGGTGGAAGCGTTCGGTAAGATTGGCCTGCCGGCGGTGCCGATGCTGCTGGAGGGCTTATCCCACCACCCCAATCCGGTGGTACGCCGCTCCTGCGGTAAGGCGCTCGCCAAGACCAGCGACCCGCGGGCGGTGCCCGTGTTGATCGAAGCTTTGCTGCACGACGAGGACACGGTCGTGCGCAGTTCCGCCGCCGGCGCCCTGGCCAAGATGGGCGAAGCAGCGGTGCCACAGTTGATTGCCCTGCTCACCTCCGAGCACTCCGAGACTGCCAAAGGCCATGCCGCCTGGGCGCTCGCCTTCATGGGGACCGAGGTGGCCGAACACCTGTACGCCGCCTACACCCACCCGGCCGCTGCCGTGCGCACCGCCGTCGTCGCCGCCGTCGCCAACCTCACCCAGGAGACGACCGACGAGCGCGCCGTGGCCTTGCTCGAATGCGCCCTGACGGACAGCGCCCCTGGGGTGCGGGCCGAGGCGGCGGCGGCGTTGGGCACCCTGGCCCACCAGCCGGCTGTGCCGTTGCTGGTCGAACAGCTGGCCGACCCGAGCCCCGAGGTGCGCAAAAGCGCTGCCCTGGCGCTGGCCAAGATTGGCGATCCGACCTCCCTTGGGCCGCTCGAAGCCCAACTGGCCCGCGAGTCGGGCGAACTGCGGCGAGTGGTGGCCGTAGCGCTTGCGCAGCTACAAAAGCGGGCGATGGCTTGAACAATCTTCTGGAGAGCGAGACTATGCAATCGCCATTGAGTGACCAGATCAAAACCCTGATTGCCAAAGCCAAAATCATGGGTTTTGACGATTGGCAGGGCGCCTATCCCACCGAGGCCCTTGCCCTGCTGCGCACCGCCGATGCCGAGAGCCGCCATCTCACCGACGCCGATCTGAACCGTCTGGCTGTACTGCTTCCGGAGGCGGCACCGTCTCTAGCGCCGGTGCGCTTTTTGCGCGACCACGCCAAGCCCATCGTCTCCGCGGCCCGCTCGCAAGTACTGGAGGAATTTCCCGGCATCACCGAACCTGGGGGCGATCTTTATCCTGCAGTGCGCGCCGAAGCCTGCTGGCGCGACTACTGGCATTTTCTGCGTTCGATTACCTACGGCATTGCTGCCCGCCGTCCGAATTTCACCAGCCGCGAAGGCGTGCACTACCTGCATCTGCTGTATCAGGAGTTGCGGGTGCCGCTCGCAGCGATGCTTCTGGGCATTCACTGCCTCAAAGGGGCGAGTTTGCAGCATTTTTCGCTCGCTGAGCAGCAGGCGCTCGGCCCCTATTTTGATCATCTGGCGGAGCGGGTGGGGGATCCCCCCCTACCCAAGGGGGGGTAGGGGGGGATCCCCCACCCGCTTCTCAAAGCGCAATGGCCCCGCCTGCGAACCCCAGATTTGCCGGTGGGTTTCGCGGTCCATGCCGCGATCGAGGCTCACCCAGGTGCTCTCGGTGAGTTCGACTTCACTTACCAGATAGGTCCAATGCCCATCGCGGGGGATGAGGCAGTGGTTGCCAGGTTCGACACTGCCGCGAAAACAATCTCCCTCGCGGCGGAAAACCATCGCGCAGCCCCGGCGCAGTTGCAGACAGTCGGTGGGGATAGTCGCCAGGATCTCAGGGTCGTGTCCGGCCCCGGCGTAGAGCCCCGCATCCTGAAGGCCATAATTTTCGATATAGATGCTGCCGCCCTCCCGGTCGAGCAGGCGGTGCAGCCCCTGGCGGTAGGGGCTCCAGAGGTCGTAGTCGTAGGTTTGCTCGGAGTAGAAGCCGACGGCGCCAAAAAAAGCAAAGGGCAACGGCCGGAAGAAAATACGGATGTGTGCAAAGGTCTGCGGTTGGGCGAGGGCCTGCTTTTGGTTGCTAAAATCGCCCGCCATCCAGCGCGCCAGGGTCAGCAAATCCTCGGAGGGTGCGGTTGCCATCGCTACTTCGCAAGGGCGCGGATTTCAGAAGAAAACGAAGCGGTCGTCACCCCGGCTCCGTCGCGCGTGCGGATAAGCGCGACGCGAAGGCGCACGTTGGGCGTCGCAAACCAGATGCGCTCCTCCGCACTCGCCCGCTCATAATCTGTGAACAGCACAAAGGTGCCGTCGGGACCCAAGGCGTACTCGCCCACCGCCGCCACCGTCTCGGCATAACCTTGATCGCGCAGCAGCTTGCCTCTGGTGGCGTCGCCGGGGTCGGGCACCGGTACCAGCACGGTGGAACCCTCGAACGTGGCGTTTTCCTCCCAGTCCGACTCGCCCTGCCAGCGCATGCGAAATGGGTGGGTGATCGCTTCGGCACAGACAGCGTAGCGCTGGCACAGCTCTACCACCGCCGGGTCGGCAGCCGTGAGCGGCTCGATGTCGATGGTCGAGCGCACCTCTTCAAAGTGGCTGAAGGCCAGGTGGTGGCCGCTGCGCTGGGAGCGCCAACGGCCGAAGGACTGCTCAAAAAATTCGGCGACGTGTTTGACGATGGCCACGGCGGGGAAGTTACCAACCCCACAGTGAGTAGGAGCGCTCCGTCTTGACGGCGGTGCGCGCCTGGGGTTCCACGGCTGCCGCTGCGGCATCCACCCGCTTCTCGGCGCAAAAAGTCGCTGTGCTGAAACCGCCGAAGCGCTTGAGGGTGCTGGTGCGCAGACGCAAATCGGGAGCCGCAAACCAGAAGCGCTCCACCACACTCATCGTTTCGTACTCGGTGATCAGGTTCAGGCCGTCCTCGGCGTCCATGGCGTACTGCCCCGCCACCGGCGCCACCTCGGCGTAGCCGCGCTCGCGCAACAGCCGCCCCCGACGGCCATCCGGGCTATCCGGAACGATCACCATCACGGTCGACCCTTGGTGCTGTTCCTCGTCCTGGCGATCCCAGTCCATACGACCGTGCCAGCTGACCAGTGCGCCGCCCGCCGCCAGGGCCGGGTCTACGCCGTGGTAGGTACAAAGCTCGGCTACCGCCGGATCGGCGGCGGCCAGAGCCTCCACCACAATGTCCGATTCACCCAGCTCCGAGCGCCGAAAGGCCAGGTGGTGGGTCGTTCGCTGCGACTGCCACCGCCCCGCGCTCAACCGAAAAAATTCCATAGCATCTGTCGCCACTGCGATCTGTCCTCCGCCTCGTTCCCGGCCTGTCGGCCCACCCCATCATACATCTGCACTGCTTGAGTGAACTTTTACAACTAAGTTTAAGAGAGTGCTGAAAGCACCGGCATTTAGGGCGGATCTGCCTTGAGAATCTTCGCAATGTGTTCCGAGGGAGGGTCGGTTCGCGGCGCGGCTCACGGCCAGGGGCTCTAAATTGACTTTACCGTTACAGTTTATTGCTTATTTTTTTGCGGGCGAGACCGGCAAATGCCTCGTCCAGTATTGTAGGAACCGACTCAGGTCAACTCTTGTTGTGTTTTGTTAAGGAGAACGCAATGCTTGATGCTTTCTCGAAAGCCGTAGTCAGCGCCGATCAGAAGACCGGTTATATCGGCGGTGCTGAACTGGCGGCTCTCAAAACGTACATTGCGAATGGCAATAAGCGCCTCGACGCTGTCAACGCCATCACCAGCAACGCCAGCTGCATCGTCTCCGACGCTGTTTCCGGCATGATCTGCGAAAACCCGGGCCTCATCTCGGCCGGCGGCAACTGTTACACCAACCGACGCATGGCCGCCTGCCTGCGCGACGGCGAGATTGTCCTGCGTTATGTGACCTACGCGCTTTTGGCCGGCGATGCGTCGGTGCTCGAGGACCGCTGCCTCAACGGCCTCAAAGAGACCTACATAGCCCTGGGCGTGCCCATTCCTTCGGCCATCCGCGCGGTCAGCATCATGAAGGCCTCAGCCGTGGCGTTCATCAACAACACCGCCAGCAAGCGCAAGATCGAAACTCCCCAGGGTGATTGCTCGGCGCTTGCCTCCGAAGCGGGCAGCTACTTCGACATGGCCGCCGCCGCTCTGCGCTAGAGCTGACGGGCGTTCCAAACGCCTTTTGTCAACCATACTCAGGAGAATTCAGGGCTATGAAGTCCGTAGTTACCACCGTTCTTGCCGCCGCCGACGCCGCCGGCCGTTTTCCCAGCGGCTCCGACCTCGAATCCGTCCAGGGCAACATCCAGCGCTCCGCTGCGCGCCTTGAAGCCGCCGAGAAGCTCGCCGCCGGCCACGCCGCCGTCGTCAAAGAAGCGGGCGATGTCGTCTTCAAGAAGTACCCCTACCTCAAGTCCGCGGGCGAAGCGGGCGACTCGGCCGAGAAAGTGGCCAAGTGCTACCGTGACATCGATCACTACATGCGCTTGATCAACTACTGCCTGGTCGTCGGCGGCACCGGCCCCCTCGACGAGTGGGGCATCTCGGGTGCGCGCGAAGTCTATCGCGCCCTCAACCTGCCCACCGCCGCCTACGTGGCCGCCTTCCAGTACACCCGCGACCGCGCCTGCGCGCCGCGCGACATGGGTCCGCAGGCCCTCACCGAGTTCCGGGCCTACCTGGACTACGTGATCAACGCCCTGTCGTAGGTTCCGCTTCGGTGTCCCACCGAATCGCCATAGTCGAAAAACCCCTGGTGTGCGGCGGCACTTTTGCGAGTGCCCCTGCCCACCGGGGTTTTTCGGCGCTTTGGCACAGTTCACCCCAGATCTGGCAATCTATGGAAAACCGCTTTTTGAATATTTTTCCCGGCCTCAGCGAGGAACGGGCGATCGAACTGTTGTACACGCCGATGGACCAGCTTGAGGATGCCTCCGAGCGCTATATCGCCGCTGCCCATCTGGTCAATTTCCCGAGCGCTCGGGCCATCGACGCGCTGCTCGCCGCGGTCGAAAACGGCGATTCGCCCCTCGACAACCGCATCGTACGCCGCAAAGCGGTGGAGACGCTCGGGCGGCTCAAAGTCGAGCGCTCCCTGCCGGTGATCTGCGCCTGTTTGCAGGACGAGGATCACTATCTGGTCGAAAATGCCGCCTGGGCGATTGGCGAAATCGGTTGCAACGACCCGGAAATCCTCGAAGAACTGACCGCGCTGCTTGCCAAACCCCGCCAGAGCTACCGCACGATCATCCAGACGCTCGCCAAGCTGGGCTACACCCCCGCCACCGGGCGCATCGCCGCTTTTGAGCAATCGCCTGAGCCACCGATTGCCAGTGCCGCGATTACCGCCGTGGGCCGTCTGAGCGGCGAGCGGGCGGGGCTGGAGCGGCTGCTGCCGTTTTTGCAGCACCCGAATGTCAACGCCCGGCGGGGCGTCATTCAGGATCTGATGGATAGCGAATACTGCGAAGCCATCCCCCGCATCGCCGCCTGCCCGGTCTCAGCCGTATTCCGGCTACGCGGCATCCGGCATCTGGCCGATGCCGGGGTGCCGACCGGAGCGGTCTCCTTTGAGCAGGTGGAATCCAGCCTCGACCGGGTGATCGTCGATCATCCCCGCTTTCTGGAGCCGGTGCACCGCTACGAGCGCACCCCCCGGCTGGAGGAATTGATCGAAGAACTGTACAGTACCGACTTCGGCCGCTGTTATCTGGCCACCCAGACGATCATCGATTACTACCCCGACGCCGGTCCCGCTCTGGTCGCCTCCTTTGAAGCTGCAGGCCACAACGACTACGGCGCCCACTACCACATTGTCAAACTGTTGGGCTGGCTACGCTTCGGCGAGGCGCGGGAAATTGTCGTTGGGGCTTTGCACGACCGCCGGCCACAATTTATGAAGTCGCGCTCCGCCGCCGCCGTCGCCTTGGCCGAGTTGGGAGATGCCCGGGTGCTGGCGGATTTGCACTCGTGCCTGGATTCGTTTATCTGGGAACTCAAGTACGCCTGCCTGATTGCCCTCGAACACCTCGAAGATCCCACGGGGGCACAAATCGCTCTGCAGGATGCTGATTGGGTCGTGCGTGCCAAAGCCGAGCGCCAGTGTACTGCCCCCCTTGCCCACTAAGTATTTTCACCGACCACCTAAACGCGATGTCTCTCGAAGAAACTTATCCGCAGCTCAAACACAAAAATCCCCGCCTGCGCGAGCGGGCCATGCACCAGGTGGCCCAGGAGCGCACCGAGGACACCCTGGCGCAGTTGATGGCCGCCCTCGCCGAGCAGGAGGATGTCACCTACCGGCGCACGGCGGTACAGACGCTCGGCATTATCGGACCGGATGCGCTGCCTGCTTTGGCGCAACAGTTGACGACCCACCCCAACGCCACCGTTCGGGCCAGCTGCGCCAAGGCGCTCGCCGCCATCGCCCTCAACTACCCGGAGGTACCTTTCGCCCCGGTGGGGCTTGAAGCCCTCTCTGTGGCCTTGGGCGATCGGGATCCGGTGGTCAAGCTCTCGGCGGTGGGAGCCCTGGGGACAGTAGGCAGCCCCGCCTTCGAAATCCTGGCTGCGGCTCTCGATTTGGATGATCTGGCCGTTTCGATGGCGGTTATCGGAGCGCTCGCGTCCGTAGGGGATCCGCGCGGCCGGACGGTCTTGGAATCGCTGGCGGCCCGGCCCAATCTCGATGCTTACCTGTACGAAGCGGCTACCGGCGCTCTGTCACGCCTGACCGAGCATCGCCCCTGGAACAGCGGTTCATCTCAATAGATCGACCGCTCGTCAAAGCGGGTATAGAGACTCCCGTACTTGATCCAGTACTGCTTGAGAGCATGCTGCTGGGGAGTATTCAAGCTCGCCTTGGCGCGGTAGAGAATCACCTGGCGGTGGTTGCCCATCCAGATCTTGTCGATCGGATCGACGTTGATCAGCGCACCACCTAGACTGGAAACACAATCAGAAAAACGTTCGACCGTGGAGTAGCCGAGCGTTTCGAGGACAAGAAAATTACCCGCGCAAATCAAATGTCGGCTTCGAATCCAGCTTTGCATTTTCTTGCAAGCTTGCGGTGGAAGCATGGTCCAAGCTCGATAACTCCAACGACGACTACAAAGCGGTGCGCCCCCTGGCACCTGCGCACCGCCCTGCACCGCCTCTCCCTGCGCTCCTCCAGCCCCCTACGGGCACTCGGCCCACGCTCGAGACAATCGCAACGACGTACACTTCCACCTCTGACGCGCTGCGTGTCAAACAGTTGATGATCGGTGGCGCAGTGGTGCTTCACATGCTTTGTGCATCACGCCGAAGCCGGTAATTTCGAAAATCAACACAAACAGGCAAGCGCTGAAACCTGCCTGCTTGTGCCAAACTATGGGATTGTCGTACCTGCCGGTCTCCGACATCGCCGGAAACACCATCGCAGGACGACTAGCTCAGGGCGTTGATGCAGTAGTCGATGTAGGCGTTCGCCTCGGTGAGCGGCTGGCCCGACAGCTGCGAACCCACCTTGCCCTTGATGTGCTTCAACGCCTCGATGTACCAGCTCGGCGACAGGT
>JAESGW010000430.1_pt1 | contig 43875 bp, 32 predicted proteins | sample 9269791 | NCBI WGS metagenome assembly JAESGW01 (sample SAMN16773120, study PRJNA677053) | algae metagenome | isolation source: Aphanocapsa lilacina HA4352-LM1 and co-occurring heterotrophs from near cave... | place: USA: Maniniholo cave, near Haena, Kauai, HI | collected 2009-07-28
TTCGCCTTCCGCCTCTCGTTCCTCAACAAGTGCGACGAGGCGGAGCGCCCGCTGATCGCCGAATATTATCAGCGGGTATTCGGCAAGGACCTGCCCGAAAGCGTGGCCAAGGGGGCCTGAGTGCCCACGGAAACACCCCTCGACCGGTTCAAGGCGGCGCTGGCGGGCGCCGCGCGCGCGGTAGCGCATGAACCGGAGGTGGAGCTTGCCTGGTCCGCCGATGCGCCGTCCGCATCGGGCAAGAATCTGCGCATTCCGATGCCCGCGCGCGCGCTCCCTGCCGATCAGGTGGCGGAGGCGCGCGGGCATGCCGATGGCTTCGCACTGCGCCTGCGCCATCATAATGCCGCGCTCCACGCGAAAAACGCACCCGCCGAAGCGGTGGCGCGCGCCGTATTCGACGCGGTCGAGGGCGCGCGCGTCGATGCGCTGGGGTCGCGCGGGCTGGAGGGGATCGCCGGCAACCTCAACGCCGCGCTCGCCATGCGGCTGCGCTCCGATCCCATCGTCCGTGCCCGCGCACGTGACGAGGTTCCGCTATCGACCGCGATCGGGCTCCTCGCCCGCCAGCGGCTGACCGGACAGGCGCCGCCCGAGGCGGCGGCCGCCGGCCTCGCGTTGGTGCAGGACTGGATCGAGGAGAAGGCCGGCGGCGATCTCGACGCGCTGGCGCTGGCGCTGGACGATCAGGCCGCCTTCGCCCAGCTCGCCGCCAAGCTGCTGCGCGATCTCGAACTCACCGAAGGCGACACCGTCCCCGACGATACCGACGAAGGTGGCGACGAGGATGAAGGGGAAAACGACACCTCGGACGACGACGGCGATGAGGGCGAGGATGACGCCGCCGAGGGCGAAGGCGAGATGGAGGCCCGCGGCGAACCGCAGGATTCGGACGATGGCGAAAGCGAAGGCGGCGAACTCGACGACGACCAGTTTGACGATTCCGACGGCCAGCCCGGCGACGAGGGCGAGGATGGGATGCTTCCCGTCCGCCCCAACCGCCCGCTCAGCGATCTGCCGCCGCAGTTCGACTATAAACCCTATTCGACCGCGCATGACGAGGTGATCGCCGCGACCGAGCTGTGCGATGCCGAGGAACTGACGCGGCTGCGCGGCTATCTCGATCAGCAGCTGGTGCATCTGCAGGGCGCGGTGACCAAGCTCGCCAACCGCCTGCAACGCCGCCTGATGGCGCAGCAGAACCGCGCCTGGGATTTCGACCAGGAAGAAGGGCTGCTCGACGCCGCCCGGCTGGCGCGCGTCATCGTCTCGCCTGGCCAGTCGCTCAGCTACAAGGTCGAGCGCGAGACCGATTTCAAGGACACCGTGGTCACCCTGCTGATCGACAATTCGGGATCGATGCGCGGGCGCCCCATCTCGATCGCGGCGATCTGCGCGGACATCATGGCGCGCACGCTCGAGCGCTGCGGGGTCAAGACCGAGATCCTTGGCTTCACCACCCGCGCATGGAAGGGCGGGCAGGCGCGCGAGGACTGGCTGACCCACGGCCGCCCGCCCCAGCCCGGCCGCCTCAACGACCTGCGCCACATCATCTACAAGCAGGCCGACGAACCGTGGCGCCGCGCCAAGGCGTCGCTCGGCCTGATGATGCGCGAGGGGCTGCTGAAGGAAAATATCGACGGCGAAGCGCTGCTCTGGGCGCATGGCCGCCTGATCGCGCGCAGCGAGGAACGCCGCATCCTGATGGTGATATCGGACGGCGCGCCGGTCGACGATTCGACGCTGTCGGTCAATTCGGGCAGCTATCTCGAACGCCATCTGCGCCAGGTGATCGGCTGGATCGAGGCGCGGTCGCCGGTCGAGCTGGTCGCCATCGGCATCGGTCACGACGTGACGCGCTATTACCAAAAGGCGGTGACGATCATGGACGCCGAGCAACTGGGCGGCACGATGGTCGAACAGCTGGCCGCGCTGTTCGAGGAAGACCGGCGGTAATGGCATTCCTCCCTAGCGAAGCTGGGGAGGGGGACCATGCACAGCATGGTGGAGGGGAAAAGCCTCAAGAGATAACGCCTGTGGCGTTCCCCTCCACCGTCCTGCGGCCGGTCCCCCTCCCCATTTGCAATGGGGAGGAATGAATGCGAGATATCTTCCACCCGCCCGTCAAACGGTCGATCACCATTGCCGGCCACCCGACCTCGATAGCTTTGGAACCGTCCTTCTGGCAGGCGCTGGAGCATAGTGCCGAGGCGCGTTCGCTCCCCCTGTCGGCGCTCGTCGCCCAGATTGACGCGGAACGGCTGACCGCCTCCACACCGCCGAACCTCGCAAGCGCAATACGGTGTTGGTTGTTTGCGACAATTTGCGACAATGATGCGAATGTTTCTCAATTGCGTTGACACTGCGAACGACTCTCAATAGCTGACCCCCACCAATCAGGGGATCATCATGTCCAAGCCGTCCGCTACCGCCTTCCTCGCGCTGTCCTGCGTCGGAGCACTCGTCACAGCGCCCGCCCTCGCCGCCGATCCGGCAAAACCCGCCGCGCCCGATCCGCAGACCGCGCAGGAGCGCCGCGACGATCCCAACGCCAATCGCGACATCATCGTCACCGGCATCAATGGCGAGGAGGATCTGGAAAGCCCCAAGGCGACCGCGCCGCTGCTCGATACCCCGCAGACGATCACCGTGATCAGCGATCAGGTGCTCAGGAAGCAGAATTTGCTGACGCTGCGCGACGCGCTCCAGACCGTGCCCGGCATCACCTTCGGCGCGGGCGAGGGCGGCGGTGGCTACGGCGATTCGATCAATCTGCGCGGCTATTCGGCGAACAACGACATCACCCAGGACGGCGTCCGCGACACCGCCCAGTACAGCCGCACCGATCCGTTCAATCTCCAGCAGATCGAGGTCTATAACGGCGCCAACACCGTGTTCAGCGGATCGGGATCGGTCGGCGGCACGATCAACCTGGTGTCCAAGACCCCGCAGCGCGAGAATCTGACGATCGTCTCCGCCGGCATCGGCACCGACAATTACTACCGCGCGACGATCGATTCCAACCTGCGCGTCAGCGATCTCGTCGCCGTCCGCCTCAACGCGGTGTACCACGAGAACGACGTGCCCGGCCGCGACGTCGAGAGCTACGAACGCTGGGGCGTCGCACCATCGATCAAGATCGGCGTCGAGGGGCCGACCAGCCTGACGCTGGCCTATGTCCATCAGGAGGACGACAACACACCGATCTACGGCGTCCCCTATTACAGCAACGGCATCTATGACGGCCCGCTGCCGGGGGTGGACGATTCCAGCTATTACGGCATCGTCAATCTCGATCGCCAGCAAACCGAGATCGACCGGCTGACCGCCACCTTCGCGCACGAATTCAGCGACAGCGTCTCGATCCGCAACCTGACCCGCTACCAGCGCGTCTATCAGCCGACCTCCACCTCCGCCCCGCAGAGCGCTGCTGGCGGCGTCAACTGGTGCCTCGCTGACGGCACCAATGCCGGCGGTACGGCATGCGTGGCGGGCATGAACACGCCCGGCACCTATTATCCCAGCGGCCCGCGTGGGTTGATCCGCGATCAGCTCAACCATCTGCTCTACAACCAGACCGATCTCACCGTCCGTTCGGGCGAGAAGGGTTCGCTGCGCAACACGCTGGTGATCGGCGCATCCTTCGCGCAGGAGGATTACGAGATCCGCACCGCACAGCTGCTGCGCAATCCCGGCGGCGCGGGGATCAATCCGGTTCAGCCACCGATCGACCTCGCCGATCCCGACACGACATGGCGCGGCCCGGTCAACCGGATCGAGACAGGCCGATCCCAGGGCAAATCGACCAGCGCCGCGATCTACGCCTTCGACACGCTCGAACTGGGCGATATGTTCGAGATCAACCTCGGCGCGCGCTGGGAAAAGGTCGATGCGGTGTTCCGCGCCGATACCGTCACCACGCCGGCGACGGGTTCGGTCTACACACGCGGCGCCGATCAGGTGAGCGAGGAGGAACTGTTCTCCTATCGCGGCGGCCTCGTGTTCAAGCCGTCGGCCAACACCAGCATCTATGCGAGCTACGCCAATTCGAAGACACCGACCTCGGCCACCGTCCGGCTGGGCTGCGGCACGCTGATCGTGGCGCCGTCGGGTCTGCTCGATCCGTGCGATGTTCCGCCCGAAAAGGCGGTGAACTACGAAATCGGCGCCAAGGCCGATCTGTTCGGCAAGCGCCTGCAGCTGACACTGGCGGTGTTTCGCAACGAACGAACCAACTTCCGCGTCGCCACCAACGATCCGGTGGTGACGACGCTCGCGGTCACCGACGGACGTTCGCGGGTCGATGGCATCGCGCTGGGCGCCAGCGGCAACATCACGCCGGCCTGGTCCATATTCGCCAACTACACCTATCTCGACGGCGAGGTGCGGCAGAGCGTGTCCAACTACTGCCTCGCCAATCCCGGCCCGGTGGGAACGACGACAATCACCAATCCCTGCGGCAACTCGGCGGCGATCCTCGATCCGCAGGCCGGGCAGCAGCTGACCAATACGCCGAAGCATTCGGGCAGCCTGTTCACCACCTATACCCTGCCGTTCGGGCTGCAGATCGGTTACGGGCTGACCTATCAGGGCGATTTCGCGCTCAACAACAGCGCGCTGGTGACCCCGCTGGCGCCGACCGCGGCGCTGACCCCGGTGTTCCGTTCGGACGACTGGCTCACCCAGCGCGCCTTCCTGTCCTACGCCTTCGCCGGCGGCCTCACCGCGCAGGTCAACGTCCAGAACCTGTTCAACGAACGCTATTTCACCGGCATCCGCAACAATGGCTGGGCGACGCCGGGCGAGGAACGATCGGCCGTGTTCAGCCTGTTCTACAGCTTCTAAAGGGGGAGGGCGCGCCGGGGAGCCTCCCACTCCCCGGCGCGTTCGCTTTACGCTAGACCCCGGCCATGCTGATCGTGATCCCCGATATACTCGACGCCGCCCGCCTCGCCAGCGTTCGCTCGATCATCGACGACGCCGATTGGGTGGACGGCAACGCCACGTCCGGCCCACAGGCCGCGATGGCCAAGCGCAACCTGCAATTGCCAGAGGAATCGAAGGCGGCGCGCGACGCCGGCGCGCTGGTGCTCGATGCCCTGGGCCGCGCGCCGACCTTCGTCGCCGCCGCACTGCCGGCGAAGATCTGGCCACCCTTGTTCAACAGCTATGCCGGCGGGCAGGGTTTCGGCACGCACATCGACAACGCCATCCGCATCAGGCAGGGCAGTGATTTCCGCCTGCGCAGCGATCTTTCGGCCACGCTCTTCCTGTCCGATCCGGCCAGCTATGACGGCGGCGAGCTGGTGGTCGAAGGCCAGTTCGGCGCGCAAAGCGTCAAGCTGCCCGCCGGTCACCTCGTCCTCTACCCCGCCTCCAGCCTTCACCATGTCACTCCCGTCACGCGCGGCGCGCGGATCGCCAGCTTCTTCTGGGTCCAGTCAATGGTCCGCGACGATGGCGCGCGCAGCCTGTTGTTCGATCTCGACCAGGCGGTGCAGTCGGTCGCGGGCGACAAGGGGCATGGCGATCCCGCGGTGATCCAGCTCACCGGCGTCTATCACAACCTGCTGCGCCGCTGGGCGGAGGCTTGATCCCGACAATTGCAATTGACTTGCAATAACGCCTTTGCCATCGATCGCTGGAAGATGGCGGGGGTTCTCACATGGCGGTGACCAAGATCGGGCTGCGCAATGCCTGGTTCCAGGTGCACAAATGGATCGGGCTGATCCTGGCGATCGCGATCATCCCGATTTCGATCACCGGCGCGGCGCTGGTCTGGCATGATGCGCTGGACGACTGGCTCAATCCGCAGCGCGTGGTCGAAGCCGCGCCGGTGCTACCGCCCCGCGCCTATGTTTCCGCCGCCGCCAATGCGCTCGCCCCCGGTGAACGGCTGATCAGCGTCCGCATTCCGGAGCAGGGCCCCGTCGTCGCCAGCGCCGCGCGGGCGCCGCAAAAGGGCGGCGGCCGCCCGGTACGCACCAGCATCTGGATCGATCCCACGACCGCGCGGGTGCTGGACCGCGCCGGATCGAACGAGGGCGCGGTGCGGATCATGCACGTGCTCCACGGCAGCCTGTACATTCCCGAATGGGGCCGGCCGATCGTCGGCTGGGTCGGGGTGGCGATGCTGCTGTCGTCAATGACCGGGCTGTGGCTGTGGTGGCCGACGGTCGGCAGCTGGCTGAAGGGCCTGCGCTGGCGCCGCCACAACAATCTCGACACCAATCTGCACCACCTGATGGGCTTCTGGATCTCGATCCCGCTGTTCATCGCGTCACTGACCGGCGTGTGGATCAGCTTTCCGCAGGTGTTCGCGCGCTTCAACGGGGCCGAGGCGCAGGCCCCGCGCGAGGCTGGCCCCAGCCGTCAGCAGCGGATGCGCGCACAGCCGCTTGCCGCGCCGGCGACGTCACTCGACACAGCGCTCGCCGGCGCCACCGCGGCAACGCCAGGCACCGTCTCGCAAATCGGCTGGCCGACCGATGTGGAGCCAGACTGGACGATCGCCGTCCGCCCGGCAAAGGGACGCCCGGCGCAGGTCAAGATCGCCGATGCCACCGGCGCGGCCACCGTCACGCCGCCCGAGCCGCGTGAAACGGAGACCACCGCCCGCCTGATGCGCCGCATCCATGACGGCGACGGCACGGGCATCGTCTGGCAGGTGATCGTGTTCCTCGGCGGCCTGCTGCCCGCGTTGCTCAGCATCACCGGGCTGATCATGTGGTGGCGCGCACGCGGCTGGAAGGCCAACCTCAAGCAGCGCCGCACGAGAAAGCTGCAGCCGGCGGAGTAGCTTCCCGGTCCTCCCCAACGAAGTTGGGGGCGGCAGATAGATTACCGCCCCAGCAGCACCCGCGCCTGGCTGGCGATCTGCGCCAGCATCGCCGCATTGGGGGTCGATGCGCGGCGCGCGCGGTCGACCAGGCTTCTGAACTGCACCACGCGCTGCGCGTTGGCCGCCAGCCAGCTATCGACCAGCCCCTGCGGATCGGTTTTCGTCCGGCCGAGGAAATCGAGCCGCAACTGCTGGAAATCGCGCGCCAGGCCCGCGATCAGCAGCCGCTCCCACGGGTCGCTCGGGGTGATCCGCGCGGCGTTCGACTGCGCCCAGTCCAGCCCCAACGCCGATCCCAGGCCGATGAATGCCTTGGTCAGCACCACCTCGTCCAGCTTCAGGCGCTGGGCGAGATCGGCCAGGCCCACCGCGCCGTCCAGCTCGAACAGCTTGACGACCCGCTTGACCAGCGCGTGCGGCGCACCCTTGCCCGCCAGCTCGTCGGCGATGCGCCCGGCCTGGGTCTTGGTTTCGGTCGCCAGCAGGGCATCGGCTTCCTTGTCGAGCCGGGCGATGCCCTTCTCCAGCGCGGCGATAATCTCCGTCGGGCTGGTCCCCGGCTTGAACGCGCGCAGCAGGTCGGCAATCTGCACGCGCACGCCGTATGCCGCCTCGTCGAGCAACAGCACGCGCGCCGCTTCGGTGATCGGTGCATCCTCGATCGCCTTGAACAGATCGGGCAGGCCGAACAGCTTTTCCGCGGCGACGTACATCGCGGCGATGTCGCTGATCGCGGCGCCTTCCTCCTCGGCCAGTTCAAACGGGTTGAGCACGCCCAGCCGGTTGATCATGCGGTTGGCCAGCTTGGTGGCGATGATCTCGTTGCGCAGGCGGTGCTGGTCGATCGCCTTTTCGAACCGCTTGCGCATCGCACTGGGGAAGGCGGCGTGGAGATCGCCGCGGGTCGATGGATCGGTGTCGAGCGTCGATTGCTCGATCGCCTCCTGCAAGGCGAGCTTGCCCGTCGCGAGCAGCACCGCCAGTTCGGGCCGGGTCAGCCCCTGCCCGTCCTGCGCGCGCCGCAGCAGTTCCTCGTTCGCCGCCAGCCCCTCGACCGCGCGGTCGAGCCGTCCGCTGCCCTCGAATATCTCGATCAGCCGGACATAGCTGGGCAGCACCGGCGCGCCGTCATTCTCCATCGCCGACAGCGCCAGCGTCTGCAGCCGGTTATCCTCCAGCACCAGATGCGCGACATCGTCGGTCATCTTCACCAACAGCGCGTCGCGATCCTTCTGCGACAGGCGCCCCTCGATCATCTCGCGGTTGAGCGCGATCTTGATGTTGACCTCGTTATCCGAACAATCGACCCCGGCCGAATTGTCGATGAAGTCCGTATTGATCCGTCCACCGCGGAGCGCATAGGCGATGCGTCCGGCCTGCGTCACGCCCAGATTGGCGCCCTCTCCGATCGCGACCGCGCGGACCTCCTCAGCATTGACGCGCAGCCGGTCATTGGCGGGATCGCCGACGTCGAGATGGCTCTCGCTCGCCGCCTTCACATAGGTGCCGATGCCGCCGAACCAGATCAGATCGACCGGCGCCTTGAGGATCGCCGAGATCAGCGCGCCCGGCTCCATCTTGGCGTCCTCGACACCCAGCATATCACGAACCTGGCGGCTGAGCGGGATCGATTTCTCGGACCGCGCGAACACCCCGCCGCCCTTGGAGATCAACTTGTCCTCATAATCCGCCCAGCTCGATCGCGGCAGGTTGAACATGCGGTCGCGCTCGGCCCAGCTCGCCGCCGGATCGGGATCAGGATCGAGGAAGATATGCCGGTGGTCGAACGCCGCCTTCAGCTTGATCGCCTTGGACAAGAGCATCCCGTTGCCGAACACGTCGCCCGACATGTCGCCACAGCCGACGACATTGATCGGATCGCTCTGCACGTCGATGCCGCGCTCGGCAAAATGGCGCTGCACGGAGATCCACCCGCCCTTGGCGGTGATGCCCATCGCCTTGTGGTCATAGCCCTGCGACCCGCCGCTGGCGAAGGCGTCGCCCAGCCAGAAGCCGCGCTCCATCGCGATCGCGTTGGCGACGTCGGAGAAGGTCGCGGTGCCCTTGTCCGCCGCGACGACGAAATAGGGATCGTCGCCGTCATGGATCACCACGGCATCGGGGTGCACCACCTTCCCGTCGACGATATTGTCGGTGATCGACAACAGCGACCGGATGAAGATGCGGTAGCTTTCGGTCCCCTCCGCCAGCCAGGCATCGCGGTTGCCGGGCGCGGGCAATTGTTTCGGATAGAACCCACCCTTGGCCCCAGTCGGTACGATTACCGCGTTCTTCACGCGCTGCGCCTTCATCAGCCCAAGCACCTCGGTGCGGAAATCGTCGCGCCGGTCGGACCAGCGCAGTCCGCCGCGCGCGACCGGGCCGGCGCGCAGATGGATGCCCTCGACCCGCGGCGAATAGACGAAGATCTCGCGCCACGGCAGTGGTGCTGGCAGGTTCGGCACCTTGGCGCTGTCCATCTTGAACGCCAGCGCCTCACTTGCGGCAGGCGCAAAGGCGTTGGTCCGCAGCGTCGCGTCGATCACGCCGCGGATCGCGCGGATGATCCGGTCGTCGTCGATCGCCGAAACCTTGTCGAGCCCAGCGTCAATCGCCTTCTCGGCATTCGCGATCGCCGCTTCGCTGCCCTTGCGCGCTACCGGATCATGCGCCGCGTCGAATCGCTGGACGAGCGCGGTAGCGAGCTTCGGCGCGCGGCGTAGCGCCTCCACCACCGTCGCCATGCCGTAAGCCATGCCGGTTTGCCGCAGATAGCGGAACCAGGCGCGGAACAGCAGCACCGCGCGCGGCTTGAGATTTGCCGCCAGGATCAGCTTGTTGAGCGAATCATTCTCCGCCGCGCCCATCAGCACGCAGGCGATCGCGTCTTCCAGCACCTCGATCGCCTCGGGCGATCCCAGATGCGGTGCGCCGCCTTCGATCTGCAGCAGGAATTCGTGGATGAAGCCCATGCCCGCGGTCGCCAGACGGGTCGGCCGTTCCTCGATCACGCGGAACCCGAAATTCTCCAGCACCGGCACCGCGTCCGACAGCGGTAACGCGCCGCCACGGCGGTAGATTTTCAGGCACAAAGTCTCCGCCCCGTCGCTCGGCGTCGAAAAGATGCGGACGTTGCGCGCATCCTCATCGGCCAGCCCGTCGAGCCGGACGACGTCGCGCGCCGCTTCCTCGGCGCTGTTGGCATAGCGATAGCCCTGCGGGAATTCGTTGGCCCAGCGCAGCGTCATCCGCGCCGCGCGGGCTGCGCCGACGCTCGCGTCCAGCGCCGCCTCCACCGCCGGAGACCAGCCGCGCACCATCCGCTCCAGCTGCGCGTCGAGCGTCGGCGTGTCCGGCGCCTTGCCACCCTCACGCAGATCGAGCGTATAGCGGATCAGCGCGACGACGCCGTCCTCCAGCGCGATTGACCAGGACAGCAGCTTGGCGTTGGCGGCATCGGCCAGCATGTCGCCGATCGCGACGCGGCGCGCGGTGGTTACCTCGTCGCGCGGCAGCCAGACGAAGCAGAACAGGTGGCGGCCGAGCGGGCTCATGATCGTCACCAGCTTGGGCCGGGGCCGATCGGCCAGGCTCATCGCCGCCAGCGTGACCTCTTCCAGCGCGTCGGGTGTGAAGCCGATCACCTGATCGTGCGGCAGCGCCACCAGCGCGTGGGTCAGCGCCTTGCCGGCATGCCCGGTCGGATCGAAGCCCAGCTTCGCCTCGAGATCGGTCAACCGCTGACGCAGCAGCGGAATCTCGGCGGGCGGCGCATTGAGCGCGCCTGATGTCCACAGCCCGGCATGGATCGACAGTCCGGTGACCTTCTTGCCTTCGCGCACCGGCACGATGATCAGGTCCAGCTGCGCGCGGCGATGGACGCTGGAGATGCGGTTGGATTTGAGCAGCAGCGGCGCATCGCCGCGCTTCTCGAACCATTTCACCGCAAGTGCGCGCGATGCGTCCGCCAGAATCGGATCGCCGCCGGTATGGCGCGCCAGCCCCAGCGGCTTGCTGGTCGTGCCGTCGACCGACCAGCTGTCGTGCGACAACAGGGTGAAATTGCGGTCGAGGAACCAGTGCAGCAGCGCGCGGCCCTCGCCCTCCAGCCGCTCGGCATCGACCCGCATCGCCTCTTGCAGCCTGGGCCAATCGGCGACCGCCGACCGCACCTGACGCAGCGTACGCTCGATCTCCGACACCAGCTGCCGCCGCGCGCGCGCATCGACACGCTCCATCTCGATATAGATCAGCGATTCCGCCGCGCCCTTCGCGCCGATCGCCTGGAACCGGCCGGCGGCGTCCCGCGTGACGTGCACCACCGGATGGATGATCCGGTCGATCGCAATACCTTCGGAGGCGACCGTCCCGGCGATCGAATCGACCAGAAACGGCATGTCGTCATTGACGATGGCGAGCCGCAGACGGCGGCGGTGGTCCAGGCTCTCGGGCAGCGCATCCAGCGATACCGTGGCGGTTCCCGGCTTGCGCGTGAGCGCGGCGGCGGCGGCGAAGCGCGCGGCCTCGCGCCGCTGGACCTTGTCGAAACCGTCAAGCTCGCCGGGCAGCGCCTTGGCGATCAGCGCCTTGTCGAGCGCGGCGGTGAGCGATTCGAGGGTTTTCGCGGATGTTTCGGTAGCCATGGGCGACGCCTATGCGCCCGCGCGGAAAAACCCTCAACCCCTGTGGCGGCGCAGCATGCGCCGACCCCGATCGGGCACGGCAGTGCAGCAGAAGCGGTTTCAGCCGTTACGAACCGCCAGCTTCATCGCGCGATCGACCAGCGCCGCCTGATGCGGCAGCGCCGATACGATATCGAGCCCGCCATCCTCGTTGCGACGCGCCACCAGAACGACGAATTCGCTGTCGCCGGGTGCGTCGATATCGAGCACCGCGATAGCCTCGCGGTCGCGCAGCGCGTCTATCGCAGCGCTTCCGTCCGTCGCCGCAATGCCGCCGCGCAGGCCGCGCTCGGCCTGGACGACGCCCTTCAGCCCGCCTGGAAAGCGTTCGACGTAGCGGGCGAGTCCCCCCATCGACACACCCTCGCGGCGGCCATGGGTCAGCGCGGCGGCGAACTCGGTCAGCCGGGTCTTGTCGTAATCGGCGCCGAAGACCAGCTTCACGACCGGGGTCATCGGCGCGCGCGCCTGCACGGTCAGGCCGACGTCCTCGAGCAATTCGGCATAGTCTTCCGGATTCTCGTCGGCGACCAGCGCGAAATCATAGGCCCGCCCCAGCGCTTCATAGAGCGCGGACCGGCTGCGGCCATCGGCTGCGCTCGCCACCGCGGCGGTTTCGCGCGCGGCATGCAGCCAGTCGGCCAGCGATGCGTTGGCATCGGGCGCTGGCGGCGGCGCGATCTCGTCGCCCTCCGCCGCGACGGCAACATCCAGCATCACCGGCTCGTTCGATCCCAGCGCGCTCGGCCCGTCGGCAAACACCGGCAAGGCGGCGGACGCGTGCGGCACGAAACCCACCGCATCGGCCATGTCGCGATCGAGCTGCGCCTGCTCCTCGGGCGTCACCATCTCCTTCCAGTTGATCACGCCATAGATGAAATCGATGGTGTCATCGTCGGAGGAGAACGGCATCAATATGCCGCGGTACATGGTGTTGTAGCCGCGCAGCCCGGTGAATTCGGCCTCGAAGCCGATCGGCGCATGATTGGCGATGATCTGCAGATAATGATCGGTCAACCGCGACAGCAGCGAGCGCGAGGGAACATCGGCGATGCAGTCGACCCCGGCATCCAGCGCACATTCGCGGCGCAACGCCCCGCCCAGATAGGCAATACCCGGATTCTCTATGCCCCCGGTGAAGTCCAGCAGCACGCTGTGCGGCCCGAAATCGGCCAGATCCGCGGGCTCGAGATCCTCGATCGAAGGATAGGCGCGGCCGCGCAGCAGCGACACCCAGTAATTGTAGGCGCGCACATGCATGCGGCGCTCATCGGTGCCGATCGCTGGCGGTGCTTCGGGCGACGCATCGTAAGCGTCCGCCCCCATCCAGCTGTCATCCTGTCCGCGCGTCATGTCCATGTCCGGCCCCCGCTCGGGAATACTCCCGAAATCCTTGGCCGTTATGCGGTCAGGCCAGTAAACGAAGCGTAAACCAAACGCGTCGGACTAATCCGCATGCGGTCCCGCTTGTCAGCCCCCGCAACCACTGGTAAGCGCCCGCCCACGCCGCCTTAGCTCAGCTGGTAGAGCATCGCATTCGTAATGCGGGGGTCACAGGTTCGAGTCCTGTAGGCGGCACCACTCGCGATCAAGAGAGGGCACCATGGGTGCTCGCTCTTGATCAGGGCTGTCGCCCGCGGCGATTTTCGAGTGGTTTGATCGGGCCGATGATGGTGATGCGTTGCGGCGCGACGATTACCTTGGCGATGAAGCGGCGGGCGTAACCTTGCCGGGTGGCCGGATCGTCGGATCGTAATTTGCTCAGGATGACCTCGCCGAGCCGAGCGACCGCATCGGGGGTCACACGCCGATCAGATGCGGACACGTGGCGCTCGACCAGCAAAATCTCCTGCTCAAGATCTGCGCGACGGGTGCGCTGTAGGGCAAGCCGTGCCGTGAAGTTGGTGTCGCGCGGAGAGACAACACCATGCTCGATGAAATCGAACATGTTCTGGATCGCGCCCTCGACTCGCGTGCGCTCGGTACGCAGCGCCTTCAGATGCGCCTGCCGTTCACGCAAGGCGGCGGAACTGTCGTCGAGCAGGTTGGCGAGCAGCTGCTGCAGGCGTTCCGTGCGCAACAGACGCTCCGCCATAGCGTCGATCACGATGGATTCGAGCTTCACGTCACGGATACTCGTTCCCTGACAAGCAGTCTCGCCACGCCGCAGGTTGCGCGAACAGCGATAATAGCGATAGCGACCGCCCTTGCCGGTGGCGATGGCCAGGGCGTGGCCACATTCGGAGTGACCGCATTTTGCAATGCTCGCGAGCATCGTCGGCCCGGATACGAAGCTGGGCGGGGTGATATGGCGGGCGATGCCGGCCTGCACCTCCAGCCATTCGGCCTCGGGGATGATGACCGGGGCCGCCACCTCTTGCCATTCTTCTTCGGGCCGCTTGATGCCATTGCGGCTGTCATAGACGCCGTAGAGATGCTTGCCGCGATAGGTCGAGCGCGTGAGAATATCGCGGACGCTGGAGACGTGCCATTTGCGTCCCCGCAAGGTCGCCCCGTTTTCGTTGAGGTGGCAGACGATCTTTTTGTAGCCCATTGGGCCTTGACCGATACCGATGCGTTTCATTCGGTAAATCTGCTGGACCTGGAGCGCTTCGGATGGCTCGATCACGAGCCGCTTTTTGGCTTTAGGGCCACGCATCTCGGCGATTTCCGTGGCATAGCCATATGGCGGGATCGCGCCGTTCCAGAAACCGGCTTGGGCATTGCGTTCATGGTATCGCGCGTGAACTTCGCCGTCTGGCGCGACTGATACTCGTCGAAGTTGGACAGGACAGACCGGACGAGGTCACCTTCGGCGTCCTGACCTACCTCCTGCGTGATCGCGACGATATTCACGCCTGCGCGTTTCAGCCGCCGCCGATAATGCTCGAGCAGATAGCGATCGCGGAACAGCCGAGAGAAACTGTACACACCGATTTCGGTGATGCCACTGCCGGAGCGCAGTGCATGCTCGAACAGCGCCTGCAGTCCGGGGCGATTGTCGGTCGTCCCGCTGAGGCCGCATCACTGTAGATATCGACCAACTCGATTCCGCGCTGCGCGTAATGGGCAGCAAGCCGCTCGGCCTGGTTATCGAGGCTGATCCCGCCTTCGGCCTGTTTCTGGGTCGAAACCCGGACATAGCCGAGCGCGCGTTCAACTCGCTGTTTCATGGTCGATTATACTTCCGATATTTGACCGCGGATTTCCCAGGGCGGAAGGCGCGATAGAGCTTCACGATATCGCTCTTCGAAAGGCTCGGGATCGCCGCAACGTTGTGCGCAACCGTCTTGAAGTCGAGACGCCTCATGATGTGCTCCACGTCGCCGGCGATGAAATGATGCGACCCAAGATGGGCGCTAAAATCATGATGGATATGGCCAGCGCGCGCACCCACGCGACGGATGACGAAGTCGGCGAGGTCAAGGTCCCGCATCGTCAGCCAAAGTGCGGGCGCCTGTGGCTGGGCGACGGATCGTGCATCCGCCTGCGGCCTGAGTATCCGGGGCATGTATGGGCGTACGATTTCGTCGAGGGGCGCACGCATGACGACCGCAAGTTCCGGATCCTCACCATTATCGACGAGGCCAGCAGGGAATGCTTGGCGCTCATCGTAGCACGCCAGTTGCGGCATGATGATGTGCTGGCGGCTTTGGCGGATCTGTTCATCTCGCGCGGCCCGCCAGCCAATATCCGGTCCGACAATGGCAGTGAATTTATCGGGACTGCCGTTCAGAAATGGCTCGGGCAGATCGGCGTGAAGACGCTCTACATCGCACCGGTATCACCCTGGGAGAATGGGTATAATGAAAGCTTCAACGGGTCGCTTCGCGACGAACTGCTCAACGGCGAGATCTTTTACAGCCTCGCCGAAGCAAAGGTGCTGATCAAAGCCTGGCGGCGGCATTACAACACAGTCCGGCCACACAGCAGCTTGGGTTATCGGCCACCTGAACCGGAAACAGCTTCACTACCATATCCGGCCTCCGGTTCCGCTTCGCTCCACCTCCACCTCCACCCGGATATGGCGGTGTTGAGCATAATCCACTAACAAACCAACCGGTCCACTCGGTGGGGGCAGATCAACAACCGCGAGCTGAATGACGAACCCCGACAATTACCGCGCCGTCTCTGCTTCCGCGAAAGGCTGCCACCCCAGATAAGTCTTCCTCGACAGCATTCCGGATCAAGCATGCGATAGGCGCGCTAGCGGCGTGTGTGAATCAGACAATACCTCTATCATTTTCTGGATGTCGCCTTGGACATACGCCTTCGAGCACACAAGGACCGGCACTGACGGCGAAGTCATCAGAGGATGCAACCGAATGATTAAGGAATATGTCGGCAGATACCTTCGAAAGCCCGAGACGGTATATTTCGAAGTAACGGGCGCGGTGGCGCGGGTGGGGTTTAATCGGCCGGAGAAGCGTAATGCGCTTTCTAACCAATTGGTCGAAGAGATGCGCGATGCGCTGCTCGAGGCGGATGCGCGCGAGGATGTGCATGCGGTCGTGCTGGAGGGCGCGGGGAAGGATTTCTGCGCAGGCTACGACCTGATCACCGCTTACGAGCGCTATGATGAAGGTCAGGAGCCCGACGAGAGCATCCCGTACCGCGCATCGGCGGGCAGTTTCGACAACGACTGCTGGAACATGGAGCGGTTCCAGTCGCTGCCGAACGTCATCTACGACATGCACAAGCCCGTGATCGCCAAGGTTCAGGGTAATTGCCTGGCGGGCGGGACCGATATCGCGCTGCGCTGCGACATGGTGATCGCCGCCGAGGATGCGAAGATCGGCTTTCCCGCGACGCGCGCCAACGGATCGCCGCCAGCGCACATGTGGACTTATCACTGCGGACCGCAATGGGCGAAGCGGCTGCTGATGACGGGCGACACCATTCGCGGGATCGACGCGGCGCGGATCGGACTGGTGATGGAAGCGGTCCCGGCCGACGAGCTGGACGATTATGTGATGAACCTGGCAGCGCGGGTCGCGCTGATCGATCCGGAGCTGAACGCCGCGCACAAGCGGATCGTCAACCTGGCGCTTGAGCAGATGGGCATGATGAATTTGCAGCGGATGGCGATCGAGATGGATGCGCGCGCGCACCTGAGCACCGGCCCACGGCGATCGGGCTTCAAGGCCGACATGAAGGAACACGGCATGAAGGAAGCACTGCGCAATCGCGACGAACCGTTCGGGCGCGATCCGATCGAACTGCGCGCATTGGGGCGCGATTGACGCAAAGCGGGGCGCGGGCGAGGCATCCCCTCCCCCACGCCCCGCATATCCGGTTCAGCCCAGGACGTTGCGCGCGAGACGGATCTGCGCCGCCTCGGCCTCCTCGACGATCCGCTTCATTAGTTCCGCGATGGTCGGCAAATCGTGAACCATGCCGACCGACATGCCGACGGTGGTGAACCCCGTACTGGTGTCGCCGCTGGTCAGCGTGTGGGTATGCGCCTTCAGCATCTGCGACATGCGCATCATGTTCTGGACCTCGCGCGGTCCTTTGCGAAGCGTCTGCGCGACCAGCTTGGGCCAGGGAATCTGGAGTTCCTCGGCGATGGTGAAAGAATGGCGGAAGACGTCGAAGACGTTGAGCGCACGCGCCTCCATGATCTTGCGCGCACCGGGCACGTCCATCTGACGGCAGGGAATGCCGTCGAACTTGGTCGAATAGACGGTCCCGGTGACGTCGAGTTCGACGGCCTTTTCCTTCCACGCCTGATGCATCGGGCCTTCCTGGGTGGTCCAGAAGCGCGTGCCCATCGACACGCCCTCCGCCCCCAACGCCAGCGCAGCCATCAGTCCGGCGCCGGTCGCGATTCCGCCGGCGGCAATCACCGGGATATCGAGCAATTCCGCAAGGCGCGGGATCAGCGTGAAGGTGGTGACCGCGCCCGAATGCCCCGCAGCCTCGTATCCCGCGGCGATCACCGCGTCGCAGCCATGTTCCTGCGCCTTCACCGCCAGTTTCTGGTCGGTGACCGAGGCCATCACCTTGCCGCCATAGCCATGCGCCGTCGTGCAGATCCAGTCGCCCTTCCCCATCGAATAATTGATGACGGGCACCTGTTCCTCCAGGCACACCCTGGCGTTGTCCAGCCCGTTGGGAATGGCGAGCGGCACATTGGCGCCGAACGGACGGTTGGTGCGCGCGCGAATGTCGCGGATCATCGCCCGCGTCTGTTCGGGCGGGGTGGAGCCTGCCCCCAGCACGCCCAGCCCGCCGGCCTCCGACACGGCGGCGACCATTTCCGGCAGGGCCACGCGACCCATGCCTGCGTTCAGGATGGGATATCGGATGCCGAAGAGGTCGGTGATGGCCGTTTTCATGGACGTTCCAGCAAATTGAGGGCGGACTTGAGAAGGTCAGCGATATTCGGGCTCTTCCCACCACGGAAAATAATCGGGCATGTCGGACGAGACGGTGCATTCGAAATCGGGAAGCCGTTTTTCGACGAAGGATTTGACGCCCTCCTTGGCGTCCGGCGACGCGCCGCGCGTGCAGATGCCGCGACTTTCGATCCGGTGCGCTTCCATCGGATGCGCCATGCCCAGCGACCGCCACGCCATCTGACGCATCAGCGCGATCGAGACGGGCGCGGTGTTGTCGGCGATCTCGCGCGCGATTTCCTGTGCTCGCGACAGCAGATCGTCGGGTGCCACCACTTCGCTGACGAGCCCCGCGCCCAGCAGTTCGGGTGCCGACAGGATGCGGCCACTGAAGCTCAATTCGAGCGCCTTGGCGATGCCGACGATTCGCGGCAGGAACCAGGAGGAACAGCATTCGAAGACGATGCCGCGCCGGGCATAGACGAAACCCAGCCGACCTTTTTCGCTGGCGATTCGGATGTCCATCGGCAGCAGCATCGATGCGCCGATCCCCACCCCTGCCCCGTTGATCGCGCCGATCACGGGTTTCAGGCTGTTGAAGATGCGCAGCGCCAGCTTGCCGCCCCCGTCGCGGGCAGCCTCCGATGCATAGTCGAAGCTGCCGTCCGCACGCTGTGCGCCGCGATCGTCGCGACCCTCGACCTTCTTGCTCTTGTCGAAGATGTCGGCGCCCTTCGACAGGTCGGCGCCGCCGCAGAACCCCTTGCCCGCACCGGTCACAATCACGGCGCGCACCGCGTCGTCGGCATCGGCCAGATCGAACGCCGCGATCAGTTCGGCCATCATCGGCGGCCCCATCGCATTGAAGATGTCCGGCCGGTTCATCGTGATCGTCGCGACGCGGCCCTGCACGTCGTAGAGGATATGTTCGAAGGTCATCGGTCCGCCGCTCATTTGAAGGTGAAGTTGGGGGCGCGCTTTTCGAAGAAGGCTTTCTGCTTCTCCGCCTTGTCCTCCATCGACTGCGCGATGAAGACGCCCCGGCTTTCGAACTCGATCGCCTGTTCCAGGCTACCGGCATGCTGATTGGCCCAGAGTGATTCCTTGGTCACCCACAGGCCCATCGGCACGTTGACGATCATGTTGCGCGCGATTTCGAGGCATGCCTCCTGAAGCGCGTCGTCGGGGACGGTTTTCAGGACCAGGCCGATCCGCTCGGCTTCGTCGGCGAGCACGGGCCGCGCGGTGAGCAGCATTTCGGCGGCGCGCTGGACCCCGACGGCGCGCGGCAACATGTAGCTTAAGCCAAGTTCGGCGCCCGAACCCGCATTGTGGATCGAGTTGACGAACTTCGCCGATTGCGCGGCGATCGAGATATCGGCGGCGAGCGTGAACGCCATCGCCATGCCCGCGACCGTGCCGTTGATCGCGCAGATCACAGGCTGCGGCAATTTCCGGATCGCGACCGGGATCGCCGACAATTTGCTGAGCGTATGCCGCGACGTGAACGCCTTGCCGACATCCTGCGGCACCCAATCGGGCGATCCCCCGGCGCGCAGATCGTGCCCGGTGCAGAAGCCCCGGCCGGTCGCGGTCAGGATGACGACGCGGACGCGCGGATCGTAGCGGATCTCCTCGAACAGATCGAGCAGTTCGCGGTACATCGGAAAGGTGAAGGCGTTCATCGATTCCGGGCGGTTGATCGTGATCCGCCGCACGCCCGCTTCGGGTTCGTCGATCAGGAAATCATCGGACATGCAGACCTCGTTCTTCACGTGAATTGCCAAAAAAGCGTGGGCCTTTCATTCTCGCTGAAACGCACATTGGCAATCGGCAGCGGCGATCCATCGCCATCGCATCGTATAGGCGATGCTGCGAACCAGCTCAGCAAACGGGCAAATCCGCGAAGAACCGCGCGACCGCGCGACCGAGCATCGCGATGCCGGTCTCGTGCGCGGCCGCGTCCCAGACGCCGAATGCCGCATGGGTGCAGAATTGTTCGATCTGGAAGATCAACAGGTGCGCAGCGACGCGGCGCGCGCGCCCGGCGGCATCAGGGGCGAAGCGGAACGCGGCAGAGTGGCGACCGATATCGTCGAATAGCGCATCGCGTTCGGCGGTGATCGCCTGGAGAAAGTCGGGGTCGTTGCCGAGAACGGTGTAAAAGAGCGACAGCGCCGCACGACGTCGTGAAAAGGCGGAAACATAGGCGCGCACCCATTCCACGATCGCCTCTGGACCCGGATCGTCGCTGCCGCCGACCAGCCGTTCGAACAGCTTGCGCTGAGCGACCATGTCGTCGGCGAGCAGGTCGCGCAGCAGCGCCTGCTTGCCGTCGTAGTGGAGGTAGAAGGTCGCGCGGCTGATGCCCGCATGCGCGGCGATCTCGTCGATCGTGGCGTCGTGATAAGGCTTGGTCGCGAACAGAGCGCGTGCGCCGTCCTGCAACCGCCGCCGTGTCTCTGCGCGCTGCGCCGTGCGTTTCGAGGGCACCGCGCGTTTCGCAATCAATTTTGCCGTTTCAATACTCATGCGCTTCCCATCGCAAGCTCGATATGGCGCGGCCCGAGCTGCTTCACTAGACTGACAGTCTTGCGAACTTCTGGCGTTCGGGCAAGCTACATGTCGAGAGAGGACGCACATGGATTCGATCGCGACCACCCGGCTGGCCAAATGGCTCGACCGCAATGCCCCCGAAATCGGCAATGGTCCGGTGTCCGCACGCGTGCTGAGCGGAGGTGCCAGCAACATGGTGCTGGCGGTCCGCCGCGACGGGCCGGAAGTGGTGCTGCGCCGTCCGCCCGAAAAGCCGCGCCCCGACAGCGACAAGATCATCGGCCGTGAAGGCCGTGTGCTGGCGGCGCTGGCCGGAACCGACGTGCCGCATCCGCGCTTCATCGCCGCGTGCGACGACCTGGAAGTCATTGGCGCGCGCTTTTACCTGATGGCGCTGGTCGATGGATGGCTGGGACATCACGAAACGCCGCCCGCGCCGTTCGACCGGCCGGGGCCGGAGCGGCACGCGCTGGGCTATGCGCTGGTCGATGGGATCGCGCGGCTGGCGCAGGTCGATTATCGCGCGGTCGGGCTGGAGGGGTTCGGGCGGCCCGACGGGTTCCTCGAACGTCAGGTCGAGCGGTGGCGCAGCCAGCTCGCCTCCTATGCCGAGAGCGAAGGCTATGCCGGGCGCGACATTCCGGGGCTTGCCTATGCCGCCGACTGGCTGGCGGCGAACACGCCCGAGGCATCGACGCCAGGCATTCTCCACGGCGACTACAGTTTTGCCAATTGCCTGTTCGAGCGGGATACGCCGGCGCGCGTGGCGGCGATGATCGACTGGGAACTGGCGACGGTCGGCGACCCACTGCTCGATCTGGGGTGGGTCTGCTATGGCTTTCGCGGGGGCGACGATCCCAATCCGGCAGGCTATTTCGACGCGAGCGACTTTCCGTTTCGCGAGGATCTGGCCGATTATTATGCCGAGCGGACCGGGCGATCGGTCGCCAACCTGACATACTACATGGTGCTCGCCCAATATAAGCTCGCGGTCATCATGGAGCGGCATTACGCGCGCTTCGTGACCGGCCGGCAGGCCCATTCGGCGGATTCGGAGAATTTCGTGCTGCGTCTTGCTGCGAAGGCGGCGGAGATGGCGCGCGCGCATGGATGAAGGACTTTAGCGATGGCCGATTTCTCGATTGAGCCCGAATTCGCCGAGAAGCTGGAATGGGTGCGCGGTTTCGTGGCCGAGGAAGTCGAGGCGATGGACCTCGTCTTCGACGAAATGACGGCGCCCTATGACCGGTCGAGCCGTGCGGCGCGCGCGGCGCTGAAGCCGCTTCAGGATGAGGTGAAGCGGCGCGGGCTTTGGGCGGGGCACCTTCCCTCGCACGATGGCGGCGCGGGGATCGGGCAGGTCAAGCTGCTATACATCAACGAGATACTGGGGCGCACCGACTGGGGGCCGGTGGTGTTCGGGTGCCAGGGACCGGACAGCGGAAACTCGGAAATCCTGGCCGCATTCGGTACCGAGGATCAAAAGAAGCGCTGGCTTGAGCCGCTGGTCGCGGGCGAGATGTATTCCTGCTTCTCGATGACCGAGCCAAGCGGCGGCGCCGATCCGACGCGGCTGCGCACGCGCGCGGTACGCGATGGCGACGACTGGGTGATCGACGGCGAGAAATGGTATGCGAGCCACGCGCAGTTCGCCGACTTCATCATCGTCGCGGCGGTGACCGATCCGGACGCCGAACCGCACAAGCGCAACACGCTGTTCATCGTGCCCAGAGGAACACCGGGGCTGGAGATCGTCCGCGAAGTCGGGTTCTTCAACGAGCCTGCCGGGCAAGGCGGGCATCCCTATCTCCGCTTCAATGGTCTGCGGCTGCCCGACAGCGCACGGCTGGGCGGCGTCGGCGAAGGGTTTGCGGTTGCGCAGGCGCGGCTGGGCGGCGGACGCATCCATCATGCGATGCGCGCGATCGGGCTGTGCCAGCGCGCAATCGACATGATGACCGAGCGCTCGGTCAGCCGCGAGGTCTCCGGCGGGCACCTGATCGACCGGCAGAGCGTGCAGAACGACATCGCATCGAGCGCGATCGCGTTGCGGCAGTTCCGGTTCCAGGTGCTGCACGCGGCCTGGCTGTTCGACGCGGGGCTGGGTCATGGTCGAGAGGGGCGGCTTGCGGTCGCGATGGTGAAGGTCGCCACCGCCGACATCACCAAGGACATCTTGTGGAAGGCGATGCACATGCACGGCGCGCTCGGTACATCGAACGAGATGGCGTTCGGCAAATATCTGGGGCTCGCGGCGATGTTCGGGATCGCTGACGGGCCGACCGAGGTGCACCTGTCGTCGGTCGCCCGCGCGCTGACCCGTAACGTCGAGCCGCATCCGGGGTTTTTCCCGAGCGACCACCTGCCCGCCCGGCGCGAAGCCGCGCGGGCGAAGCTTGCCCCGTATCTGGAGGCGGCGGCATGAGTGGCGCGCTTTCCGGCAAGGTTGCCCTCGTCACCGGCGGGACGCGCGGGCTGGGGCGCGCGATGGCGATGGGCTTTGCGCGCGCGGGGGCCGATGTGATCGTGTCCAGTCGCAAGGCGCAAGCCTGCGCGGAGACCGCGACCGAGATCGAGGCGCTGGGGCGCCGGGCGGCGGGCATCCCCTGCAATGTCGGGCGCTGGGACGAAGTGGACGCGCTGGTCGAGGCGGCGTGGGACGCGTTCGGGCGGATCGACATATTGGTCAATAACGCCGGTATGTCGCCGGTCGCGCCATCTAGCGCCGAGACGAGCGAAGCCTTGTTCGACAAGGTTGTCGCGGTGAACTTCAAAGGCCCGTTCCGTTTGTGCGGCCTGATCGGGTCGCGGATGGCGGCAGGCGACGGCGGCAGTATCATCAACGTGTCGTCGATCGGCGCGCTCAAGCCCTCGCCGTGGATCGCGCCCTATGCCGGGGCGAAAGCGGCGTTGAACGCGATGTCGATCGCGATCGCGCAGGAATTCGCACCCAAGGTACGGGTGAACGTCATCTCGCCGGGCGGCTTCCTGACCGACCTCGCAGGCGAATGGGCGACTGAGGAGGAAGCGCGGCGCTCGACTGCGCTAGATCGCTGGGGCGATGCGGAGGAAATCGTGGGGACCGCGCTCTATTTGGCCTCGGATGCGTCGAGCTACACGACGGGTGCGAACATCCGCGTCGATGGTGGCTCTTTCTGGGATTCGAAAGGTGGAGGACAGCAATGACGCAGGAAAAGCGCGCAGTCGCGCTGGTCACGGGCGCGGCGGGCGGTATCGGCCTCGCCATCGCGCAACGCTACGCCGCCGACGGCATGCATGTGGTGATGAGCGACCTGCCCGGCAGCGCGGGCGAAGCCGAGGCGCAGGCAATCCGCGATCAAGGCGGATCGGCTGTATTCGAGGCGTGCGACGCGACCGACGAAGCGGCGGTCGATGCGCTGGTGTGCCGCGCGGGCGACGCCGGGCGATTGAGCGTCGCCGTCTGTTCGGCGGGGATCAGCAAGGGTGGCAAGCCGTTCCACGAAACCCCGCTCGAGGATTTCGTCGCGGTGCTGAACGTCAATCTGGTCGGCGCATTCATCCTGGGCAAGGCGGCTGCGAACCGGATGATCGCGGACGGTACACAGGGGTCGATCATCCATATCTCTTCGGTCGGCGCGGTGCTGGGGGTCGAAACCTCACCCGCCTATTGCACGTCGAAAGGCGGGCTGGGGATGCTGACCAAGGTGATGGCGCTGGCGATGGCGAAGCACGGCATCCGCGTGAACGCGATCGGGCCGGGGCCGACCTGGTCGCCGATGACGCGCAATTCTCTCGACGACGCAGCGGTGGCGACGATGCTTTCGCGCACGCCGATCGGACGGTTCGCCGAGGCCGAGGAGATCGCGGGCGTCGCGGCGTTCCTGGCGGGCAAGGATTCATCCTATGTCACCGGGCAGACGCTCTATGCCGATGGCGGGCGGCTGGCGCTCAACTATGTGGTCGCGCCGCCCTCGCCCTGATCGCCGGAGACCGGCACCGACGCCTGCAGGATTTCGAGCAGTTCGGGCAGCAGCGCTTCCAACTGCGCGCGGCGATCGCCGTCGAGTTCGGCGAGCGCGTGATATTCGGGCGGCGCCTGGTTGACGATGATATCGGTGATGCAGCGGTTGCCGGTTTCGGTCAGCGTCACGAGCATCGCGCGGCGATCGTCCGGATTGACCGCGCGCGTGACATATCCCTTGGCCACCAGCCGGTCGATCGACTTGCCGATTCCCGGCAACGAAACCCAATGGCCATGCTGGATGCGGCTGGGCGACGCCGCGAAAGGCGGCCCGAAACGCTTGAGCGCGCCCAGCACCGCGACCTCAGAATGCGTCAGGCCGTTTGCGACCGCGACCCGATCGACCGATTGCTGGACGATGCGGCCGAGCTGGAGCAACTGCCACCGCACCGTCGCCGCAAAGGGATCGAGTTGCGGCCACACCTCCAGCGTGTCGGCCAGCACGGTCCGATCCCGCTCGATTCGCCCGCGCTTCATCGTGCCCCGTTCCGTCATGCCTAAACCCTATGTCGCGCTGCAGCGATCGCCATTGCGATGAAGGACGTCACCCATCGATTTGCCTCTCTACGCCATCCGATAAAAATACTAAACCGGTTTAGCAATTAGGAGAGGCGTGAGATGATCGATCATTTGGTGGAGATCGCCGAAGCCGCCGGGGATATCATCCTCGATATCTACGGGCGTGACGATGTGGGCGCGGTGCGCAAGGAAGACGGCAGCCCGGTAACGCTGGCCGACGAAGCGGCGGAGGCGCTGATCCTCGAACGGCTTGGTGCGCTGTTCCCCGACCTCCCGGTCGTCGCCGAGGAAGCCGCCGCCGCAGGGAACATACCCGACGTGGCCGAGCGCTTCTTTCTGGTCGACCCGCTTGACGGCACGAAAGAGTTCGTCAGCCGTAACGGCGAGTTCACGGTCAATATCGCGCTGATCGAACAGGGGCGCGTGACGGCGGGAGTCGTCCACGCGCCTGCGCTGGGAACCACCTATACCGGCGACGCGGACGGTGCGCGGCGCCGTGACAGGGGCGGCGACTGGGAAGCCTTGGTTGCGCGGAAGGCTCCCGCGGCGGGGCTAGTGGTGATCGCCAGCCGCAGCCATGCGGGCGCGGACACCGACGCCTATCTGGGACGGTTCGAAATCGCGGAACGGGTCGCCGCCGGATCGTCACTGAAACTGTGCCGTGTCGCCGAAGGCGCCGCCGATCTCTATCCTCGGCTGGGCCGGACGATGGCGTGGGACATCGCGGCGGGCCATGCCGTTCTAGAGGCCGCAGGAGGCTTCGTGCGCGTGATCGATGGCGCGCCCTTCACCTATCATCCCGACCGGGTCGAGGGCGACGACAGCTTCGCCAACCCCTGGTTCATCGCATCGGGCGCGTTCGATCCCGAGACGCTCGCGCGCGAGGCGGCATGACCATGGCCGACACCCGAACTGCGCTCACCCATCTCGAGCGTCTGGAGGCGGAGAGCATCCAGATCATGCGCGAGGTGGTGTCGGAAACCGAGAAGCCGGTGATGCTGTATTCGGTGGGCAAGGATTCGGCGGTGATGCTGCATCTGGCGCGCAAGGCGTTTTATCCGTCGCCGCCGCCGTTTCCGCTGCTGCATGTCGATACGACGTGGAAATTCCGCGAGATGTATGCGCTTCGCGACCGGATGGCGGCGGAGAGCGGGATGGAGCTATTGGTGCACCATAATCCGGAAGCGATGGAGCGCGGGATCAATCCGTTCGACCACGGCCCGCTGCACACCGACATGTGGAAGACCGAGGGGCTGAAACAGGCGCTGGACAAATACGGGTTCGACGCGGCGTTCGGCGGCGCGCGGCGCGACGAGGAAAAGGCGCGGGCGAAGGAGCGGATTTTTTCGTTTCGATCGGCCAACCATCGCTGGGATCCCAAGAACCAGCGGCCCGAGCTGTGGAGCCTCTACAACACGAAGAAGGCGAAGGGCGAGAGCATCCGGGTGTTCCCGATCTCGAACTGGACCGAACTGGATATCTGGCAGTACATCCACCTGAACGACATCCCGATCGTGCCGCTCTATTTCGCGGCGAAGCGCCCGACCGTCGAGCGCGACGGGCTGCTGCTGATGGTCGATGACGACCGCTTTCCATTGGGCGAAGGCGAGGTACCGGTCGAACGCTCGATCCGGTTCCGCACGCTGGGCTGCTATCCGCTGACCGGCGCGGTTGAGAGCGAGGCGGCGACGCTGCCGCAGATCATCCAAGAGATGCTGCTGACGACCACGTCCGAGCGCCAGGGCCGCGCGATCGACAAGGATGCAGGGTCGGCCAGCATGGAGAAGAAGAAGCAGGAGGGGTATTTCTGATGAGCACGACCGCTGCTGCCGAACCGGTCTACAAGACCGACGCGCTGATCGCCGAGGACATCGACGCCTATCTGGAGACGCACCAGACGAAGACGATGCTGCGTTTCATCACATGCGGCTCGGTCGATGATGGCAAGTCGACGCTGATCGGGCGACTGCTTTACGATTCGAAGATGATCTTCGAGGATCAGTTGGCCGCGCTGGAGGCGGACAGCAAGAAAGTGGGCACGCAGGGGCAGGAGATCGACTTTGCGCTGCTGGTCGATGGCCTTGCCGCCGAGCGCGAGCAGGGGATCACGATCGACGTCGCCTATCGCTTCTTCGCGACCGAGAAGCGCAAGTTCATCGTCTCCGACACACCGGGGCATGAGCAATACACCCGCAACATGGTGACGGGCGCGTCGACCGCCGATCTTGCGGTCATTCTGATCGATGCGCGCAAGGGCGTGCTGACGCAGACGCGGCGGCACAGCTATCTCGCGCATCTGATCGGCATCCGCCACATCGTGCTGGCCGTGAACAAGATGGATCTGGTCGGCTATGATCAGGCGACATTCGATACGATCGTGGCGGATTACCGCGCATTCGCTACCTCGATTGGAATCGGGGGCTTTACCGCGATTCCAATCTCGGGGTTCAAGGGCGACAACATCACGACGCCCAGCGCCAACACGCCATGGTACGCAGGGCCGCCGCTGATCGAGCATCTGGAGAGCGTCGAGCTGGGCGCCGCCGACGAGGAGGCGCGGCCGCTGCGCATGGCGGTGCAGTGGGTCAACCGCCCCAACCTCGATTTCCGGGGCTTTTCCGGGCGGATCACGAGCGGAACGGTGCGCCCCGGCGACAAGGTGCGCGTGCTACCCTCTGGCAAAACCAGCAGCATCGCGCGGATCGTGACGCTGGCCGGCGACCTGGAACGAGCGGTCGCCGGCCAGTCGGTGACGCTGACCCTGGCCGACGAGATCGACTGTTCGCGCGGCGACGTGATCGCAGCCGCTAGCGATCCCGTCCATGTCGCCGACCAGTTCGAGGCGACGATCGTCTGGATGGACGAAAGCGAGCTGCTGCCCGGTCGCGCCTATTGGCTGAAGACCGCCGCGCAGACCGTATCGGCGACGATTCAGCCGCCCAAATATCAGGTCAACGTCAACACGATGGAGCATCTGGCGGCCAGGACGCTCGACCTCAACGCGATCGGGGTCGCCAACCTGTCGACCGACCGGCCGATCCCGTTCGAACCCTATGCCGACAACCGCGAACTGGGCGGGTTCATCCTGATCGACAAGATCACCAACGCGACCGTCGCGGCGGGAATGATCCAGTTTTCGCTTCGCCGCGCCGACAATGTCCATTGGCAACCCACCGACATCAGCCGCGAGCATCATGCCGTGTCCAAGAACCAGAAGCCCGCCGTGCTGTGGCTGACCGGCCTGTCGGGAGCGGGCAAATCGACCATCGCCAATCTGGTCGAACAGAAGCTGGCGCGGATGAACCGCCACACTTTCCTGCTCGACGGCGACAATGTCCGCCACGGGCTGAACCGCGACCTGGGGTTCACCGACGCCGACCGCGTGGAGAATATCCGCCGCGTCGGTGAGGTTGCCAGGCTGATGACCGATGCCGGGCTGATCGTCATCACGGCGTTCATCAGTCCCTTCCGCGCCGAACGCGACATGGTGCGCGCGATGATGCACGCGGGCGAGTTCGTCGAGGTGCATATCGATACCCCACTCGCGGAAGCCGAGAAGCGCGATGTGAAGGGCCTCTACGCCAAGGCACGCGCCGGAACCCTCAAGAACTTCACCGGCATCGACAGCCCCTATGAACCACCCCAAGACCCCGAAATCCGCATCGACACCACCGTCCTGTCCGCCGACGAAGCGGCCGATGCGATCATCAGGAGGCTGATCCCATGAGCGTGGCAGAACTGCTGAACGGCGACTACCAGATCGCCATCGAACGCGACGCCGTCCGGCTGTTCGCCGATCCGCGTGTGCAGGCCGCGATCGCCGCGCAGCGCGCGCGGTTCGAGCGCGATCCGCGTGCACGGACGCCAGCGGGTGCGGCGACGATCGATCTCAATCTGGGAGAGATGGCGTTCAGTGCGGTCGTCTCGGTCGTCGCGATGGATGTCGCGCGGCCGGGTGCGTTCTGGACGCTGAACCTGCGTCATATGCGCGGCGAAACGACGGTTCCCGGATCACGACACGGGGTGGACAATCCCGACAATATCTACCGCGTGATCGCCGTCGATGACGTCAGCAGTTTCCGCATCGACGGACAGATTGAAGGCACGCCGGGTGCCGATGTCAGCTTCACCCTGTTCAACCACTATCCTGGCAGCGGCGCAGACAGTGAATCGCAAGGGCTGCTGATCCTCAAGGGCCTCGATCGCGACGCGGCGGGGCGTTTTACCTTCACGGTGGGTCCGGACGCGGCGGATGGTCGGGCGAACCACCTCCAGACCATGCCTGGTCAGGCGCGGCTGATCTTCGTGCGCGATTCGCTTCAAGACTGGGCGAACGAGCGGCCAGTGCGACTTTCCGTGACGCGCACCGATGGTCCGGCGGTGACGACGCCCGACCGGGATACGCAAGTGGCTGCGGCCATCGCCGCGATCGATCTAGCGATCGAATACTGGATCCGGCTGATGCCCACATGGTTCGGCACCCCGTTCAACGAAATCGCGCCCGGCCGCACGAAGAACTTCTCGTACAGCCAGCAGGCGACGAGCGAGGCACGTTTCCGCCTGGGGGCTGACGAGGCGCTGGTCGTTACCATCGACCCTTGCGACGCCCGCTATCTGGGTATCCAGCTTGCCGACCCCTGGGGCGCGGCAATCGATTATTCTCGGTCTCTGTCGAGCCTGAACCAGAAGCAGGCGGATCGCTCCGACGACGGCACGATTACTTATGTCCTTTCGATGTTCGATCCTGGGGTTTGGAACTGGCTCGACCCCGCCGGGCTGGAACAGGGAACGATGCTGCATCGCTGGCAAGGGTTGCCAGATGGCGCATTCGACAGCGATCGGTCGATCCGTTCCGCACGCCTGGTGACGCGTGAGCAACTGGATGAGATCCTTCCCGACGGAATACGCAAGGTGACACCTGCCGAACGTGCCATACAACTCGCGGAACGCGCGGCCCAACTCAACGCCCGTTTCGGGGAGTAGTCGTCATGCTGCTTGCCCATCCCCTCCCCCCGCGTGACGCGATGACGCCCGGCGCGCAAGCGCTCGCCTTTCCCGACCATTCACCCGCCGCGCACGAGGCGATGGCGCGGGCGGAACAGACCGGTGGGGCCGTAACGCTCGCCCCCGAATCGTTACGCGCGGAAGCGATCCGACGCGCAAACGGATTGACCGATTTCGGCACCGCTCCCTTGGACGAGCCGTTGAAGATCCTGTGCGCCTCGTTGTCGAAGGAACTCGGCTTCCATCCCTTGGGGCGCGTGCAGGTGTTTGAGCAGATCGCAGGGTTGCTGACCACGCGGCTTCGGTTGGAGGCATTGTGGCGGGCGCATCCCGAAATCCTCGACCTTCCCGTCGAACGCCCGATCGTCATCATCGGCCTGCCGCGTAGCGGGACAACGATCCTCCACCGGCTGCTCGCCTGCGATGCCGGTCGCCGCGCTTCGCCGTTCTGGGAACAGGTGATGCCGCTTCCGGACGCCGACCCGATCAGGCCGGGCGCGACCGGCGCGGCGCGGCGCGCGCGGATGGCGAAGTCGCTCGCGATGCTCGATGCGGTCGTACCCGAATTGCGGCGAATGCATGAGCTGACGCTCGACCAGCCGGACGAGGATCTGAGCCTGTTGATCTTCGCCTTCGCATCGATGCAGTTCGAGTGGAGCTACCGTGTTCCCGCCTATGCACGCTGGTATTCCGATGCCGACCACGGCGAAGGCTATCGCTATTTCCGGCGGGTGCTGCAAACGCTGCAATGGCTGCGCGGCGGCGAGCGCTGGATATTGAAGGCTCCCCAGCATCTGGAGCAACTCGGCCCGCTGCTGTCGGCTTTTCCCGACGCCGTGCTGGTGCAGACGCACCGTGATCCCGTACCCGCCGTGATCTCTCTCGCCAGCCTGACGAGTTACGGCGCGCGCCGCTATTTCGCGCATCCCAATCCGCAAGCGATCGGCACCGACATGGCCGATATCGTCGAGCGGCTGCTGTTGGCCGGAATGCGCGACCGCCCCGAAGGCGTGGTCGACATCGCGTTCGAAGCGCTGCTCGCCGATCCGATGGCCTGTGTGCGCCGCATCTATGCCGCCGCCGGCGATACGCTGACGCCCGAAACCGAAGCGGCGATGGCCGCGTGGATCACGGACAATCGCCAGGGCAAACATGGCGGGCATGACTATGCCGCAGCGGATTTCTGGCTGGACGTCGATGCGCTGCGTCGCCGATTCACGCCCTATGTCGAACGGTTCGATGTTCCGATCGACAAGCGCTTCGCCGCAGCAGCATCATGAGCGCCGAAATCGATCCGGCGCTCCGTGCCGAAGAAGCGAGCCGGATCGCCGAGGAGGCTTATCTCTTCGCCTATCCGATGCTGATCGCCTACGGTTTCTTCCATCTCCAGACGATGGGACCCGATGGCCCCAACAAACAGGCGATCGGTCGCTTCACGCATTTTCGCACCCTCGCGAGTCCCACGCAGAACAATCATATCCCCTGGGTCAACACCGATACCCTCTATTCGGCGGCGTGGATCGACCTGCGCGCGGGGCCGGTACGCTTTTCCGTGCCGGAATTCCCCGAACACCGCTTCCAGAACTTCCAGATCGCCGACTGGTACACGATGAATGCCGCGAACCGGGGCACGCTGGACGTCGGCAACGGCGCGCGCGACCATCTGATTACCGGACCCGACTGGCGCGGGCCGACGCCCGAGGGGATCGACGAAGTCATCACGCTCGATAGCTGGATCGCCAAGCTGTTCACGCGGATCATCGTCGAGCATCCCGGTGACGAGGCGGCAATCCATGCGCTTCAGGACCGATACCGTCTGGAACCGGCGAGCGATGCGCCGCCCTCCCCCGATGATTTTCCGGCGCCTGCCGAATCGGGATTCGTCGGCCGCTTCTTCGAGCAGCCTGCGCCCGCGTTCATCGACAGCTTCAACCGGATCATGCGCTTCGCCGCCGTCCACCCCGACGAGGCGGAGCTGTTCGAGCGGTTCGCGAGAATCGGCGCGGTGCCGGGCACAGACTTCGATGCCGCCACGCTCGACGCCGAAACCCGGATCGCGATCCAGGACGGCATCGACCGCGCCCGCGCCCGCATCGCCGCGCGGCTTTCGCATCTCGATCAGCCTGTTAACGGTTGGATCTATCCACTCGATCTGCGTGGGGGCCGGTCGAAGCTGACCGGCAGCCCCGCCGCCTACCTCGCACGTGCGGTTGCGGCGCGTTACGCGATCTGGGGGCCGGGCGCGGAGGAAGTGGTCTATATGACCTGCGAAACCGATGCCGACGGCGTGCTGCTCGATGGCGCGCACCGCTATGCGCTGACGTTCGACGAGGCGCCGCCCGCACGCGGATTCTGGTCGTTCACCGTGTACGACGCGGCGACGCGGTTGCTCGTCGAGCATCCTTCCGGACGGTACAAGCGCGGCGACCGCGATGCGGAGATCGAGCGCGGTCCATCGGGCGGCTTCACCCTGTTCCTCCAGACGACCGAGCCGGAAAGCGAACTGCGCGGCAACTGGCTACCCGTGCCGCCCGGCCCGTTCCAGGTCGTCGGCCGACTCTACGGCCCATCGCAGGCATTGGTCGAGAAACGGTTTCGCCCGCCGCCGATCCGCCGCATGAATTGATCAGTCGGCGCAGGCCGTCGATTCGACGATCTCGACATGGCGGTCATATTCGGCAAGCCGACTCGCCACGGCATCCTGCACATAGCGGCGGCCATCCGCGCCGAGCGCCATGTGGATCGGCGGATCGGCAAGCTCGGACAGCGCGACGATCGCCCGCCCACCCAGTAGCGGATCATTGGCTGCGGCCTTGGCCGGTCGCTCCATCGACTCGCGCATCCGCGCCGTAGTCGCGGCATAGTCGGGAAGCGGCGTTTGCGCCCATGCCATGCTGCCGGTGCCGAAATTCGTACGGAACCCGCCCGGCTCCACCACCGTCACCTTGATGCCGAGCGGCGCCAGTTCGCGCGCCATCGACTGCGACAGCCCCGCAACCGCGAACTTGCTCGCCGCGTAAAGACCCATGTTGGGAAAGCCCATCGCGCTGGCGACCGATCCGATATTGATGATTCGCCCGCCGCCGCGCGTCTTCAGCAGCGGGATCGCCGCCCTGGCGACGCGGAATACGCCGAAGAAATTGGTGTCCATCTGGCGCCTGGCTTCCGCCTCCGACAATTCTTCGACCGCGCCGACCAGCCCGTATCCGGCATTGTTGACGACCACGTCGAGTCCGCCGAGCAACTCGGCCGCACGGGCGACCGCCGGGGCGACGGCATCGGCGTCGGTAACGTCGAGCGTGATCGCATGGGCTCGACCAGGTGCCAGTGCTTCGAACGCAGCGTGCTGATCGACGTTGCGCAGCGTTCCGACGACCCGGTGGCCGGCATCCAGCGCCGCCTGCGCGATCCCGCGCCCCAGCCCGCTCGACACACCCGTTACGAACCAACCCTGCCCTGCCTGTGTCATCTCGTGCTCCTGCATCTTCTCGCCGACAGGATAACTCTAGCCCGACTGGTCCGGTGACGCTTTCCCGAACGCGAAGACCATCGCGTGCGCGATCAAGTAATCAGCGCCGTATGCGTTGCGGCACGGCGGCATATGATCCGCGTCAGATTGAAAAGCCGCCCGAGAGACGGCGAATCGCCAGATATATTATGGCATAGGAGGAGGGCTGTAATCCGATGAGAAAAGCACTTGGCTGGCGTACGATCGCCATCATCACCACGGCCCTGACCGCCGTACCGGCCTATGCGCAGGAAGCGGTCCCCGCCGCCCCGACCGAGGCCACCGATTCGGAGCAACAGTCGGCCCAGCAGCAGCAGGACGCACAGCGCGCCAATTCGGGCACCGATATCGTCGTGACCGCCCGCCGTCGCGAGGAGCGATTGCAGGACGTTCCGATTGCGGTGACCGCGATCACGCCGGATTCGCTGGAGCGCCAGAATATCGTCGATGTCAGCCAACTGAGCACGCAGGCGCCGTCGCTGACGATCACGCCGGGGGCCGGCGCGGGCAAGAGCACGCCGACCTTCGGTATTCGCGGGCAAAGCCAGCAGGAATTGACCATCCTCGCCGACCCTTCGGTCTCGCTCTACATCGGCGATGTCGTTGCGCCGCGATCGCAGGGCGCGAACGGCGCGATGTTCGATCTTGCCAGCGTACAGGTGCTAAAGGGTCCTCAGGGTACGCTGTTCGGCCGCAACTCGACGGGCGGTATCGTCCAGTTGATCCCGAACACCCCGTCTTCGGATTTCGAAGGCTCGGTCGCGGTGACGGTCGGCAATCTCGGCACGCTCAATACCCAGGCGGTCGTGAACGTGCCGCTCACCGACACGCTCGCCGCACGCGTCGCGATCGCGACCAACCGCGACGACGGTTATCTCTATGATGCCCTGCGCCAGGAAAATGTGAACCACACCGACAATCAGGCGATGCGGTTCTCGGTGCGCTGGAACCCCGGCAATTTCACCAACACCACGATCGTCGATGTCTACCACGCCAATGAAGGCGGGACTGGTGGGTTTATCCAGTTCGTCAATCCCAACGGCGTCTTCAATTCGCCCGCGGCGCGCGCCGCGCGGAACTATCCGACGCTTCAGGAGATGCTTGCGGAGCAGCAACAGCGCGGTCAGTTCGAAACGGCGAGCGGAACGCCGACCTTCACGAAAATCGATACCGTAACGGCAGCGAATACATCGGAGTTGAAGCTTTCCGATTCGATCACGGCCAAAAACATCTTCGGTTATCGCCACGTCAAGTCGCATACCTATGAAGACACCGACGGCTTGCCGATCCCGCTGCTCGAAATCGAGCGGATTTTCGATCAGGAGCAATATTCCAACGAGTTCCAGATTCTGGGCGATACCGGCGCGCTCAACTGGATCGCAGGTGCCTATTACTTCCGCGAAACCGGCTCTGACCAGGGGGCCAGCGTCACCGGTGCGGTCAACCCCGGCCCGCTGAAGCCTGCATCGATCTTTGCATATCCGGCTTGGGCGAACACGTTCGTCACGGCGCGTAATACGAGCTGGGCGATCTTCGCGCAGGGGACGCTGCAACTGCTCGACGGGCTCTCGGTGACGGCAGGCGTGCGGCAGAACTGGGACGAGCGCACCGCCGTGGTGCGTAACCGGACCCAGAATGCGTGCCGCTTCACCGTCGATACCGACGGCAATCCGGCTACTCCCGAAGTCAATCCGGGGCTGGCGGGCTGCGCGTTGCCGCTATCGACCAACTATTCCGAGCCGACCTATAACGTCAGCCTCGATTACAAGTTCGCGCCCAACAAGCTGATCTACGTCGCGCATCGCCGTGGGTATCGCACGGGCGGCTTCGGCGCGCGCGCCGCTACCGAAGCAGGGCTGCGGCGGACGTTCGAGCCGGAAACGGTCAACGATATCGAGCTTGGCGTGAAGGCCGACTGGAATTTCGGCAGCGAGGCTTTCCTGCGCACGAACCTGGCCGTCTACACCAGCGACTACCGCAACATTCAGCGGCTGTTGCAGGATAATACGGTGATCCCGGTCACGACCGTTACCGCCAATGCCCAGAAAGCACGCATTCGCGGCGCCGAGTTCGAATTCCTGTTCCGCCCGATCCGCGAATTCGAGTTCTCCGGCTTCTGGTCGCATACCGACGCCAAATTCATCGAGTTCATCGATCCGAACGGCGTCGACCTGTCAGCCACGCGGTTCGCTCGCGCGCCGAAGAACGTCTACAGCTTCACCGGACGGGTAATGCCGCAGGTTTCACCTGAACTTGCGGACGAAGCGTCGATGGGCTTCACCTTCTTTCACACCGACGGGTTCGTGAACAACGACTCGGCGGCGGCGACGCAGTTCAACGAAGCGTACAGCCTGGTCAACTTCAACGCGGATTTGCGCAATGTCGCAGGTACTCGGGCAAGTGTCGGGATCTTCGTCAACAACCTGTTGAACGAAAAGTATAGCTTCGGCCTTCTCGACGTCTTCTCATCGCTCGGATTTTCCTCGAAGACGCCTGGCGAACCCCGCACATACGGCATGCGGTTGAAGTATGACTTCTGATTGATCGTGTCGGGGCGCCCCGGACGGGGCGCCCTTGGGGAGCCGAATGTCGAACGTGAAAATCACGCGCCGAACCCTGGTTTCCGGCATGGGGCTGGGCGGCATGGCGATCGGGGCGACGGCCAATGTGAAAGCCGGCGCGTGGCGGAACAATCCCGATCGCGCACCCGCAAAGGCACCGAATATCCTGGTTATGATGCTCGACGATCTCGGCTATGCCGACTTCGATTGTTATGGCGGTGAAATCGGGACACCGAACGCCGATCGTTTGGCAAAGAACGGGGCGCTTTACAGCAATTTTCACACGACCGCGGTCTGTTCCGCCAGTCGCGCGGCATTATTGACCGGGCTCAACCATCATTCCGTCGGCATGGGTTGGCTCGCGGACGCTGATAATGGCACTCCCGGCTACCGGGGTGATCTGAGTCACGATGCGCCGACGATGGCGGAGCATTTTCGTGCCCGAGGATGGGCGACCTATCATATCGGCAAATGGCACCTGAATTCGGTCGTCAACGACAGCAATCTGGGCGATCCGGCGAATTGGCCGCTTCAACGCGGTTTCGACCGCGCTTACTGGTTTCACGGCCATTCCAGCGACTATTTTCGGCCCGCGGAATTTCGTGAAGGCAATTCGACGATAGAGATCGAGCCTTCCGATGACTATTACGTCACCGACGACCTTACCGATCGCGCAATCGCGGATGTCCGACGACACCAGGCGATGGCGCCCGACAAGCCATTCTTCATGTATGTCGCGCACGCCGCGCCCCACTCGCCGCTTCAGGCGAGGCCGGAGGACATGCCACCGGTCATCGGCCGATATGATCGCGGATGGGACAGCGTTCGCGATACCCGGCTTGCTCGACAAAAGGAGTTCGGACTGGTTCCGCGCAACGCCGAACTGCCGGATCGCGATGCGAACGTGAAGGCGTGGGACGTGCTGACCGCCGACGAGAAGCGCGTCCATGCGCGCTATCAGGAAGTCTATGCCGCGGTCGTGCGCAGGCTGGACTGGAATATCGGCCGATTGACCGACGCGCTGCAAGAAGCCGACCTTCTCGACAACACGATCGTGGTGCTGACATCCGACAATGGCGGCGCGCCCGATGCCGGACCGGACGGAACGCCGAATCTGTTAGCGGGGAGCGCGGGCGGCGTGTCCATCGCGCAGGCGGCCGAAATGATCGACGCGATCGGCGGCCCGGATAGCTGCGCGGCCTATCCGATGGGATGGGCGATGGCATCGTGCACGCCCTATCGCATGTACAAGCACCACACGTTCGGCGGCGGGATCGCCGATCCGCTGATCGTGCACTGGCCCGCCGGGATTCGACAGCCCGGCGCGATCCGTCGGCAATATGTCCATGTAATCGATCTGCTCCCGACCCTGCTGGCGGCAGCCGGGATCGAACCGCTACGCACAGCGGGCGCGCGCAGCGCGAAACCGATCGAGGGCGCGAGCAACCTGGCCAGCTTTTCCGATCCGGCCGCACCGTCCGCGCGAACCGAGCAATATTACGAGATGGAAGGCAAGCGCGCCTATCACGCCGATGGCTGGGAAATCGTTTCGTCGCGCAATTACGGCCAGCCGCTGGAGGCCGATCGCTGGGAATTGTTCGACGCTCGTCGCGATTTCAATCAGCGTCACGACCTCTCCGAGCGATACCCGGAAAAGCTGGCCGAGCTCGAGAGGAAATGGTGGACCGCTGCCGAGCGGTATCAGGTGTTGCCGCTCGACCTGCGCACCACCGCCGAACGCTATTTCGCAAGCTTGGCGGAAGGTGGTGGCCGGTCGCGCTGGACGATCCATCCCCCAATGGAGCGCCTGCTCGCGCACGGATCGCCGCCGATGCTCGGTCGCTCTCACAGTATCGAGGCGCGCGTGGTCATCGGGCCGGAGGACGAAGGTGTCATCGCCGCTTATGGCAACATGTTTCTGGGCTGCGTCCTCTATATCAAGGACGGAGAGCTGATCTACGAAGCGCAGGCCCGACCGCACCGCTACGAAATCCGGACGCCCGCACCGCGATCCGGACGTGAACACCGCATCCGTTTCGAATGCCGGATGACACAGCGACCCTTTACCGGCTCAGCCACCCTGTCGGTCGATGGCCGCCAAGTCGGCGCGATTGCAGAGCGGCGACTGATGTTCGGCCGACCCTATCAGGGACTGGAAGTCGGACGAAATGGCGGCGTTCCCGTCAGCCTCAGCTATCCTGACGCCTTTCCCTACACCGGCAAGATCCGGTCGGTCGTCGTCGATGTCGATACGTCGCCCTACACCCAGTCGGAGAATGACACGCTCGCCGCCATGCTCAAGAAAAGGTCGTCCTAACGCGCCTTGTCGGGACGGTAATCCTGCGGAAGGCCCAGGATGCGTTCGGCGATGGTGTTGAGCAGCATCTCATCCGTGCCACCTGCGATCCTGAGCGTCGGCTGATCGAGCCACGACATTGCGAAATCGGTTTTCGGGCGCGGATGCGCGGCATGATCGAAGCAGAGCCCTTCCGGTCCCAACAGATCGAGCGCGAGGACCGCGACGTCGCGGCGCCCACGAACCCCGACCAGCTTGTGGATCGCGCCTTCGGGGCCGGGTTCGCGGCCGCTCGCCAGTTCCATCACGGTCTTGGCATGGATCGCGGACAGGCCCTGTTGCGTCCAATAGGCTTTGGCAAGCACCGCCCTGGTGCGCCCATCCTCGATCGCCGGGCGACGGCCGAGCGTTGTCCGGCGGGCGAGATCGACCAGCATGTCGAGCGGCGGCCCAAAGCCGGTTTCGTCGCTGGCCGCTGTATAACGCTCGATCATCAGCGTCTCGAGCGCAAGGCGGAAGCCCGCGCCTTCGTCGCCCAGGCGCCAGGCGTCGGGGATGCGGACGTCGTCGAAGAAAATCTCGTTGAAGTCGGCGGTGCCGTGAAGCTGGCGGATCGGGCGCACGGTAACGCCCGGCGCCTTCAGGTCGATGAAGAAATAGGTGAGCCCGCGATGCTTGGGCGCTTCGGGATCGCTGCGGGCGACGACGACGCCGAAATCACAATATTGCGCGAAGGTCGTCCAGACCTTCTGACCCGACAGCACCCATTCGTCGCCTTCGCGCGTCGCGCGCATCCGAACTGCGCCCAGATCAGAACCCGTCGAGGGTTCGGAAAAGAGCTGCGCCCACATCTGCTCGCCACGCAGCGCAGGGGGCACGTAGCGCGCCTTCTGTTCGGGCGTCGCATAGCGCAGCATCATCGGGATCGGCATCGACAAGCTGATGACGAAATAGCCCGAGGGGAAGCCGCGCGCGGATTCCTCCTCGACGAAGATGATTTGTTCGAGCTGGCCCAGCCCCTGCCCGCCATATTCAGTTGGAAAAGTGATGCCCGCAAAGCCCGCAGTCGCCTTCTCTGCCTGCCACACCCGCGCAAGCGCGACATCCTGATCGAGCGACAGACCTTCGCGCGCCGCGGTGCCATAGCGGGCGACATGCGCGTCGAGGAACGCGACCGCACGGTCGCGGAACGCCTGGAGTTCAGGGGTGAGGATCGCACTCATGCCGCGCCCTCCCCGCTCAGATGGTCGGCGATGATATCCTCCCAGAACAATGCACTGCCGAGCTCGAGCGCCAGCGCGCGGGCGCGGCGGTAGTAGAGATGCAGGTCGTGTTCCCAGGTCACGCCGATCGCGCCGTGAATCTGGATCGCCTCTCGCGCCGCGAACTCGCTTGCCTCGATCGCCGACAACCGCGCGGCAGCGGCGCGAGCGGGTAGATCAGGCGCATCCGCGTCGATCGCGATCAGGCCGCGCAGCCCATTGCCGCGCGCGACCTCGATCGCAACGTACATTTCGGCGATGCGATGTTTGACCGCCTGGAACTTGCCGATCGGCTGGCCAAAGGCTTCGCGCTCCAGCGCATAGGTACGCGCGCGGTCCATGCTGGCCTGGGCCACGCCGATCTGTTCGAACGCCGCGACGATCGCCATCCGCGCCGCGACGCGCAAGGCTCCTTTCGCATCGGCAAGTATCGTCACGGGATGACCGGCAAAGTCGAAGCGCGCATGGAGCCGCGAATTGTCGAAGCTCGGTACGGCTCGGGCTTGATGACCGTCATCGAGCTCGATCAGTGCCAGCTTGGCAGATCCGTCCTGGTCGACAGCCTGCGCGATCAACAGCGACGCAGTGAACCCGGCGACGACCGGCGGCGTGGTGCCATGAAGGCGGCCGTCCTCCAGCCGAAGCGACAGGGCGTCCGGCGCCTCGACCAGCACGGTGCCGACCGTTTCTCCACTCGCAAGGCCCGGTAGCAACCGCTCAGCGACATCGTCCTCGGCGTGCCGCACGATGGCGTCCGCCGCTCCGTAGCTGGTGAGCAGGAACGGCGCACCAACCGCATATCTTCCAGTCGCCTCCGCGATCAATGCCAGTTCGAGCGCGCCGAGGCCCAGCCCGCCATGCTCTTCGGCAACCGCGACGCCGGTCCAGCCCATGTCGCGACAGACCGTCCAGTAATCCGCGTCATGGACGCCGACCGGCTCGACAAAGCCGCGCAGCGCCTCCGCATCGAAGCGCGCGGCGAGCACCCGTTCCGCCTCTGTCGCGATCTGGCGGTGATCGTCGTCGAACAGCAGCGGCATCGGCGTTACAGTCCTTCAGCCAGAATGGCGGGTGCGTCCTTCCACCCCTTGCCTTCGGCAACCAGCCGTTCGAGCAGGCGCGACGGTCCCCAGCGCGTGAGTCCGTTCTCCTGGCCGAGCCGCCGTGCCGTCTCCAGCACCTTGTCCAGGCCGATCTGTTCGCCCCAGAACATCGGCCCGCCGGTGTGGATCGGAAAGCCGTATCCGTTGACCCAGGCGACATCGATGTCGCTGGCGCGGATCGCGATGCCTTCCTCGAGTTCCTTGGCGCCTTCGTTGACCAGGGGATGGAAAAGCCCGGCAAGAATTTCCTCGTCGGTGAATTCGCGCTGCTCGATGCCGACCCGCTTCGCTTCCGCGCGAATGATGTCGATCGCCGCGGGGTCGGGCAGCCGGTCGCGCCCTTCATAGCGGTAGAAGCCCGACCCCGAGCGCTGGCCGATCCGGCCTGCCTCGACCATGCGTTCGACCAGTTCGGGCATCCGCTCGTCGGCGGGAAGCGATCGACGGCGGACGAGACGAACGTTCACCGCCTGCGCCATGCCGGCCAGGTCGCGCATCGCCAGCGGCCCCATCGCCATGCCGAAACGTTCTGCGACGCGGTCGATCTGCTCGGGCGTCGCGCCGCGTTCGAGCATATATTCGGCGTTGACCGTATAATATTGCAGCATGCGGTTGCCGATGAAGCCATCGCAATTGCCCGCGAGCACCGGCGCCTTGCCGATGCGCTTGCCCAGATCCATGACCGTGGCGATCGTCTCGGCGCTGGTGTCCCGCCCGCGCACGGCCTCCAGCAGCTTCATGACGTTGGCGGGGCTGAAGAAATGCGCGCCGATCACCTTGTCGGGACGTTTGGTCGCAGAGGCGATCTGATCGATGTCCAGCGACGAGGTGTTGGTGCCCAGGATCGCATGCGGCGGCGTCGATTCGTCGAGTTGGGCAAAGATGCGCTGCTTGAGCGCCATGTCCTCGAACACCGCCTCGACCGCGAGATCGACATCGCCGATCGAACTATAGCCCGACACGGGCGTGATCCGCGCCAGCCGTTCTTCCATCTGGGCCTGGCTGATCGAACCGCGAGACAACGACGTCGCATAGGTCTTGCGAACATTGGCCATGCCGCGCTCCAACGCCTCGGCGTCGATGTCGAGCAGTTTCACTGCGACCCCCGCATTGGCAAAGGACATGGCGATGCCGCCGCCCATCAGCCCGGATCCGATGACGGCGACGCGGGTAACCGGCAGCGGTTTCGTGTCGGCGGGGACGTCGGGAATCTTGCGCGCCTCGCGCTCGGCGAAGAAATAATGGATCAACGCCTTGCGCTGGTCGCTGGTCATCAGTTCGGCGAAGCGTTCGTTTTCGAACACCTTGGCTTCATCGAAGGGCAGCTTCGCCGCCGCTTCGATCACGTCGACGATGCGTTCGGGCGCGATCTGGCCGCGCCACTTGCGGCGCTGCCTGGCGCGGAAGGCATCGAAGACGGCCGGATCGACGCCCTGCAATTTCTCGTTGCGATCGCGGACGGGCGGCGGCGTGCCGGTTTCGGCCAGCCGCGCGGCATGGTCGATCGCGTCGCCGAGCAGATTGTCGACCAGCGCATCGACGATCCCGACATCGGCCGCCTCTACTGCGGCGATGTGACGGCCGGTCGTCACGGCCTCCAGCGCGTAGTCGACGCCGGTCAGGCGCGGCAGGCGGATCGTACCGCCGGCGCCGGGGAGCAGCCCCAGCTTCACCTCGGGCAACCCCACCTTCGCCGATCGTACCGCAACGCGCGAATGGGCGGTCAGCGCAAGTTCGAGGCCGCCGCCAAGCGCCGTGCCGTGGATCGCGGCGACGATCGGCTTTCCGCTGGCCTCGAACGCGGCCTGGAGCGTCTGGAGACGCGGTTCGGCCGCGCTGTTGGGGGTGCCGAATTCGCTGATGTCGGCACCGGCGATAAAGGTCTTGCCGTCGCCGATCACGACGATCGCCTTAACCTCAGGGTCGGTCTGCGCGCGGGCGAGTCCTTCGCCCAGCCCGGTGCGCACCGCGAGGCTGAGCGCGTTGACCGGCGGATAGGCGACGGTGAGCACGGCGACGCCGCGCGAAACGGAATATTCAACAGCGGCCATCGGAAATCCCTTGTTCTTGAACCATGATCACGCGAGCGACTGTCCGTCGTCTGCTGCGAAAACCCCGCCCGTGATCGCCTGCGCGGCGTCGGACGCGAGAAAAGTCACGATGCCGTCCAGTTGGTCGGGTGACATCACCCGACGACGCGGGAAGGTTTTCACCAGCTTTTGCCCGCCCTCACCCGCCAGCCATTCCTGGTTGAGTTCGGTCGCGATCCATCCCGGACAGATGGTGTTGACGTTGATGCCGTGCCGCGCCCATTCTCGCGCCAGCCCCTTGCCCATCATCGCGACCCCCGCCTTCGACATCGAATAGGCCGTCAGGCCCGCCAGCGGCCTGAGCGAGCCCACCGAGCCGAGCAGGATGATGCGACCGCGCGAAGGATCCGGCGACGCGATCAGCCGCCGCGCGGCTTCGCGGGCCGTGAGATAGACGCCCTGGACGTTGACCCGCAGCAACTCTGCGAGCGCATCGGCGTCGAGATCGAGCGCCGGTCCCTGCGCGTTCAGCCCGGCATTGGCGATGACGATATCGACGGTTCCGAAGCGCGCTTCCGCCGCATCATAGGCGGCAGCGATCGAGGCTTCGTGTTCGACGTCGAGCACCACCGGCTCGATCTCGCCGCCCTCTTCACGGATCTGTTCGGCGAGCACCTCAAGCCGGGCGAGCCTGCGCGCGCCTGCCACCACCCGCACGCCGCGCCGCGCGAGCATCGTCGCGAAACGCGCACCCAGCCCCGACGAGGCGCCGGTCACCAGCGCGGTTCGGCCGCGAAGATCGAATGGGTCGGTCATAAACATCCTTGTGCGTTTTGATGTCAGTGGAGGCGCGACAGCAGGTCTTTTTCGAAGGCGATCCGTTCGGAGAGGCGGCCGTCGCGAACCTTGTTTGCCCAATCGGGATCGGCAAGGATGGCGCGGCCGACGGCGATCATGTCGAACTCGCCCGCCTCCATCTGCGCCTCGACCCGGTCAAGCGTATCGAGCGCGGAGTCGCCGAAGCTGATCGTGTCGCTGTTGATCTGGCCCGGCGCCGTCTTTGCGGTCGAGGCGACACCGGCCAGGCCGACGCTGCCGACCGCGATGACCGGCTTTCCGGTCAGATGCCGCGTCCACCCGGCAAGGGTACGATCCGACATATCGCGAAA